>Ga0209755_10000785_pt1 | contig 55208 bp, 48 predicted proteins | sample TergutCo191P1_FD_187301 | JGI IMG/M metagenome (GOLD analysis project Ga0209755, IMG submission 187301) | Cornitermes sp. P1 segment gut microbial communities from Petit-Saut dam, French Guiana - Co191P1 (SPAdes) (version 2) | ecosystem: Host-associated > Arthropoda: Insects > Digestive system...
GGGGGGTTCGGGGGGAGAACCTTTTTGTTCACAAAAAGGTTCTCCCCCCGAGAACTTCCATGAATTTTTTAAAAAAATTCCCTTTTCGTATGGCTCTCACAATTTTCCTTCTAATCCTGCAAATTGCGGCACTTGTGCTTTTTGCGGGCTGGTTGGTGCGTGCATCTGCGGTGGTGTATTGGGCGGGCGTTTTCTGGAGCGTGCTGGTTTTTTCGTTTGTGCTGAAAAAGGATGAAGCGTCGGTTTACAAGATTACGTGGCTGATTGTTATTTTGATTGCGCCGTCGGTGGGCGGGATTGTGTATTTGTTTTTTGGGAATAAACGACCGCTTAAAAAAATTGCCGCCCATGTACGCGAACACGCGCTTATCGTAAAGCTCTTGGACGCAGACGGAAATTTGCCCTTTGTGAATCAGGTTCAGTGCGGCAGAATGTACAGCTTGTTGCAGTATATTCGGGGAGCGTCGGGGTATCATGCCTATAAAAATACGTCGCAGAAGTATTATCCGCAGGGCGAATTGATGTTCACGGATATTCTTGCTGAAATTTCCAAGGCTGAAAAATTTATTTTTCTCGAATTTTTCATAATAAAATCAGGCAAAATGTGGGACACTTTATTGGAAGCACTGTGCAAAAAAGTGGATGAGGGCGTGGAAATTCGGCTTATTGTAGACCATCTTGGGTCGCACAAGCTTTTTACGCGGGCATATTTGCGGGAACTGCGCTCGCGGGGAATTAGAGTAATGCGGTTTAATCCCATGGTTCCGCTGTTGCTGATGTTCATGAACAACCGCGACCACCGCAAAATTTTGGTGGTGGACGGCAAAACGGCATTCACAGGCGGAATAAATATCGCCGACGAATATATCAATCTGAAAAAGCCGTTTGGTATTTGGAAAGATTCGGGAATTCGTTTGCGCGGTGACGCCGTGTGGAGCTTCACGCTAATGTTCATAGAAATGTGGGACACGTTCTGCCGCAAAAACGAGCGTATCAGCGATTATGAATCCTACAAATCGTCACAGGGCGGCGGAAACACAACGGATGGCTTTGTAATTCCCTACGGCGACACGCCCCTTGACCGCGAACTTCTGGGCGAAAACATTTATGTAGACATCCTCACGCAGGCTGAAAACTATGTTTACATTTTCACGCCGTACTTGATTATCAGCGAGAAACTGATTTCCGCGCTTCAACTTGCCGCAAAACGCGGCGTTGACGTTCGCATTGTCACCCCGGGCATTCCGGATAAGAAATTAGTATTCCGCTTGACTCGCTCGTATTACAGATATTTGCTGGATTGCGGCGTGAAAATCTACGAATACGCACCCGGTTTCCTCCACGCAAAAAGCTTGGTGTGCGACGATAAAATAGCCGTTGTGGGTACAATAAATTTCGACTACCGCAGTCTGTATCTGCATTTCGAGTGCGCCGTTTTGCTGTACAACTCAAGCATAGTAAAAGACATTCGCGACGACGCTTTGCAGACAATGGACGATAGCCGCGAAATCTCCCCCGCCCCCCAAAAACGGCGGCTTTGCACAGATTTACTTGACGCCGTTTTGCACTTGTTCGCCCCTTTAATGTAAAAAGTGCGCGAAAAAAATTTTCCATGTTGACAAAATTGTGGAAAACGTGTATTATTTCCACTGTTGCCGCGATTTTAGCGGCTTGTATTAACTAAGTGGATTTTTTATCGGGGTGTAGCGTAGTTTGGCTAGCGCGCCTGGTTTGGGACCAGGAGGTCGCAGGTTCGAATCCTGTCACCCCGGGCGGGAATGTACCTGTAGCTCAGCAGGATAGAGCAACGGCCTTCTAAGCCGTGGGTCAGGGGTTCGAATCCCTTCAGGTACGTTGGTACTTTATTGCGGAGGGTGTAGCTCAATTGGTAGAGCGCCAGATTGTGGCTCTGGAGGCAGTGGGTTCAAAACCCATCACTCTCCCTTGGGGAAACCCAATAATTACCTTGGTCGCGCCTTGCGCAACCAAAACGTGAACCATTAGCTCAGACGGTAGAGCATTTGACTTTTAATCAAAGGGTCCAGGGTTCGAGTCCCTGATGGTTCAGAAACAGAAACTCCCGCAATTACAGCGATTGCGGGAGTTTTTATTTGTAGAAAGTAACGGAAATTAATTTATAAAAATGCATACTTTTATCCAGTCAAAATTCAGTCATCCAGTCAAAATTCAGTCAAAAAATAACTGCAAATAAAAAAAAGCCTTTTCGGTTTGTGTGTCCGAAAAGGCTTATGGGATTGCATTGTGGGGCTGTGGTTTATGTGGTGCTTGCCGGCGGGGGCATATTCTCCGCGACGGTATCCAGCAACCCGGCGCGGTCGAACATCCGATGCTGTCGCGATTGCGGGAAGCGGCGAGCGGAAAAGCAGTGTAATCAATCATCATACCGAGCCGATTGACGAATACGAACGTGAGCACCGCAAGCAAATTGCGGCGGCGGTTGCAAGAAACAAACTCGAAAAGAAGGTCTTGGAAGGAACAATAGCCCGACTGGAAAAAGCGGCTATTCGTGGAAACATCACCGACGAAGAAAGAACAGAACTTGACGTAAGGATTAGAGAACTTGCCGAGTTTGTAGAGTTGCACCCGTTGAGGACTTTTGTAAATGACGCAACGCCGGAAAAACTAATCGACATTATGCACAAGCAGGGCGGCAAGATAGCCATTTGCAGTGCGGAAGGGAACTTGTTTGATATGCTGGTAGCGAAAAACGAACGCGGCACACTTTTGTTAGAACCGCTTAAGTCAAACAGAACAAAGCATAGACGGGCAATTGAAAGTTTGCTATAACTATGCGAAAAGCAACAACATTACGATACTAAGGGAGTATATAGACCGAGCGCAATCTGGCAAAACGGACGACAGGGCAGAACTTCAAAAAATGTTATTGGATAGCAAGAAAAAGCAGTTTCAAGCTGTGATTGTGTATGCGCTTGATAGATTCGGCAGAAATCTACATCAGTCCGTTGCAAATGAACACAGATTAGAAAAAAACGGCGTTAAGCTGATGTCGGCAACGGAAAATTTTTCAGACGACCCCGCAGGGCGGCTGAATCGGAATATGATGATGTCGTTTGCGCAATATTATTCGGACGAGTTAGCGCAGAAAATCGCTCGCGGACATGGGATAAATGCGGATAACTGTTACTCGAACGGAAGCCCTGTGCCGCTTGGTTACAAACTCGAACGAATTGACCCCGCGAACGAAAAGAGTAAGAAAAAATTTGTTGTGAACGAAGAAACTGCGCCGATAGTCAAAGAAATTTTCACGAAGTACGCAAGTGGCGTGAGCGTAAAAGAAATTTATACCGATTTGAACGCAAGGCAAATTCGGACATCTAGCGGCGCGAAATTCAACAAAAACTCGATGAACGGAATGTTGCAGAATAAAAAGTATATTGGATACTATGTGTATGGTAAAGTGGAAAAAAAGGACTGCTTCCCTCGAATTATTGATGATGATTTGTTTGACCGAGTAGCCGATAAAATGAAGTTGAATAAAGCGTTGCCCGCAAGGTCAAGGGCGATTGATGAATATTTGCTGACAAGCAAGCTGTACTGCGGTCATTGCAACACGATGATGATAGGGCATAGTTCTAACAAGAAGGGCAAAAACGGCGTTAAGTACAATTACTACAAGTGTAAGAAGCAAGGCAAAAATCTGCCTTGCAAAAAGAAAATGGTGCATAAGAGTTACATTGAGGATATAGTTATCAACAAATGTCGCGAAATGCTTGACCTCGACATCATACGTTGGATAGCGAAAGAGATTGCCCGAATTGCTGAAAGTTACGACGATACGACAGAAATTGACCGTTTGAAAAAACTCTTACACGAAGCACAGCGGGCAAAAGAAAATCACATGGTATCGCTTCGTAAGTGTGCTGATGATACGGTTCGCGAAATGATTGTTGAAGATTTGAGTGCGCTTGGCGCAGAGATAAAGGCATTGGAAAAACAACTTGCACTTGAACAGGCAAGGCGTGAAACAATTTCGGAGAAGCAAATAATCGAATCTTTGACAAGGTTGGCAAAAGGTGATATAAACAAAATAGAAACTCGCAGGGCGTTGATACGACTTTTGGTGAACAAGATTTTTCTCTATGATGATAGGTACACGATAACTTTTAACTCGGGCGATGATGAAGTCGAGATTACGAATGAACTGTTGTCGAATATCGAAAAAGGGCTTGAAGAAAAATTTTGCCTATCGGCGGCTATGGTTCAAAACTTGTACGAAATTATTTTACAAAAAAGGGACAAGCAGTTGATTTTCAACGGTTTGTCCCTTTTTCGTTTTTCGAGAACGGACAAAACCTAAACCCGTTGATTTTTGAAAAAATTTAGGCATTTTTGAGAAAATCAACGGGTCTAAATAAGGAGGCTTTGTATATTCATGAGTGTGATTCAATGGTTAAGAGTACGGTATGAAAAGTTAGCCGAACCTCCTGAGAGCATAGTTGTCATGGACACGCAAAACATCCCCTCCATTGTATGGTGTGATGCTGTAGAAGTTTCAAAGTTGGATAATAAGTCATTCATTTCAAGCCCGGACGAATGGAGTACTTTTACTGATTATTTTGCAGAACGACTTGCAACGGCGGAAGAAGAAATGATTTGCATGAAGCAACTGCACAAATGAGGATGTCCACTTCAGTCACTGAAAATTTGGAACGCGGCGACTACAGACCAAATTTGAGGTGCGGTTGACGTGATATACGCACTTGATACAAATACAATGGATAAGAAATTTCCGAAGAATCAATTTTCAAACGCGTCCTAATCCCGCGCTACGATAACCAGCAACACGCCTTCGGTTACGGAAACCTCTGCGCTGTCGGCGGTGGTGATATTGCTTACACCAAGCCCCTTGCCCACAAACATTTCCGCGTTGTGCAGGGGGTATTCAAGGTTTTTTGTGGTAACGCCCGTGCAGTGTGTAAGCGGGATAAGCGACACTATCGAACCGCACGGCTCGTGCAATTTTAAACGGGAGTCGGTTATGAAAATCTTGTTGTGTTCGTCAATCAGGATGGCTTTTTCGTTGCGAGGCAGGGTGGACTTCAGCAACAGGATATTTGTAAGGCTGTGGTCTATTCTGCCGCCTGTCGCGCCAAGGATTATGAACTCTGTGAAGCCTTTTTCGCGGGCGTGTTCCAGCGCGATTTCTGTGTCGGTTAGGTCTTTGCGTGGGGGATAGCGCAGACATTCCACGTCGGTTGGGATTTTTCCGATAGAGTCGAAATCACCCACAACGATATCGGGCTTTATGCCCATTTTTACCGCGTGGTTGTAACCGCTGTCGGCGCAAATGATTGTGTCGCCGTTTTGTATATGCGTTTTTATATACTCATAGTTTGTGATTTTTCCGCCGCTGATTATAACCGCTCTCATGCCGCGTGTTCCAGCAAAAACAGTTTGTGTAGGGCGCGGGTGCATATCAGGTAAAATAATTTTTGTTCGCGGGTGGTTTTCGGGTGCGCGAATGCGGGGCAAATTACCGCGTCAAATTCCAGCCCCTTCGCAAAAGACGCCGCCATTACCATAATGCCCTTGGCAGAAATTTGCGACTCTGCGCCGATTAAACTAAGCGGACGCGGCGTGTTGCCCGTGGGCAGTAATTTTTTAAATTGCGAATAAAACGCCTTTGCCTCGCTGATAGTAGGCAGAAGAATACCCACGGTATTAAAATCGTCGGGCAGTTCGCTAAGAATTTTAAGTGCGGCTTGGGATGGGTCGGGAGTGGTTAGAAAAACGGGTTCGTCACCGTGGCGCAGGAAGATAGCAGAATCCGCCGATGTGCCGCCGTCATGCGCAAGCGGATTTAACAGCGAAGCTGCGAAGCTCATTATTTCATACGTAGAGCGGTAACTTTTTGTTAGCGGAATAACCTGCGCTTGCGGATATATTTCGCAAAGTTCGTTAGTTTCGTTGATATTTATTTCGGGGAACAAGGCTTGGTTTGTGTCTGCAAGAACGGTAAATTGGCTGGCGGGGTATAATTTTTGCAAGATTTTGTGGTGCAAAATGCTGAAATCCTGCGCTTCATCCAGTAGAATGTGTTTTACTGTTTTTTCGGGCGGAATGCGCCCGTTAAGCAAGTCGATGTAAAACAAAAGAAGCGCGTCCTCGTGGAAAAGCGAATCCATGCGCAAGCCGTCACGCGCCGCAGAAAACGGCAAGCCAACGCGGCTTGCGACACGCTTTAGGCACTTCTCCAGTATTTTGTGCGCGCGCGGAAAAGAGCGGTTGCGAATGTCCGCCATAGAAATATTTTTTTCTTCCTCAAATTTTGCGCGGATTATACCATCGGAATAATTTTCGTCGTCAATGCTGTTAAAAAGGTCTGCGATTTTTTTCATGTTGGTTTGCAAGTATGCGTTGTAATTCTGCGTTGCATACGAAATAACGCGCTCGGTTTTGGACGCCAATGTGCCCGAAACCGTGCGGTCGCTGTACAGTGACTCCAACCGTTCGCGGTTGCAGATTTTGTCATTGTAAAAAAATACGTCTTCAAAAACGGGCGCGTAGGATGAAATATATTCTTCAATCGCGCTTAAAAATTCTGCCGAAAATTTCACTTTCAGCCAGTTGATTCGGGTTTCGTCCAAATTTTCGGAAATGGCTTCCAGCATTTGCTCTTGCCCCCGAAAGCCGCGCCCGCTACGCGATTTTTTTCCCACCGTGCCAAGAAGCGTGTGGAAATCCAGCGTCTGCACGTCCTCCTCGCCCAGCGCGGGAATAATGCCAGCGATGTATGACGAAAAAATTTCATTGGGCGAAAAAATGCGCACCTTGGAAGAACTTAGACTGTCGCGGTACCGATACAACAGATACGCGAGCCTATGAAGCCCAACCGAAGTTTTGCCGCAACCCGCAGGCCCGTACACAAGAAGCGTCCCTGCCTCGGCACGGATAGCTTGATTTTGGTCTGCCTGAATCGTATTGATTATAGTTTTAATCCGCGCCTCGCTTGCCTTGGACAGCTCCAGCCGCAGAATATCGTCCTCTATCGCAATCTCGTTGTCAAACATATATAAAAGCTTGCCGTTTTCAATCTGATACTGCCGCTTTAATGTGATTTCGCCCGAAATTACCGCACCCGTTCCCGGCACCGTAAACGATGCCGCGCCCGTTCCATAGTCGTAATACAGGCTGGAAATAGGCGCGCGCCAGTCGTACACATGAAACGTATGCGTCGCGTCGTCAAACAGCGAATACCGCCCAATGTATATCTCTTCCGAGTCGCCGCCCTCCGCAAAGTCTATACGCGCAAAGTACGGAGACTCCATCATTTTACCCAGCTTTTTTATCTCTTCCGACGCTTGCACATATTGAGTCTCGTGACGAGCCACTTCTTCGGCAAAAATTGTAAGGTCTGCAACGTCGTCAAAGTCACGCAATACAATCCGCGCTTCACGCCACATTTCCTTCCGCACATCCAAAACACCCGTGCGCTTTGCCGCCAAACTCTCGCCCAACGTGCCTATCTTCTCCAATATATGGTCTTTCACTGTTGTCAATTTCTCATTCTCGCTTTGCATTTGAAACCCTCCGCAAAAAACGTATAGTATACTCTATCATATTTTGCCCCAAAGTTCACTTTTTTTGCGCGGAAGAAAGATAAACACATTCCGCGGTTTTATTGACTATATGTATAAATAGGGTATGATTGAATATGCATTGGGCTACTCGCTTGAAAATTATGAAAAGCTTATGGCAAACATACGAAGCAGTATCTACTTCTTGGATTGACGATAATAAAACAGGCGAAATGCGTTTAACCAGTGCGTATGTGAAAAAAAGAAAGGGTGAAGAAAGTTGATTAAACAATTTCAAAAGGTAAGGCTTAAAAGCGGTAAAGAAGCTGTGATAATCGAAATATTAGAACAGGGCAAGGCATTTTTGGCAGATGTCGAAATTAGCGACGGCGAATACGAAACCGATGAGATACACTCCCGCGATATACAAAGCGTTTTTGAAGAAGTAGAGCGAGTGCTGGTATCTGCGTGAATATTTTATCTTTGCGTCAACGCCACAGTGGCTAGCGCAATGCTTCACCCCAATATCTTCCGAAATAAATGCCAGCTTAATGTTGGCAGGTGGGAGATGTAAAGATTTGTGATGAAAACTGTGAAAATTTATTCGACAAGAAAGTTGTCTTTCTTGTCGAATAATGAGAAAATACCCACGGCAAGCATTTTACATACAGGGAGGCATTTATGGAGGCATTTCAAGCGGAGGCACTGGCAAAAGGATTGGTTAAGGGTGTGTGGGAAAAATCTTCCGAAATAATCACCGAAAAAAGCAAAAAAATGATTGACAGCTTAAAGGTAGACCTTGGCACAGCATTCAGCAGTTATTTGGAAATATCATATACAAAATATTCCACAATTAAAACATTGTTGTACAGAGATAAACTGCGCAAACTGCGTGATTTTTTTGTAATACCCGATTTGCAGAGCTGGAAGCAAGAGGAAGATACGGTTTCGGCGGTAAATTCAACCGTGGTTCGCAATTTTGCGGGGGAAAATTTCATTATAGTGCAAGGCATGGGCGGCATAGGTAAATCTATGTTAATGAAGCACTTGTTTTTAAGTGAACTTGAAGAATGCGGTGAGTTTATCCCGATTTTTTTTGAACTAAAAGATATAAATGGGAAACCTGACGACTATAATCTAATAGATGTGATTTTTGAGGGTATGCATATTTTAGATGAATCAACTTCAAAAAACGCTATCGAATATGCCTTAAAACGAGGAATGTTCATGATTTTATTAGATGGTCTTGACGAAATGGAGAGCGGCAAAGCCAAGTCGTTTACGAAAAAATTAAATGATTTTTGCGATAAGTACCCAAAAAACAATGTGATAATATCATCCCGCCCCATTAATGACTTTATTCACTTTGAAAAATTTGCAGTACTTGACACAATGGGGATGGACAAAAAACAAGCTATCTCGCTAATTAAAAAGTTGGAATATGACGGAGAAGTCAAAGGGCGATTTATAAAGGCATTGGATGATGAACTATTTGAAAACCACGAAGAATTTGCATCCAGTCCGCTTCTTCTTACCATGATGTTTTTAACATATGACGAATTTTCAGAAATACCCGAAACTCCCTACTTGTTCTACGAAAGGGCATTTGAAACATTATTAACAAAACATGACAGCACAAAGAGCGGCGGTTACATTCGCATAAGAGAAAGCAAGTTAAACTCTGAACAATTTAAAAAAGTGCTCGCAACTTTTTGCTGTATAACATACTACAATAATGCATTCTCCTTTTCCGAAAACGAACTGACCAACACATTAAAAAAAGTTAAGGCAGAAGTTGCCGGGGATGGCATTGATTTTGATGTGGAGAAATATATTCCGGATTTAACAAATGCGGTATGTATGCTGTATAAAGAGGGCTTCACTTACAGCTTTACACATAGGTCGTTTCAAGAATATTTTACTGCTGTTTACTTGAAAGACCAGACAGACGACATTATGGAAAAACGCGGATTGGCGATTATCAAGAGCAACCCGAAAAGGGCACGGAATGATAGAACATTCGCTATGCTATCCGACATGGCAAAAAATAAATTTGAGAAAAATATTTTGTTGCCGCTTTTAAATGAAATTGAAAAGGATTTTAAAGGTGGAGACAAGTACGATTTTTATTTTGAGAAAACGGTTGAAGGATTACTTATTACTGGCTATGACGAAATGCTGTATGCTTGGTCTACTGAGCCGTATGGTTTGATAAGTTTTGTCGAGAAATTATATTTACAAAACTGGTTCATGCTTGATAGCGATACATTGAAAAAAGAATATGAAACCATATGCAAACACCTAAAAGATACGGATGGAAAGTGTTATGTTTTCAGAGAATCGAATATTGATATAAAATCGACAGAGATGTTCGCTAATTGGAATGACGACTTTTCTGTTTTCGTCTATAACCGTGACGCCATATACTGTGGCGATGATAAAGTGTTATACGAATTAATGCGCGAAACACAGATAGGTCAAAAAATTTTAGCCGTGTCCACAGCGCGGGAAACACTCACCGCCAAGTATGCTGTCACCGCTGACGCAGACGATTTCTTTTCTATATAAATCTACCGCCGATAACGAGACCGGGCTGAAGTCGGAAATGATATAAGAATAGCTTTGGAAAACTACGAATATGCAGAATAAGCAAAGCCGCCGTTTCATAAGCCCCAAAAAAAAGTTGGTTTAGCGGGGGCATTTATATACGGCACGCGTTCCGGAAGGCAGGGCGAGTAACGGCATTGAAAACAGGTTCAATCATGCTAACCCTCCGCCAAATTCCCCAGCAACTCCCGTATTTCTTTTATCCTTGCTACGCCGCCGTCTTCGGGCGGCTTTTCGTTTTTGTAGGCGCGGATGGTGATGTATGGGGTTTGCGCCATGGTGAACAGCAAGCGGGCGGGGTTTAGCTGAATAAGGCGCATTAGGTTATCGGGGTTGACGGGAGCGTCTGCGCGGAAGGTGAGGATTATGTTTAGCCCTTTCTGGTTGACGGAGATTATGCCAAGGGAACGGGCTTCGGCTTTCATTAGGGCAACGTCCAGCAAATTAACGACAGGCGGCGGCATTGTGCCGTAGCGGTCTTCGATTTCTTCCTGTACATCGAAATAGTCTTGTTGGGAGGAAATGAGCGAGATTTTTTTGTATATCTCCAGCTTTTGCTGTTCGTCGGGGATTAGGCGGGAGGGGATGAATGCGTCTACACTGATGTCAATATTTGTTTCATGCACAATGGCGGGGGCTTCGCCGCGCATTTCGCCCACGGCTTCCGCAAGTAGCTTGCAATACATATCGTAACCCACGGAGTCCATGTGTCCGTGTTGCTGTTGACCAAGAAGATTTCCCGCGCCGCGAATTTCCAAGTCGCGCATGGCGATTTTAAAGCCTGCGCCGAACTCTGTAAATTCGCGGATGGTTTGTAGGCGTTTTTCGGATTCTTCGCGCAGAACCTTGTCGCGGCGGTACATTAAATAGGCGTATGCAAGGCGCGAACTGCGCCCAACGCGCCCGCGCAATTGGTACAACTGGGAAAGTCCCATGAAATCTGCGTTTTGTATGATAATCGTGTTTACGTTTGGGATATCCAAACCCGTTTCAATTATGGTGGTGCAAACAAGAACGTCCAACTCGCCGTCTACAAAGTCGTGCATGATGTTTTCCAGTTCCGTCTCAGACATCTGCCCGTGGGCGAATGCTATCCGCGCTTGCGGTACAAGCTGTGCCACGCGGGCGGCTTCTTCCGATATATTTCTCACGCGGTTGTGCAGATAGTACACCTGCCCGCCCCGCGCCAGTTCGCGGTTTATTGCATCCCGCACAAATTCTGGATTGTTTTCCATTACATATGTTTGGATTGGTTGACGTTCCTCGGGCGGTTCGTCCAATAGTGACATATCGCGGATACCCGTTAGCGAAAAATGAAGCGTTCGCGGAATTGGCGTTGCCGTTAGGGTTAGAACGTCCACGTTTGCCCGTAGTGCCTTCAATTTTTCCTTGTGACCAACGCCGAAACGCTGTTCTTCGTCCACGATAATAAGGCCTAAATCCTTGAATTTTACATCCTTGGACAGAAGCCTGTGCGTGCCTATGACTATATCTGACGAGCCTTTTTCCATGTTTTTCAGCGTCTCGGTTTGCTCTTTTCGGGACTGGAAACGCGAAAGGCGTTCTACCGTCACGGGGTACGACTCCATGCGGGATGCAAAGGTTTGGTAATGCTGTTGCGCCAAAATCGTGGTGGGAACAAGGTACGCGACCTGCTTGCCGTCCTGCACCGCCTTAAACGCGGCACGAATTGCGACCTCCGTTTTTCCGTAACCCACATCGCCGCAGATTAGCCTGTCCATCACGCGGGAAGATTCCATGTCCCGCTTAACATCTTCGATTGCGGCGATTTGGTCATCCGTTTCCGTGTAGTTGAAATTGGATTCAAATTCCGTTTGCCAAATAGTATCGGGGGCGTATTCGTGGGCTTTGGCGGCTTGCCGTTCTGCGTAAAGTTTGATTAAATCCGCCGCCAGAATCTCAACGGCTTGCCGTGCGCGGGACTTTGCTTTTGCCCAGTCTGCGCCGCCAAGTTTGCTTAGTTTTGCATCTTCGCGTCCGCCGATATATTTCTGCAACATATCCATTTGCGACGTTTGTACATACAAATTGCCGCCGTCTTTGTATTCCAATTTGAGATAATCGCGGGACAAGCCATCGTTTACAACTTGCTCTATCCCACGGAAAATACCTATCCCATGGTTGTCATGCACGATGTAATCGCCAATGCGAAGGTCTGTAAAATGGTTGATTTTTTCCGCGTTTTTCTGCTTGCGATGCTTGCGGCGGCGCGTTTTTTCTTGCGTGAAAATTTCCTTGTCTGTAATTACCGCCAGCTTTGCGTCGGGATATTCAAACCCCGCAGACAGTGTGCCGCGTGTGACTGTTATCAAATTTGCCGCAAGATTTTGGCCGTTTAATGTTTCTGTGAAGCGCGACAGAATTTCCAAGTCGTTTAAGGCTTGCGAAAGCTGTTCGCCGTGCCGCCGCGAACCCGCCAAAAGCGCGACCAAATAGCCCTTGTTAAGCCAATTTTCCAAGTCCGCTTTAAGCTCTGCGGGCTTGTGCCTTAGCGGCATACACGCCCGCGAGTTAATGGGAATTTCCTTCGCGGCAGGAAACTCGTCCAGCTTGCCCGCCATTGACGAAAACAGCACACGCGAAAATTTTTCCGCTTTGTGCAGAATTTTCGCCCACGGCAGCATTACTTCAATTTGCAACGGCAACAGCAGCCCCGCCATCAAACGATGCCCGATACTTTCCTCGTACTCTGCCCAAACCGTTTGCATATGCGTTGCAATGGCGTTAGGCTCGTCAAAAAAAATTAGCGTGTTTTTGGGCAGATAGTCCAGTAAATTCATTTCCTCGTCATAGAAAAACGGCAGAAAAGCGTCTGCGTCTGCGCCAAGTTCCGCGCTCCAGTTTTCCAGCGTATGGTCTATTGTGTCCGCCAGAATTTTCGCTTCCTTTTTATTGCCGCTTTCCGACAATGCGGTTTGCTGAATTTTTGCCGCACTGCGAATTTTTTTGACCGCTTTCTTTAGACGCTCGCGGCTGAAAACCAATTCACGCACGGGGTAGACCTCAAGGGCTTCCGCATTCTCCAACGACCGCTGGGACATGGAATCAATCACGCGGATGGAGTCCACGTCGTCCCCGAAAAATTCTATTCTTAATGCTTGGGCTTCGGATAGGGGTAAAAGAAAGTTCTCGGGGCTCTGCCCCGAACCCCGCAAGGGGATTTCATCCCCTTGACCCCGCTCTGAAACCGCGCTTTGCGCGGTTTCGGTTAAAGTTTTTGTCGAACTTTTTTCAAAAAGTTCGTGGGGGCGTGGGGGAGAATCCCCCACGGTTTTGAATTTACCCACAGCCGGAAAAATATCCAGAATACCGCCGCGCAGGGCGAACTGGCCGGGGCCTTCGGCAAGGCCGCTGCGTTCGTAGCCCATTTGTACGAGTTTGCGGATTATTTCTTCCGGTTCGATTATGTCGCCTACTTTTAATTGCAGTTTGTAGCGGTGGAATGTTTCGGGCGGAACCATGCGGTCAAGTAGGGCTTCCGCGGAGAGGACTACCACGGGTGCCGCCCCAATTCCCCTCCTTGGAGGGGTGCCCGTAGGGCGGGGTGGTTCACTGGCTGACGGCGCGGAAAGCCTGTCTATCACGCGTAGACGTTGCCGCGTGATATCGGGGCTTTTTACATCGGCGGCATAAAAAATAAGGTCGCGACTGGGATAGACGCAACAATTTTGCCGCATAAAGTAGTATAGGTCTTGGTAAATTTCTTTTGCCTTTAATTCCGACGGCGCGACAATAAGCGCGGGACGATTTGTCTCGCGCAAAACCGCCGCCGCCAAGTGCCACTTCTGCGCGGAAATCGCGCCGTTAAGCCACAGCGCAGACGGTTCGCGTTTTTCAAGCGCGGCAGTGATTTTTGCATAGGTTGCGGAATTTTTCAGCGGTTCAAGTAACGCATGGCTTGCAGATATCATTCGCAGTTCTCCTCATTTGTTGCGCGGAAACGCTTGCTTACATTTATATAAACCACGCCCGCGAGGGGGATGGCGCATATTAAAATAATGACGGCAAGCAACGGAAATAAATTGCCATGCTCGTCCGCAAAAAAAGACGCAAAGGGAATACACGCCGCAAGCACAGCCACCACAATAACCATCCACCCCGAAAACGTGAACAATGCCTTTTTGTTGTACTTCGCCCGCTCCGCTTCGCTTGCCGTGTTCCAGCCCGCCAAAAGAAACCCGCCCTTTCCGCGCAAAAGCAAAACCCCACACGCTATCAGCGAAACAGCAATAGCCGTGTTTATCATAAACGATATGCCAAAATTCATGTTGCACCCTCCTACGTCTATCGCTAGTGCAAATTGAAGTATGTCCTAAGTTTGAGAACATGGTTATTAATTTGTGCTGTAATATTTTTACATATAATATCCTTTTTCCCATAAAAAATCTAGTGTTGCAATTGTGTTACATTACAAAATATGCTATAGTTCCCTGCGAAATTACGAACACAAATAGTGAGGTGCATTATGAAAATTTTAATTATCGGTAATGGATTTGATGTAGCGCACGACTTACCTACAAAATATACAGATTTTTTAGAAAGAACAAAATTGTTTTTTGGATATTGCGAAAATAACTCTATTGACAATGTTTTAGGTAAGTCTTTTAACGATGCATTAAAACAGCACGGTATGTATGACGAATTTCGCGAATTTGAAGATAACATATGGCTAAAATACTTTACGGAAAAATGGGAAAAAGATAAATTAAAAGGAGACACATGGATTGATTTTGAGAGTGAAATCTTCGATGTTGTAAAAACATACGAGACTAAAGACAGCACTCGACTTAATGAAATGATTACGGACGAAATTTCACAACCACAAAAGTTTTTCATTTCTAAATTTAGAAAATTTCTGGTGGAATCGCAAAAATCAAAAAAACCCATACCTTTCAATAATCGTTCTTCTGCATTTAGCGAATTTTTGTTTTCCAATCTAAAAAAGCTTACACGGGCATTTGAAATATATTGCATATGCGTTATCAACAAATCTGTGATTGATTTTTATAATCTTCATAATCTTGAAAATTTACGCGAAGAAATCGCAAAGGCTTCAGTCGAATCTGTAGAATTAGAGCGCACACTAAACGATACAACTCGATACCTTGCACGTGAAAGGCTATCTAAAAATAAAAATACTTTAAGGGAATTGGAATACGAAGTTGAACTGATATCCCAAAATTATGACAAGGCGCAAACCGATTTAAACAGCCTTCGTGAACAAGACAACTCACTTTGCTGTTTAGCGATACGCGACTTTGATGCCGTATTGTCATTCAACTATACAAATACATTTGAAACCCTCTATGGAATGGACAAAACAAATTACTGTTATATACACGGTAAGGCACAACCTGAATCGGATAAAGCGGATATGATATTAGGTATCAACGATACCCTAGATGGAGATGCTGCAGACTCGCTATTTGTTTTTGCAAAATTTAAAAAATATTTTCAGCGTATAATCAATAAAACCGGCTCGGAATATAAAGACTGGATTCAAAAGATTAGTAATACTCGCCGGCTATCCCAAGTATACATACTTGGTCATTCGCTTGGTAAAACCGACCACGATATTTTACGGGAATTTTTTGATGCAGGTCAAAATAACAATAACGTAAAAATCACTATTTTCTATCACGATGAGGTATCGGAAATAAGAGTTGTTGAAAAGACGATAGAAATAATAGGCAAGGAGAATCTAATAAGGCGCGTTCACGGAAGCGATTGGAATGTACGTTTTGTTAATCAGTATGACGAAGAACAAGGTATCATGAAAAAAACTTGATGAAGTTGCGCATCGAATATAGCAACGGTAACGCACCGCAACAAAAAAATCGCGCAAAGCGCGATTTTTTAAGAATGGGTCAAGGGGACTTGTCCCCTTGTGGGGGAGGTGGGGGCAACGCCCCCACGGTCTTTCTTTTATTAAATAAATTCATAGCCGCAACGGTGTCCTCGTTTAATATCACCTGCGCCGCGTCGCCCGCTTTTGTTATGCCCGTTATCATGTCTGCAAATTCTTCTTTTAGGAAGCGGCTTAGAACGTAGTCGGCAAGTTTCCAGCTTGGGGGTTTGTCGCCTATGCCTATTTTTATGCGTGGGAATTCGTCTGTGTTAAGTTGGGCGATTATGTTTTGCAAGCCCTTTTGCCCGTTGGCACTGCCGCGTTCGCGCACGCGAATATCCCCCACAGGCAAAGAAATGTCGTCGTACACAACAATCATTTCCGATGGGGGTAGCTTGTAGTAATCCAGAACGGCGCGTACTGCCTCGCCGCTTAAATTCATATAGGTTGTGGGTTTCACCAGCATAACCGCCACGCGCCCAATGCGCCCTTCGCCCGTTTCCGCGCGAAAGCGGCGGTTTTGTTTCATTGTGATGTTAAAATCGTACGCAAGTTTGTCCATCGTTTCAAAGCCGACATTATGCCGCGTACCTTTGTAAACATCGCCCGGATTGCCCAGCCCTACGATAATTTTCATGCAATCACTTCCAATGTATGGAAGAATATATCATGTGCCACGCAAAGTCAAAGATTTTCATGCAAAGTGAGGAAGCTGTGCTATAATTTTGCAAAGAGAGGGGCTGAAGAAATGGGATTTTTTGAACCCGCATGGAAAAGCGAGGATAAAAACACGCGGCGAGATGCCATGCACCGCATGACAGAAGACCGCGCACTTTCGATAATACAAAAAATATCCGACCAAGAAATTTTGGCAGACTTCGCGCTTATTTCGCGCAATAAGTATAACGAGTTCCCAACGGAGGTACACAAGGCGGCATTGGGAAAAATAACGGACAAGAAACTTATTTCTTTTATTGCCGACAATTCGCCATATATCGAAACCACGGCACTTGCGGCAGACAAACTGGCAGACAGACCATTCGTAAACTACCTGTACAGACTTTTTACGGGCAGTACCGAGGTTGAATTTGAGCGCGGTGTCGAAGTTGTAAACCGACTAAAAGTGCTTGAAAAACCAACAATGCCGGAGCTATACGCGGCGTTTGCCAAAGTAGGTGAAGAAGATTTCGGGATGGAAGCCATTGACAATTTAACCGATGAAGCCCTGCTTGCAGATGTCGCCAAAAACGGAAATGTTGCGCGTGTATGCATTGCGGCGGCAGAAAAGCTAACCAATCCCGATACCATACGGGAGGTATATCTGGCAATGCAACCCACCCTTGCAAAGTATGTGATAAGTTACTTCCCTGCGGGAACCGTAAAATATCCGTCCCTCGGCTCCCACGAAGATGTTGCGCGGGACATAGAAAAGTTGCGAGCGAAGTTTGAGAAAAAAAAGGGCATAATTGAAAAAATAACCGACTGCACTGTGCTAAATCAAATCATAAAAGGAAAAGAGATTAACTATGTATATTTCATAGAAGAGCGCGTTAATACACGAATCGACTCGGAGCATATACATTCGCACAGCAACTATCTAAAGCTTGACCTGCGCCAAGTTGCCCGCGAAAGATTGGCCCAGCTAAGCGGTTAGCCGAAACTCGCCCGCCGCGTGTACGGGCAAACCTGTATGCATTTTCCGCACAGAGTAGTTCCGCCGCCGAAGCCACGCGCAGAGCGTTCGCGGGCGGTTTCGCGGCATTTGAACGGGTCGTAGAAATTGTCGCGTGGGGTGGTTACGCTCCACTCCTTGCCCGATACCGCACCCGCAGGGCACGCGGTTTTACATATGTCACAGCTTCCGCATTTGGAATGATTCACGGGGGTTGCGGTTTCCAGCGGCGCGTCGGTTAGCACAGACGAAAGCCGAACCATAGAGCCGTATTCTTCCGTTACCAGCAACGCGCATTTGCCAATCCAGCCAAGCCCCGCCCGCGTAGCGACAGTTTTGTGCGGCAGAACGGTATTTATTTCCTCTTCACCCGTGCCAACCTGCGCCCGCGTTTGCGCAATAGCGGTGTAACCGCGGCGTTGCAGAAATTCCGCGGCTTGCGTAACTATATTGTCCAACCTTTCGTTTAGGCGGTTGTACTCGTCGCGGTATGCGGGCGTGGGCAGGTCGGATATGCCTTCGATTATCTTTTTCGGATACGTAACGGCAACACTTATGCCAATTGGCAAGCCGCGCCGCGCTTCCGCAGGAAGCTCGCCTAAGTTTCCGAAACCAAAAAGAACCGCGCCAAGGCGGTGCAGTTCGGTTCTTGTGAGGATTGTAAGGTTTGTCATGTCAAATACGCCCCTCCCGACAGTTACACAACATATCTGCGCAAAGCTTCTTCAACCACCAAGTTTAGCGATTGATTGTGTGCAAAGGAAAAGGCTACAAGTTTTTTGTGAATTTCCGGAGAAACGTCTACGTCAAAGTGTCCGTAATCGGGGGTGTGGGGTGGTTTGTTAATCTCGTCACAGCCTTCCAAATAGTCATCAATAGCTTCTTCAAAATTCAGCTTTAGTGATTTTACGCTGTCGCCGTCATAAGTAATGCGGTCTGAAATGCCAATCAGCTTGCCGTGGAAAATTTCATCTTCCGCAGAATACGTAACGCTGCCAATGTATCCCTTATACTCAAGAAAGTTACTCATAAAACCCCTCCTCGGTCAACTCGTCGATTATGTCTGATACTTGGTATGCAAGCAACTCTTTACGGGGATGAGGCTTGTGCATGGCAAATATTTTTTTGCCAAGATAAAATTTAACCCGCGAGCCGCTTGTTTTCCCTCCGGTAGACATAGTGTATCCACAAGATTCCATTAACGCCCTCGCTTCATCAAATGTAAAGTCTTTCGGGCGTTTACAAAGCCGCGCCAACAACTTCGCTTTTTTGCTCACCGCTATACCTTATCCCATTTAGTGCGGAAGGTTACTTTGCCGTCGGTAAATTCGCCGCGAACCTTGTCGCCTTCGCGGAAGCGGCCTTCCAGTATTGCTTCGGCAAGTTCGTCTTCTATTTTGCTTTGTATTGCGCGGCGAAGGGGACGCGCACCATACATTTGGTCGTAGCCCTCTGCGGCGATGTGTTCTACCAGTTCGTTGGAGTACACCAAGTCTATGTCCATGTTTTGACGTATTCTGTCGGCGGTTTCTTGCATCATGAGGTGTGTTATTTTTTGAATATCATCGTTGTCCAGCGGGTGGAAAACTATGATATCGTCTATGCGATTGATAAACTCGGGGCGGAAGATGTTTTTCACTTCTTCCATCACGAGTTTTTTCATGTCTTCATAGGAGCGGTCTTTGTCGTTGTCGCTTACAAAGCCCAGCTTTTTGGGGTTGATAATGGAACGCGCACCCGCGTTTGATGTCATGATGATAACGGTATTTTTGAAGTTTATTTTTCTGCCTTGGGAGTCTGTGATGTGGCCGTCGTCGAGAACCTGTAGCAGAATGTTGAAAACATCGGGGTGAGCTTTTTCCACCTCGTCAAACAAAATGACGCTGTAAGGCTTGCGGCGAACGCGGTCGGAAAGTTGGCCGCCCTCGTCGTAGCCTACATATCCGGGTGGCGAGCCAACCAAACGGGAAACGCTGTGCTTCTCCATAAATTCGCTCATGTCTACGCGAATTATGGCGTTTTCGTCCCCGAAAAGAATTTCTGCCAATGCGCGGCAAAGGTGGGTTTTTCCCACGCCCGTGGGCCCGAGAAACAGGAACGAACCGATTGGGCGGTTCGGATTTTTCAGCCCAACACGCCCGCGCCGAATTGCCTTGGAAACGGTTTTTACAGCCGCATCTTGCCCTATTACGCGCTCGTGGATTGTGTCTTCCATTTTCATAAGACGCGCACTTTCTTCCTGTTGCAAACGTTTTACGGGAACGCCCGTGGTTGCCGCAAGAACGTCTGCAACTTCCTCGCCGTTTACAATATGGTGAGACTTTGTGTGCGTTTCTTTCCACGATTTTTCCTCTTGCTCCAGCCGTTCTTTTAAGCGGTTTTGCTGTTGTTTTAGCATTCCCGCTTTTTCAAATTCTTCAATTTTGATGGACGCTTCTTTTTCCGTTTCAATTTCGTTAATTTGCTCCTGCAACGCCTTTATGTTTGGCGGCGCGGTGTAGGAACGCAAGCGCACTTTTGATGCGGTTTCGTCCAGCAAGTCTATGGCTTTGTCGGGCAGAAAGCGGTCGGAAATATAGCGCGTGCTAAGGTTTACCGCCGCTTCAATCGCGTCGTCGGTGATTTGTACATTGTGGTGCGCTTCGTACTTATCGCGAATGCCTTTGAGAATTGCAATGGCTTCCTCTTCGGATGGCTCGTCTATCATCACGGGCTGGAAACGGCGTTCCAGTGCCGCGTCTTTTTCTATATGCTTGCGGTATTCGTCCAGCGTTGTCGCGCCTATTACTTGCATTTCGCCACGCGCCAACGCAGGCTTTAGAATATTCGCCGCGTCCAACGCGCCCTCCGCGCCGCCCGCACCGATAAGCGTGTGCAGTTCGTCTATGAATAAAATCACATTCGTGTTAGTTTTCACTTCATTTAATACGCGCTTAATGCGCTCTTCAAATTCGCCGCGGTATTTTGTACCCGCAACCATACCGGGCAAGTCCAGCCCCACAACGCGCTTGCCTTTAACAGGCTCGGGGACATCGCCGGAAATAATACGTTGCGCAAGCCCTTCCGCAATCGCCGTTTTTCCAACCCCGGGGTCGCCAACAAGACAGGGATTATTTTTCGTCCTGCGACTGATAATCTGAATCACGCGCTCCGTCTCTTTCGCCCGTCCCACAATGGGGTCGAAGTGGCTTTCCTTAGCCATTTGCGTAAAATCGCGAGAGAATTTATCCAGCGTAGGCGTCGTAGATTTCTGATTTCCCTTCGGCCCTGCCGCATTAGGGTTCATTGGGAACGGGAACGGCGGCGGCCCTTGCTGATTTGTTTCCCCCAGCATAGCCATAATATCGTCAAACATCTTCTGCGCATTAACATTAAACGTAGCCAGAATCGTATTCGCAATGGACTCCGTTTCTTTTAAAACGGCAATCAACAAATGTTCCGTACCAATATAATTGGTTTTCATTCGCATTGCTTCCTGATTACTTTGCTCCAGCACACGTTTTGCGCGGGGCGTTAAATCCACAACCTGCCCTGCGCCAAGGGTTGACGTTCCGCCTGCGCCGCTTACATTCGCAAGCTCGCGCTCTATCCCTTCCGCCGTAACGCCTTGCATCTCCAGCACTTTTGCCGCCACGCTATCTTCCACCTGCGCAAGACCAAGCAACAAATGCTCCGTTCCACCATGCGAATGTCCATACTTTTGCGCTACATCTTGTGCATTATGAATTGCCTGCCGTGCTTTTTCTGTAAAAGGCCCTTTCATCTTATGTAGCCTCCTCTGCGTATAATATTTAGTTTTAGTTCTCGGGGATTTCATCCCCGAACCCCTACGAACTTTTTTGAAAAAAAGTTCGACAAAAAACTTTAACTCGAATCGCGCATATGCGCGATTCAGGTTGCGCGGAATGGGAAAGCGATTTCCGCGATAGCGAAATAGGGTCAAGGGACTTGTCCCTTGTGGGGTTTGGGGCAACGCCCCAAGGTCTTATCATTGTTCAAAAATTTCCCGTAAATATTTTGCGCGAGTGATATCGCGTTCTTGTTCGGTCATTTCTGTGCCGGCGTTGCGCTGTAGGTGGCCGGGTTGAATTTCCATCATAATTTGGTAGATGTGTTTTGAGGGGCGCGGTTTGTCCAAGATGCCTGTGATGTAACCAAGACGGATGTCGGAGAGTAAATCCATTGCCTCTTTTGCGGAGATTAGGCGGGCATTGGTTAGGACTCCGTAAGCGCGGTGTACGAGGTCTTCCATGTATGGCTTGCTGGAAGTGAGAAGCTTTTGCCGTGCGTGTTGTTCACGTGCGATTACGGTTTGGGTTACGTTTTGCAAACCAAGAATTATATCGTGTTCGGATTTTCCTAACGTGTTTTGATTGGATATTTGATAAATACTGCCCATGGGCGCAGTGCCTTCGCCGTAGATACCGCGAATTGCAACGCCGAATTTGGTTATCTGCGGCAGAACATTTGTCGGCATATCAGACTTGGACAAACACGGCAGATGAATCATGTACGAAGCGCGTAGCCCCGTACCTGTGTTTGTGGGGCAAGCCGTGAGATAGCCATAGTCCGTGTGAAACGCGAACTCTACGCGCTCCTCTATGAGGTCGTCAATTTGGCTTGCGGTTTCAAACGCGTTTTCCAAACAGTCGCCCGCTTTTACAGATTGTATGCGAACGTGGTCTTCTTCATTAATCATCACGCTGATATTCTGGTTGTCGCTTATAAGAAGCCCCTTGGGCAAATTTCCATTTAGAAACTCGGGGCTGATAATATGCTTTTCCAAGAAAACAGTTTGCTCCGTTTTCCCCAGCCCGCCGATATCCAGCGGCCGAAAAAAACCGCTTGCCGACGTAACCGCGTCTGTAGCTTCCGCAACCAAATCATTCGCATTGGTAGTAGACAACTTACGCCTAAACGGATACTTCTTTATATTCCGTGCCAGCCGCACCCTTGACGACAAAATCTCATTTTCATCCGTTACCGCTTCCTGATACCATGGTGTGTTCATATTCCACCTCATTTTTTAACAATAAGGTCTCGGGGCGTTGCCCCGAACCCCACGAACTTTTTTGAAAAAAAGTTCGACAAAAAACTTTAACCTGAAAACCGCATACGCGGTTTTCAAAGATAGGGGTCAAGGGGTATGGCCCGGCGAATGCCGGCGGCTCGAAGAGCCGTTCCCGCCAACGGCGGGAAGCCTACCTTTCGTCCCCTTGCGGGGGATTGGGGGTGGAACCCCCAAGGTCTTTCTCTTGCGCTTCCAGTTCCTTAATACAGTCGCGCAGACGTGCGGCTTCTTCAAAGTTTTCGTCTTCGATGGATTTTTTTAGTTGGGCGCGGAGTTCGGTTACTTGCCGTTGGGTTAGAATGCCTGCGCCCATTCGGCGTGGATATTTGCCTTCGTGACGGGTACTGCCTTGTACGTTCTTTAGGAGAAGTTCTACTTCTTTTGAGAAGGATTGGTAGCAAATGTCGCAACCTAGGCGGCCGCCGGTTTTAAATTTGTTGAAAGTCATGCCGCAACGGGAACAGGCTTTCGCCGGCGGACGCATTGGAGGCGGCGCACCGGGCGCGGCAGAGTGCCCGTAAAAATTTGTATTAATTTGGTCTAAGATGCCTTTGAAAATATTTTCAAGGGACACAAGCATCTCAGGGTTATCTATTTTGAATGCGCATTCTTGGCACAGGTGCAGTTCTACCTTTTGGCCGTTTAGAAACTGTTGCATATGCACCGATGCGGGATTTTTTTGGCATTTATTACACATCATAGTCCTCATGCCCCTCACTTATAAAGTATCTCCTGATTGTTGCGGTTTTACACACATTAAAAAGATTTCGTTCAAGCGTGAAAATTCGCCGTTTTTGTGCAGGTGGCCGAACAACGTTTCCAGCCCTGTGGCGTGGCGGTATTCCGTGACGTTCGCGCTTTTTGCGCGGGAAAGATTATGCAGATTGCGGCCGCGTTTTAGTATGGCCTGTTCTTCAGGCGAAAGTTGCGGAAAAATGCGGTGATACATTTCCGATTGCGCTTTTGCGGATACAAATCCTTTTGCGCGGCGAAATATATCCTTGAACGGCACGTTTTCCCGCACCAGCATATCGCGCACAAGAAGCTCAAATACGGCGTCGCCGAGATATGCTAAGACCGCGGTGGCTCTGCCCCCGCCCCCCCGCAAGGGGACATTGTCCCCTTGACCCCGTTCATTTATCATGCGCGTCTCCAGCGCACACCGTTGGGGGTGTCTTCCAAAACAATGCCCATGTTTAAAAGCTCATCGCGGATGCGGTCGGACTCTGCGAAGTTTTTTGCGGCGCGGGCTTCTTGCCGTGCGGAGATTAGGGCTTCTATTTCGGCGTTGTTTAAACTATCGGCGGCGGGGGTTTCCGCCGCAAGGGAAATACCCAAAATGCCGCAGAGTTTTTCCAGCATCTCGCGCAAACCATTTAAAAATTCGCGAGAGTGTGCGGTTTGGTCTGCAATGGTGGTGTTGGTGTATTTCACCATCTCGAAGATGGCGGTTATTGCGTCGGCGGTGTTAAAGTCGTCGTCCATGGCTTGGGTGAAGGATTTTTCAAATGCTTCTGCTTCCGAAAAATCTGCTGCGCCGGATTGCGCCGCGTCTATTGCGTGTAATAAATTCGTGTGGCAGGTTTTAATGCGCTGTAAACCTTGCGCGGCGGCGGTCAAAACGGAGTCGTTAAATTCCATGGGCATACGATAGTGGCCGCTGATTAGGTAAAAGCGGATTACGTCGTGCGGGAATTTCTCTGCCATTTCGCGCAGGGTAAAGAAGTTTCCGCGAGACTTGCTCATCTTTTTGTGGTCGGTTGTAAGAATGCCGCAGTGCATCCATGTGCGGGCAAAGTCGCGACCTGTTACGGCTTCGGTTTGGGCAATTTCGTTTTCGTGGTGGGGGAAGATAAGGTCTTCCGCGCCGCCGTGAATGTCAATTTCGTCCCCAAGATATTTTTTTGCCATCGCACTGCATTCGATATGCCAGCCGGGACGACCATCACCCCAAGGGCTGTTCCATTTTGGCTCTGTGGGTTTGGCGGGCTTCCATAAAACAAAGTCGGACGGGTTGCGTTTGCCCGCTTCAACTTCTACCCGTGCGCCCGCTTCAAGGTCTTCAATTTTCTTTTTAGAAAGCTTGCCGTAATTTTCAAACTTGGTAACATCATAGTAAACGGTGCCGTTATTTTCGTATGCGAAGTTTTTTTCAATAAGAGTGGAAACCAGCGAAATGATTTCCGCAATTTCTTCTGTGGCTCGGGGGTTGGTTGTTGCGGGCACGCAATTAAGCGCGGCAAGGTCTTCCAGCGTGTGCGAGATATAGCGTTCCGCAATTTCTTCCGTGGTGCAGTTTTCTTCCGTGGCTTTGGCTATGATTTTGTCGTCAATGTCCGTAAAATTTTGCACAAAATTAACATCGTATCCGCGCCAATTCAAATAACGCCGTATCGCGTCGAATACGACGTAAAATCTCGCGTTACCCATGTGAATATCGTTGTAAACGGTTTGTCCGCAGGTGTACATTTTTATTTTGCCCGCTGTAATTGGCGAAAAATCTTCCTTCTTGCGTGTCATGGTGTTATAAATTTTCATCGCGAACTCCTTAATATGAAATAAGACAGACTGCGTGTGCCGCAATTCCTTCGCCCTTGCCCGTAAAACCAAGACCTTCTTCCGTGGTAAATTTCACATTTACCATCGGCGCGGGAATGCCCACGGCAGTTGCAATATTGCCTTCCATTTCCTTGCGCAAAACCTTTAATCGCGGTGCTTGTGCAACCACGGTACAATCCACATTTTCCACCCTGTATCCCGATTTTGATAAAAGCTGCCCAACTTCCCACAAAAGGCGCAAACTTGATATGTCTTTATAATATGGGTTTGTGTCCGGAAATGACTGCCCCATATCGCCCAAACCCGCCGCGCCCAAAAGCGAATCCAGCACAGCATGAACCAACACATCTGCATCCGAATGCCCCAGCAACCCTTTCGTAAAAGGAATCTCTACCCCGCCAAGTATCAGCTTCCGCCCCGCCACCAACTGATGCACATCATATCCCTGCCCAATCCTAAAACCCATCTCAATTTCTCCTCCGACTAGGGCGTTTGCGGAAACACGCCAAATTAATCTCGTCGGCCTCTTTACCCCAATCATAAGACCTTTTCTTAGAAGATTATACAACACAGGAAAAACCTTGACAAATTTAAGAAAAAAAAATACACTCTCTTGTGCAAGCGGAACGCGCAAAGTATGGAGATGTACTCAAGCGGTTTAAGAGGTACGCTTGGAAAGCGTATAGGCCGTTAACGCGGCGCGGAGGTTCAAATCCTCTCATCTCCGAAAGGAAAAAGTCCAATAGTGGGCTTTTTTTATTAAAATAATGCCTTGAAAATAAGTTGCGGAAGGTGAAGATAACATGACAGACGTATCTACATATTTAGGGAGGGCACTTGGAATTTTTGCTGTTTCGGTTTTGTTTTTTCACTATGTCGATGTTCCGTTTAGGGTTCTTCTTATCACTGCAATTATTGCAATAGTTCTTTTGATTTATGTATCGTGGAAAAATTTAAACAAGTCAATTATTCCCGTTATCATGACTATTGTAGCTGTTTTTTTGGGATACAGTCTGGAGTTTATTTTAGTCAGTCGTGATTTTATATATAATTACGACCGCTTTAGATATGGATGGGCTTCCATATGGGGACGATTTCAAGGGGTATATATAGGGTTACTTGCTATTTTGGCATCAGTAATCTTATTTGTTGTAGTAAAGCTTATCATAGAAAAAAGCAACAAAAAGAATAGAAATTCACATGATTCAAAACTTTTACTGAATCAAGAGAAGGATATGGAAAGATTAGGATACTATATTGATAACTTTGAATCGATTGGCATGAACGGCGAATGGGGAAGCGGAAAAACATTTTTGACAGATATGTTTATTAAGGAAAACAAAAACAAATATGACTTTATCAAAATTGGGCTTTTAGACTGTGATTTAGATGAAATTCAAAACCTATTACTAAGCGAACTGGATAGGGTGTTGAGTAGAGGTCACATTTTTTCAGTTCAATCACTTAAAATCAAGAAAATCTTAAATAAAATAGATTTGCTCGACGGCGTAAGAACCTTTTTATTTCCGGATAATGAATCCTATTTAGGTGCTATTCGTGAGATGAAGGAGCTTTTTAAGCTGGCAAAAAAGCCCGTGGTTATTATTTTTGAGGATATTGACCGCATTTCGGATATAGATATTATTAAAAAGCTGTTCAGCATAGCAGAGCAGTTGACTTGCGAAAAAATAAAGGTTTTGTATCAGTATGCTCAAAAACACTTAACTGATATGGATATGGGGAGGGACTTTACCGAAAAATACATTCCATATATTGTTAATTTAACATCTCCAACATTTTTTTCTGCATTTGAAGGAATGTATACGGATGAAGTGCTTAAAGAGTGGATTGGTGGGGATGTGGCAAATTACCCAAATAAAGAAGATTTTGATTTTTTAGCTGAAAATATAGTGGTTCCATTTTCTTTAGGCGAGCTAGGCAGTGACAAAAAGCACTCCGAGCCGCTAATGACTTCTGTAAATATGCGGAAGCTAAAACGTTTTATTTGCGAGGTTATTACTGCAATCAATGAGGATGACGGTAAAAATTCACCCAATAAAAGGCTTATCATTTCATTTTATCTTATCAAGCATTTTTACCACGACTTTTATGAGAAGTTGAGCGTTGAGAAAAATTTATTTGATATCCCCATTTTTCTTCGCGGAGAAGAGGTGTGTTCTATCCGTGGTTTGTACAATAACTCGGACAAGCCAGAGAATGTTCAAATTTCGGAGAGTCCCCACAACATTGAAAACTATAAAATTTTGTGCCTTTTGTATAGTGATTTTCAGATTGACTCCGGAAAAGATACTACCATCCCTGCACTTGGAAAAATTATCATGTCGTCGGACTTATGGTATTTTGCCAGTAGGAGAGATAATTTGATAAGAGAAATATATGCTAAGGGAACTATGGGGTTGGAGTATTTTACATTTTTGGCTGAGTCTTTTACCTGTCATGCATTAAGCGACAATACCAAAAGTAAGCTAACTGTGAAAAACTTTCATGAATTTGATTCGCTGTTCAAAAAGGAAGCCTGCAAAAAGGGTGTTATTCTTCGTACTAACTCGCGTATAAGATTTGAAAACATTTTTGATGCTTTTAATATTGTAGACACGAATGTTGACAAAAAAAATAAACTCGTTGACTTTTATTTACAATACAATGAAAATGTAGAATTTGATAAAGAATTTTTTGAAATTGCATTGACATTCAACGAAAAATCGGCGACATATACTAAATTCATAGATAGTTTTAATAGAATGAATCCCGAAAGAATTTGGAGAAAACGTGTATTCGGCTTTTCTTTTTTAATTACCAGCCTTGATACTCTAGGCAAAAAAATTAGTGAGATTAGCGACTTTCTAGTTATTCCGATGGTTGATTCATTCAGAGGAGATGGGCTAGATAAAGATAAGTATGTAGCAGAATTACTCAAATTAAAAGAAAAAATTGAAGCGTTATATTCTCCCCTCGATAGTGATACCCAACGCATTATAGATTTCATCAAGCAAAGCGTGGCTGTCTTAAATGAGCAGTTAGACATAATTTGAGAAGACGCGGGAAACACTATCATCAAAAAAGGGTGATAAGAGTGTTAAATTTCAGAACAGACCTTGCATTAGAAATGCACGAGAGCCAAGAGGGCGAGATTAGCGGCGTAGAGATAACAACGGAAGATGATGACGAGCTGGGCATTACGGTAACATGGGTAGAAATAACGGACGAAAACGGTGCGGAAGCCATGGGCAAGCCGATTGGCAACTATGTAACGATGGAAAGCGCGGCAATGAAGGATAACGACCCTGATGTGCATGAGGAAATTGCAAAAATACTATCGCGCAAGCTTGGGCAGTTGCACAATTTGGGTGAAGAGGCGGTTATTTTGGTGGTGGGACTTGGAAACAGACAGGTTACGCCGGACGCACTGGGGCCCAAAGTTTGCGAAAAGCTGCTTGTAACGCGGCACTTGGGCGGGGACGTACCCGAAGAACTGAAGGGGAAACTTCGTGCGGTAAGCGCGTTGTCGCCCGGCGTAATGGGCATAACGGGCATAGAGACTGCCGAAATAATCAAGGGCGTGGCGGAGAAAATCACGCCGGATTTAATAATCGCCATAGACGCACTTGCGGCGCGACGCACTTCGCGAATTAACGCGACAATTCAAATGTCGGACGCGGGTGTTAATCCGGGCGCGGGGCTTGGCAATCGAAGGATGGCAATAACTGCGGAAACCATGGGCGTTCCCGTAATTGCCATTGGCGTGCCAACGGTAGTAGATGCCGCAACATTGGTAAACGACACGATGGACAAAATGCTTTCTGCAATGGCGCACTCTGCCGAGGAGGGCAATCCGTTTTTTGATATGCTCGGCGACTTGCAAGAACAAGAACGCTACGGCTTAATCACAGAAATTCTTACGGGGGAGAATATGTTTGTCACGCCAAAAGATGTAGACGCGGTAATCCTGCGCCTTGCGAACATTATTGCAAACACACTTAATATCGCGCTGCACCCCGGAATTACCACGGATGACATAAACAGATATTTGTAAGACTATGCTCTGCGCATATAAATAAAAAAATTTACGCCGCTTCGTTTGGGGGCTTGCACTCGCTTTATTTCCGCAAAGCCCAGTTTCTCATACAAACGAACGGCGTTTTTATTTGTGTCCGCCACTTCCAAGATATAGGCGTCGTATGGGTTTTCTTCCATTATAAATGAAAGCAATTCGTAGCCCAGCCCTTGGTTGCGAAACTTGGGCGCGGTTGCCACAAACTCAACAGACCCCGTTGTTTTGCTCATGGCAAACGGGTACGAATTGCGAACCATATGCCGCCGCAACATAAAATACGCAATGTTGCCCCGAATGAACCCCAGTGCTTTAACAAATTCGCGCCGCTCCAATTTAATCGGAGAAAACCCCTGCGTACACGCCGCCATTGCCGCAACCGTTTCACCCTGCAACGCCACATAAAAATATTCCAACGTGAAAACGTGTTCAAATGCTTGCGTTAGTTTGTCCTTGTCCTTGCAAAAATGCTTTATCCAATCATAAAAACCTTCAACAAACACACGGCTCAACTGCCCGCGTATGTTGAAGGTTAGCTTGTCTGTTCGTGTGAAGGTCATGGTTTGCTTCCTTTTGGGTTAGTTTTTTAGAAAGAGGGATGGTTTCAGACAGAAAAAAATTCGTCGTTGGGTGGGATGTTTTTATATTTTTCGGTTAGAGCTTCACGCGCTTTGGAAATGGCTAAAATGTTTTGTCCTATCCGAGTGGCGCGAAGTAATTTGTATAATGTTTTATCATCATGAACATAACGCCCCTCCTCCATATGTCGGCTATCACGAGTTAAAATATAAAGCATCCCTGTCCCATCATCGTTTAAATGTTGGCGCACGGCTTCATCCGCAGCGTCTGTATCGGTTGGTGGAGATAGTAAAGCTGCATTTTCCAAATGATGACGCAGGAAAAAATATTTATACGTAGCGTCATTGGAGCAGAACGTAGGGATTAAATCTCCGTCAATAAAACAAACAGATGCAACCATTCTTTTGAAATAAAACTCCCAAATATCGTCACCCTCAAAATCCTTTTCAATTTCAATTAGAAACGGCAACAAGATATTTTTTTCAAACTTATCTTTCGCCATGTCGCAAAGCATACGGAATACATTATCTATAACCGCTCTGTCCATGTCTGTTTTGATAATTGCCAAACCCCGTTTTTCCATTATGTCATCTGTTTGTTCTTTTAGGTATACCGCAGTAAAATATTCTTGGAACGACCTATGCGTAAAGTGGTATGTGAATCCTTCCCTGTACAGCATACACACTGCGTTTGTTAAATCTGTAATGTAGTTTTCCACATCAAAATCAATGCCGTCTTTGGCAACCGCTGTCTTAACTTTGTTTAGCGTGTTGATTAATTCATCCTTGGAAAATGAAAACTTGCTATTGTGATAGGTTATACAGCAAAAGGTCGCAAACACTTTTTTAAACAAGTCCGACCGTAGCCCGCTTTCTATTTTGCGCGTGTATCCCTCTTTTGTGCTGTCATGTCTTTCTAATAATGTTTCAAATGCATTTTCATAGAACAGGTGGGGTGTTTCCTGTATTTTTCCACCGGCGTCATATGTTAAAAACATCATGGTAAGAAGTAGGGGATTTGATGCGAACTCTTCGTGATTTTCAAAAAGCTCGTCATCTAGGGCTTTTATAAATCGCTGTTTAGGTTCGGCATGGTAATCCAATTTCTCAATTAGAGAAATTGCTTGGCTTTTGTCCATCGGCATGGTGTTCATCACTGCAAATTTTTCAAAGGAAATAAAGTCATCTATTTTTCTGGATGACATTATTACATTATTATCAGGGTATTTGTCGCAAAAATCGTTTAGCTTTTCTGTAAAGGTTTTGGATTTATTGCCGTTTATTTCATCGAAACCATCTAACAGAATCATGAACATCCCTAGTTCTAAGGCATATTCGATAGCGTGTTTGGAGGTTGATTCAGCCAAAATGTTCATACCCTCAAAAATCGCATCCATTAGATTGTAGTCGTTAGCTTGCCTGTTTATATCTTTTAGCTCGAAAAGTACAGGTATAAACTCACGGCAGGTTTCAAGCTCGCTTAAAAATAAATGCTTCATCAGCATGGATTTGCCTATGCCGCCCGTACCCTGCACTATGATAAATTTTTGCCCTGAAAAATTGCGAACCACTGTAGAATTTAACGCCGAGACAACTTGCGCTCCTTCATCGTACCCTTTTCTCAGCCGTGGTGTTACAAAAAAATCGCGCAGTTTTTGAGGTTTTTCTTTGTACAGCAAGGTTTTGATATTGGAATATTTTTCATATGATTTCTCCAAATAGCTGTTAAATGCCTTGCCAAGGACTACCTCTAGTTTAGCAAACACTTTTTTGCCGTTTTCGGCTATTGTTTCGGAATATTTTTCCAATGCACCTTTAACCGCGCCTTTTGCCAGTGCTTCTATTGTTTTAAAGTCATCCATAATTGCCTCCCCGTATGTAAACTCTTTTCGTGGTTATTCTCTCATTAATCGACAAAAAAGACAATATGTTGTTCTCTGTCCCGAATAAAATAATGAGTGCAGAAATTCCCACCGCATCACGGTAAAAAGAGTTTACATATTTACAAACATCAATGTTATAATCGGTTGTAAAAAGCCTGTAAAACATGAGAGAAGGTTTGCATGATGAAAAATAGATTAATATCGCTTGCGCTGGTTGTTGTTATGGTGCTGGGAATGGCAACGCCTGTTAGCAGCCATACAGAGGAGCGCGTCGCCGAAACGAAAGCGGAAGCGGCAATAAACGCGGAAACAGCCTTCGCAACGGCAACTCCGCCCGCGCTTGACGGAGCGTCCGCGATTTCGGTGATGAGTGCGGGGTACGAGCTTCTGGTTCACGGGCGCACCTTGCCGTGGATGGGCATTGATATTGACCTTTCGGAAATCGCAAGCGTAAACCTTAACGCAAACACATATACAGTAGTAATCACGGGCTATGTGCCAAACGGTTCGGGCGGGGTTGTAACGGTGGAAGAACCGCTGGCAGGTGCGCCGTGGGCAAACGCGTTGCCATTTAGCGCAAGCGCAAACGGGGAAAATTTCATCATCACGATTCATAATATAAATGAAACTTTTTTTGCAAATATGCTGCACGATAACAGACTTGAGGATGGAAACGCAAGGCGTATAAGAATACGTTGCAACGGCGGGTATCCGAATGTCGCAACGGAAGATTTTGTATTAACAGAGATTGCAATATCCACGGGCGGTAACGAGGTGTGGGCGTTAACACGGGATGTGTTGCCTGTTTTGGGGCTTGGCGAGGTAACGCCTATCTGGAATATAGTTGGCATAGACGGGCTGGGAGTTGCGACAACAGGGCCGCAATATCTTGGGCTAACCGTGCGTCAGCAAGAACCGCAAAACGGTTACGGAAGCGGGCCTGTTCCCGCGCCGCCTGTTTTCTCCGCGAATGCAGGTTTTTTCAGCGCACCCTTTAATTTGACGCTAACCGCCGAACCAAACACGGTTATCCGCTACACCACAGACGGCAGTATTCCAACAAGCGCGTCACCCATTTTCACAGATTCTATTTTCATCCATTCCCCCGCGCCCACTGCGGAAAACAGCCCAATGTCTGTGCGGGGCGTTGGCAATGCGACTATCGACTGGGCAAACGGCTTGCCCGTTATTTCCGACTATGATTATATCCCGCGATTGTATTACAACGGAATGGTTGTGCGGGCGCGGGCTTTTAACGAGAACGGCGGTTCGCAAACGGTTACGCGCTCCTTTTTTGTAGAGCGGGACGGGCGCGGGCGGTTTAACACGCAGGTGATGTCCATTTCCGTAGAGCCGGAGCATTTCGCGGGGGAAACACAGGGGCTTTACCGCAACTGGTACAGGGACAACTGGCCACAAACCCCCGTAAACGAGCAAACGCGGCAAGTAGTTCATATGGAAATGTTCTGTCCGAACGGGCAACTTATTCTTGCGCAAAACGCCATGGGCTGGGTGTATGGCAACTGGTCGCGGGGCAACCCTAAGCGTTCCATGCGCTTCAACTTTAATCAAGCGGGCAACGATGTTCGCAACACTCCCGCCCTTATCCCTGATACGCGGCGCAATTTTTACGCACCCACGGAAGTTGTGGGCAATTTCCGTCATATAAATGCGCGTCTTTCCGACGGCGGCAGTTCGGAAATACGGGAGTCGCTTATCCAAATTTTAAGCGAGCCGCTTCGCCCCACCATACAAAACAGCACATATGGCGCGGTTTTTGTAAACGGCGAATTTTGGGGAATGTACTGCCTTCGCGCCCACCGTCACGAGCATCTAATCGGCGAAATCTATGACGTCCACCGCAACAGCGTTTATCTTACCGATAACACTTGGGATTTTCACGCGCTGATAGACAGCTACGCCCCGTTTTACAATCACCAAAACTTCTTAAATCTGCAAAATCATATTGATATGGATAATTTCATCGACTATTTTATAATCGGCTACCACTTTGAAAACTGGGACTGGGTGAACAATAATTTTGAAATGTGGCGCACAACGCAGTATTACCCCAACGTTTATGGCGGGGATATGCGTTGGCGTTTTGTTGTGCATGATTTCGACAATGGCATAAACCACCCCGCAAACGACATGATGGCTTTTTTCACCTCCCGCCGAGGAATAGACCCGCCTGTACCGATTGCTCCGTGGGCGGGCGACCAACTGCGCGACGCATGGGCGGCAAACACTTTTATTAATCTGTTCCAAAATCCGACGTTTCGGCATACTTTTGCGGCGCGGTATTCCACGTACACGGGTACGGTTTTTCACCCGTCACGGGCAACGGCTGTAATTGACCGCATGGTTGACGAACGTTTAGATACAATTGGTGCAGATATGTACCGCTGGAGTTCTCACGGGGCGTATTCGCCCACAAGCGGCATCAACAACTGGCTGTACGGCATGGGCTGGGGCTACAGAAGCAGTATCGAAGGCTTGCGGCAGGTTTTAACGCGCCGCGCAAATTATTCCATTTCACACATTCGCAATTACTTCCAAGCTACCCCCCCCTACATCAACCCCGACTTGCAACTGCCGGAAGACCTTATTAACATCCGCTGGCAAACAGATTACACACGCGGCTTTTTTGATATCGCAGGGGCGCAAATTCGCGCAGACCTTTTCGACAGGGGCAACCTTGCGGATTACGCCTTTTGCGTAAGCGATTTTAATGCGGATTATATTCGCGGCTTGCCTATTGAATTTACGGCGCGTCCGTTTGACGGATATGTATTTTCCCATTTTGAAATCAACGGCGAAAATTCTTACGAAAACCCAACCACCATTACGCCGTTGGCTCAAACTGCGCAAATATCCATCACCGCCGTTTTTGAAGAAGAAGTTTTGCCAGAACACACCGTTCTGGCAGAAATCACTCGCACAGAAAATAACGCCGCGGCAGAAAATAATCGCTTTAACGCAACGGGCGGCGTGTTCCGCCACAGCGCGTTTTTAACCGCATGGAGCGGAAATACCCAACGCACAATCGGCTTCATGGGCGATAACCGTGCGCCCATGGTTCTTAACAATTCTGCGGTTGCGGACGGCTGGCGTTCTGTTGGCGACACGGGCGTTACCGTTGATACTGCCACTGCATTTCAAATCCGCTTTGAAACCACGGGGCATGAGAATATTCGGTTTTCTGCACGGCAACGCTCCACGGGCAGCGGCCCCGACTATTTCGCCCTCGCCTACAGAGTAGGAAGCACAGGCGATTTCACGTCCATCCCCAACACACGAAACGCTGTCAGCCTGCGAAACACACAGGGCTTCCGCAATAACAATTACTCAGACTTTAACTGGCCGCATTCCCAAACCTTTGACGGGTTTCTTTTGCCCGCCGCCGTTGCAAACCAGCCCGCCGTGTATCTTCGCGTGTATATGCGTGAAACCGCGCTTGCCGCAAACGACCGCACCAACGGCAACACTTCCATTAACAATATCGTGATAACAGGCGAACCCACAGGCGAAATTGCGGGCCCCACTTTTTACATCCAAAACGCAAACGCCCGCGCAGGGCAAACCGTGGATGTAAACATAAACATCCACAACAATCCCGGCTTTGCCGCAATGTTTTTCACTCTTGATACTCCGCCGCAACTAACCCTCCTAAGCGAAGAACCCCACGAAGACTTAGCCGCATTTTTCCACCGCGAAGGCAATGTAATGGGCTGGACGGGCATGACAGACGCAACAGGAAACTTCACGCAAAACGGTACAATTCTAACCCTCACATTTGCCGTGGACGAAAACGCCCAGCCCTCCTTTTACCCCCTCACCGCAATTTTCGCCAACGCCCGCGAACCCGAAGACCCCGCCAACTACGAAGGACAAAGCCTGCCAATTGCCATACGCAACGGCGGCGTAGCAGTCCACCCCGGCGACTGCACCTTCTGCATAGGCGCGTGTACCCTCGGCGACATAAACGGCGACGGCAGAATCACCTCCGCAGACGCCACTTGGCTTGCGCGCTATATCACAGGCCAACCCGTGCAAATTTGTATGTACGCCGCAGACTTTTTCGGTGACGGTGTGCTAACCCCGTCCCACGTTGTCATGCTTGCCCGCGCCTTAGCAGGGCATAATGTTACGCTGGACAGGCGCGAAAGGGGAAATTCATAATGCTTGAAAAAATCGAAACCAAGGAAATTATGACGTGCTGGGAAGCTATGCAAAAGTACCGTACACAGCATTTTATAATGGCGATAACAGAGGAAGTAGACCAATGCTATAACGATTTGGGGTACGTTATGTACGTCGCGGACAAGGAGCGGGAATTTCACCAAATTCCCCGTAGCGAGTACAAAGATAAACAAATTGCGTTCATGTTCGGCGTAGCCGCAGAACCATACCCGATAATCGGAAATGTGGTGTATCATGACTAAAATTCCATTTGGCGAATACGGCAGGGTTTTTGTTCCGATAAACATAAAACCGATTGACGACATCACCTTGCAAAAAACACTTTTCAAGGTAGACACAGGGGCAGACACAACAACCATCTCCAAAGAAGTATTAATAAACCTAGGCTACAGCATGGACTGGATAAACCAAAACGCCGTTGTGTATGAGGACAAGGACAAACCCACAACCGCCGCAGGAGAGAAAATAAACGCAGGATATGTACAGCTTCCGCTGATAAATCTTCTTGGATATGAGGGGCGCAACTGGGTTTTTCAAATAATCATGGACGAAAACCAAGACTTCCGAAACCTTTTAGGGCGGGACTTACTTACGGGTTTTAACTACACCTTCGACAATGACGAGGACATTTTTTCAATTTCCCGCACAAAAACATTTAAGCCGCGATACAAATTTTTACCGCAACAAGAAATAAATGAAATTGCCGCGAAGTAGCAAAAACAAAACCCGCCCCTTTTTATACATGGGAACGGGTTATTTTTTTGTGGTCATATTAAAAGCGTGGTTTGCATTACGGCGCGGAATTGCCGAAAATACAGGGCATTATCTACAGACAAAAGAAATTTGCACCCGCACGGGAAAGTATGTTAGAATGCATTTGTTACAAAATGAGTAGCGACCGTGCGGTGTTAGCGCACCCCACGGCGAGTGTAGGGATACAAGACATCACCTAACACACACGGGCTTTTGCCCGCCACTACGCAATCACAGTTTAGCATTGTTTTGCCCTTGTTTCAATAATAAGCGCGGACGTGTTGTGTTTCTGTTGCGTGGTTCGGCGGCAGGGTTGTTTTTGGTATTTTTTTGAATATCCAAGGTGTGTAAGGTGATGGCAGGTTTTCTGCCGTCCTTACGCACCTTTTTTAATTCGCAACAAACCCGCAGGGCGAAGTATGGTTTGCATATTTTGCCTTGCGGACTTTACACCGGAGCATCTAAAAAATACGAAAGGCGGTGTTCAAATGAGCGTTGAATGAACAACAACTTTATTTTGACACTTTTAATTTCGAGAAGCGCGAAAATTTCTAAAAAACGGAGGTATTAGTATGTGGATAGTAATTGTAATAGCCGTTGTTGCATTTTTAATATGGCGGATGGTTAATAACTATAAAAAGGAAAACGCGAAGTATGCTCTCATGGTATCTTCATGTGCCAATTGTAAGTTGCATATGGTTGATGTTCAGGATATTGATGGAATCAACCAATATATGGAGAACTATATAGACTCTTACGCTAGAGGCTTGATTAGTTGCGTAGGGCTTGGTTCGGGCAATAATGCGATATGGACTGCTGACAATCTTCTTAAATCATCCTCAACTCATCCCGTAACCGTAGGTGACCTGCTTCATATTAGTAGTCGGGCTATATTTATGGCATCCGACGAGTCATTCCAAACTCCGCACAACAATTTCATAGCTTTAGCCGTTAGATGCTATAACATCATATCGGTAATTGCAACGATTAACGGATGTACCGATTGCGCATCCAAATTCAAGGAAGGCGCAGGTAAATTATCCCAAAAAACATAGCGGCTGAGTTGATTACAACGGAAGGGGCGTGATAACCATGGGACAAATCAAACGACTTCTAAAATGCGCAAATGAAGGTGACTGGGTTGCGCAGAAAAAAATAGAAGAAGCCGTTGACCATCAATTAACATATGCCGAAATGGTTGCACATACGAAGGAATGCAAACGTCTGGCAGAAACAACCAATGACCTGACCGCAATACAAGGTTTGGCAGGAGCGTACTACAGCGGGCTTGGAATCGAAAAAAGCCCGCAAAAAGCCGAATACTGGTATAAAAAAGGCATTGAATTTTACAACTGCCCTGTATGTATGTTTGGTCTTTGCCGTATTCTGATAACCGCATACGATGAATACGACAAGGCGCATGAACTTCTTTTGGAAGCGGTAAGGCTTGATTTATTGGACTATATCGCAAGGGAAGAACTTGATGAAATGGTGGACGCGATAGCCACCCTTAGCGCATACGCAAAACTAAAAAATTAGCCCCCACTAATAAATTTCGTAAAAAGTGTTGACAAATTATTACGAAAGTATTAAGATACCCCTCGGAAGATATTAAAAACTTTGAGGGGTATTTAAAATGAAATTGAAAATCTTTGTAACAAGTATACTTTTGAGCTTGTTTTTGGCACCGGCAACAGCACTTGCAGATTTATCCGAAGCACTGGATTACAGGGAACAAGACGTGTCCGTTCTCTCTGCAACAAATGAACATGAGCCTGTAACATTTATCACAACATCACGCTTAAACTTGCGTACTGCACCCGGCACATACAACGAACGCATCAGAACGGTGAACCCCGGCACACGGGTTGAAGTTTTAGATTTCGGTTGCGGATACTGGTTTGAGGTTTACCACAACGGAACAACAGGCTTTATGTACGCGGCGCACCTGCGCGAACTTGGCGACGGCACATCTGCCTTCGGCGAAGTAGAGCTTCTTCACTGGAGCTACGCACGTTATGTTATGACACTCGGCACGATTGCAACACTCATTGATGTTCGTACAGGGCTTTCGTGGCAGGTAGCATCATTTTCCAACGGAAACCACGCCGATATCGAAACAATTACGGCAGAAGATACAGCAATAAAACTGCAAGCATTTGGTAGCTGGACATGGACACCGCGTCCCGTTATCGTGCTAATCAACGACCGCACCATTGCCGCTTCCGTAAACGGAATGCCCCACGCAGGCTGGACGCGTAGCGGCAACAACATGAACGGTCATGTATGCTTGCACTTCCTTGGCTCTACCACGCACCGCCCTGCGGCGCAACACGTTCGCGACCACCAAAACGCTGTAATGGAAGCGTACAACACGGCATTAACTTGGTAGACATGAATATTTTTTACAGACTCACAAACAGGCTTTTCGTAAACATAACCAATGCCTGCCCGTGCGATTGCATATTTTGCATAAGAAATCTAACGGACGGCATGAACGAAAACGAAAGCCTATGGCTGGAACGAGAGCCGACCCTTGACGAGATTAAAGCCGCGTTTAATGCGCGGCTTGATTTTTGTGAAATCGAAGAAATAGTTTTCTGCGGCTTTGGTGAGCCAATGCAGCGCGCCGAGGACGTAATTGCCCTAACCCGCCACTTCAAAGCGACACAGCCAAATAAAAAAATCCGTCTTAACACAAACGGACTGGTGCGCCTTATAAACCCCGCTTTCGATATTTCGCAATTGGCGGAAATGGATTCCGTTTCCATCTCCCTAAACGCCGACACGGCGGAAGAATACGACCGCGTAACCCGCCCGTGTTTCGGCAAAGCCGCCTACACAGAGATGCTGAATTTCGCCGCAGAAGTGAAAAATTACACCAATGTCACCCTGTCCATCGTAGACGTGCTAACCCCCCAACGCACAGAAAACTGCCGCAAAATAGCAAAAGAGCTTGGCGTAATGTTTAGATTACGCTAAGCTCTTTTTTATATCGGTTCTTTATTTTTAATCAGCTCCCGAACATGGGCGGCTTTTTCTTTTAGTCTTTTGCCCGCGGTTTTTGTCATTATAACTTGGCTGATGTACCGCAGGGCAGAATCGCGTTCGCCTGTGCGGCGGCACAGTTCGCCAAGAAGATAACACAGTGTTAGCGAGTCCATGCCGTATACGGGAAAGTTCTCGTTAGAATACGCAAGCTCAAAGCCTTTTCTGGCGTAGATGCGAAAGGTCTTGGCGGCTTCTTCATCTTCTTCCATATCCGCAAACCACGAAAGACGCAAGCACAGCATGGCTCTTTCGCTGCTGCGTGTCTTTTTCAGCGTGGCACATAAGAGTGCCATCAAGTAGCGTTCTTTTGCGTGGGTTGCGTCAAGTTCCAGAGGGTATTCCTTGTATTTGAATTGGGGCGCAAGGGTTTTTATTACCGCCTCGCGCTGGCTGTCGCGCATTTGATTAAAGTGCGCCGTCATAGCCGCGTATCCGCAAAATTGACACATGATAATATTGTACAGCATTGGGTCGTAGGGTTTGTAGTGCGCCCGTAAATCTGTGTCGCTTTCTATAAATCGACACTTGCCCGTGCGCATAGTCACGTCATGAAAATCATGACTGCACACAGGACATTTGTGGCTTTTCAGATATACATAGTCCATGATTGGTAATTCTTTTGCCTTCGCGCTTTCGCTATCGGGTCTTGCTTTTTTCACACGCTCATCGGCTGTTATTTCGCCCGCGTCAGGCACTTCCGTTATTCCCAATGACGAAAGAGAAGCAAATATATTTACCATTTATGTGCGCCCCCGAAAATTTTTTTATAACACGCTAATAATATCATGTTTTCTCGCGGTTTTGCAACGATATGACTAACACATACGCCCGGGGTAGGCGTTAAGCTGTAGCCCGTCTGCGCCGCCCGCAAGCAAGCGATAATACCCACGACAGGCAATCATTGCGGCGTTGTCTGTGCAGTAAATCGGCTCGGGCTTGAAAAGCCGTAGGTCGTTTTGTTCGCAAGCGGCAACAATTGTTCGGCGCAGTGCAGAATTGCAAGCAACCCCACCCGCCAGCACAATGGTATCGAAACCTTCATGCTTGCAGGCGGAAACAGCGCGTTCCGTCAAAACATCCACAACAGCTTTTTGAAATGACGCGGCGATATTCGGGATATTTACGCCGTCGCCGCCGTTTTTCTCCTCACGGGCGATATGTTGCAAAACCGCCGTTTTTAATCCGCTGAAACTGAAATCAAAACCGTCAATTTTTGCCCGTGGGAACGGAATCGCCGCTTCGCCGCCCTGTGCCGCAAGGTCAATTTGAGGGCCGCCGGGGTATGGCAAACCCAATACCCGCGCAACTTTGTCGAAGGCTTCTCCCGCCGCGTCGTCCCGCGTAGAACCCACAACACGATATGTGTCGTAACCTTCCACCGCAAGCAAAAGCGTGTGTCCGCCGCTTACCACTACAGCCAAAAAAGGCGGCTCTAAATCATCCCGCCCCAAATAATTAGCGCAAACGTGCCCCTCGATATGGTGAACGCCAACGAGGGGCTTTTTTTGTACAAAAGCCAAACCCTTTGCGTAATTAAGCCCCACCAAAAGTGCGCCCGCAAGCCCCGGCCCGTTGGCAACGGCAAAGGCGTCTATATCCGCAAGGGCGACGCCTGCGTGCGAAAGGGCTTCATCTACGATAAACCCGATACATTCTATGTGCCGCCGCGCCGCAATTTCAGGCACAACGCCGCCAAAAGGCGCGTGAAGCTCTACCTGCGACGCTATGATATTTGAAAGCACTTCGCGCCCGTTGCGCACAACCGCCGCCGAAGTCTCGTCACAGCTTGTCTCAATGCCAAGCACTATCATTTTCATTCCTCCAAAAATTTCAGTGTCTTGGTCATTCTGTCGCGCCCGTTTTTTGTGTTTGGGAAGATGTCTGTCGCAAAGTGCAGATAGTTGTGCGGGTCGGGAAGTGACGGGCTGTAATGGGTAAGCCATAATTCCTTTGCGTTGGCTTTTTGCGCCAGTATCGCCGCCTCGCTGAACACCATATGTTTGCGCCCCGCCGCCTTTTCCAGAAGCGCGTCGTCGCCGTAAAGCCCTTCGCAGATGAACAGGTCGGCGTTTTCCGCAAAAGACGGAAGCGCGGCAACAGGGCGTGTATCCGTGCAAAAAACGAGTTTAAGTCCCTTTCGCGGTTGCCCCAAAACCATGTCCGACGTAAATGTCCTGCCCTCATGTTCGATATTGGCATCCATCTGTTTTTGCAATACGCCCCAAAATTTTAACGGAATGTCTTGCTCTTTCGCACGGGCGGGGTCAAACTTGCCGCGCCGCAAAAGTTCCAAGCTGTACGCAAAACAAGCCATGCGGTGGTTCACCGGCATGGCTTTTAAAATCAGTGTCTCGTTCAGTTCAAAAGTGTGCGCGCTTTTTGCGTCACGCTCTATAAATTCTATGGGGAAGGGCAAATCCCGCGCAATCACGCACAGGCTGTTTACCACAGATGCCAACCCCGGCGGGCCGATTAGTTTAAGCGGCTCTGTGCGGTCGGCGTTTGCCATGGTAAGCAAAAGCCCGGGCAAGCCCGAAATATGGTCGCCGTGGTAATGGGTGAAACAGATTATGTCAATCTGTTTGAACCCCCAACCCAACATCCGCAAGCTAACCTGCGTTCCCTCCCCGCAATCAAAAAGGAGCATAGAACCGTTTACGCGGCACAGCATTGAAGATAAAAAACGTCCGGGCAAAGGCATCATGCCGCCTGTCCCTACTAATGCAACATCAACCAAAGAAGTACTCCAAACTTTCCAAGATATAAAGATGCCTGTTTGCCGCAAAATGCAATGTGTCCTCGTGGTACTGTGCTATGGTTTCGCGTGTTACACCTTCATTCAGAAGCCCTGCTTCCAGCGCGAAACCAAGTTCGTTGGAAATATCGCCATAGAGTTCTTCAAGCACTTCGCGTATTGTTTCGTAGTTAAGGGTGTATTCCATAAGTTCGTGGAGAATTTCTATAAAGCGTTCCACCATTTCGGGGCGGGTTAAAACATTGCGAAGAAGAAGCCCGTCGAAAACTTCCAGTTCCATCAAAGGCTGCAACGTGGCGCGGCGATAGTCCCCGCCGATATGCCCGAATGTTTGGTCCATGCTAAACATTGCAAAACGCCAGCGGCCGTCAAGTTCCTGCGGCAGTCCGGGCGAAAGTTCGCCCGTGTAACGCCAGCGGTACAAATTATCGTGCGGCCAATCGTTATTGCCAACCCATATTTGGAAGGCGTAATAGCGCAGCATATTGTCCACATCAAGGATTGCTTCAAGCTGTGCAAATTCGTCGTCGTCGGTAAGGTCGCGCCAAGCGAAAAGATTTTTGTAGGTCAGTGCTTGTTCTTCCTCCGGCGTAATATCGCGGAAAACCCATTCGCCGCGCCCCAGAACGTCAAAATCACGCCGTGGCGCATTGTACAGCCTTTGCAGATAATTATCGTCAACGCGGGTTTGAAGCCACATATGCCCGTGGTATTCGCCATTGACAAACAAAGCCGCCGCACGAACGGGGGTTACGTCGATAAACCCTGCGCGGCGCGCAAGAACAGAGCCCAATTCGTGGCGCAAAATGCCGTGTTGACGGTCTTGCCCGCCATTGCGAAGGATAATATTATCGTATTCGGAAATGGCTCTGCCCCTCTCGTCGTGGGAAACATCGCCCGGGAAGAAACGGTAACGGAAACTGCCCGACTGCGGAGAATATTCCCGCCGTGCGATAAGCCGCAAAGAGCGGATGTCTTCACCGCGGGCGTACCCGCCCGTTACGCGCATACCTGCCGCTTGCATGAAAGCGCGTTCCCCGTTTGGGTAGAACATTTCGATATAAACGGGGCGTTCCCATTCGCGCCCGCGCTGGTTAAAGTTTGCAGGGGTAAGGGCGGTAACATTGGCACCGGGGTTTTCCGCAAGATATTCTTGCCGAACGATACCTTCCGTAAAAATGCCCGTGTAAAAATCGTGCAGGTTGCGTTGGTCGGTGGAAAGCGAGAAAACCAAAGTGTCGAAGCGACTGTGTACGCCCGCGCCGTAGAAAAATGTGTGCGTGTTTGTTGCGGAGGTTTCGTACCCCGCAACGGCAATGGCACGAAGAACAACGGTTTCCACATTTTCCCCAACCTCAAAGAAAAGCGGGCCTGTGTATCTTTGCGAATTTATTGTGGGGATAGAGCCGTCCGTTGTGTAAAAAATTTCCGCAAAAGGCAAAGAAGCCGTGATTACTATAGCAAAATCTTCGTCAAAGAAGTGGTCTGTTTCGGAAAATGAAACCCGCAAAGCCGAGCCGACAAACCCGTCAGATGTGACGGTTGTAACGGGGAACAGTTCAAGCATAACAACACCCGCAATAAATACCACCACGATAAAAGCAAAGGCAAATATTCTTTGCATATAAAAACCTCCCATTGTGTGATTACATAAAAGATACCATGCAAATCGTACTATCGCAATACTTCTGTAAAATAAGTTGCAAAACTAAAGCCGTTTGTTGTATAATGTTTTGGTAAGTATTACGCGTTAGCGAATTTTTTTGTACCAAAAATAATAAATCTCTTGTCAAAATGCACAAAAGGGTATAAAATAAACCTCATCGGGGGTGGCAAATATGTCAGATACTACATAAAATCACATACACAATGCAAAACACACACCACCGGTGGTTATTATTATGTAAGAAGGGGTGAAAGTATATGCCTAAATACCGGTTTGAAAAAAAATATCTACTTAACGAGCATACTGCGGTTTTGTTGCGCTCGCGTGTTGCGGCCATAATGAAACCCGATGAAAACGGCGGTTCGTACGTTATAAGTAATATGTACTTGGATGACCGTATTGACAGTTTTTACTATGCCAACCAACTTGGTAAATATTCCCGCGATAAATACAGGCTTCGCTACTACAATGGGGACAAATCCTTTATACGGCTGGAACGCAAACACAAAGACGGTGCAATTTCTTACAAAGACTCTATGCGAATCACCAGAGAACAATATCAAAACATGAAAGAAGGGAAGTTCGAGTTCCTTCTTAAAGAAGAAGCACGGCTTTTGCAAATGCTGGCAATGATTTACAGACTGCGGGGCTTGCGTGCGTCCTCCATATTCTCCTACAGGAGAGAGGCGTATGTGTACGAACCAAACAATGTTCGCATAACCTTTGACAGCCCCCTTTTCCAAACGGATGACACCAAGAAGGGGCGTATCCACTACGAACCTCTAAAAATAAACTATGGTCACGAACCGTATTTCCCCATGCTTCTTGAAGTAAAATATGCAGATTTTTTACCCGAAACAATAAAAAGAGTATTAAACGGCTTTCCGCTGGCTCACACGGAAATGTCTAAATATGCAATATCCAGGGAGAGAGGAGTTTTACCATATGGGAAGACTTGATGTAATGGACAATCTGCTTGCAGACCCTCACTTGCAGGTGATTCAAGTAGTAGGAGGGCTTAGGCCCGAAAACGTAGTTATGACTTTACTTGTCGCAACTATATGTGCAATTGGTATTTTTCTTGTGTACAGGTTCTTCAACCGCAGTGTGCTTTACAGCGAAAACTTCAACGTACTTATCGTTATGCTTTGCGTTGTTACATCCTTCATCATTATCACCATCGGCACAAACATCGTCCTAACGCTTGGCATGGTTGGTGCGCTGTCCATAGTGCGCTTCCGTGCCGCAGTAAAAGACCCGCTGGATGTTGGCTTCCTTTTCTGGGGCGTTGCCGCAGGTCTTACCGCAGGCGCACAGCTTTTCTGGGTGGCTCTTCTCGGCACAGCCTTTGTTGCTATCCTTTACATCGGCTTTACCACCATCCGCTTTGAAAGACGCGCTTTCCTTCTCATCGTTCGCTACAGCAACGAAGCCGAGTCTGCCGTTGCGGTTCACTTGGACAAGTTCAAACACAAGCTTAAAAACAAAACCATCAGCGGCGACTTCACAGAACTCACTCTTGAAGTTAAAGTTTCACGCAACAACACCACCTTCCTTGACCCGCTGAAAGAAACCGACAACGTTGATAACGTCGTTCTGGTTGAATACACCGGCGATTACGCTTAATTAAAAAAAACCATGGGGCTCCGCCCCACACCCCGGAAACTTTTGAAAAAGTTTCATCAAAACTTTAACGAAAAACCCGCGCAATTCGCGCGGGTTTTTGAGTTGCGTTGGATAGCTTATCGCTAGTCCACATTTAAAGTTTTTGTTCAAACTTTTCGGGGTGCGGGGCAGAGCCCCGCGAACTTGTTGTTAAAATCCTTTTCTTACACCTCAAACTCCTCAAATTCGCTGTGGATGTCCTCGTCGGAAAGGCCGCCCTTTGCCATTTGGAAGCTGTTGCTTCCGAGAACTTGGGCTGTGGTTTGGGATGGGTTTTGGTGCAGGATGTTTGTGAGTTCTATGAAATCGCGTATGATTTCGCGGGGGGTTATGTGGGTCGCCGCGCCTACGCGGTTGTATTCTACGGTGAGGAAGTACAGGAGGTCTTCGTGGGTGAGGGCGGGTGCGTAGTTGAAAAGAGTTGAGTGAATGTCGCGCAGTTTTTCGATTAGTACATACATTTCTTCTTGGGTTAGCATGGTTAGGCGGATTATGGGGGCGGTGAGGTCTTTGAGGTCTGCGGTGGCGAAATGCCCTTCGGATAATCGCGAGCGCAGGGCTTCGTAGCTGAAAACGCCGCGGTATTTGTCCTCTATGCACTGGGGTGTGCCGCCCATAAGAAAACCTATGTGGTGGGCTTTGCCCTGCAAAACGTCGTTGTAAATGGTTAGGATTTTTTCGTAGTTATTTGCGCGGGTGATGGAGTTTGGTATTTTGAAAATATTTACCAGCTCGTCAACGACAACGAGCAAGCCCTTGTATCCCGCGCCCACAAGAAATGCCGCGAATATTTTTAGAAAATCATACCAGTTTTCGTCTGTTACGGTGAAGTTTATATCAAGGTCGGCTTTTGCGTCGCGGCGGGTTGGGTACTCGCCGCGAAACCATTTCAGCACATTGCTTTTTAGCGCGGTGTCGTCTTCGCGGTAGGCGCGGTAGTATGTTGCAACGGCCTTCGCAAATTCAAAGCCGTTTACCATTCCCTCAAGCTGACTTGATACCGCGAAAATTCGCGCTTCAACATCTTGCGCTGTGCCGCCGTTTGCCGTCACTTCCGCCATTATTCCCGATATCCAGCGTTCAAGGATTAGCGGCAACGCGCCGCCATCAGGCTTCGATTTTGTGGAAAGATTTTGCATCAGCTCTTTGTAAGTCGCCAGCCCCTGCCCTTTTGTTCCTGCAAAGCGGCGTTCGGGCGAGAGGTCGGCATCTACCACAGCAAAGCCTTTTGCCGTGGCGTAGTTGCGTATGGTTTGCAGAAGGAAACTTTTTCCGCTACCGTATTTGCCCACGATAAACCGAAACGACGCGCCGCCGTCTGCAATCATATCAATATCATGCAAAATAGCCGAAATCTCTTGTGCGCGTCCCACCGTGATATACTCCAGCCCAACGCGTGGCACAACCCCGCCTTTTAGCGCGTTTAGTAGTATATTTGCAATTCTGGACGGCACTTTCATTCGGCTATCAACTCCGTTTTTTTTTGGAATATTCTAGCACAAAACCCAAGGCTTGTCACAATCACAAACGCTGTCGAATAATATACATTGAAGGAGGTGTTATATATATGTATAGCGACGTATGCGGTTTTTGGTCAAGCACTGCCCGTCCTGTTTCTTGTTGTAAAGGCGACGAAAAAATCCGCCCCACTTCGGGAAGCGGTTTCTTTGAAAAGAAAATTTTAATTTCGGGCGATTCAGATACAATGGAGTCGCCGTGGTTTTACAGCGGATTATCTGATGCCATCACATTTTTTGTTTACAACAAAGGGGATTGCGAAATTACCGTTCACATGAAAAAAAGCCCTGATTCGATATTGTTTGTAGAATATCCGCAAAAAATAAAAATACTGGCGGGAGAAATTGCAGAGATAATACCACACACATTGTCTAAATATGTAAGACTTGTTGTAAATTCCGAAGTTGACGGAATACATTGCGAAGCGATTTTTCAAACGCAAGTGCGGTAATGGTACAAGAACCTTTTTGTGTGTATCGGCATAGCTTGTACTATAAAGGAGGTGAAAACATGAACTCACTTGTATTCAATACTACCGCCAATGAGCTGCGCGCAGGGGTTTACGGCTACAACCAAAGCACCGAAGCACTACAGCTGTTGCAGTTAAATACCGACGGCGAACTGCTTATTGCGGGTGACTTTAGCTTGTCGGGCGATATAACCATTGCCAACTCTGTATTAACCGTTTTTGTTGAAGGAAATTTGTTTACGGCAAATGTGCAAGAATTGGAAGGCGTAACTTCTACAGGTATCGCGCTTGCGGCAACAGACATTTCGCAAATGAGAACATCCACAATGTTTGTGGACAATACCGACGATAACCCCATAACCGTCACCTTGCAGTTAAGTCCCGACGGGACAACCTATTTCAACGACCCAAACTACACCAATGTTGTAGTAGACGCAAACTCTTCCCAAATTATAGCGGTTGGAATTTTTGCACAGTACGCGCAACTCGAATATGACCCGGGTGCATTGGCAACATTTTCTGTATATTTCAATGCACAGGCGTAATTAGAAATTTATGCAGAGGTCGGTTAACGGCCTCTGCTTCTTATAAATGGGGGATAACAGATGAACACATTAAGTTTGTGCATGATTGTAAAAAACGGCGAAAAATATATAGAGCAATGCATCGAAAGTATTTTGCCCGCAATAACGGAAATGATTGTTGTTGATACGGGGTCTGCCGATTCTACTTTGGAAAAAATAAAGCGGTTTAATCCATCGATTTTTCATTTTGAATGGAAAAACAATTTTGCGGATGCAAGGAACTTTTCGTTGCAATATGCAAGGGGAGATTATGTAATCGTGTTGGATGCCGACGAAATTATTTACGCGGAAGACTTGCCGAAACTTATGGAAGCGGTTAAAAACACAAGTGCGGATTGTATCACCGTGCGGTTTCACAATCTTACGGACGAAAAAGATGAAAATATGTTTAGCATTCACGAAGGACTGCGAATTTTTAAACGGGGAGCGTTCCGCTTTTGCGGAGCTATTCACGAACAGCCTGTATTCAATTTTTCGGGGAAGCCGCTAATGGAGCATTCCATGGTTAGGGTCAAGCATTTTGGATATTTGAAATCTAACACAGCCGCAAAATTTGAGCGCAACATGGCTATTTTGCAAGATGTTCTGGAAAAAAACCCAAACGATGCCTTTCACCTGTTTAACATGGGCAACCAGTATATGAGCATAGGCGACAACAAAACAGCCCTCAAATTTTACGACAGGGCAGACCGCCTTAAAGATATAACACTGGCATACTCTCCGCACTTAATATTTAGACGCGCCGCCTGCTTGAAAAATTCGGGAAGATGGGAAGAATGCTTGCTTGCCGCCGCCGAAGGGCTAAAGCATTATCCGTCCTGCACAGACCTTGAATTTCTACGCGGAACAATCCTTGCAAAACTAAAACGGTTTACCCTTGCCATTTCAAGTTTTGAAAAATGCGCCGCAATGAACCAAGCCCCGCCCAATCTTTGCTTCTTCCCCGACACGGCAACATCGCGCCCTCTTATAGAACTCGCGGAAATTTACAACTACATGGACGACCACAAAAACGCCGTGGATAATTATTTGAAAGCCTTAAAAATTGACGGCAAAAAGTATTTTTTGGTTTACAAAATCGCCGCGTCGTTAAACAAAATGTTTGACGACAAAAACATTGTTTACCAAAACATTTGCAATCTGTTTGCAGATATTAATACGAAACAAACAGCAATTGTAATTGCAGACGCGCTTCTGAATGAAAGGCTTTTCACACAAGCCGCCACTGCACTAAGCCGCTATGTAAATGAAACCGACACAGACATTTTCTTTCTAAAAGGCAGAATGCTTTTTTACTCCAAAGACTACAAAGCGGCATTTTCTAATTTCAAAAATTCCATTCCCTCCGCCACGGGAATACTGCCAAAAAACCGCGCACACACATACATGACTGCCTGTGCCTTGTTATGCCGCGACTGCCTTCTTAAAGAACCCATTTGGGATTCTTCGGAAGCCGCTGTTTATCACGCTTTTCTCTGCGAAAGCGATGCCGCGTTGGATAAAAAAACCCTTCACACCATTTCGGATGTATTGTCGCACTTGCTTGCCGTCCGCGAATATGATGCCTTTCAAAAAGCCCTGAATGTGCTTAACTTGGTAGACAGCAATGATGTTTTGCTGTATCTGTCCAAGGTGTATTCTGATAACAACTTCCGCGATATGGCTGTTAAAACCATTCTGCGCTCCATTAAAGAACTTGGCGCACTCAATTCTGCCGCCGCAGATATTTTGCACAAAGAATTTGTGGTGTAACCATGATTGCATCACAGACGAAATTGCGGAAGGCAAACGCACTGCGGCAACCACAGAAGAAGTTTTCGGACAGGTCTAATTATGTAGTTGTCATTTTAGCCGGAACACGCGAAAATTTTTACGACGAATTAAAGCGCGTTGCAAAATGACAATTGATGTATAAGACGATATTTTATGATGCTACACCCCGTTCGCAACGGTTGCCCCACGAATCCAGCAAATCGTCGTTGCGGTATACATAGATTATTTCGCAGTTGTTTGGGCATTTTTCGCACTCTTTGCCCTTTGTTACGAAGGAGACTTCTTGTATATTGAAGTCGAAGGATTTTGTGTTGCCCTTGGTTTTTGCCAGAACGGCAACGCCAAGGCAACCCATCAAGTGACCGAAGTCGTCTACGTAAACTTCATGCCCCAGAACTTGCGAGAACGCGCGGACTACGCCCACATTTTTACTTACGCCGCCTTGGAAAACCGTTGGGGCGGCAATTTTTTTGCCTTTGCCTACATTATTTAGGTAGTTGTTTACCACGGCGTTGCAAATGCCCGCAACAATATCTTCTTTTTTGTGGCCTATCTGCGCCTTGTGAACAAGGTCGCTTTCGGCAAAAACGGTGCAACGGGCGGCAATGCGCGTGGGGTTTTGAGACTTTAGTGCCATTTCGCCAAGCTCGTCTATGGCAAGACCCAGCCGCTTTGCCTGCGACATCAAAAACGAGCCCGTCCCTGCCGCGCAAATTGTGTTCATTGCGTAGTCGGTGACTATGCCGTTGTTAAGCAAAATGATTTTGCTGTCTTGGCCGCCTATTTCCAAAATGGTGCGAACGTCGGGGACACGGCTCATTGTTCCAACCGCGTGGGCGGTAATCTCGTTTTTTACAACTTGCGCCCCAAGTACCGTGCCAATTAGTTTTCTTGCAGAACCCGTTGTGCCAACCGAAACAACATCCACGGCGGGCGGCAACTGCCCCTTTAATTCTGCCAAAACGCGCTTTACCGCGCCTATTGGGTCGCCCTCTGTCCACAAGTACGAATGCGCAATAATCTGCGCGTCTGCGTCAATCACAACGCCCTTTGTGGATATGCTGCCTATGTCAATTCCCAAATATGCTTGCATTATTTCACCGTCTCCCTTTTCATTTCAATCATATCGTAGAAGGCTTCAAGCCTTGTTTTTACGCCTGTTTCCGAAGTTTGCGAGTCGAAACTGAAATACAAAATTGGAATGCCCAAGTCTTCGCTAATTTTTTGACAGATGGGAATTGAATTTACCTCAGGCGTACAGCCAAAAGGTTTTAAATGGATAATCCCGTCGTATCCGTTTTTTGCGAAATACACGCATTTTGCAACACTGTCTGTACCGTCCGCACCGATATCATATGTGGCATAACCCTCCGACTCCTTCACCAGATATGGGATTTTATGCTTTGGCGAAAACAGCAAGTACGACACATCTATGAAGCGCGTTACCTCTATGCCAAACTTGGCAAGTTCTTTCTCTATGAAGTAGTTTGAAAACGGCTCCATCAAAACATACAACTCGCCCACAACGCCGATTTTAAGCGCGTTTTGCGGCTTGTTAAGCGGTACGGATTCCAATTTTCGCATTGCCTGCTTGTACAACTTGCCAACCGTGAAAATACTTTTTGCCTTCGCAACGTCCCGCAAAAAAGTGTTTTCTATTTCTTCCAGCGTGCCCGCTTGCGTTTCAAAACCGATATTCTGCCGCACGTAACGCTCAATTTTGTCCATTGCGAAAACAATTCGCACGGCAAGTAAAATTGCTTTAATCGTTCTCGCGTATGTAAGCCTAGGATTAAGCCGCTTGAACATACCATAAAAGTCTCTAAGGCTTCTGTTGCGGCTGTTCGTTTCCAAAATGCACATTTCAAATTCATAGCCCAAGTCGCGCAAAATTTGCTCCTGAACCTCATTGTAGAAACCCATTCTGCAATCCCCGCTCGTATGAAAAAGAACCGTCGCACCATTTTCCAACGCTTCAATAAAATTACCCAAATTGTACTTGAACGGTATGCAAACAAACTCCGGACTGTGCTTGCTTCCCAGCTCGATAGTCTTTTTTGTAATCGACGGCGCAAGCATTACTTCGCCGCTGTCGCCCACCAATTCCTCAATCAATTTCTTAATCGGGACGCTGTACTTGCCCATATGCGGAAACGAAATTTTATGCTTCATTTTGAAGTCTCCTTTTTTGCTTCCAATATATCAATGAAACTTTCGATTCGTGTGTGCAGGCCGGCTTCGCCAAAGTTGGAGTCTATTACAAGATTTGTCATGGGGATGTCTTTTACTTTGCGCTGGATTAGTTCTATGGCAAGGGAGTCGGGGCCGCATGGGAAGGTTGTCATGAAAATTATGCCGTCTATTTTGTCGCTGTAGTGGACGATAGAACCTGTTAGGTGCTTATTGTATCGCCAGTACATGGTGCGCGAGATGGTTTTGGATTTTTCGCACATATGGGCAATGTCGGGGATGTCTGCATAGAGGACGGCGGCGTTAAGGGATTCTAATGCGCGCACTATTGGCTCGCCGATTAGCGCGTCATAGATATTGTAGGGGTGTGCCACAATTAACACTTTTAGTTTGGGGCTTTGCAGTAGGGCGTGTTGCGCGGCTTGCAGTTCCAGTTCGTAATTTTTTAACGCGGCGGCGGCATTTTTGTAGGCTTGTTTTACTGCGGCGGGTTTCGCGCCCAGTTCGTCGCCCAGTTTTTTGTATGCATTCCATTCCGTTTGGCCGTCTTCGTAATCGATATTTATGTGGATTAATTTCGCTTGCGGAAAGGTTGCCCGAACAATGTCGTATATTCCGTAGAACTTTGTGCAGGTTGCGTCACCGTTTTCGTAAATGGCGATTCGCGGTACAAAAATATAGTCGCACTTGCCAATCAGCCATTCTACATGACCCATGTATACCTTGGCAGAGGTGCAACTTTCGTCTATAGACGCGTTTATTCCCGCGTCCAAAATGGCTTTGTTTGTGTTGGGACTTACCACAACATTAAGCCCCAGTTCTTCAAAAAAACTGCGCCACATAATTTGATATTTGTAATATAAAAACGCTTTGGGAATTCCTATTTTAATTTCCGCCAACCCCTCGCTTTTGTGCTAAAAACAAATAGCATAATGTACGAGAATTGTCAAATCGCTTGCATTGTTGGCATAATCCCGAGCATATCGGAAAAGCCTTGTGCGGTACACATTTGTGTGCCGTCCAGAATAACGGACGCGGCGGCGGTTGCCATTGCTGTGGGAAGAAATTGCTCCTGCGGCAGATTTTTTGCGATGGCGTAAACCAGCCCTGCAACCATTGCGTCGCCCGCGCCCGCAAGGCCTTTGGCTTGCACGTTTAGTGCGGGGCAAAAGAACGCATTTTGCGGCGTAACAAGCACCGCACCGTTTTCGCCCATGGAACAGCAAACGATTTGCACATTGCCGCGCAGTAAATTTTCGCGGCAGAAAGACGCGATTTCTTGCGGGGTTTTGCAGACCACGCCGAAGGTGCTTTCCAGCTCGAATAAATTAGGCTTTAGCGCGAAGGGCAGACCTGTCTCCAGCGCGAGTTGCAGGGCTTCGCCCTCTGTATCCACGAAAATTTTTCCGCTCCACCGTTTGCATATCTGCGCGTAAAAATCTGCCGCAACCCCGCTCGGGCGGCTTCCGCTTAGCACCAAGATGCCGTTTTTGTCGTCCATACGCGAAATTGCTTCCAGTAGCTGTTTCTGATTTTCTTCCGAAACATACGCGCCCGGCTGGTTTATTTCCGTCATAACGCCCGTGGATTCTTCGTACAGCTTCATATTAACGCGAATCGCGCCCTCCGCTTCGATGAAACGGTGCGAAACCCCCAACCCGTCCAGTTTTTCCGTAAGCAACGCGCCGTTTTCCGCAAAGTTAAAGCCCGCGCAAATCGCCTGTTGCCCCAAATTATTCAACGCGACAGCCACATTAACCCCTTTGCCCGCGACATCGCTGCGCACACGCCGCACACGATTCAGCCCGCCGTGCGTATAGCTTTCCACCATACAAACCCAATCAATACACGGGTTAAGATTTACCGTTACTATCCTCATTTTTTCACCCTCACCACTCTTTTGTAAAAGTTTATAGACTTTTTTTGAAAAAATCAATCACAAAGCCTTGCTTCTTTTGTAAAGATGGTGTACAATTCCTTTCGCGTGAGCGATGGGCCGTCGCCAAGCGGTAAGGCACAGGACTTTGACTCCTGCACTCGAAGGTTCAAATCCTTCCGGCTCAGTTTATAATTAAAGAACTTTAACTTAAAAATCGCGCATTAGCGCGATTTTTTTGAACACGGAGGTTTTCACATGACACGGAAACGCGCAATGCGCAAGAAAAAACTTACACGAACGGATATAATAATTTTTGCAGTGGTTGCCATAATAGCCGCGATAATAATTGCGTTGCTTGTCCATCGTGACATAGCCAACAGAAACCCTTGCGACACGCATTGCGCAATGCACCCCGTAACAGGAATTTGCCACTGCCACGGCACTTGCGGCACAGAGGGCTGCCGTTGCCACGGCGCAGACGAACATGATGTTGGGCGAATTTTTCAGCAACAATAAAAACCTTGGGGGTTCCACCCCCAAACCCCCGCAAACTTTTTGAAAAAAGTTTGAACAAAAACTTTAACATGGACTAGCGGTGAACTGCATCGCATATTAAAAAATCGCGCAAAGGCGCGATTTTTATTGGAATTTTCCTTCGATGCAAATATCACCAAAATGTTTGCACCCGCAAGGTAAAGTGTGTTAGGCAGTGTCGACAATAGCGTATTAATTCCAGCCTGAAATGCAAGCGATTTGAACGGCGGCAAGATAAGATTTTGTATGTTTTGCGTAACGGGTGGCGATACCACGCCATCGCTTGAGTACGGCGAAC
>Ga0209755_10000786_pt1 | contig 55179 bp, 58 predicted proteins | sample TergutCo191P1_FD_187301 | JGI IMG/M metagenome (GOLD analysis project Ga0209755, IMG submission 187301) | Cornitermes sp. P1 segment gut microbial communities from Petit-Saut dam, French Guiana - Co191P1 (SPAdes) (version 2) | ecosystem: Host-associated > Arthropoda: Insects > Digestive system...
CCGGGCAGAAATTAGGCGCGCAGTCAATCGTCTCCGGGCAGCTCATGGAAATCGGCGACACCTACAGAATGGTAGTGCGGGTGCTAAGCGTGGAAACGGCGGCGGTCGCGGCGCAGTACAGGAACGACGTGCGGAACGATGAGCGGGTGCGGGCGCTGCTCATGGACAGAAGGAGGGCGGAGATGCCGGTCGCGTAGGCCCCGCGGCAGCAAGCCCCGCAGAGTACTCAGGCACAGGCCGAGGTACCGGTAGTGGCTGAGGGGCCGGGGGTGTCGTCAACGGTGGTTGTGGCGGATGCGGGTGGGAAGGCGGCTCCGGTTGTCGGCGGCGGTAAGGTTTATAAGGTTGGGGATGTTGGTCCGGCGGGCGGGCTTATATTCTATGATAAGGGGGATAATGTTGATGGGTGGAGATATATGGAGGTGGCTCCGGTTGAGGCGGAGAAGAAGTTTGCGTGGTGGATACAGCGGCATTTGAGTAGTGTACCGAATAAAGGTGGCAAAACTGCCGTTGGCGATGGTAAAGACAACACGCAAGAACTCATGAAGCATGTGAACGAAAATTGTGGGATATATAATAATGAACTTCCGGCAATACTCTATTGTAGCACGCTTGAGACTAACGGCTATAAAGATTGGTTTCTGCCTAGTAAGGGTGAACTTCATTTAATGCGTCAAAACTTACATATTATGGGGTTAGGTAAGTTCAGCAATGAGGAGAAGTATTGGAGTTCAAGTGGGGGTGGTTTATCTTATTATGTAGACTTCAAATTCAATAGTTCTGATGCCGCCTGGTTTTCGGCAACGCATACGTACCTCGTCCGCCCCGCCCGCCGCTTCTAACCCGCATTTCCGGCCCGCGCCTCGTCGTCCCCGTTTGTCCCGTTGGTGCGGGGGGCGGTAAATTGGGGTTATCGTTGTGATGGATATACGGTTTTGACGGAAACAGAACGGTTTTGTAGGGGCGATCGTCCTCGATCGCCCGCCGGAATTACGATATTGCGTTTGATTTCAACGTATAACGCAATCCATGCGTTGCGGGCGACCGGGGACGGTCGCCCCTACGGGCATTATCGTTATCAAAACCCGGATTATCGGTGATTTTGACGTTATCTTTTGACGTTTAATCATGTTAATCCTTTAATCATGTAAATCATGGTTCAGACAAAAAAAGGCGAATCATCCCAACGATAAATTCCCATTTATCCTACAACTGCCGGATATAGGCGGCGGTTAGTCCGGTAATCCTAACAATGGCATCGGTATCAAAGCCTTCGGCTTTCATGGCCCTGGCGGTTTGGGCGATGCCTTGGGACATACCTTCGGCGATGCCCTCTTTCTTCGCCGCCCTCAGCCTCACCCTGTCGTCCATCTCCGCCAGCATGAGCCGCTCGTACTCGCGGCGTATTTTCGGGTCAAGTTCGGAGTACGCCTTCATTATGCCGGCGGCTTTTTTCAGCTCGGGACTCATTTCCGCTATCATATCCAGCTCCTCTCGGGTTTCGGCGTTTAACAGTTTCAGGCAGCACCACAGGCCGCTACCGTCGTTTTCTTTCGGTAATTTGGCTAATTCCAGCGTGTGGACCTCGATCAGGTCCGTCAGCGCTATGCCGGACTTCAAGTCGTAGAGCGTGAACCGGTGGTGGTACTCCGCATCTTCCGGTATCAGCCCGCGCTCGGTGATTACCATGCCTATCACCCGCCGGATCTCGTCGTACCCATCGCCGGAGAGCAGCTGGTCCTTAATCAGGCTTGAAATATAAAATACTATGCGCTCACGCATCCGCGCAACATCCCCGCGCTGAATTTCTATATCTATGACCATCCCGGACTTTGTGACGACCTTGATGTCAAGAACCCCCTTCTTCCCGCCGCGCTTTTCGGGGGATTGGCGGGGCGCAGCTTCTCGCAGAGGAGGCCGGCTTTCTTTTTTGCTAAACCGCCATGCCATGTATTATATTATGATTATACCGAAGAATACTAATCTATACTACTGGAGGAGTAATATGCCTGAGATAAGCCGATTTTTGGGGATTGTGATAACGATGTATTTCCGGGATCACAGTCCGCCCCATTTTCATGTCGCCTACAATGAGTACAAGGCTCTGGTCGAAATACAAACATTGAATGTTTTGGAGGGAGAGTTGCCGGCTAAACTTCGGGGGCTTGTGGAGGAGTGGGCTGAACAGCACAGGGAGGAGCTGTTGCAGAATTGGGAGTCGATGCGGACTAAAAAAACATTCAGTAAAATTAAGCCCCTTGTTTAAGGAGGATAAAAATGGCACAGGTAATTAACGCGGAACTGCGTGGTGATTATCGGGTTTTTGTTGAATTTAATGACGGGACAAAGGGTACCATAGACTTCAAGGAAACATTGGAAGAGGATCACAGCCAGTTTGTAAGAGATTTGCTGGACAAGGAGATGTTCAATACGGTGAAGGTAGATTTAGATACCCTGCGCTGGGCCAATGAGATGGATTTTTGCCCGGATTGTCTGTACAAAAGCGTAAAAATGGCCGACGATGCCGGGAATGTGGTGTACCAGGCGGAACTGGTGGAGAATTAGATGGCCCGGGCCGCGCATTGGCAGCCCGTCCGGCCTTAAGCGTTTTGTCCTGCTAAATCTGCTCAAGTATTTTGATTCTCACCCGTATATCGGGGTGCGTCATGGCCAGTTCGTCAACAAAGAAGAACCTTCTGACTTTGGCGTTTAATTTGGCGCGCAGCGTCATTACTCCCGGCGCTTCCGCCGCGCTGATGTTTACGCATGGGTTGGATATGAACATGGATGCCACCTCCGCGTTTTTCACGCTTGCGATGTAGTCGTTGCCGGATATTTTTCTCAGTGCGTTTGCCAGGGCCATTGTGTTGCCGGTCATCTGCGCGGCTCCGGCGTCTGCCATGAATTCGCGTTTGCGCGATATGGCGAAGTGCATGATGGCGGCGCAATTTGTGACGACGGCTGTGTATAGAGACAGACAGAAGGCAAATATTGCGGCAAAGAACATGCCACAGTGTATGGCAAGGGCCGCGCCGGGGTCCCGCAGTTGATTGACGCGGACTGTCTTTAATTTTTTAAAAAGGCCGGTTGTGCACCTCTGTGCGGTGCCGGAGATGGTAGAGAAGACCCCGTTTAGCACCATGGAGAGCGTATTGAGCTTCGCGTCGCCGTTGCGGATGTGCATGAGTTCGTGCGCTATAACGCCTTCAAGCTCTTCGTCTGTAAGGTTGTTAATAAGTCCTCTTGTAAGGGAGACTGTGTAGTCCTCCTTTTTTATACCGCTCGCGAAGGCGTTCAGGTAATCGTCTTCTATTACGCACAGCTGCGGCATATCCATCCCGCACGATATGCAGAGGTTCTCCAGCAGATCGTATATCCGCCTGTTTTCGCTGCGCTCAATCGGGCGCGACATCGTGTGCCTGCGGATGGTTTTGGTGTATGTAAAGTACGATATTCCGGTCCATATCACGAGAATCGCCAAAAACAGCCAAAAGAGCGTGGCCCCCGCGCCCGAATCACCGCTGAATATCGACGCCAATATAAACGCCATGGCTGCCATGAGCAGCGGATAGGTAGCGAGCAAGGCCGCCGTAGACCATTTGTTACGCTGCAGCTGCGTTTCGGTACCTACATAGGAGACCTTGATATCTTCAACCGTGTCGGTTGGTTTCGGGCGTTTCAGGTTCAGGAAAATAAAGACGCCCAGAATTACTGCGATAAAGATAAGTACCATTTATCCCCCTATTTCTGTATTTAAGTATTATACTAACGCCGCCCCGCACGTGCAGGACGTCCGTGATGCCGCTGTACGGCGTGGGTATAATATTTAATCGTGTCTGCAATAATACAACATTATTTGTTGCCCAGCATAGCGCCTACATTAGGAGCCTTCAGGGCGGCCGCCTTGTCAACTCCGGCGTCGGTAATGTCGAACATCGGCACCTTTTCGTGGCCGAATCTTTTAGCGACGAGAACATTTGGGAACAGTTCGCATGCTATATTATACTCTTTTGCGGCCGAGTTGACAGACCTCCGCGCAGCGGCGAGTTTGTTCTCAGTATCTGAGAGCTCTCTCATCAGCGTTTGAAATTGTTCATTCGCTTTCAGGCCGGGATAGTTCTCAAACGTGACTCTCAACTGCCCCAGCGCCGCCGTCATCCTCTTATCCGCCGCAACCTTGTCGTCGATCGAAGAGGCAGCCATGCCATTCTGTCTCGCCTCAACAACCTCCTTGAAAGTTGTACCCTCGTAGTCCATATAGCTCTTAGCGGCCGCCACAATCTGCGGGATCAGGTCGTAGCGGTACAGCAGTTGGACATCAACATTGGAAAACACGCTGCTGTAGCTTTGGCGCAGGCGGACGAGGGAATTATAAATATAAATTAGGTAAACGGCGGCGCCCACTGCCGTCAGGATAAGAAGAAAAACGCACGTTACTATGATTTCCATGGTATCAGTGCCTTTCGTTTGAATTAAATGTTGATAATATATAATTACCCGGCTAAACCAGGCAACATATCCCCCCGTCGCACCATTAGTGTGATGCTAATAACTACATAAAATAATAGCAAACTGGGAAAAAGGCAATGTTTTTATGAAAAAGTTTGGGCGAAGGCGGCCGTCCCCCGCCGCCCCGGTCCGGCCTGCCTGTCCCATCTTAGCGCCGGTTAGCTCCCCGCCGGCGTCATCCGGGAGGGGGACGAAATAATCCGGTTACATTGTATCTACTTTGTCCCGCCATATATTATATTTGATATTCTTGATTCTAAACGTATTGATTTCTGCCGATATGGAGTTTTGATGAAAACACTGGGAATTTGCTTTGGCGCCACCACCGTCCAGTACGTAAAACTGGATGTTTCGGGCGAACACAGGAAGATCGAGGCTACCGGCCGCGTTCCCCACGACGGGGACCCTAAGGCTGTGGTGCTCAAGCTGTTAGGTCAGAACGACATGGTCGATGTTGGCCGGATCGCCGTCACCGGGCGCGCGTTTAGGTCGAGCGTGGACCTCTCAAGCATCTCGGAGCCGGAGGCCGTAGAGTGCGCCCTCCGCGACGTCTACTCCGATGGGGAGCGCCCGCAGCTCGTCATAAGCTCCGGCGGCGAGACGCAGATCGTCTACGTTATGAACTCCAAGGGCGGTATAAGCTCAGTCCACTCCGGGAACAAGTGCGCCTCGGGTACCGGTGAGTTCTTCCTGCAGCAGATCCGCCGCATGGGGATGACCCTTGAGGAGGCGGTGGAGCTCGCCAAGAAGGGTACGCCCCACAAGATCGCCGGGCGGTGCAGCGTCTTCTGCAAGAGCGACTGTACCCACGCGCTCAACAAGGGCGAGCCGCGCGAGAACATCGCCGCCGGGCTGTGCCTAATGATGGCCGACAAGATCAGCGATTTGGTCAAGGATTTGAAGAGCGAAAAGACCGCGCTCATCGGCGGCGGGTCGCTCAACACCGCGATGGTCAAAATTCTCAAGACGCGGTTCGGGGCGCTCGACGTGCCCAAGACCGCCGAGGTGTTCGAGGCCTACGGCGCCGCGCTCTGGGCCGCCGATAACAACTGCGTCGCCCTGCCTAAAGACCACGCCTCCGTCATCCACGACGCCCCCACCTCCTTCGGCCGCCACGAGCCGCTGGCAGAGGCTATGGACCTAGTCTCGTTCAAGACGATGAACAAGGACGCCGTCAAGATAGGGGACGAGTGCGTGATGGGGCTTGATGTGGGATCGACCACTACCAAGGCGGTGTTGATGCGCCGGGCGGACAAGGCCGTCGTCGGGTCTGTATATTTGAGGACTAACGGCGACCCGATACAGGCGTCTCGCAACTGCTACAAGGCGATTAAGGAGCAGGTGGGGGATGTGAAGTTTGATATAACCGGGTTGGGTGTGACCGGGTCCGGGCGTCAGATCGCGGCGCTTCACGCTTTGACTGACAATGTCATCAACGAGATTATCGCTCACGCTGCCGCTGCCGCCTATTTTGATAAGGATGTCGATACGATTTTTGAGATCGGCGGGCAGGACGCGAAGTATACGTTCCTTACTGGCGGCGTCCCGTCCGACTACGCCATGAACGAGGCTTGCAGCGCGGGGACGGGGTCGTTCCTTGAGGAGTCTGCGCGGGAATCGTTGAATGTGATGACGGAGGAGATCGGCGAGCGCGCGCTGTTCGGCAAGTCGCCGCCTAATTTTACGGATCAGTGCTCGGCGTTTATATCAAGCGATATCAAGACCGCAGGGCAGGAGGGTATAGGGAAAGACGACATCCTCGCCGGCCTCGTCTACTCTGTCTGCCTCAACTACCTGAACCGCGTAAAGGGGTCGCGCCAGGTCGGCAAAAAAATCTTCATGCAGGGCGGCGTATGCTACAACAGGGCGGTGCCGGTTGCGATGGCGTCTCTCATGAAACACCAGATAGTCGTCCCGCCTGAACCGGGCCTTATGGGTGCGTTCGGCGTAGCGCTTGAAACTGTTAACAGGATGGATATCGGCCTCTCCGAATCATCCTATTTCGATCTCGAAGAACTGATAGGCCGCGAGGCTACGCGCGAGGGGAGTTTTGTATGCGCGGGCGGCAAGGAGAAGTGCGACAGGAAGTGCGAGATCTCGCGCATCCGCGTAAACGACAAGCAGTACCCGTTCGGAGGCGTCTGCAACAAATACTACAATATGCGCCTCCACAAGGAGGTAGAGGTTGAGGACCTTGATCTCGTAGCAGTCCGCCAAAGGCTTTTGTTTGAGGAGTTCGGGGTCAAAGAGCCGCGTGAAGAGGGGAAGACGGTAGGCATAATGTGCTCATTCCTTACGCACGCTATGTACCCGCTGTATTCGCACTTTTTCCACGAGATGGGCTACAAGGTTGTACTCTCCGACAAAATAGACCCCGAGGGGTTTGCCCGCATTGAGGCCGCGTTCTGCCTGCCTGCCGAGTTGACGCACGGCAGTTTCATGAACCTGCTCAAGAAGAAGCCCGACTACATTTTCCTGCCGCACGTCTCGCAGATCCCCGTCAAGAACCCGTCTACGTACAGCAAAACGTGCGTATTCGTTCAGGGCGAGCCTTATTATCTGAAAGCGACGTTCCGCCGCGAGATTGAGGAGTCGAAGACCACCGTGCTGTCGCCGGTATTGCAGATGGATAAGGATTACGACAGGGCGCGGGTGCGCAATGAGCTGATCAGGATGGCGGTGACGGTATTGCGTACGGGTGAGAACGCCGCTGTCGCCGCGTTCGAAAAAGCGGTCGCCCGCCAGCGCGCGTTTGACGCCGAGCTGCAGGTATACGGGCAGAAGGCGCTGAAGTATCTCGACGAGCATCCCGATACGTTCGGCCTTGTTGTTTTCGGCCGCCCCTACAACTCGTTCGCCGCCGATGCCAACATGGGCATACCGCACAAGGCCGCGTCGCGCGGGTACATCGTCATCCCGTTCGACATGCTGCCGGCTGCTGAGTATAAGGCAGATACGAAAATGTACTGGGGTATGGGGCAGAAGATAATGAAGGCGGCGCGTTTCGTTAAGGAACGGGATAATCTGTTCGGCGTGTTCATCACCAACTTCTCCTGCGGGCCGGACTCGTTTGTGTTGAGCTATTTCCGCAACCTGATGAAATCGAAACCGTCTCTTACGCTTGAGCTCGACCAGCATACTGCCGACGCCGGGATTGACACGAGGATAGAGGCGGCTGTTGATATTATGCAGAGCTACCGCCGTATCTGTAAAAATCTCCCGCCCGCGGATACAACCTTTATCCCGGCGGTTGTGGCGGAGATGGACACGCGGGTTAAGGCATCCGACGGTAAATACTACTCTATCTTTGATCCGAAAGTAGAACTCGTGCTGCCGTCTATGGGCAGGTATGGTACGGAGGCGCTCGCGGCGATTTTCAGGAGCCTTGGGGTAGACTGCCGCGCCCTGCCTGTTGCTGATAAGGAGATACTGAATCTCGGCAAGAAAAATTCCACATGTAAAGAGTGCGTGCCGTACATCGTTACGACCGGATCGTTCTTGCAGTACATGAAAGAGAAGAAAGACCCTGACAAGATCACGCTGTTCTTCATGGCCACAAGCGACGGCCCGTGCCGCCTTGGCCAGTATTACCGCGCCATCGAGCAGAATATAGAGAACCTGAAAATCCCCAACTGCGCCGTATTTACGCTTACGGACGAAAACGGCTACGGCGGCATGGGCGTCAAGAGCATTCTGAAAGGGTGGCAGAGCATAGTGATTTCGGATGTCTTCAACGACATCCGCAGCATGCTCGCGGTAACCGCTCAGGATAAGGAAAAAGCGCTCTCCGAGCTTGAGGAGTGCTGGGGCGAGCTGATAAGGTTCTTCGAGGGCAAGATAAAGGGCGGTATTATGAAGATGCTTGACAAAGTGGCAAAGCGCCTGTCGCAGATACCGCTGAAAATGAAGCCGGCGGATGTACCGGTGGTCTCCATTATCGGAGAGATATTCGTGCGCCGCGACGAGTTCTGCCGCAAAAACATTGCCGATTATTTAGAAACACGCGGTTTCGCGTCTAAGGTCGCGCCTATCAGCGAGTTCCTCTGCTACAGCAACTACATCCTGAACGCCAGGCTCGGCGACGATGAAATGATGACTTTCACCAATATGATTCGCGTACGCCTGACATCTGCGCTTCAGGATTACTGGGAGCGCAAGATCAAGACCGTTATGGCGAAAAGCGGGCTGTACAAGTTTGAGATGCTGGAGGTAGAGAAGACAATCGAAGCCGCGCAGCACCTGATAGACATCCGCTTCCGCGGCGAGGCGATACTCACGGTCGGGCTTGCTTTGAGGGAAATTCTGCACGACTCGTGCGGCGTGATTTCCATCGGCCCGTTCGGCTGCATGCCGTCGCGCGTAGCCGAGGCCATACTCAAAAAAGAGATGAACGTGGCCGGCAAGGCGAAAGTCCCGGGCTGGGAGGAAAAAGCCCTCAAATACGCCGATATCGGCGAGTTCCCGTTCCTCGCGGTGGAAACGGACGGCAGCCCGTTCCCGCAGCTTATTGAGGCGAACCTCGAGGCGTTTGTGCTGCAGGCGGGGCGCCTGCACGAATTTGGCCGTAAACTGAAAGGATGAAATCAATATGGGTCCCATTGGCGTTAAGGAACTGCTGTTAATTCTGTTGATCGTGCTGATCCTCTTCGGCGCGAAAAAGATCCCCGAACTGGCAAGGGGGCTGGGTATCGGCGTAAAGGAGTTTAAAAACGCCGCAAAAGAACTTGATACTGATGATACCGCGGCAAAAACATCCTCAGCCAACGATGCCGGGAGCAAGCCAAAAGGTGACGAACAGTCGTCCTGACGGCAATAATGCCGTCAATAACGATGGCGCGGATACTGCCGGTGGCAATACCGCAAATGATGCCATCAATAACGATGACGCCTGTAGGGGCGGCCGCCCCCGGCCGCTCGCTTCCGATAACAACGCCGATGGCCCCAAAATGTCCATCATCGGCCACATAGAAGAATTACGGCGGACGTTAATCCGCTGCATCTGCGCCGTAATAATCTGCGCGATACCGTGCGGTATTTATTGGACGCGCATATTTGAATGGATTGCAATCTACCCGTTAAGGTTATCCGACCCGTCCCCGCGAATAATCTACACCGCACCGGCGGAAACGGTAATGCTGAGTTTCAAGATAGCGTTGACATGCGGCATAGTTATAGCGTCCCCCGTCATATTCCAGCAGATATGGAGCTTCGTATCCCCCGGATTATACAAAAAAGAGAAACTTGTCATCCTCCCGGCGGCGATAGCGTCAACATTTTGTTTTCTTTTGGGGATAACCTTCTGTTACTTCATGCTCCCGATGCTCCTGCAATTCCTGACGGCGTTCGCGTCCGGCCAGATCGCCCCGTTCTACAGGATTGATGAATACTTAAGTTTCCTGATAAATTTAAGCCTCGCCTTCGGCCTGGCTTTCGAATTGCCGGTAGTGGTGTTCGTCCTCTCAAAGATGCGCGTAATAAACCACCGCTTCATGATAAAATATTTCCGCCACGCGATAGTGCTGATCTTCATTCTCGCGGCAGTCATTACCCCGCCGGACGTGCTGTCGCAAATACTTTTGGCAACGCCGCTTGTTGGCCTCTACGCGGTCAGCATATTAATATCATATCTGGCAAATCCAGCAGCGCGCGGGGGGGTAGAACAATGACAAGCGGAGTAGGTTTTTCTGAAATTTTATTGATCCTCGTACTGATCGTAATCTTCATCAACCCCAAACAGCTGCCGGGCCTGATACGCAAAACATCCAAAACCGCGGCCCAGCTGCGCTCGGCGGTCCGAAAGTATATGGATGATGTCAATCGCTGAAAAATCAGCACGGCCAAAAGACAGCATCTGCCGGAATATTACAAGAGCCGGACATCATCTGAATTTGCCCGCAAAACATCACAAAAACACGTAATTATTGTAATCTTTTTTTCGAAAAAAACGCCTCTTTTTCCTTGATTTTTTCACAAAAATGTATTATATTATAGTACTGACATGCGGGATGAATTAGGGGGAAGCAGTTTATTGTTTAAAATATAAATAACACATCTTAAAACAAAGGGGGGGTTATGTCAAGAATGATGCGTATGGCCGGAATACGGCAATGTGTAAATGCTCGCCGGTACGAGTTTTTCAGCGGGCTGCTCATGGCAATGAGCGGCATTGGGGCGCTTGTTATCGGAGGGTTCTATTTGATGCATTCCGTTGTTGGGAAATAGGCAGGTTGTATCTGTATTAAAATGTAATTTGCGGCAATCCCGGTGTTGTAGAGACGCAATGCATTGCGTCTCTACGGCGGGATGTGCGATGAATGGAAAATTATTGTTGTGAGGAGAAGGCTCATAATGCCTGTTCGGCAGAAAAAGAATATCCTATTATGTATACTTACAGTGTTGCCGGTATTTACAGTAATAACTAGCTGCGATATGTCTGACACATATCCAATAACAATTAAGCCTGTTTTAATAGAAGAAGGGCAATATGTTTGTCGTGGCGGTACAGGAAACTTCGTGATAAAAACACAGGCGGAATTTGATAGTTTGATATGTTTATATTCTACGGGAAAAAATATTAATTTCGGGACGCATCAGGTAATTGCGGTTATTGATATAGCTCGTCCTAGTGGCGGTTGGAGTATTAACATTACAAGTATAAAAGAATATTCTGATGATATTGTTGTAAGCATATACATAAAAGCCCCAAAGGGACCGGCAACGGATGGGTTTACTCGACCATATCAAATTGTTAAAATACCTGTAACTGAAAAGGATGTAGTGTTTAAGTATATCAATTCTATTCCCAATATCCCACTATAGGAAAAGGTATGTAAGGACAAACACCTGGTTTTGTGGAGAATACGATAATGTTGAAATCCATACCGGCCGGTAAATTGTCATTTACCGCACAAAATATAAAAAGCACCGCCCCGCAAAAGGCGCGGCTCGCAATTGCTGTGCTATTGCGTGGCCGCTGAGTCATTCAGGCAACGCACGCTATACAGGCTCGTCTTGATGCCGTAGAACCTGAACACGTAGTCGATATCGTTGCTCATGATCCGGTACCAGGCGAGGCTCGCACCGTACTCCGTGGCGCTCCACCAGTAGCCGCCGTAGCCGGCGCGGTAGAAGTTGCCATCTGAGTAGCCGTAGCCGCCGGGCAGGGCCGAAAAACCGTAATCGTCCGTAGCAACTTTATAGTTCTTACCTGTAGACCACCCTGTCTTCGACTTCAATTTCGTTCCTACCGTCTCTTCTCCGCCCACAAAATCCGTTAACGCCGTCCACTCCGCATCGCTCGGCAAATGCCACCCCGCAGGGCAAGCGTTCAACGCCGTATTCCAATCGTACAACCGTCCATCCTTCTGACAATTACTTTCTTCATTATCGTAACAGACGGAACTACCGGTCTTATGGTTCAGATTCTCAACCATCCATGTCTGCTTCCCAATCTTCACCGTACGGTACGTCTTCCCATCCCGCTTATCGGTAAAACTCCCACCCTGCGCGTTAACCGCCGAAACCGACAACAGCACCACCGCCGCCACCGCGCCAAAAATGCGGCCTGCACGTCTAATTCTACCGCCGATGGATGCGTTCATCCTGCAAGATCCTTTGGGCTAAATCATGGTTAAACTGCCGTATCATAAATTTACATTATAGTGGCCGGGGTGTCAAGAATTACGCAAAGATTTATCGGTAAATTTGGGGTTTATCGTTGCCGTTGACTTTGACTTTAAAAGACTATGGGATAATGTTTTGTCGGTGCATTGTGCTGTCGTGATACCGTATACGGGGGAAAAGAGGCCCCTTGCGGCACCAGCGGGAGCATGCAATCACCGGCTTTCACAACTCGGCCGCCGAAGCATCCGCACCTATAAGAGTACTCGCCGCCCGGCATCGGTGAAGTTCGCTCCATCGGTGCGCGGGTGAGTCAAAACCCCACGCTCAGGGCGTGGGCCGTGCCGCGTACCGATTGTTCCAAACTTCGCTATATGAACCGGGTACTGCAATCGTAAGCGAATTCTTCGGCGGCCGAGCTGTTAATGTAAGGGTTGCATGCTTCCGCCAGCACAGCAAGTTGCCTCTTTTCCCCAGTATCATGGGATGGCATCGGATCAATGCACCGACAAAACATTTCCCCATAATATTTTGAATTTTATTTTGACTTTAGCTTCGCTAAATTTCCATTTATCCCCCCGCCAAAATATTTTTCCAAAATATCTTTCATCTCCCCATTCCCGATTATTATATTATGTTATATTATCCTTATGAATATACGGAGATCTGCATGGACATGGAAAAAAGACCGGACAATATTGGCCGGCGCGGTTTCATAAAGGCGCTGGGGGCTTCCGCTGCGCTGGCCGCTATTGGTGGCGGGTGCGGGCCGTCGGGCGGGGCAACAGCCGCCAACCGCTTCGTCCCCACGGGCGAGATGGCCTACCGGACCGACAAGCTCGGCAACAAAATATCGCTTCTGGGCTTCGGCATGATGCGCCTGCCGCGCGTATCGCGGGCGCATAAGGAGTCGCTGGCCGACATCAACGATATCGACCAGGACGAGGTCAACCGGCAGGTCGAGTACGCCATAAAGCACGGCGTGAACTTTTTTGATACCTCGCCGGTGTACGTCAAGGGGTTCTCGGAGAAGGCTACCGGCATAGCGCTCAGCCGCTATCCGCGCAGCTCATACTACCTGTCGAGCAAATTGTCTAACCAGCGCGCCCGCAGCCGCGAGGAGTCTTTGCGGATTTACCACAAGCAGTTCGAGGACCTGCAGACCGACTACATCGACCACTACTTCATACATTCCGTCGGCAGCCACGAAAACTGGAAAGAGCGGTATATCGACAACGGGATGCTCGATTTTCTGCTCAAGGAGCGTGAGGCGGGGCGGATACGGCAGCTTGGCTGGTCGTTCCACGGCGACGGCGCGTTTTACGAGTATCTGATGAAAGAGTACGACTGGGACTTTGTGATGGTGCAGCTCAACTACTTCGACTGGGACCTCGCCGTGGGCCGTGCCAACATGAGCGCGAGGCGGCAGTACGAGATCGCGGTTGAGAGGAACGTCCCGGTGATGATAATGGAGCCGCTTCTTGGCGGCCGCCTCGCCATGCCCCACTACAAGGTGCGCGAGCGGATGATGCAGGCCGACCCCGCCGCCACCGCCGCGTCGTGGGCGATGCGGTTCGCCGGGAGTTTGCCGAACGTGTTTACGGTGCTCAGCGGTATGACGTTCATGGAGCATTTGGAGGAGAACGTATGCACATACTCGCCGTTCAAGGCGCTTGACGATAAGGAAAACGCGATGCTTGTAGACGTGGCGCGTATCATGCTCGAAAATCACAACATCGTATGCACCGAGTGCCAGTACTGTATGCCGTGTCCCTACGGTATAGATATCCCCGCGGTATTTACGCACTTCACCCGCAGCATGAACGAGGGGAACTTCCCCGACGACGCGCAGAGTCCCGATTACCGCCGGGCGCGGCGGGCGTATCTTGTGGGGCTCGACAGGAGCGTGTCGCCCGTGCGGCAGGCCAACAGGTGCATAGGGTGCAGGAAGTGCGTGCCGGAGTGCCCGCAGCGTATCGATATACCGCTTGAGATGCAGCGTATCGACAAGTTTGTCGAGTCGCTGAAGGTGGAGGTTTGATTAAGATGCTTAAAAAGATACGGGTCGTCCTCGCGGCGTTTTTTCTGATTGCCTTGACGCTTCTGTCCCTCGATTACACCGGGGCTATACACGCGTACCTCGGGTGGTGCGCCAAGATGCAGTTTGTCCCGGCGCGCCTCTCCGTCAGCGACGCGATTGTCGCCGGGGTAATATTGATGACGCTTCTGCTTGGGCGCGTCTATTGTTCGGTGATCTGCCCTTTGGGGATATATCAGGATGTTGTTTCGCGGATTGCCGGTATCAGGAAGAAGGTGCGGTTTGCGTACCGTCCTCCGCGCCGGGGGTTGGTGGTTTTGCGGATATCGCTGTTTGTGGTTTTTCTGATGGCCGCCGCGCTTCACTTTCCTGTGGTGACCAACCTGCTTGAGCCGTACAGCGCTTATGGGAGGATGGTGTCGCAGATTTTTGGCCCGTTGTACCAGTGGGGGAATAATATCCTTGCTTATTTTGCGGAGCGGTCGGACAGTTATGCCTTTTATACGGTTGATGTGTGGCTGAGGAGCGTATCGGTTTTAGGCGTTGCTGTGCTGACGTTTTTATTGGTAAGCGTTTTCGCATGGAAGAGCGGGCGCGGGTATTGCAGCGGGGTTTGTCCCGTTGGGGTATTTTTGGGGCTCTTTGCGAGGTCTTCGGTGATGAAGATGCGTATTGATAAGGAGAAGTGCTCGAAATGCGGGATTTGTGTTAATAATTGCAAGGCGGGGTGTATTGATCCTAATGATATGGAAATAGATTATTTCCGCTGCGTGACGTGTTTTAACTGTAAGGACGCCTGCCCTAAAAAGGCGGTGGATTACGCGGTGGACGGATGTTTGAAAAAGTCGTTCGGCATGCCATCCGGCAAAAAATCCGGCGGTACTAACGCGGCGTCTGACGTGAAGGTGTCATCCGATATGAAAACATCAGCAAATACAAAAATCGATACGCAAAAAGATTTAGCCGCCGATAATCTCGCCAGGCGAGGATTGCTGGCAGGTATTGCACTGACGCTCGCCGGCCTCGCTGCCCGCGTTTCCGCCCGTCAATTCGACGGCGGCCTTGTGGCGCTTGAGGATAAACAAGCCCCGGCGCGGGCAAAACCGGTACTGCCCCCCGGATCCGACAGCGCGAAGAACCACCGCGCCCGCTGTACTGCCTGCCAGCTTTGCGTAACGGTCTGCGCGAACCACGTTTTGCGCCCGTCAAGCAAGATATCAGAATATATGCAGCCGCACCTCACCTTCGAGCGCGGCTACTGCCGCCCCGAGTGCGTGAAGTGCTCGCAGGCCTGCCCGACAGGTGCCATCCGCCCAATCACGGCGGCGGAAAAAACATCCATACAGACGGGCATTGCGGTCTGGAACGCTGATCTGTGCGTAGTCAACAGGGATAAGGTATTTTGCGACCTCTGCGCGCGCAAGTGCCCGGCGGGGGCGATAACGATGATCGCGCAATCGGCGGAAGACGCTTCATCCCCCAAGATACCGATGATCGACACGGCACGCTGCATCGGCTGCGGGGCCTGCGAGAACCTTTGCCCGTCGCGCCCGAAGAGTGCGATTTATGTTGACGGGGTAGATGTGCACAGGACGATATGATTCAGACTTTTGCGAGGATCGCTTCCGCTTCCTCTACCGTCTCTGTGCAGGCCACGAACTTGCCGATAGATACCGTGTCAAGCGCGACCTTGACGTAGCCGGTAGCGCCTGCTATCACTATCTTTCCCTTAAGCTCCTCGCATTGCAGATGCAGGCGCACGATCATGCTCATTGCGTTTGAGTAGATGTTGGTTACTGCCGAGATGTCGAGGATCACCTTGTTTTGTTTCTGCGCCTTGATCTTCTTCGCTACTTCGCCGAGCACCTCCGTCCGCAGCAGGTTGAGCGTCCCGGTGCACGTTATGAGTACCGCGCCGCTGCCGCAGTGCTGGACGCTTACGCCGTTGCGGCTTACCGCTATGTGGTATTTGCACTCGGAGCAGCGCGCCTCGTCGCCGGGCGTCCAGCCGGGGCTGCCTCGTTTGAGTACCCAGCACGAGATGTTCGCCATATCACCGGCGTTGTTTTGGAAGTTGCGGTAGACGATGCAAGTCTCCCGCTGCTCCGGCGTACAGTCTGTGATTTCGTAGCATTTCACTTTATCAGCTCCTTGTACAGCTTAATTTGGTCAACGGTGGTCCTCTCCCACGAGAAGACTCTGCGCACATGCTCGATGCAGTTCTTCGTAAGCGTTTGCGACAGGCCGCTGTCATTATACAATAACTGTATCGCGTTTGCGAGGTCTTGCGGAGATTTTTCTTTAACGAGCAGGCCGGTTTGGTTGTGGATGACGACATCTACGATGCCGCCGACTTCGCTTGCGATTAGCGGGATGCCGTATTCGGCGGCCTCTATGAGCACGGCGCCCAGCCCCTCGGTATCGCCGCGGGAGTCTATGATGGCGGGGAGGACGAAGCAGTCGGCGCGCTCGTACTCTTTTATGAGGTCCTCCGCTGGCACTTTGCCCAAAAACTCAACCTGGCGGGGCGCCTCTGTAGCCGCCTGCTCCTTCAGCCGTCCGGTCAGGTTGCCGTGGCCGGCGATGCGTACCTGAAACTTGCCGGGGTCGAGCGCCGCCGCCGCCGTTATCAGGTACTCTATCCCTTTCCGCTCGATGTGGCGGCCCACGAAGAGGACGCGGAACCTGCCGTCGCCGCCGGTACGCGCCTGCCGCCGGGAGACCGCGTCGCCGGTGATGCCGGTTGGGCGCTCCGTCCCGGTGGGCATGGTTAGCGTCAGGACCTCCCGGTCGCAGACCTCCTTGATCTTGCCTACCGTGAACGAGCTGTTGGCGATGACCGCGGCGGCCCGCCTGAAGAACATTTTAAGCAGCGGGCGGATCCATTTTTTCCTCTGGGCGAGCAGCAGTTCGGCCCCGTGGCAGCTAAGGACGACCGGGGCCCGGCGGAAAAATGCCGCAAAAAAGGCCGCGAACCCGTGCGGGAACGGCCAGTGGGCGTGCAGGACCTGAGCCTTCATCTTATAGGATACGAGCAGCGTTTTTATCGAGCCGGAGATGATATATGGTACCCCCAGAAGCTGCAAAAGCGGATTTTTGGCGATTTTTGCGGGCGCGCCCTCGTCGTGCGTGAGTATTTCGAGCCCCTTGGGGGCGTAGCGGAACCGGTGGACCCGTATCCCGTCTATGGTGTGGCTCCTGCACCCCTTGTAGGCCGGGGCGACGACGGCGATTTTGCAGCCGGCGTCCCGCAGGCGGCGCAGCGACCCGCGCAGCCAGGGAACCTCCGTATCGTCGCCGTAACGGGGGTAGACCGAGCTCAGCACAAGCACGGAAACGGCGTTTTCTGCCCCGTTGGGCGGCTTTTTGTCTGGGGAAGTCATAGTAGAATATAAATCGCCCCCCCATCTGCCCGCAAGCAAAAAATAAACTTTTGACATGGGGCGCGCCCGTTTATTATATTAGTGAAGGCACGATTGGATACTGCGCCCGCGCTGCGGCCCGGCGGAACCGATAACCGTGATGCCGCGCCGCGGCACAGGCACAATATCCAATCGTATAATTTATAATGGATTATGGTTATTCGGAGAGGTGCCCGAGCGGTTTAAGGGGCACGCCTGGAAAGCGTGTGTACGGATCCCGTACCCAGGGTTCAAATCCCTGCCTCTCCGCCATTTTTTTTGACAAAATATGGGACCAGGCCCTGCGCAACCAGAGGCTGTGAACCCCGCCAGGCCCGGAAGGGAGCAACGGTAAGCGTGTACTCGGTGTGCCGCAGGTTAACTTGGTCCTTAAAATAGCGGGCTGCCGGGGACGGCCGCCCCTGCAATAAACAGGCGGGGATCAAGGGAGGCGTAATTGATCCCCCGCGTTTACAGATTTTACGGACAGGCCCGGATATGGCATACATAGTTTTCGCGCGAAAGTACCGCCCCAAGGGGTTCGACGATGTGGTCGGGCAGGAGCACATCGTGAGCACCCTGCGCCGGGCCATCGAAAAGGAACGGGTCGCCCATGCCTACATCTTCACTGGTACCCGCGGGGTCGGCAAGACTACCACCGCCCGCATCCTCTCCCGCGCCCTCAACTGCGAGAAAGGCCCCACCCCAGACCCCTGCGGCGAGTGCGCTACCTGTACCGATATTCTCAAGGGGGCCAGTTTCGACGTGATGGAGATCGACGGCGCGTCCAACAACGGCGTTGACGATATCCGCGAACTGCGCGATAACATAGGGTACTCGTCCATGACGGGGCGCTACCGCATCATAGTGATAGACGAAGTGCACATGCTCACCAAAAACGCCTGGAACGCGCTCTTGAAAACGCTCGAGGAACCGCCGCAGAACGTCATCTTCATTCTGGCAACGACCGAGCCGCAGAAGATCCCGGCCACTATCCACTCGCGCTGCCAGCGGTACGACTTCAGGCGCGTGAGCGCTGAGCGGATCGCCTCGCACCTCGCCAAAATATGCGAGGCCGAAAACGTCCCGTTCGAAAAAAGCGCCCTCACGCTCATTGCCCGCAAAGCCGACGGCAGCGTCCGCGATTCGCTGAGCCTTTTAGACCAGGTGTGCTCCTTCTGCAAAGACGGGCTGTCGGAGAAAGAGGTCAGGGAGGTTCTGGGACTCGTGGGGACGGATGTCTTCCGCGGGCTAATGAAGGACATCAAGGAGAAAAATCAGGCGTCCGCTCTGAGCGTTGTGGAGAAGGTACTGTTCGACGGATACGATCTGCACGAGTTCACGATGGGTTTGCAGGAGCACATCAGAAATTTATTGTTCGCAAGGATTCCCGGTGCGCTCGGATCGCGGGGGATCGATATCGAGCCCGGCGAGGCGAAGGTATACGCCCAAGAGTCTGAAGAGTTCGCGGAGGCCGACCTGCTGCGCATGGCTGACATCATCAAAAAGGCCGAGCAGGAGCTTAAATGGAGCGCGTACCCGCGGTTCCTGATGGAGGTTGCTGTGCTGAAACTGCTGCACCTCGACACATCCGCAAGCATAGAGCAGCTGCTCAAGTTCGCCGCCGGCCACAGCGTTGAGGATGTAAAAAAAAAACTGAACTGACGGAGCCGCCGCCGTGCAATCCGCCGCCGAAACAGTACGCCGTTCCTAAGCCGGAGCCTATGCTTGAAGTACGCAACGGGGGAGACGCGGATGCTGACAGTAATGATGACGGCGGCGCGGATTGTGCCGGTATCAACAACAGCAAACCGGAAAATGTCAGCGCGGCAAACCCGGCGGGCCCCGGCAACGACGCAAAAACCGAACAGGTTATACGGATGATAGCAGAAATGTTTGACGGCGAGATATTAACTCAAAAATAATATAACAGGGGGGTACGATGAAAAACATGAACAAACTGCTCAAGCAGGCGCAGAAGATGCAGTCGCAGGTGCTGAAGGCGCAGGAAGAGCTCCAGCGCAAGGAGTACGAGGGCGCGTCCGGCGGCGGAATGGTCAAGGTGGTCGTCAACGGCAAGAACGAGCTCGTCTCCGTCAAAATCAACAAAGAGGTAGTAGACCCCGACGATGTTGAAATGCTCGAAGACCTGATCGTAGCCGCACACTCAAACGCGCTCGAACAGGTAAAGGGCGAATCAGACTCCGTTTTCGGCTCAATCCAAAGCGGCCTGGGCCTGCCGGGGATGTAATGCTGCAGAGCCTCGAAGAATTAGTATCAGCGCTGACCAAACTGCCGGCAATAGGCCGCAAAAGCGCGTGGAGGCTCGCGCTCTACCTCATGGAACGGCCCGAGGCGGAGAGCAAATATCTGGCCGATACGGTGCTGGCGGTAAGGCGGAAAATCAGGCGCTGCGTTGTCTGCCACAATTACAGCGAAAACGAAGTATGCTCAGTATGCGCTTCGCAGGCGCGCGACAGGTCGGTAATATGTATTGTTGAGAAACCGACAGATGTCTTTACAATAGAGAACGCCGGGCGGTACCGCGGCCTGTACCATGTGCTGGGCGGGTTGTTATCGCCGCTGAACGGGATCACGGCGGAGAAATTACAGATCGCCTCATTGAAAGAGCGCATCCGCGCTGGGGATGACGATGTAAAAGAGACAATAATCGGCTTAGGCGGCAGCGGCGACGCTGAGACGACAGCGCTTTACTTAGCGAGAATTTTGCGCGATGAGGGCGTGCGGGTAACAAGGTTCGCCCGGGGCTTGCCGGCCGGCCTTGAGCTTGAGCACGTAGACCAATTAACATTAACGCAGGCGTTGACCGAGCGCATCGACGTCATGTACAGGGATTGACGCTATGGACACCATCGTTTACTGGATAAGAAAAACCGGCGCATCATGCCTCTTCATAGGCTATTTCCCGTATGCCTCCGGCACCATTGGCTCCTTAGCCGCCATCGCCGCGCTGTGGTTTTTCAAAGACGACCTTGCCTTCATCACCGGCCCCGAAAACGCGGTAAACTACTGGTGGGCGGCCATCACACTCACCGCAATCAGCTTCTTCCTCTGCGACAAGGGGAAAGAGACGTTCGGCTCCGACGACCCGAAACAAACGGTGTTCGACGAGGTCGTAGGGCAGTTTATTACATTTTTTATGATACCGGTAAACTGGCGCACGCTCCTTCTGGGCTTCGTCCTGTTCCGCTTCTACGATATAGTCAAACCGTACCCCGTTTACCGCTTGGAAGAGATAGAGGGCGGTGTGGGCGTAACGATGGACGACGTAGCCGCCGGGATACTGGCCAACGTAACGCTTTTGGCGTCTATGTGGGCGTATGAGTGGATTATGGCGTACCTTGTAGTTTCGGGATGACGGCGGATAGTGGTTGCTTTGAATATTTGCAGTAACAGGGGGCTTATGCTATGGAATCTATGGTAGCGCATTTGGGCAAGATTTTCAAAAGTAAAGGGCTCACGCTCGCCGTGGCCGAATCGTGTACGGGAGGGCTTCTCGGCGGCGCGGTAACGTCGGCGGCGGGGGCGTCGTCCTACTTCCGGGGCGGTGTCATAGCGTACGACAACGACATCAAGCGCGACATTCTGGGCGTGCAGGCCGCCGATCTGGAAGGGCACGGCGCGGTGAGCGGGCCGGTAGTGCATGGCATGGCCAGCGGCGCCGCAAAACTTTTTAGCGCAGACTGCGGGGTAAGCGTATCGGGAATAGCCGGCCCCGGCGGCGGCACGGATGAAAAGCCCGTCGGCCTCGTCTTTATAGGGATATATTATCAGGGCAAGGCGCAGAGCCGCTCGTTTACCTTTAAGGGCGACCGCAGCGATATCCGTTCGCAAAGCGTAAGGGCCGCAATAGAATTTTTGATAGACGTAGTCAAATAGATGTAGAATATTGAAGGCACGATTAAATATTATACCCATACCGCGGTGCAACGGCACGACAGCCGTGATGTCTCCGGGGGCGCAGGTATAACATTTAATCGTGTAATCTATAATACCATAAACTTATCAGGGAGGTACCGAATGAAAAAGCTGTCAATCGTAACCGCAATCCTTATCGGCGCGGCGTTATCATTAACCCACGCTCAGGATCTGAAACCCATCCAGCTCAAGAAGCCCGACATGGCCCGCAAGGGGACGCTCATGGACGCGCTCTCAAAAAGACAGTCCATACGCGAGTACAGCGGCAAGATGATCACCGACCAGGAGCTCGCCGACCTGCTCTGGGCCGCCAACGGCATCAACCGCCCCGCCGAAAACAAACGCACAGCGCCGTCGGCAATGAACGTGCAGGATATAGACATCTACGTAATGACCGCGCAGGGCGTGTACCTCTACGACGCGAAGAAGAGCACCCTCGAACCCGTAACCGCCGGCGACCACCGCGCCCAGATATCCACCCAGCCGTTCGTGGCAACCGCGCCCGTCAGCCTGATGCTAGTGTCCGACCTCTCCCGCTTTACACGCGGCGACGACGCAAGCAAGGCCAATCTGGCAGCCTTAGACGCCGGAATAGTCTCCCAAAACATCTCCCTCTACTGCGCCTCAGCCAACCTCGCAACAGTAGTAAGGGCAATGATCGATGCCGATAAGATGACCCCGGTCCTCAAGCTGAAACCGGCGCAGAAGATAATGCTGAATATGCCGGTGGGGTATCATAAATAAATGGTAATTTACCCGTGTAATGTATGACAAAAAAACGATTTTGTAAGGGGCGACCGTCCCCGGTCGCCCGCAACGCATGGATTGCGTTATACGTTGAAATCAAACGCAATATCGTAATTCCGGCGGGCGATCGAGGGCGATCGCCCCTACAAAATCGTTTTGTTTCCGTCAAAACCGTATATCCATCATAACGATAAACCCCAATTCATCATACAATGTGTATCTACCTCTTCCCAACATACTTGCCCGACGCCATGATGTCGGATATATACTCCAGCACCTTATCCTGCCCACAACAGTCTAACTTCCGCAGCGAGTTCAGCATTAGGAACACGTTCTTGTTTTGGGTAATCATGTTTGAGGCCGGGGAAGGCTCCGTGCGTCAAAAAAATTTGGGAAAAGCCGGGCGGGAATGTATATTTGATATATGCCCGTACAAAAAAAGCACAAGCAACTCCATAGTTCAGCCCGATGACCTGATCTCCTTCGGCCTGCTGCGAAAGGATAACCGTCTCACCTACGCCGGCGCCCTGTTTGCCGACTACTGCCCGGTATATAACTCGCGCCTGTTCTGCACCCGCTGGGGCGGACTGACAATGGGCGCAGGGCTTATGGACGCCTTAGACGACGCGGAGTATTCGGCAAACGCGCTAATGCTTGTTCAAAACGGCATTGATTTCATGCGCAAGCACTACAAAGTGATGTGGAGAAAATCGGGCATGCGCCGCGTGGAATACCCCGATTACCCGCAGGAAGCCCTCCGCGAAGCCTTGGTAAACGCCATCATCCACCGGGACTATTCCGTAATGGGCAGCGAAGTCCACATCGACATCTACGACGACCGCATAGAAATCATCTCTCCGGGCGGCATGTACGACAACAAGCCGATACAGGAATTGGACATCGACTTCGTACCGTCCACGCGACGGAACCCGTGCGTAGCCGATATCTTCCAGCGAATAGATTACGCGGAGCGCCGCGGAAGCGGACTCAAAAAAATCCGCAGAGGCTACAACAGCGCCTTCGACCGCCAGCCAAAGTTCTCCTCAACCGAATTTTGGTTCAAAACGGTACTCTTCAACCTGAATTACGGGGTAATATCCGATGATGACGACGAAACTGTCTGGGAAGTAGCCAATAATACCGATGGCACTGTAAATGGTGGTAATGGCGGTAAAATTGGCGCCGTTACCTCGGAAAAGGGTCCTAAAGGTCCTAAATTAGGTCCTAAATTGGGTACTAAATGTAATAATGGCACTGTAAATGGTGATAATTACGGTAAAAATAGCGCTATTACCTCGGAAAAGAGTCCTAAATTAGGTCCTAAATTGGGTCCTAAAGAGATATCCGATAACCAGTTGGTGATTTTGAAATATATTGAACAGAATCAATATATCACAACGCAAGAATTGTCTGCCGCAGTAAACATTTCCGAAAGAAAAATACGGGAAAATATATCCAAGCTTAAGGCAAAAGGACGTATCAAACGAATAGGTACAAGCAGGGGCAGAGGCGGACACTGGGAAATTATCGAAACGGGATGAATCGGGGGGGCATTCTATTGATCCACGAATGAAACAAAAAGGAGACCTACCTCTCCCCAACATACTTGCCCGATGCCACTATATCAGATATATACTCCAGCACCTTATCCTGACCACAACCGTCTAACTTCCGCAGCGAGTTCAGCATTAGGAACTCGTTTTTGTTTTGGGTGATCATGTCGGGGTGGGGCTTGAGGCCGGGGAGGGCGTCGCCGGACTGGGGTAAGCCCCGTCCGGCTCTATTATGTGGTTAATTCGTAGGTTTTCTTTGCAAAGATAACTTTGTTTTGGGGGTTTCTTTTCTCGCGCTGATAATTTTCATCGTCGAATACTACTACGGCGCCGTTAAGCTTCTCAAAGATGGATGGATTTTCCAGCGCATAATCCATAAATTCCGAAAAGCGTTCCATGTTCTTTTGGACAATCTCATCCCGATCCGAGGCCATACATAGATCCTCCGTCATCACCTACCTCCTTTTTGAGTCAAATACCTGTATTTGTACGATTTCCAATTCAATATCAGGTCATTTTTCGCATATTTTACAGCAGAATCCAAATCTACATAGTTTAACATTTTTTTCTCCTTTGTGCCGTCCGGATACAGGGTATCCCTATGAAAAAAGCCGTGCGCGGTGTCGTAGCGCACTATCGGCGTCCACACATCGTCAAGAAATGTTTCATACTGACATAGCGCTTTTTGCAGTTTCCCCCGCTCCGTCAGTATATGTATTCTCATCCGCTCACCGTAATCGAGCGGAGATATATAATCTATATCCATATAAATATACCTCCTTTCCAAAGATTAATGCAAGAAAAAACGGTAAAATCCCGCCACGGGCGGTTTAGCCTTGAAATTTTGGGTATTTTTGGAGTACTGCGAGGTCTTAATTTGTACCAAGAGAACGCCGCGGGAGAATCCCATGGCGTGCCGCGGGCGGAGACGCTTTTAGGTCTCTATGCTATAAAATAATATTTTTACGGGACGGAAGCAAGGTTTTTAATTTGTTTTTGAGAGCTTAGAGTGGAGGATAAAGGGGAGACCTATCTCTTCCCAACATACTTGCCAGACGCCATGATGTCAGATATATACTCCAGCACCTTATCCTGACCACAACAGTCCAACTTTCGCAGCGAGTTCAGCATTAGGAACTCGTTTTTGTTTTGGGTGATCATGTCGGGGTGGGGTTCGAGGCCGAGGAGGGCGTCGCCGGTTATATTTAATGCTCTTGCTAATCTTATTAAAATCAATACGTTAGGCTTTCTTTTGTCTTTTTCGTAGTAATTTAGAACGGTGGAGGATACCTCAATGGCATCCGCCAAATCCTTCTGGCTAATGCCTATCTTCTTCCGGTAATGCGTGATCCGCTGCCCTAATGATTCCATGCCAATATACCCTCCCCCCCTTAAATTTACATTTTTACCCCTCAATACGGCCCGCGAAAATTAAATATTTTGGAAAACTTGACTTTATTAGCGCAAAGCTATTATTTTACCTATATTATATGTAGCGTAGAGCTATTTAAGGCATAAAAACGGGGTCAAGATGTTTCCGAATTTAGAATTGGAACAGATTCGCAACGGCTTTAGCGACGAGTACATCGCCGAAAAACTGGGGATAAGCCCGCCGGTATACCGCTCCCGCAAGGAATCCGGGAAATTCCTGTTGCCGGAGGTTGAGACACTGGTCGGGATGTACGACCGGAAGTTCGAATATCTGTTTCAGTCGGATAGATAGCAGGGCAATAAAACGCTAATTTTGAGCCTGAAACCGCGGAAAAAGCGGTTTTACAGGTTGATATCTACCATAACATTCCAAAAACGGGAAGCATTAAATGAAAAAACTGACGCTATTACTTGCCACGGTACTGTGTACCGCCGCCTTCGCCCAAGGCCCGGCCGGCCACCACCACGCCCCACCGGTACCGGCTGCCGCCGATGCCGCAAGCCACTCGGAAACCGGGGCGGTTGAGCATGGGCCGGGCAGCGCTAAGGTTGCGGAAACCGGAGCGACTGAGGCTGGCACTGTTGGCCATGCGGAGAGCGCCCCGACCGGCCACGACCCCACAGCCCACGAGCCGGACGAGGCCGACGAAATCGCCGCCCCGGAAGAACCCGCGCCGCCTGAGCCCGAACCGGAACCCGCTACCCTGACCCCGCCGAGGATTGCCGTCTACGTCACCGGCAATGTTAAGGAGGACGAGAAGATCGCGCTGAGTACGCGCATACTCGCCGCGCTTGTCAACAGCGGGCGGTATACGGGCATTGAGCGCTCCGAATCGTTCCTCGCCAAGATAGATGAGGAGCACGTCAAGCAGCGCAGCGGGGCGATAGACGACGGTCAGATCAGCGAGCTGGGCAAACAATTCGGCGTCAAATTCGTCTGCATCGCGGCCATTACCCCGGCTTTCGGTGCGTTTCAGGTATCCGCGCGTGTAATTGATGTGGAAACCGCGCAGGTTATCCACATAGGCGAGTCTAACAGCCCGCTTGATAATATGGACGACTTTACATGGGTCTCCGACGAGGTGGTGCACGTCATGTTCGGCGGGGAGCCTCGTCCGCGCCCTGTCAGGAAACGCTCCGGGATGAGCATAGGCGCGGGCGGAGTTTTCACGAGCGGCTTCGGCGGCGGGGTAACGTGGGGCGACGGATCCGCCGTGGCAATGCCCTACACCGGCGGCGGCGCGTACCTGTTTTTCGATGCCTTCTACGGCAAGGCCGTCCTCGGCTGGTCAACCGGCGGCGGGAGGTGGAAAAGCGCGGCCGCGTCGTCCAGCGAACCGCCCGATATGGAACGTACATTCGTAAGCATTGGCGCGTACGCGAAATACCCCCACCTCTACATAGGGCCGGTACAGGCGTTCCCGCTCGTTGGGTTCGAATACGAGATCTCCGTCTCCGGCAAGATCATAAGCGAAGACGGCTACGAAGAAATATTTGACGGAAGAGACGGCCGCACCGAATCGAGCGGCCTGAGCGCCCTGTGGATAAGGTTCGGCGTGGGAAGCGACGCGGACATAAGCGAGAGGCTCTTTCTGAGAGGCGAACTGCTCTACGGCGTAAGGACGGCCAACGAACACGAAAAAGCGCTTAAAGAGCAGTTCAGGGGAGATAACACTCAACTCGGCCACGGACTGATGGTACGGGTCGCGGCGGGGTTCAGATTATAAGGTGGTAATTTTTTGTCTGAACCTTGATTTACCTGATTAAAGGATTTTCTTGATTAAACGTCAAAAAATTAAAGGCTTGTTTTAGGTGTTGATTTTGATTTTTAATCATGTTAATCATTTAATCATGTAAATCATGGTTCAGACAATGGCTATGCCGGAATTAAAATTAACAATATAAATATACGGAGGAATTATGAAAAAGTTAATCTTACGCGTAATTCTCATTACGGCAATCGCAACGCTTACTGCCCTGCTATCCTGCGGCGACGGGGCCGCCAGCGGACCGGACAGCGGAGCGAGCGAGCTCATCAACCACTACGGCCAGCGACAGTACACGCTCACAACAAGCGCAATACCCGCAATGGGCGGACACGTATCGCGCAGCCCGGAGATGGCAAGATACCCGTCCGGCACGGAAGTTACCGTAACGGCGACCGCGGAAGCCGGCTACGTGTTTACCGGATGGTCCGGCGCGTCTGCGGCCACAACGCCGTCTGCCGTAATAACGATGAGGGGCGACCTGACCCTTGTTGCCAACTTCCTGCCTGTCGCGGAGGGGAACTACACGCTGATGATTGACAAAAGCCCCGCGGAGGGCGGTACGGTATCACGCGACCCCGAGCAGCCTGTCTACCCGCACGGTACAGTGGTTACCATAAAAGCTACCCCGGAGGCCGGCTATATGTTCATAGGCTGGACGGGCACGGCGACTACATCCGCCGAACCGGAAGTGTCTATAACCATGAACAGCAACATAACCATAACCGCGAATTTTTTGCCGATTTCTAACACCTACTATACGCTGATGATCGATAGAAATATAACGGACGGCGGAAGCGTATCGCGCTTTCCGAATATGACAAGCTATCCCGCCGGATCAATAGTTACAGTAACCGCAACGCCAAACCCGGGCTATAGCTTTGCTGGATGGTCGGGGGCGTTGGGATCGGAAGATAGTGTGGAGACGGTTACTATGAATACCAATCTGACGCTGACCGCCAACTTCCGGCTGAACAGCTATATGCTCACAACTGCCATAACTCCGGCAGAGGGTGGTAAGGTACTTGTCAATAACAGGGAATCGAGTTTGCCCACATCTCACAATCACGGTGTATCTGTAGATATATCAGCCTCCGTCAACCCCGGCTACAGATTCGTAAATTGGACGGTAACAAGCGGCCAAGCGCAATTTGATAATGCGAACAATACAATCACAACAGTTATCCTAAGTTCAAATGCGACGATTAACGCTAATTTTCAGCAACTATGCGTGCTTACTATCAATCGGAATCCGACAGCCGGTGGTACTGCCACCCCGGAAAGTGGATTGATCCACGATGCCGATACGCCAATTGAGATAACAGCCACATCTGCGAGTGGCTACAGGTTCTATAATTGGACGGTTACTAACGGCCAAGCCGAGTTCACCGACACAAATTCTGCCCTCACAACGGTTACATTTGGTTCGGATGCGACAATCTCCGCTAATTTTCAAAAAACATGCGTACTTACCATTAACCAAACGCCAGCAACAGTAGGTGGCAGCACTACCCCAACAAGCGGATTGGCCCACGATGCTGCTACTCCAATCAGCATAACAGCAACACTGCCCAGCGGATATTGGTTCAATAATTGGCGGGTAACGAGCGGTGTCGCAACATTTGGTAACGCGAATAACGCTAATACAACGGTTACTTTGAGTTCTAACGCTACGATCGTTGCTAGTTTTATGGTTATACCGAATCCGGGAGATGCTGGCTGGTTTACTGATTCAAGAGATGGTAAAAATTATCGTACAGTTAAAATCGGTAATCAAACATGGATGGCAGAGAATTTGAATTACAGCGCGAGCGGGAGTGTTTGTTACAATAATCAGGAGTCCAATTGTAATACCTACGGTCGTTTGTATAATTGGGAGACAGTTATGAACGGAGCGTCAAGTTCAACATTGAGTCCCAGCGGAGTTCAGGGAGTTTGTCCTGTTGGGTGGCATGTTCCGAGTAACGCGGAATGGACGATGTTAACGGATGCTGTTGGTGGATTGTCAACGGCGGGAACAAAGTTGAAATCTAATACTGAATGGCACGGTACAGATGACTACGTTTTTTCGGCCTTGCCTGGCGGCCGCCACTACATCGGCAGCTTCCTCAGTGTCGGCACGTACGGCACCTGGTGGAGTGCCACGGAGTACAATGCGATGAGCGCCTACTACCGGATCATGAGCACTGGCGACGACGGTGTGGGCGAGTTCGACAGCAGCAAGGCGGACCTGTACTCTTTGCGTTGCCTTAGGGACTAGGCGGCATAGCGCAGCCAAGCCGCCACCGCGAGCCGCGTATTTTTGCGGCACGCGGTGTTGTGGGTGGTGGTGGTGTTTTGGTGGTACTTGGAGTGGTTTTGTGAGTGGTAGTGGATAGTCTTTTTCATAAGAGTAATTAACGGTCAAAAAAGTATCGAGGTTACTTCTTTGCCCAATAAAATTATAAAATAAAGGAATATGTAAAATGCCACATTGCGACAAACAAATGATTTCGTTCTTTATAACTACGAAATGCAATCTTGATTGCATTTATTGTTATACTAATAAAGAATGGGCTATACATAAAGGACAAGTTCTTGATTTTGAATTTGCCAAAAAAGGAATTGATGATTATTTTGCAACACAATACGCGCGACTAATAAGATTCCAAGGAGGCGGAGAACCTACGGTTGAATTCCCTTTAGTTAAGAAGATCATTGATTATGCTAAAGCACAATCGGATAAGGCAATAAAGGCAGAAATACAAACAAATGGCTGCTTCTCATCTCAGATTTGTGAGTGGATTGGAGCAAATATTGATTATATATGGCTTTCTTGCGATGGAACACCGGATATTCAAAATGCGAATCGGCCTTTTTTGGGCGGGGGTGGGTCTGCGGAGATTTTTGAAAGGAATGCAAAATACCTTGCCCAAAACTGCAAGGAAATGGTTGGGGTTCGAAATACAATAACAAATCAAAACGTTGATAGGCAAATAGAATGTATAGATTATTACGCTTCTCAGGGTCTAAAGTATATTTGGGTTGACCCTATTTTTCCTGTCGTAGGTGAACAGGAAGTAGATGGTGATTTTGAATTAATGTATTTTGCTGAAAAATTTTTAGAAGCGTGCAAATATGCACGTAAAAATGGAATAGAATACGGAAGTATCCTTACCTGCAATTTTGATGCAAAAAGCGTATATGCATGTAGAGCGTGTCTTCCTGTACCACATTTGACAACAGATGGCTATATTTCTGCTTGCGATATGGCTTTATTTGGTAACGATAAAGGTGTGATGGATTTGTTTTATTACGGGCGATGGAATTCAATAACGAAAATGATTGAATATGATGAAGAAAAGATTACGTATATACGAAGCAGGACAGTAGATAATATACCCGGTTGCCAAGAATGTGTGGCAAAATATTATTGCTGCGGCTATTGTCCCGGTGAAGTACAAAACGAAACTAAAACTTATTTCGGCAAAAAGTGGAAAGTTTGCCCAGCAATAAAATGGCTTTTTGTAAACATGAATGATGATTTAAAAAAATACACGTATTCACATCCATAATAAAACGGAGGTAAAAAATGAATAAAACGTACGTAGTAAACGGGGCGGCCCGTTCAGGTTTTGGGGAAACAACCGCTCGACAGCTTATAAGGGGTGGAAATAAGGTTATAGGCTTATATGCAGCCGATGATGAAGAAAACGCTCGTGCACTTGAGAAAGAGTTGGGAAGTAGTAATTTGGAAATGATACTTGTGGATATTACCGACCTTAGAGACTTAAAAGAAAAAGTGTTGAAGATTAATGGTCCGTTGAATGGATTTGTAAATGCCGATTTCATGTTCGACATGGAAAATGTAGAGGACTTCGATTACACAAATGCAGAAAAACTTTTTAGGGCGAACTATCACGCTCCAATGCTTTTAGCTATTGAACTTAAAAAGAAAATGAAAAAAGGTTCTGCGATCGTAATAGTTACAAGCACCGAATCCGAAAGGGGATCTTTTGGAGGAATATCATACGCGGCGTCAAAAGCAGCTGTTCACAATATGATTAAGTCCCTTGCGTGCAATTGGGGAAAAAACGAACAGATACGAGTGAATGCCGTATCTGCAGGATGGATAGGCGGAGAAATGGATACTGACGAGGTATTCAATGTTTCACGCAATATCACTCCATTAGGCAGATTGGGACGTAAAGAAGAAGTCTCTGATGCAGTAGAGTTTCTTTTGTCAGAAAAGGCAAGTTTTATTAATGCTCACGTACTTTTTCTGGACGGAGGATACCTGTGTGTTGATGATATTGCGAAATTTGAATTTGAAAATTTAAAAAAAGAAAATGGTTGAAGCTATGGGGGAAAAAACAATAACAGGCTCAAAACCTAGAATTCTTCTCTGGGCGTTAATATTTAATATTGTATTAACTATTGGATTATCCTTATTAAATGCCTTTTTCCCAGATGAGCAACTTTCTATGGGGGGTAGACTTGCTATTTCTACTGCGAACATTGTAGCTGTAATAGCCACTCTACAATTCGGATTAGCATTACACTTTGAATCTATCAATAAATCACAATTAGTGAATAAGGAGGAATTAAAGCTACAAGTAAAATCTCTTGAAAAATTACTTCGAATAGAGGAAATCCATAGAAAAATTTTAACTGCAGATGAGCATTTGCGCCCGTATGTTGAGTCAATGCTACAAACGAGTATAAAATCAATCGCAAAATGTGTTGATGATAAAAGGACTGGTGCATTAAGCATTGAAGAGTATTATCCAGCATTACATAATCTAGCGGATGAATTACTTTCTCATAACGCGAATACCGGGCATAGTTTAAAAGGTTTTATTTGGGCGCAAACAAGCTTTTTAGACATTGAGTGGGATATGAATACTATGTACGAGAAACGGTGGGGTGAAAAACTCAGTATTCTTGACAAAAATGGGATTATAACAAAGCGACTTTGCATTTTCACTCACGATCTTATTAATACGTTGAAGCAATCAGAATTCTCTGAACGAATGGGACTTCTTGTGTCTACAATTAAGGCATATTTTGCAGAAACAAGTGAATTTCAAAATACTACGACTCTCGCTATTCGAGAAACAGATTTAGATAATACAATTTATAAAAAAACTTTAGGCCCCGGTTTTTTCGGCGCATGGTTTGATGATGAGCGCCTACGGTTGATTCGTGATGTAAGTCTCGATGAGGTAACATCAAAAACCTTGCTTGGGGAAGTCGATTGTGATGAGGATAGGGTTAAAAATGCATATCGTTATTGGAGCATTTACTGCAGCAATGCCACTCCAATTATAGAATTTGTACGTAATCATAGTAATGATTTTTTTAAAACTGAGCTTGTAAAGGTAGGTGTTGTATTATGAATACAGCCAATGATACACATAGCGATGAATTATTGTCAATATTTGGATTTAAAATTATATCTGGTGCTTTTAGCGTGATTAGTGCACTGGGTATCATTATTTACGCATTATTTTTGAGGCCTCATTTTGCAACATTACCAGGATTACGAATCGAAAATATATGGCTATTGGTAGCTTATGTTATTATATCATATACTGGGATGCTTACTTTTTCTTGCTATATAATCAGGCATAGGTTTTTGTTAATGGAAAAAGACTTGGATAAAAAATCAACACAAGAACATAAGAAACTCTGTGCAAGTTGTTGTAATGAGGAAATTGATAAATTTGACGAATATTGTCTGGTTGACTATACAAAACTGTTGAGCATAGAAGCATCATTACGAGAAGATGAACATCCAGAAAAATGTTGTATTTTTGTATATGCTTCAAGTTTGGAACACGAAATAGACGCACGGAGAGAAATTGAAGAAAATATTAAAAAGGGCATACAGTATAAAGTATTGTATTTTGACAAGGGCGAAGATAAATTTGATGAGGTAGAAAAGATATACCAAAATGCCACAAAAAATAACCTTATTCAAATAGTACCAAAAGAAAACACAATTGATTATGCTCTTACACAACGTACTGCATTCGGATTAATTTTTTATAAAGACAGTAAGGGTGAAATTCGCGCTTTCGCTTGTGTTAATTTTACCGGTGCGAAAGAACAAGATTGCCCACATGGGATATCATGTGGTGAATGTGACCCCAAAAACAATCGTCTCTTTTATAAACAAATATCGAAGGAACGAGCACGACAATTGGTTCGTATGTTTGAAAATAAATTTGATGAAGCAAAACGTAAAATTACAAAAGGAGATAATCTTTGAAAAAAAATATATTTATAGCAAATGCAAAAACCGTATTTATTCTATTGCTTCCTCTTATAGGAGTGGCAATACTTACACTTATTGCTCGTCTTATTGACATTATTCGCGATAGATTAGACATCAGCGATTTAATTTTAGTCTCCGCGATTTCTTTCATAACGGTACTTACCGTTATTATAATATTATATTTTCATATTGTTGAAATCTCTCGAAAATACTACAATGAAACGTATCGGGAGATATTAGAAAACGAAAACAAAACTCCGTGTGGATATTTCTGCTCATATTATGAGTGTAAAATCTCCACTGGAAATGACGGTAAGCAAACCGAATATATAGCAGAGATCCTAAAAAATCATCCGCTTCATTTGTATTCAATTGAAGAAAATAAAAACATCAACAAGTATGAAAATGCTTTTGGGCATTATTATAGAAATGGTGGTGAGGTCTGGATGATTGGATATGAAATTCCGATTAACCGGATATTGAGAAATACTCAAATTCTTAAAAATATGAAGTTACAAATAAAATATAAGGTATACTATGTTGATGATCCACGTAGCAATGAAAAAACTGTAAAAAAAATCTTAGAGATAGAGAATTATTTTAAAAATGAATTGTCTTTATCTGGAATAAAAGTCACAGATGCTATTGAGTTTAGGTCTATACTATCACTTAGCGATGATAACAAAAATTCTGTCTTTCCTGATTACGCATTTTTACTAACATCCAAATCTTTATTGTTTGTTCGCCCCAATAAAACGGTAGAGCGTGGTTATATAGCATTAAGTAACGATATTGACGTAAATACCCCCAAAGATTGCTATTTTCGCATGCCTAACTGTATACGGATGCAGTACTTTGAATCTATTTGTGAGAACGATAAAAATGGAGGAATACAAAAAAATGAATAATGCCTTATTTGATAAATTTGTGAATTTTTCTCTTAATAATGTGGAAATCGATGATGTTATCTCTTTACGTATGCGCGTATTCGTTGAGGAACAAAAAATACTGTACACGGACGAATTTGACGGAGTAGATAACATTCTTACGCAATATTTTTGCGGCTACGCCAATATGTCACTTATCGCATGTATTTTGGTAACACCAGAAGCGAATTTAATCAAAACTGTCAGAATTGCACGGGTCTTGGTGGCGCAGACTTATCGTGGGAAAGGTTATGGTAGTGAGGCCATACGGCTGGTGGTAGAAGAATTACAAAGGCAGAAGCAATATGATTTTTTATTGGTAAATTCACAAAAAGCCGTGGTAGCATTTTACCAAAAACTCGGCTTTGAATTAATTGGCAATGAAAATATGGAAGCTGGTATTCCCCATATCTTTTTACGGAAAGCATTAAATACTATATAACCATAAAGGAGTTGATAAAAATGAAATCTAAACTTGCCTTAGTAACTGGTGTAAGTACCAACAATATTGGAAACGGGATCGTCAAAAAATTTTTGATAGAGGGGTATTCTGTTGTAGCAGTATATAGATCATCGTTGGATGATCCACAAAGATTAGAAGATTTTTATAAACAGTTTACCCTCTATAAGGATAAGATTGTATTAAAGCGTGCTGACCTTGGAAATAAGCAAAGCATATTAGGTTTAATTGAGCAATTAAAGAGCTATATCTTTGATGTTATTGTTAATTGTGCAGGCACACTTTCATTTAACGGTGATAAGGTTAAACACGAATTTTACGATTTTGATTATGATTCATTTAATATGGTACTTCAGAGTAATCTTACCTCTATGTATGCAATAAGCGTCGGTTTAAAAGATAATATTGTAAAAGAAGGCCTTATTGTAAACATTTCAAGCGGAGCTGCTGAAGAAGGAGCTCTTGCTACGATCTCTTATAACGCGAGTAAAGCTGCTATAAAAAATATTACAAAAAGCTTAGCACTCAATTTCGGTGGCTATAATGGAGTTCGTGTAAATAGTGTTGCCCCGGGTTGGATTCCAAGCAACTTAGCGGATAAACGGATCGTTGATATTGCCAAGGAACTAACACCGGTTAAGGTATTTGGCACTCCTGATGATGTCGCAAATGCAGTTTTCGACTTTGTAGGCAAGCCGTATGTTTCTGGTGAAAATTACGATCTAAACGGTGGCCTTGCTAATAACTATCTAATGTACATCATCGAATCTCTCGATGCACGTAATATTCCTATAGATGATATTGCCGAAAGTCTAAAATCGCTCATTAAAACAGCTCGAACTAATTTAGATAAACGAGATCGCGAGTAAATCAATGTTAGAAAGAAATAAATCAATATATTCGCTGCTGATAATAATCCAATGTGCAATCTTTGGAGTAAGTTTTATCGCTTTAAAAGTGTTACTTGATGGGCAGATGCCTCCATTCTTTTTAATAAGTATACGCTTTTTTATAGGGGTACTATCATTATTGTTAATACGTAAGAGCCTAAGCTTATTTCCAAGATATGCTAAGCATAATGGGACAAATAATCGGTTTACTAGGCGAGAAGCTATACTTGGGCTTATTGCTGGCGGCGTTATTTTTGTTGCCTATAGCCTACAAACTATTGGGGCACAAACTACAACGCCCGCAAAAAACGGACTATTTACAGACTTATTTGTTATTTTTGTTCCTTTAATAACCATGTTTTTTATAACTAAACATTTTAAAATCAAACCGATTTTACTGTCGTTACTTGCTTTTATTGGTGTGATGATAGTGCTTAATATTTTTACAAAAGAGAACTTATCTTTTGTTATCGGGGATTTATTGTCAATTTTTTGTGGGATAGGTTTTGCGCTTCATTTTATTGTTCTTGAGCAAGCAGCGTCGGAAAAAATCAATGTGATGCGTCTTAACCCGTACAACTTTACAATAATTCAACTTGCAATAGTCGCGCTTATTTCCATTGTTATTTCTCTTTGCTTTGAGATGAAAATATATGTAAATATAGAATGGCATAAAGCAATAGGGCCATTGTTATTTCTAGGTATTGCATCAACCGCAATTGCATACCTGTTGCAATTTATTGCACAAGAAAAAATTACCGCTGAAACAACCTCATTATTGTCTTGTTCTGAAGCAATCTTTACGTTACTCTTTTCATTGATCTTCGGATTTGATAAATTTAATTGGCTATTTGTTTTAGGTGCTGGAATAATTATCGTAGCCTTAATATTTTCATCAGTACAGTTTACAAAAAATGTAGAATATAATTCAGATGGTGACATATAGGCTTTATTACAAACATATAAGAGACTCTGTCCCATATCCTGTGTAAAACCGGCATCAGCGTATTAAGGTTCATCCGGCGGTATTTTTAGCGCCTTTTTCTGTTTGTTTACGGGTACACGCCGTCCGAAAGTCCGTTCCTCTCGCGCCAGCTCATCTGCCTCGCGGCTCCGGTTCAGGAGGCCGGGGTTGGCCCCTCCCATTGGAGAGGCCAATTTTACAATGCACGGTTCTTTACAGTTGCCGGATTTCGTCTTCCAAGATTCCGGTAATTTTGGCGATGGTTTCCGGGGGCATGCCTTCGGCGATCATTGCCTGAACTACTTTTTCCATGCTTTGAGCCATACCTTTCTTCAGCCCCTCCTTCATGCCCTTGTTTTCGGCTTCTTCCAGCCAGGCTTCCTTGGCGTGTCTCAGGGTAAGCTCACGGAACAGGGTATCTGCATTTTCCACGAAAATTTCTATTACATCCTCTTGCACCCCTAGTTCCCTGCACTCGGTGACGGTGCGTTCCAGCGCTATTTCTTTACGTATTGTCTCATACAAAGCATACATTTCGAGGAGATTGGCCGGTTTGGCTCTTTTTTTCATACTGTTCATCCTTTCTTTTGGGGTATGGTTATGGACATTGTTGTCCGATGCTATATTATACCTCAAAAGAGGAAGTTTGTTGTCGCCTGTCAGGCGACATTTTAAATCTTATTTGGGCGGGGAGGGCGCGGTGTTATTCCGCGCCCGTAGTGCCGGTTGCCGTTATTCTGTCGGCAATTGTCGGATTTCGCCTAATGTGAGTCCGGTGATTCTGGCGATGGTTTCCGGGGGTATGCCTTCGGCGATCATTGATCGAGCCGCTTTTTCCATGCCTTGAGCCATACCCTCCTTCACTCCCTTCTTCATGCCCCTGTTTTCGGCCTCTTCCTGCCAGACTTCCTTGGCGTCTTTGAGGTTAAACTTTGTGAATATCATATTCTCGATCCCTTTCGCGAAAAGTTCTATTAGTTCTTCCTGTATTCCCAACTCCCTGCACTCAGCGACGGTAAGCCTCAACGCTTCGGCCCGGTCACGTGTTACCGCGTAATGGCGGTCGTACCTCTCCACGAGTTCCTCGTAACTGCTGAGCGAGCGGCTCCGGCTCAAAAGGTCGGGATTAGCCCCTCCATAAATATTATAAATGCCAACGTTAAGTTCAAGTTTTGGGAGATTTTTTTTCTTCTCCTCCACCCTCATATCAGAAAGCCGGAGCTCCTTATACGGGGGAAAATCTTTGGCGCCGTTGTAGATTACGTAAAATTCAACGTCCGGGATTGCGAGCATTTCCTCACGGTAGATGTCTTTGCTCTTCATCAGCGCCTCCATGACCCGGCCAACGTACATCAGCATACGAAGCGGCATATTGTAATTGATCGTTGACTGGTGTTCTACGAATACGACCAGATTGCCGTCTATCAGGTACGAGACATCGTTGAGCTCGTCCATGATAAGGGCATCTTCCAGCGTGGTTTCCACCATTGGCGTATCCGGGCCGTAATTTGTGCCCTTGATCGCGTTATAAAGCTCCCTAAAGCGGGCGCTGTTGCGGAAAAGGCTTCTGAAAATACTGTCCTTGATATTGCGCCTGACACGGATTGACTGCTTCTTTCTGTTCATAAATCTCTCCTTCCCCTGTGGGGATTTGGTATAACGGTTAGTTTTTGTAAATTTGTAAAACGGGCAAAGCATCAAAACGGCTCTTGCAGAGCGTTTGCGAAATTTGGGGGATATTTAGGGGCGGAGAGAGTGGGAACTGCTGCGGTGGCGGCGGGTGGTGCCGGTCACCGGAAATTCAATAATTAATGGTACTGCGCAGTATTAGAGAGCGAGACGCCTTTTGGGCGCTGTGGATGTAGATAATATACATTATGGGAACGGGGTCAAGGCTTTTTTATAAAAAAAATCCTTGATCTCCAGTCCAATATCCATCCCCGTTTTAGCTTTCCGATCCCAGTGCCTGTTTTTTGAGGTCAGGCGTGGTATTTTCCAATTTCCTTGAATTTCTTGTCGGCGTATATTATTTTTGATAGAGTATCTATTACAGGCATTACCGGCGGCAGATTTGGCTGTCGGCGGTTGTGGCATCACTTGTTTCCGAGGGTATGATTTAGTATGGCAAAGGGCGTGGGTGCGTCATTATTTTCAGACATCAGGGCGATGATAGAGTCGTCTCGCCGGAGGGTTGCGGTGAGTGTCAACGCCGAGTTAAGCCTGTTGTACTGGAACGTAGGCCGGCGGAGGACATTGTTGGGGCGTTTGGGAGCTGTTGATTCTTACGGTATTGTTTTGCGTGATACCGGCAGTACTTGTTCCGGGGATGTGGGAGATCCTCGGATCCGGTCGTCGGGAACGTGATAATTTTATTGCTTTTCTGCCCAATTCTCTATTTTTATATTTTCTATTCTCGACAGATGCTTTACATTATCGGTAACTATAACTAAATCGTTTACGACGGCGGTTGTTCCGATAAGCAGGTCGAAATCGTCTATGGCCTTGTTGATAGATTTAAGCCGTGCTTTTTCCTGAGCGTAAAGCGCTATTGAGTTTCGAATGAGATTCTTGATGAGTATATGTCGGCTACCATTTCATCGGCGGTTCTGTCGTCTTTCCATGAGCCGGCAAGTTCATAGACAACGTCTTCTTCTCTTCTGCTTTCCATTTTTAGCGCGGAGTCTGCGATTTCCCTTGCCAGTATTACCATTAGCTCTGACTTTGCTTTCAAGTCCAAGCGGTCGATCAGCTCCCGGTAGTTGTTTTGCGGCCGATTGCAGGTGCTTAATTGGGCAATCATGATAACCACCTTTGACATTAGTCCGTGAAAATTTAATCCCCATAAAAGGTTCATGAGACGGCAGGCCCGTTTAGGGGCGCACAACGTCGCATGAATATAATATACTATAATCTGCTATAAAGGTCAATATTTTTGTAAAAATATAATTTTCAGGCATGGAAATCTGTCTAAAATGCTCTGGCATTGCGGGCAACCGCGACACCGGGCGCCCATCTTATTCCCGAGGTTAACCATTTGATTTATAAGGAGATGTGCATTATGGTCAAGAAGACTGTGGGGAGACTGATCAAGGCGCGCAAAACTCTCTGCCCGGAACGTGGTATTTTGACTTACCCGCGTGCCGATGGAGCGAACTTCACCGATGCCGGGCGGTGAGTACTCTTATAGATGCAAATGCTTCGGCGGCCGAGATGTGAAAGCAAGGGTTGCATGCTCCCACCGGTGTAGCAAGCCGCCTCTTTTCCCCCGTACCGTGGGATGGCGTTGGCTCAGTGAGGTGCCAAAACATAATCCCATATTGTTTTTAATTTTCACCGATAACCCCAAATTTACCCGTCCCGTCTGCGCTCGGCGGATCCGGCGCTGTTGGGGCGTTATTTCGGGGCGGTACCGCGAGCGGTAGCGAGTTACAACCGCCGGATGTCGTCTTTGGAGAGGCCGGTAACTTCAGCTATGGTAACGGTGTCTATGCCTTTGTCTTTCATGGCCCTGGCGTTCTTCCGCTTTTCCTCCGCCATGCCTTTCTCCATACCCTCGGCCAAGGCGTCCTCTCTAGCCTCCTCCTGCCAGCATTCTTTCATATCCTCCACGGTTATCGGGCCGGTCATCATATATATTATCTCCTTAGCATGAATGTTTAAAAAATCTACCAAAATGCCCCGTTTCAGGCACTCGGCGGTCGCGAGCTTTACGGCTTGCTTGCGCACGAGGCCTTTTTCCTGCCTGCTCAGGGGCTTTTTGTACCCCTGCGCCAACTCATTTTCGTACCCTTGCTCGAGCTCTACGAACGTCTCGTACTGCGCCAGCGTATCGCATCGGTGCAGGATTTCAGGGGCGTTACTTATATTAATATTGTATACGGCAATCTCCAAGTCAAGGGAGAACGGCGGATTTTTTTGACCGGGCCAGTCCTTGAACATATCGGAGAGGCGGATTGCCTCCACCGGGGACACCTTTCTCTTCCCGTTGTAAAACACGAAAAAGTACGGCCGCGGGATTGTCAGCCGCCGCCCTTTGTGGAGGTCTTTCACGCTGAACCGGGCTTTGTACGTGTCGGCCACGTAGATAAGGAACCGCAGCGGGATGTTGGGGCTGACCGTTGACTGATGCTCGGTGAAGACGATGAGGCGGCCATCCACCAGAAACGACACATCGTTCTTGGGGCCCATGTAGAGCGGGCTGGAGAGCGTGACCTCCTCCATGGGCGTGTCGGGGCCGAAGTCGGTCTTCAGGAGGTAGCTGGCGATGCGGCGGAACTCTGCGGGTTCTTTGAAGATGGCGCGGAACATGCCGTCCTTGAACTCGCGGTTAGCGTCGGGCCCGTTGGGGCTGTCGTCGTCGCTGTCGGGAATGTTGGTTTCGTCAGACATAGCAAAATGTCCTTTCCAAAAATGGTTTATGGTTACCCGCAGTGCCGGAAATATCTCGACAATACGGTAGGAATGGCCTTTAATGGCGTTACAACTGGTACTTCTGGAATGTTAACCAAGAGATTCGCTGCCGTTTTTCAGACAGCCGGAGCCGCAGCCCCGTTTTAAGCCAAGAGAGTAAATCCAAAAAACAACCAAAAAAAATGACCGCAATCGTCCACGCGGTATCAATAATATAATATTTGTACAAAGCACAAACCATTTATTTTTTAATCTTTTGACTTACCCGCGCACCGTAGAAGCCAACCGTCTTTCATGCCGGGCGGCGAGTAGTTCCATTGGGGCTGATGTTTTTGCGGCCGAGATGTTAAAGCATGGCTTGCATGCTCCCGCCGGCACAGCAAGCCGCCTCTTTTCCCCCGTACCACGGGATGGCGATGGCTCAGTGAGGCGACAAAACATTATCCCATAAGAATTTGATTTTGACAATGTCCGTTGCGGACGAGTGCGAGAGTTCCCGACGGCAAGTAAACTTTGTTATTTCCAACATATACTTAAAAGAAAGGCAGGTACAAAATGAACAGAATGGCAGTACCATCGGTACCATCATCGCATCGCGTCATCAGTATCCCGGCGTTTGTGAGTTGCGCAGTCAGGTCTTCTGCGTCGGCGCTCTTGCTGCTCGCGTTTGCGGCATCATCGGCCATTTCCGCTACCATCCGCCACTTTTCCCCCTACAAGCGGCATCGCGTCGCACTAATGAGCCGGCGGGTGCTGTGGTTCCGGGTTATTTTTGGTTCCGATGGTTTGGGTATATGGAGTAGGCATTGTTACCCCGCAAAGCTGTCACCGTTTATAAACTTGGTTCGATTAGTCCATTATAGAAATCGTCGTTCTGTTTGCACAGATTCAGTACCTCGTTGGAGAAGCCGTTGTTTAGATTGATTTCATCGAGCAGGAGCATCAGGATTGAGATTATCCGCCATTGGGCACGTTCTTTGGAGTGGCCAAATTGTTGCAATAATTGTTTATCTACAACCTGAACAATCGTTTCTCTATTCCAAATTCTTGCTTGATGGGCGCACAAGTTGCGCAAATAGACCAAGGATCGTATTATGCGTCTTGCGCCATCGTAGTCTTTGAATATTTTATAGTTTCGGATGGTTTCCTTTGCCACATTTTTGTCTAACCAGCGTGAGTACATCTTTGATACTGTACTAAAACTTAATATTTCTACGGCGGCCCAGATGGGTATGTCCTCATTTTTTTCTTTATAATGCTTAATATATTTTTCGTTGGAGCGGCTCAACTCTTCATTTATTTTGATAAGCAGATCGCCGATATTCTCATTTTTTGAGACCTTGTTACTGTATGAATCTTGTTGCATATAGGTTAGTTGTCCATTAGGCTTGGAGTGGGCCATACAGTAAGCGAATTTTGAACGGAAGCATATCTCAAATATCCCGATACCTTTTTGCAAAAGGTTTCGCAACTGCGCGTCCAATTCATATATATTTGCTATCATTTCAAAGGTAGTACCGGCAATAAAGAGGTCTTTGCTGTTATCGGGGTCAATTTGATATTTTCGCCAATAACCGGATAATCTGTAATAATTGTTTTTTGACAGAAATTGTGCCGCTTCAATCTCGTCGTTGATGATTAGGTTTCTGGATTTTAGCAGTTCTATCTGTTCGGAGATGGTTTTCGGCTGTTTCATTTTACCTCATAAAAAAAATGTCCCCCCGGTATTGCGCATTGTTAAGAGGCGTGGGGGGCAACGTTATTGTAAATATAGATTAAAAATTTACAAAAAGCAAGTCTTTTTTTAAAAAAAATACTTTTTACTTCATTTTTCGCCTCGGACATTGGGATAAAAAGGGTATAAAACAATCTCGCCTCTTCGGATTTCAGCGCAATAATTGCCAAAAAATGAGACCAGCTTAATTGTCGTGACAGTGTAACGACAATCTCTTAAATTATGAACATTGCATTAGCGAATTGTATCAATATAAATCTGCTCAACGGCGTGTAGTCGGGCGGAGGTAACAATCGGCGGCACGTACACCTACACCGGCCAGTTTGTTGAGTCTGCGGAGGGGGACATCGTTGGGGCGTTTGGGGGCTGTTGATCCCAAGGCCGCCTACGTCAGCGCGAACTCTTTCTCTGCCTCTTCGAGAGTATGGCCGTTTTTGAGGAATTCGAGGATGTTCCGCCGTTCTTCGAGCCGCCCTTCCTGTCGGCCTTCCTGTCGACCTTCGAGCCGTCCTTTCTGTTCGTACTTTTCCAGAAGGCCTTTTTTCGCGAAAACTTCGTAAACGTCGGCGTAGTCGTCGTACCTTTTTTTCATAAAATCCTCCACTGTTAATATGTATTCATTTTCACTCAACAGTACCATAAACCACGGTTCAAGGGATACCTGATACTCTTCGTCCTCGACCGGGAGTTCCTCGATCCGCTGGAGCGTCTCCGGGTCGAGGTCCGGCCTCAGCGCCATTAGGGGTAGTTCGCTGGCGTCTAATTCGGACGTTACCACTACCTGTACAGCCAGCGCTTTTTCCGGGGGACATCCCTTGTTTATAATATAATATACCCCCTTGTCTTTGCGCAAGATTTTATAGTTAAAATCCGCTTTTAGAGCCTTAAACAGTTCCGTTGGCTTTTTGAAGCACACTATCGTCGCGCTCATCTCTGTGAGCGGTACGTTCTCCTGTGCGGCGTAGATGCCGGCGTAGCCGTGGACGACCTTGTCGAAGACCGCCATATCGGGCGGGCTGTCAACCGGGCTTTTGTACTCTAAGATGTTGTGGCTTCTAAAGATACGTGCCCAGCTGTTCTCGATTTCGGCATTGCGGTTCTTTTTTATGATGATAATATCGACCCGCAGCGGGCGTTTAGACAGCTGGCGTTCGTCTTCGAGCGTGACATCCCCGTTTTTCCTGTGCTTCCGCAGCATGTAGACGAATGCCGCAAACGCGGCCTCGTGGTACCTCGCGGACTCTTTGCGCGTGGCCTTGCGCACCCCGCCGGCACAGCAAGCCGCCTCTTTTCCCCTATATACGGTATCACGTTTCCCCAATGCACCGGCAAAACATAAACCCATAGTATTTTTAAGACCTTGGCACAGTGAGGCGGCAAAACATAAACCCATAGTATTTTGACTTTGATTTTGACAGTGCATCTGACGGAGGAGTACTGAAAGGGTTGGCCGGACAAGCAGCTTCGCCGTATGGTGCAGTTTGCGAGCGTTTTTCCGAATGAAGAGATTGTCGTATCAATGATACGACAATTGACGTGGACCCATTTAATTGCCGTTTTACCGATAGAGGATGAGCCGACTCTATGCCTTGTTCAGCCAAGAGGTGTCTATCCCGTGTTTTTCGTACATTCCCAGAAGCCCGGCCTTGTCGATGGCTTTGTCGTAGGCCTCTTCCGGCGTTACTTTTCTCTGTTTTACGAGGTCGATGAAGCTGTCGTTCATTGTGCACATGCCGAGGCTTTTGCCGGTTTGCAGTATGGACTGGATCTGGAATGTTTTTCTTTCGCGGATGAGGTTGGAGACGGAGTGCGTTACGATGAGCACTTCCATGGCCGCGACCCTGCCGCCGCCTGTTTTTTTGCACAGCATCTGGCATATTACCCCGCGCAGGCTTTCGGAGAGCATCATGCGTATCTGTTCCTGCTTGTCGCCGGGGAACTGGTCTATGATGCGGTCTATTGTGGACGGCGCGGTTGACGTGTGCAGGGTTCCGAATACAAGGTGCCCGGTCTCGGCGGTTTCGATGGCTATGGATATTGTTTCGAGGTCGCGCATTTCCCCTATGTAAACGATGTCGGGGTCTTCGCGCAGGGCGGCTCTCAGCGCGGCTTTGAACGAACCGGTGTGTTCGTGCACTTCGCGCTGGTTTATGAGGCAGCCTTTGTTTTCGTGTACGAACTCTATGGGGTCTTCGATGGTTATTAGGTGGTCTTTGCGCGTGCGGTTGATGTAGTCTATCATGGCGCAGAGCGTTGTGGATTTTCCGGAGCCTGTGGGGCCGGTTACCAGAACGAGCCCCTTTGGGAGCCTGCACAGGCCGAGGATTTCCTTTGAGAGGTTGAGGTCTTCTGCGGTGATGATTTTGCTGGGGATAACGCGGAAGACGGTCCCGGGGCCTTTGCGGTCGCGGAAGAGGTTGACCCTGAAGCGCGCGAGGCCCTCTATTTCGTAGGCGTAGTCGGTGTCGTGGCGCTCTTCGAACTGCTCCCTGTTGCGGCCGGGGGTTATGGGCCGCATCAGGTCTTTGACGTCGTTTGCGGAGAGCGGGGGCCATCCGGGTACGGGGACCATTTCGCCGTCTTTGCGGACCATCGGCGTGCACTCGCTTGACACGTGGAGGTCGGAGGCCTTGAGATCGACCATGGTGCGCAGCAGGTCGTTTATGCGCGCCGCCCCCGGCCGGACGGGCAGCGGCGTTGGGGGAGGCGGCGTCTGCAGCGGCGCTTGTTCGGCGGGATTTTGCATTTGTTGCCTGCCGGGCATTTGTATGGCGTTCCCGCACTTGGGGCACTTTATGGTAAACGCGTGGTCCGGCGCGCGCGCCGGGTCGAACATGCCGCTGAATCCGCAGTTTCCGCACTGTACTTGCACCTAAGCCTCCTCTGTTTCCGTCTCCACCGCTTTAACGATGAACCGCTTGTTTATGTGTACCTCTTTGCCGCTGTCGAGAAGAAATATGAACTGCCTCTCCCCGTTGAGGACGTCGAGCGCCCTGTTCCGGTTGTGCGGCATGTCTATGACCAATTTTCCCTCTATTGTGCTGCCGTGCAGCGTGTCTATGCTCACGCCGCATTTCAGCGAATCGTCGATCTCGTCGTACTCGCCGGAGTCGCGGTCGTGGTAGGCCGTGAGGGCGAGGAGGTTTTCCTTGTTGAGGATGATGGTGTCGATCTCGCCGCGGAGGCGGAACGGGAAGAACTGCTCGGGCCCGTTGAGCCACTCTACTAAGCGCATCGCGCCGGTGTGGCCGGGGGCGCCGGCCGGGAGGTAGACCATGCCTGCGGCCTGGGTGCCGCCGCCGAGCTCTATGGCCACCTCTTTGCACATTACGGGGATACGGAGATCGTCCATAAACCGCACATCCTTATGTCTGATGGTACTTGACAAGGTGCAATATGTACGCCGTGGCGAGCGCGCCTATGGCGAGCCATGAGAGCCACTGCGTGCGTGCCATCTCGGCCCAGTAGCTCGCCGGGCCGTAGCGTCTGTCCTTGCCGCGCCTGTCAACCTTGATCCTGCGGTCCTCCACCTGTTTGGGGGCGGGGAGCGTTATCGTTTTGCGGGCCTCCGGCGCTGCCGGGTTTACCCTGTCGAGGTCCTCAAGCATCTCTTCTATGCTCTGGTACCGCTCGCGCTTGTCCTTTTTGAGCGCCTTCATTATGATCATCTCGAGCATCTTGGGTATGTCCTTGCGCTTGAGCGACGGCAGCGGCGGCTTCTCGTTTACCTGCATGTGGGCTATGGCCATGGAGTTGCTGCCGGTAAACGGCGGCTTGTGCGTGAGCATCTCGTACATCAGTATCCCCAGAGAGTAGATGTCGGTCTGCACGCCAATGTCTTCCCTGCCCTGCGCCTGTTCGGGCGACATGTACTCCGGTGTGCCCACCGTGTGGCCCCTCTGCGTTATGCGGTGCTCGGTGAGGCGCTCTTCGGGGGAGAACATCTTGACAATGCCGAAGTCGGTAATGCGGATGTTCTTGTTCTTGTCGAGCAGGATATTCTGCGGCTTGATGTCGCGGTGGATGATGGGGACCTTGCGGCTGTGGGCGTAGCGCAGGCCCCGGCAGATCTGCTTGGCGAAGTCTATAGTCTCGGCGATGGAGATCACCCTGTTATCGGCGATGTAGCAGCTCAGGTCCATGCCGTCTACGTACTGCATGGCGATGTAGAGGTACCCGTCTGACTCGCCGGAGTCGAAGATGCTCACGATGTTCTGGTGCGAGAGCCCGGAGAGCGCCTTGGCCTCTTTGCGGAAGCGCTTCTCGAACTCGTCGTCGTCGCTGTCCTTCATGTGCGGCGGCAGCACCTTGAGCGCTACCACGCGGCCGAGCGGCTCCTGCACGGCCCGGTAGATGTCGCCCATGCCGCCCTTGCCGATCCTGTCGATAACCTTGTACTGGCCTATGTAAACCGGCTCAAGGCCGGTGAACCTGTTTTTTGACATTTGCAACGCTCCTAAGCTGAACTCCTGCGCCCGGTACGGCATTTGAGTGCTATCCACAATATAATAATTAGCGCAGCGCAAAGTAAAAATAACTCTGTCCAGTCGGTATGCCAGAAAATCTCCCGGTCGAGGCAAAACACCTTCTTCATGACCGAAAACACCGGCCGCGATACCGTGAGGTGCGAAATCTGGCGGCCCAGTTCCGTCATGTGCTCGAACTTCACGAGTATCCCCGAGAAGAATATCTGAGGTATCAGGACGATGGGAAGCGTGCTGATCGCCCGGCTCACGCCCCCGCTGCAGGCGCTCACGGCCAGCCCCAGCAGGTTCCCGGAGAAGACCGCCGCGAAGAGCAGGATGAGAAGCTCCATAGTGAAAACGAGGTTGCGGAATATGACCACCGCCGAGACCGCGAAGATGAGCGCCTGTACGGCGGACAGCGCCGCCGCCGCCGTTATCCGCGCCGCGATGTACGACAGCCGCCGCATCCCGCACTTCGCCTCCCGCGCGAGCAGCGGCAGCTCCGCGGCAACCTCGCGCACCGCGTCAAGCCCGCCTACCCAGATGCCCGTCACCGTCAGGCAGAAGTAGAAGCTCACGTCGAACTGGAGGATGGAGGTTTTGTAGACCAGCCCGAGCAACAGCGTGATGAGCGGGGTCTGCGCCATTAAAAGGAGCATATTGCGCTTGTCGCGGATATAGACTTTGGAGTAGCGCGCGGTAAGTACGCACGTCTGGCGGATGAGGAGCGTTATCCAGAGCAGGGGGTGGCGCAGGGCGAAGGCCAGGTCGCCTTGCTGCTGGTTCTGGCGGCCCCCCTGGCTGTTTTGGTACTGGTCCCCGGGGCCGTGCCTGTCGCGCCGGCGGCGGTTGGGGCCGGTGTGGATGGAGTGTTCGTCCGTGTGGGTTGACCCGTCCGCGGGCATTTCGCCGGGATGTACCGGTTCTTCCGAATGCGCGGATTCCGCCCCACCCTGCCCGGGCACAGGCAGGGCAGGCATCCCCAGGCGGGTAGGCGCGGTGCTCTGCCACATCGGCTCGGCGGCATCCGCCCCGAAACCGTCCTCCGGCCCGCTTGCTCCGGCCTTATCGTAAATGTCCGCAATGCAGGCAACCCCGAAATGGCCGCAGATATCCGACGGCGCGCCCGAGAAAAACACCCGCCCCGCCTGGTCAACCCTGCTCTTGGCTATGTAGACCACCCTGTCGCACAAATCGATCTGCTCGAGCGTGTGGGTGATGAGGATGAGCGTGTACCCCTTGTCGCTGATCCTGCGGAAGAGCTGCATGAATTTCCCTATGAGCCCGGGGTCGAGCCCGGCCAGCGGCTCGTCGAGGATGACCACCGCCGGGGATGCCAGAAGCTCCACGCCCACGTGCAGCCGGCGCGCCTCGCCGCCGGAAAGGTTGGCCACGCGCCGGTCGCGCTGCGCCGTTAGCCCCATAAGCTCCAGCACCTCGCCCGCGCGGGTCAGCCGCTCGTCCACCGTGCTGTCTATGGGGAGCCTTATCAGGCTCTGGTCCGTCAGCGTTTCCCAAACCGTCAGCTCCGGCCTCAGAAGTATCTGCTGCGAAACGTACCCCATCCCGCGAGCGAACGCCGCGCCGTACTTCCCCGCCGGCAGGCCGTTCATGAGGAGCCGCCCCGATGTAGGCGCCAGCTGCCCCGACAGCACCCGCGACAGCGTAGACTTCCCCGCCCCGGACGGGCCGAGCAGGGCCACGAAAGCGCCGGGCTCGATAGTCAGGTTTACGCCCTCAAGTAGCTTCTTGCCCCTGAGGCGCACGCCTACGCCCTGCGCCTCTATCCTGATCCTGTTGACCCCGTCGGCGCGGCGGAACTCGCCGCCGGAGACGTAAAAGCGGAACGGGCCAACGTGCACTACATCGCCCTCCGCAAGCTGCGCCGTCCCCACCGCCGCACCATTTACATACGTGGAATTGGTACTGCCCTGATCGGTAATTACAAACCCGCCGGAGGTACTCTTTACAACCGCGTGGAAGCGGGAAACCATGGGGTGCGGGAGGCATACGTCGTTGGCGGTGTCGCGCCCTATCCGCAGCGCAGCGCCGCCGGAACCGCTGCTTTCAAACGGCAGGGCGGCCTGCGCCGCGGGGTGGGGTTGCGCGGCCGGGTTCATTCGTCGATGATCGTCCTTACTAACCGGACTACTTCGTCCTTCGCGGCTTCAAGGTCATCGTTCACAATGTAATGCTCGTACTTCCCCTGCGCCATCGCGAAGTCCATCTCGACCCTCGCGTTGTCGAGCCGCAGGCGGATCGTCCCGGCATCGTCGGCGCCGCGGGCCTTAAGCCGCTTCTCGAGGTGGTCTAACGACGGCGGGACGATGAGCACCCCCACCGCCTCGGGGTAGGCCTCGTCGAACTTCGCCTTCCCGAAAACGTCTATGTCCATAACTATGTGCTCCCCGCCCGAAAGCACCGTCTCAATGAACGCGCGGGGCGTCCCGTAGTAGTTGCCGTGCACCTTTTCCCACTCGGCGAACTCGCCCTCCGCCACCTTCCGCTCGAACTCATCTACAGTAAGGAAGAAGTAGTTGACCCCGTCGGCCTCGCCGGGCCGCGGCTTGCGCGTGGTCGCTGAAACCGAGTAAACCAGCCCGGGAACCGATGCCAGCAGGTGGTCGATGAGCGTGTTCTTTCCCGCCCCCGACGCCGCCGAAAAAACCAGGATCTTGCCCCGCCTGGGCCCGCCGGCGCTGTTACTCATTGCTGTCTATCGCATTCTGGACGTCATCCGCCAATTTTTTGCCGCCGTAAATATCGTCAAACGCTTTGTCGGCAGCCTTCATCTTGTACTTGAACTCAAGCGCCTCAAGCTGAATGTCGCACTCCTTGCGCACGAGGTACTCCATCTTGTACAGCGAGTTGTCGATCGCGCCCGTAGACTTGCTGACCACCAAAAACAGGATAAACAGCGCAACAAGCAGCCCAAAGGCCAGTATCGTGTATACTACCATAGTGTCCGCCTTCTCTCAAAAATAAACATATCCGAATATAATATAGTATATGGAAACGCAAAATCAACACCAAAACAGCTTTTTTTTCCGGTCCCTCCCGCCGGTCCCGCAGCACGGCCCGGCGAATACTCCGGGTAGAAACGCGTTTTATGGCTTCGGCCATACCTACATCCACGATTTTTACCGCAGCCGCACCGCGACACCCTGTATACTGGCCGGGTATGTGGCAAATTAACATTTGTACCACCCACCGTGGCTTCGACTCCGCTCAGCCACCGGGACCGTTGCCTGAGCGGAGTCGAAGCCAACATTTGCGCCAAATTATCATTTTTCATCATAACATTTTTTTAAAAAACGCACCCCCCGGTGGCACTTTTGCCATACACAGAGTATTTAATAGATAGGGCCGGGCGGGGCATCCGTTTCGAATCTCGAGATCGAGGCGGCCGTGCGGGACCAAAAATGTAACTAATAACCTTTTTGAAGGAGGAAACACAAATGGCTAACAAGCTGAAACCGGCTGGATCCGAAGCAACCGACGTCGATCTCAAGGTCTTTATGAACCTTATGGTCGTGCTCATCCCAATGCTCATAGTCTCCGCGGAGTTCGCGAGCGTCGCGGTTATCGACATCAAGCTCCCCGCAGGTACCGGGACGCAGACGACGGAATCGCAAACCACCAAGCCGGATGACGACAGCCAGAAGCTCAAGCTGACGGCGATCATCACCGACTCGGTCGTAACTCTTGGCGCGAAGGGCGGCTTCCTGCCGAGCCTCTACTATCAGGAGTTCCACCGCTACATTACAAGGGACGAGCACAAGCTCGATACCCTCATTGAGTACGTACCGGGCGGAGGGATGCCCAGGCACCCCCATTCCGGCAGGGAGCTTACGATACACGAGCGGTTCGAGATTTACCTCTACGCGCTCGACGAGAACCGCAATATCATGAAGGCCATGTATACCCGTTTCGGCGAGTTGCTGACGGATGCCGACGGCGTGCCGTTGAAGAGCCTGAACGCCGGCGACACGGCCTTTGCGCTGACGAACCCCCGCAGGCGGGTCATCGTATCGAACCCCGGCGAGTTTGAGCTCAAGCCGCTGTCTGCGTACGATGAGCTTAAGAACCGCCTGATGAAGGTGAAAGAGCGCTACGGCGACGCCGAGGATAAGGACGATATCATCATCGCCGCCGAGAACGAAGTGATATACGACAAGATCGTACAAATAATGGACGCGGCCCGCCAGGCCGAGTTTCCGAACATATCAATCTCTAAACTGAGGGCGTAAAATCATGGGACGCTTTAAGCAGAAAAAACATAACGCGGCGATGAACATCACGTCCCTCATGGACGTGCTGACCATCATGCTCCTGTTCCTGCTCAAGAACTACTCGGCGGACGGTTCCATCCTGACCAATGCCGACAACCTTGTGCTGCCGAACTCGGAGTCTAAGAAGAAGCCGGCGGAAGTTAACCTGCAGATCGCGGTGACGCAGGACATGATCCTTCTGGATAACCAGGCAGTCGTCCCTACCGATGACGCCCGGAACATCCCTCAGGAGGAGGCTGACCCCGTCATCACGAAGCTGGAGGAGCGCCTTAAGGTGTGTTTGGCGCAGGAGGAGGAGATGGTCCGCCTGGGTGCGCTGAACGCCGTTCAGGGTAAAGTCATAGTTCAGGTTGACAAGAACATCGACTTCGACGTTCTTTTCAAACTCATGAACACGTGCGGTAAGTCAGGCTACAATAACATGAACTTTGCTGTAATGGAAAGGGACGACGGCTAAGCCCCGCCCCGGAAAGGAATATATCATGAAATACAAAGTCTTAATTAACAGGTGCGAAGATTCGCAGAGGGCGGCTGCCGTAGCGGCCGAGATCGCCCGGTGGTCCGGCAGCACGCCTGAGGTGGTTTACAACGCCGTTACGCAGAAGGCGGTTTGCATACGGAAAGAGGCGGATGAGGACGAGGCGCGGAGGCTCTGTGCGCAGTTTAGCGCGGCGGGCGCTTCGATTGAGCTCGTCCCCATTCAGGACGCGCCGGCGGCGTCGTTTGCCGCCGCGCCCGCCGGATTTGCGGCGGCTGTACCTCTGGCAGCCGCTGCGCCGGATACGTCTACCGGCGCGTACGACTGCTCCGGCGACGAGGAGGAGCCAGGAAGGATCCTCACCGATGCCGAGTACGCCGATATGGCCAAGTCGCGCCCCGACGTCTTCTACTTCGAGAAGTCGGGCCGGATGCGCAACATCCAGTCCGTCTGCATGATCCTGGCCATCGCCTCCATCTTCCTAATCAGCCGCCACGTTCCCGCCGCGGTGGCCTCTACCGATTTCTTCGAAAAGAAGGTCGTGGAGACAGCGGCGACGATAGGCGAGATCGACGCCAGGCTTCAGGAACAGCTTGACAAGCAGAAGAAGGAAGTGCAGAAGAAAGAGGTGCCTAGTGAGGTCAAGAGCCTCACCCCGAAGAAGAACGCCAATGCGGCCAGTTCCGGCAGCGGCGGCGGTGACCCCAGAGAGCGCATTGTGCGGATGGGTGTGCTCGGCATCGTCTCCGGCGATATCAAGGGCAAAACCGTGGCCGACGCCGATGTCTTCGGTAAGGGCGGCTTCGCGTCCGGCATCGACGCCATTCTCTCCGGCGTGGGCGGGCTTAAACCCGGCGCGGACGGCGGCGTTGGCCGCATGGGCGCCAGAGGCATCGGCTTTGGCGAAGGCAACAACTCCGGTTTCGGCGGCAACGGCATAGACGGCCTCCTCAGCGGCCTCATGGGCCCTGCAGGCGGCGGGATTGAACTCGTGAGGCGCAGCGAACTCAAGGTGCAGGGGCCCAGCGGCCAAACGGGCAGCTCCATATCCGGCGGACGCAGCCGCATAAGTATCCAGCGCGTAGTCATGCAGAACATGGCGGCACTGCGCCACGCATACAGCCGCCGCCTGAAAGACAAGCCCGGCTTGAACGGCACAGTTACCGTCAAGTTCTCGATCGACGAATTCGGAAAGGTGATCTTCGCGCAGATGACCGCGTCAACGCTGAGCGACGCCGAACTCGAAACCGCGGTGGTGACAAGGGTGCGCAGCTGGGTATTCGATAAGATAGACAAGCCCGGCGACGTAACGGAGGTAACTTATCCGTTCACGTTCACGCAGTAACCGCGCGTACGGGGATTTATAGGTAGTGATGTAATAGCGGTAACAAAAAAGCGGCCGGCAACGGCCGCTTTTTTTTCACACTTACCCGCCCATCGCCTGTTCCAAATCCGCAATCAAATCATCCGCCGCCTCAAGCCCCACCGACAGGCGCAGCAGGCAGCCGTCTATCCCCCGCGCCAGCCGTTCGCTTTCCGGTATCTCCGCGTGAGTTTGCAGCATGGGGTAGGTGATAAGGCTGTCCGTACCGCCGAGGCTCTCGGCGTACTGTATGACCTTAACGCTTTCCAGCGCCTTAACCGCCGCCTGCTCGTCCTTTACCGCGAAGGAGATCATGGCGCCGAACCCGCTTGCCTGACGGGCGGATATTTCGTAGCCCGGATGCTCCGGCAAACCTATGTAGTGAACTTTCCTTACCGCCGGGTGCCCAGCAAGCCACTGCGCGACCGCGAGGGCGGTTTTCTCCTGCCGCTCCACGCGCACGGCGAGCGTTTTTATCCCGCGGATGATCAGGAAACTGTCGAACGGCGACAGGCACGCGCCGGTCGTCTTCGCGATATAGCGCAGCCGCTCGGCGACCGCGGCGTCTTTGGCGACCAGCATCCCGGCCAGCGTGTCGTTGTGCCCGCCGAGGTATTTGGTGCCGCTGTGCAGCACGATGTCGGCGCCAAGCGCAATGGGCCTCTGGAAGACCGGCGTGAGGAACGTGTTGTCTACGACGAGCAGCAGGCCGCGCTCCCGCGTAATCTGCGCGACCGCCGCGATATCCACCACGCGCATCATCGGGTTGGTGGGCGTCTCTATGATGACGGCTTTGGTAGCCGGCGTTATTGCCGCGGCAATCTCCTGCGGGGTGTCGGCGTATGAGAACGTGATGCCGTTCTTCTCGGATATCTGCGAAAAGAGCCGATAAGTGCCGCCGTAGAGGTCGTCCGACGCCACGATGTGGTCGCCGGGCGAGAACAGTTCCATGAGCGCGCCTACCGCCGCCATGCCGCTCGAAAACGCCACCGTCTCAGCGCCGCCCTCAAGCGCCGTGAGCGTGTGCTCCAGATGCTCCTTGGTGGGGTTCTGCGATCGCGAGTAGTCGAACCCGGTGCTCTTCCCTACGCCGGGGTGCGCGAACGTCGCCGACGCGAAAATGGGGACGGCAACCGCCCCCGTTGTATCGTACCGCTTCTCACAACCCCGTACGCAGATTGTACTTATGTCCATAATCAGTTCGCTTTCCATGCTTTGCCAAATAAACTTATATGTTTGCTATGCATTAAAATAGTATATGTTTGGGGGCGTGTCAATAGGTAAGGCAAAAAGATTTCCGGAGGATGGAACACGGGGATTGGGACACGAATACTGGCCGGAACAGGACAATTCCCAAACGCCCCCGCATCCCTCCCTTAAGGCCCAATAACCGTTTTCGCCCTGTACTTCTCGCCCCAACGCCACATAGCGTCGTGTATGGGCTTCAGGCTTTGTCCCAGTTCCGTCAATGAGTATTCCACCCTCGGCGGGACCTCGGCGTAAACTTTGCGGTTGACAAGGCCGTGTTCTTCCATAATACGGAGATGTTGCGTCAAGACCTTTTGAGAAATGCCGGCGAGCGACTTTTTCAGCTCACCGAACCGCTTTGTCCCCGTCAGCAAATCACGCACAATAAAAACCTTCCACCTATCGCCCATGAACGCCAACGCGGTTTCTACAGGGCAGGCTGGCAGTTCGGATTGCTTTAACATATACATTTCTCCAATAGTTTCCAAAAGGTAACTACGGCACTTTAAAGTGCCTACTTTACTTTTTGCCGGTACAATATTATTATACTATAGTAGGGCTAAAAAATTCAAGCCCGAATTTCACCTTAATTTTCAGGAGGTATCAAATGATTGATTACGCGGCGGTTCTGAAAGCGAACCCCAACGGCGTCCTCGCCACGCAGGACGGAAAGGGCGTGCGGAC
>Ga0209755_10000787_pt1 | contig 55178 bp, 38 predicted proteins | sample TergutCo191P1_FD_187301 | JGI IMG/M metagenome (GOLD analysis project Ga0209755, IMG submission 187301) | Cornitermes sp. P1 segment gut microbial communities from Petit-Saut dam, French Guiana - Co191P1 (SPAdes) (version 2) | ecosystem: Host-associated > Arthropoda: Insects > Digestive system...
ATAACCGTAAGATTGGCGGTTGGAATGAATGCCAGTAAAGGAGAATAATTTTATGAAAAAATTCCTGCCCTTAATTGTAATTGCCCTGATTACCACTATCTTAGTTTTTGCCTGTGCAAACGAACCTGATGCCCGTACCATTACAATCACATTTGACGCCAACACTGGTACTGGCGGGCCGGTTTCGGTAACAGCAAGGTATGGGGAATCAATGCCAGCCATTACCAGCGAAGCCCCCACACGGGACGGCTATATATTTGCAGGTTTCTTTGACACGCGAACGGGTGGGACAAGCTGAAGAGGGTTCCCAAGGAGAAGCGCGTCTACGTGGACGAAAGCGGCGTGAGAGGCCCCTGCCAACGCGAAAAGGGCCGCGCACCCCGGGGCCTGAAGGTCGAGGGCGAGAAATCCGGGAAGCGGCCTCTTTCGAGCAGTGGTTCAAGGATACCCTTCTTCCCGCACTCCCCCACGGAGGGATACACGGTGATCCTGGACAACGCAAGCCACCACCGTAGGAAGGTACTGAAGAAACTGGCGAGGGGCAAGGCGGGGGTGTTGTTCCTACCGCCGTACTCGCCTGACTACAACCCCATAGAGAAATCCTGGGCGAACATGAAGCGATTCCTCCGCGACAACCTGCGGGATTTTTTCATGGTCGATTTTGTCGTTTACGAATATTTCGCTTTGAGAAATTTAACTTAATTCACTACAGGCATATCCGGATGGGGGAGCTTATCCTTGTTGATAAGGCAGATATCTGTTAATCTGAAGCTAACAACAACAAAGGGGGCATTGTTGTGAAAAAAGCAATCCATATCTTTCTCTGTTTCGCCGTTTTATCGGTTTTTTTGAGTTCCTGTGCGCCAAGAACCGACCGGGGCGCTTCCGTTACCGCTTTTGACGGTGCTTTTGTGGAAATGGGGCGACCCGTGCCCGAACTTGCACACCTGCGCATCGCATATTTCGAGCCTGTTCTTACCGATCGCAGCTACATTGGCAACATCCAGGAAAGCGACGAGCCCTTCACCATCGTGGACTTCGGCCCCCGCGATGTGTTGCCCCACGAAATAACAAATCCGTCGATTTACGTCGTCTTTTCCCAGCCCGTGGTTCCCCTCGCAAGGCTTGGCGAGCCAATGCGGGAGGATGCTGGTTTCTTCTATATAAACCCACCGCTTACCGGCACCTTCCGCTGGTACGGAACAAGGCTTCTCGCCTTCGAGCCCGACGATGGGCCAATACCCCAGCAACGTTACACGGTTACAGTTTCGGACAGGATAAGCTCGCTGGGGGGAAGAAGCCTGGAGGGGCCTCGTTCCTTCAGCTTTGAAACCGAGCGGCTTTCCGTGCTGGACTGGCAGCTTGGCCAGGAAAACCGCTGGGTATGGACTGGCAACGTCCATCCAGAAGACGCAAGGCACATAAGGCTGACCTTTTCGTACCCCGTCAACCTTGCCGAAATTGCAAACTGGATCGAGCTTCGCGCCGCCGGCAGAACCTGGCCCTTCACTCTTGAACATCTTCCCGAAGGCGACCAGCCCGGGTTTGTCTGGACCAGCTTAGGCCGCCGGCAGGTCCTTCCCGAACAGCGCGTCCTGCTAACCATCACCGAGGATCTCCCCCTTGACACCCAGGTAGTGATGGAACTGAAAGAGGGCGCGCGTTCCGAGCCGGGCTGGCTGGGTTCAAGGGAGGCGCAAACCTGGTCCTACCATACCCTGCTGCCGTTCAGGTTCGAGGACGCTTCGGCGCAGGCTTTTACGTCGCCTCGCACTCCGCAGGCTCCCACGATTCCCATTTTTCTGCGCTTTAACCAGAACGTGGAACCGGCAAATATTGAAAGATATTTTTCCATCGACGGCTTCCCCGCTCTGACCAGGGAAAACATGAGGGTTTTCGGCCAGTCGGTGGAGATTCGTGGCCTGCCCTTGCAACACGAGACTAGTTACACGGTTAGGGTTTCCGCCAACTTTTCGGATTTATACGGGCGCCCATTGGGCGAGAACAGGGTGGTTGCTGTTAACGTGGGCGAGGCAAACAGTTTTGTTTTTATCAGCAATACTGGCCCACGTATGCTTGAGGCCGGCTTCCCCCCAATGATTATCTGGGAAGCGCAAAATCCAGTATCAATAAGAAGGCTGACAACATTTGCGCAAAGCCCCTATGACGTAATTCCTTTGAACAGACTTGCGCCTATGGATTTGTCCCCACTGCGCCCCAATGCAAAAAATTATTTCATGGAAGATCTTTCGCCGTTCCTGAACGCCGGGGGCTTTGGCACCGCCGCCATGCGCTGGGAGTTTCAGACCAGGGCCGTATGGGCTCCAGGAAACCTGTGGACAAACAACGTTTGGCTTACGGTTCAGGTTACCAACATCGGCATAACGCTGCGCTATGCGTACAACATGGCCTTGGTCTGGGCAACCCGTCTTTCGGATGGGACGGCGATAGCAAACGCTCAGGTTGATTTGATGGAAAGCAATGATGTCATATTGAGCGGAAGAACCAATTCGCAGGGGCTTGCCGTTTTTGAATTTTCCGACGGTGATTTTGTGTCCCGTTTTTCCACGCCAAATTCCAACACATGGCACACCGAGTTTGGCAGTGGGTTTCGTGTGCGTGTAAGCTACGGGGAGGGGAATACGCTTGACCGTGCGGAATTCATTCCCAATCATAGCCATAATCTTTGGCGTTTCAACCTTCCCGCAAATGTAAGCCCATTCGTGGTGGAAGAGGAACGCCCGGTAACTTTGCTTTTTACCGACCGTGGACTGTATCAACCCGGCGAAACCGTTACTTTTAGGGGCATTGACAGGAATTTGATACGTGGCAATTTCGTGGCGTATCACGGGCCTTACGAAATCACGGTGAGTTCCGACATGCACCAGGCACCAGTGATTGCCTCCCTGTCTGGGGTTACCACTGCAACTGGAGGCACCTACGGCTCGTTTACTCTGCCCGACAACATTCTTCCAGGGCGGTACAGGATTACGTATCGGCGCAGACTGGGCGGTACGGAACATATGGCGGAAACATCGTTCTTCTTTACGGTCGCCAACTTTGAACGCCTGCGCTTCGAAAGCACCCTGCACTTTACGGATCCAGTCGTCCACCAAGGGGAAAGGCTTAGCGCATCGCTTTCTGCCTCATGGCTTGCTGGCGGCGGGCTTTCCGGTGCGCCGTTTACTTGGCACCTTACACGGGAGCCCGTACGTTTTATTCCTGGCGGAAGCGGCGGCACTTGGCGCAACTGGAACTTCGGCCCGGAACTTACCGGCGGGCGCAGCTTTGTGGGTCGTGGCGAAGGGGAACTTGACCCGGGGGGCAGGGCGACCATAAGCCACGACGTTTCCAGCGATGGCATTGAAGGCGCGACTTACAGTTACAGGCTTGAAGCCTCGGTACAGGATGCGGCGCGGCAGGAGATTGCAAGAAACGCTAGCATTCTTGTGCATCCCGCATCTTTTTACATTGCCGCTCGTCTTGATGATTCCGAAAGTTTGAGGAGAGCTGGCAGCGCAGATGATGGACACGCTTTTGCCAGAGCAAACCCTTCCGCCCACTTTGTCAGTGCTGGAAGCCCAGCATTCATAGAATGGACATTGATTTCTCCAAGGGGCAATGCCCCAGCCCCAGATGCCTTTCCCTCTAGGGGGGAAGTATCGTTTCAGCTTGTCCGTCACGAATGGAAACAGGCAAGGCAAGTAGGGGTTGGAGGTAGAATCAATCTGGTGTGGGAACGTGTCGAGGAAATAGTCGAGGAGCATAAGGTGCCGATTAACCCAGGCTCGACCGCCACATATATAGGGGGCGGGTTCAACTTTACGCCAGACAGAGGCGGCATGTGGGAAGCAAGGTTGCAAAGCCAGGACAGCAGGGGGCGGATTGCCGCAACGCGCTTCCGATTTTTCGTGAGCGGCGCGGGCTTGGTACGCTGGAGCGCCGACGACGTTGACATCATCACCCTAACCCCCGACCGCCAAAGCTACGCGCCGGGCGAGACCGCGCAAATACTGGTGCGCTCCCCGCTGGAAAGGGGCAGATACCTCCTTACCCTTGAGCGCGAGGGAATTATCTCGCAACAGATCATCGAGCTTGACGGTTCCGCGCTGACCATCGACATACCCATCGAGGAATCGTTCATCCCGGTCGTCTACGTCACCCTAAGTTCATACACGGTTCGCACCGGGCCGCCGCAGGGTAATTACTACGAGCCGGACTTGGACAGACCCCGTGGTGTTTTCGGCCTTGTCCCGATTTTTGTCGATACCGAAAGCCGCAACTACCACATTGAAATCGAGCCGAACAGAAGCGTATTCCGTCCTGGCGAGGAAGCCGAGGTAACGATAAGGGTGTCGCTGAACGGACAGCCGGCACCAAATACCGAGCTAACTTTTCTCGCCGTTGACCGGGGAGTCGTCGATCTTATCGATCACCGTATACCCAACCCGATGGAGTTTTTCTATAACCCTCGCAACTTCCCCCTGGGCGTACACGGTGCGGACAGCCGTTCACTTTTGATAGATCCAGTGTTGTACAACCTTGCCGATCTGCAAGGGGGGGGGGATGGTGAGTCCCGTCTGGAAGCCGCCGCCAGAGCTGGCACACGGATGAAGGGTGAAGACGACGATGATGTGCGGGAGGACTTCCGCCCAACCGCAGTCTTCGAGCCTTTTCTTGTAACAGGCACAGATGGAACCGCAACGGTGAGATTCACCCTGCCAGATTCATTGACAACTTTTCGCAGTACCGCGGTTGCGGTAGGCATTAACACTTTTGGCATACGGGAACACGACATACGGGTGAGTGCACCCCTTACTGCGGTTGCCGCCCTTCCCCGAAGGCTGCGCTGGCGAGATACCGGGACGGTTTCGCTGATTCTTACAAACCTTGAAAGTGTCGCCGTCGAAGCCAGCGTTTCGCTGGACACCGAAACCTTGTTTTCCACCGATGCCCCCCCTTCCAGTCGCAGCGGGTCGAATTACACGGCGATAGCCATACTCGAAGTTGACGGCACAGATTCCCAAACCGTAAGCATTCCCCCTGGTGCCTCCAGGGAAGTCTCGTTTAAGGTTGCGGCGCTTGGTGCCGGGCAGGCACGGCTTGCCTTTACCCTGCGCTCGCCGCAAGTGAACGAGCGCATCATCAGAACGCTTGATATCGAAAGGCCTATCCTGACCGAAAGCGTTACCACAATTGGCAGCTTGGCCGCTGGGGACGGCTTTATAGAAGAGGGGATGGTTCTGCCCTCGCTGGTTCCAGAGGGGACGGGCAACGTCATGCTAACCCTTTCCGCTTCGCGTCTTGCGACTATGCGCGAAGCGCTTAGCTTCCTGTTACACAGTCCTTTTAGGAGCATCGAAAGCCGCACCGCTCGCCTTTTACCGATTCTTATCTTTGGCGATGACTTGGAGGCTTTCTGGCTGGAGCCTCCATCTGGTTCCCCGATTGCCTGGAATCAGGAAATTGTCGCGGAGGAACTTACGGAGCTTGCCAGATACCAGTTGATGGATGGTTCCTTCCCCTTCTGGCCTGGCGCGCGGAGCGGCTGCGTGTTCGTGAGTCTAAGGATTGCACACATTCTGGCACTGGCAAGGAACAGGGGAATAGAAATGCCGGCGGAATTGGATACAAGACGGTTGATCGCGTTTATTACTTCCGTTAGCAATAATCATAACCACTGGCTGCAAAGGGATCCGTTCCTGCTGGGTTATTCCCTGTGGGTCAGGACGATGCACGGCGAAAGCATAGCCATGGAAATTAGCGCCTTTTTAAGGCGAGGGGACGAGCTTGGAATTTCCGGCTGGGCGTTTGCCGGGCTTGCCGCGCTGGAGCTTGGGCAGCGGGATCTTGCGGTTTCGGCAAGGGACAGGGTTCGCCGTTTCATTCGCCCTGGTGCCCGAACTGTTGACCTAACCGACACCTTCGAGCGCCGGGGCAATTTCTGGGGTTTCGACACCGACCGCTTCGCCCTTGCGCTAATGCTCTTACACGCACTCGCCCCGGAAGACGACATGACCACGCGCCTTGCCACCTCGCTAATAGAACGGCAGAGGGGGGGGATATGGGGCAATACCGCTTCTTCCTTTTGGGCGGTGCTTGCCTTTGGCACGATAAACGAGGCCGAGTCCGCCGAATGGCACACTGCGCCTGGATCCCTTGAAGCCTCCGTAAGCCTTGGCGGTGTTAGCCTGATTGACACAAACTTTGCCAACCTTGCCGCCCCAGCTATTTCGTTCAACCTAGCATTCGCCGAAAATCCCATTGATGAGATCCCAAGGGATGTTTTACTGCCCCTGCGGATTGAACGCACTGGCCCAGGCAGGCTATACTACACGGCGATCCTTCGCTACGGCATTCCCGTAGAGCTTGCCAGTGCAAGGGACGAGGGCTTGAGTGTGTTTGTCGAAACCTTTGATTCCGCTGGCAACCAAATTAGGGACGGAAGGCTTCGGGCTGGTGCCACCTACACCAGGCGTGTCACCGTTTCCACTTCCCGCGACCGCACCCACATTGCGTTGCGCTCGCCAATACCCTCTGGTGCGGAAATCGTAGATGCCACCTTTGTTACCAGCCCCACCGTTCCACCCGTCGATGGCGAGGAGGTATGGAGACATACGGGCGAATGGGATTTTTGGGAGCGGGGCTTCTGGCAACCAGCACCCGTGCGCTTCATCATGGATAACGAAGTGCGTTTTCACTGGGATTTTTTCCGCGCGGGAAGGCAGCAGGTAGAGTTCCGCTTCCGCGCGGTAATGCCAGGCATATACCCCACGCCGCCATCTTTTGCGGAAGGGATGTTCGAGGAGGAAGTCTTTGGCAGATCGGCTGGGGAGTTGGTTAGGATTGAGTAAGATGGGTTTTTGGGTCGGGAAATACCAAGTGTGGGTGGAACCTTCCCGATCAATCCCTCTGTATTGCGTTAGTGGCCTCGGTAAGCATTTGGATATTACGTTTGTTCTCATTCATTACGTCTTCGATGATCCGTATCGATTTCGCTATCGATTTTTCGTTCTTTACCTGAGTGTTGACCATATCGGAAACCTGCTTGAAAAATTGATGCATTTTTGACAGGGATGCAACAACCTCCTCGTTTTCCAGTTGTTCAGTTTCCGCCATTTCCTGAATTTGATTTGTACCAGTCAACAGAGTAGTCATGCCAGACCTTATGGTTTCCGATTCCCTCTGTTGTTTTTTCATGCTTCCCGTAATGCCATCAATCATTTCGGATGATTTTCCAGAATTATCGATAATGGTAAGAAGCCGCTGGGTTACCTTATTGGATAGCTCAATACCATTTTTGACAGTATCCATCATGCCTTTGATATTTGTAAAACTTTCCGTCAACGTAGTTTTGGACTTTTCCGCAAGCTGCCGAATCTCTACCGCTACAACGGAAAAGCCCTTCCCCGCATTACCAGCACGGGCGGCCTCGATAGAAGCATTAAACGATAGCATATTGGTCTTCTCGGAAATATCATCTATCGATTTCAGCATCGTGTTCAAAAATGCGGAATTCTCGGAAATGAGTTCCATGTTTTTCTTTGACTTAAAAATGAGGTCTTTGCTCTCAACTGCAAGAGACGCCAGATGTTTCGCATAATCGTTTGTTGTGACGGAATCGTTCGCCATAATGTTTATGTCATCATTCATGTTTTTGATTATTCCGTTTGTTTGTTCAACAATCGAAACCTGTTCCCATATGGCTCTAGGGATCTTATCGGCAAAATCCCTCACCCTTTCGGAAATTTTTGTTATCATGTCATCGATAAGCTTAAATTGCGACAGAATGGTTTCATCTATCTTTTTGTTGCCGTGTGTATATTCGGTCATAATGGCGATCGTATTGGCAATGCTTGTGTCCAGCTTTTGATTTGAGTCGCTTGAGTTTTTGATAACTTTTACAATGTTATCAAGGAGCAGGTTGAGCGACTTGTTTTTTTCGTCGATTTCTTTGGAAATTTTTATCGACTGTTTGTGAAGAACGCTCTCATCATATACCAGAATCCCATAAATGGCGATTACAAGAATCAGAAAAGCATATGGCGCATACCAGAAGAGCGGTTCCGTGCCAGCATTCAACGCCATCATGTCGCGCAAACTAGCTATGGCAACTATAAGGGTAGAAATTAGCAAGGGAATGATCTTTAAGTTTTTTCGCGATACGATTGCGGCAATGGGAATACCTATGCAGAACAACAATATGGGTACAAAATAGACAAAATTCGTAATGGCAAAAACCGCATTGACAGCTTCCTTATCTGGCTGGAAGGCTATAAATGCCGCATTCGCAATGCTGTATAATATAATCCCTGCCACAACAGGTTTCTTTTGCCTGGCAAATAGACCCGTTGTTTCAATAAGGAACAGGGAATAAAAGCCAAGGGACAGCAACTGAAAAGAGCGTGTTATTTTTACAAGCAGGGTATAATGGTTTGAGTCAAACGAGAACCCAATATTGGAATATGCAAGCGCAAAGGACATTGAAAAAAGCGCGAAAAATAAATACCTTGGATCCTTGGCTCCCTTGAAAACAAATGCAAAGAAATGATACAGTGCGATAAGTATGGCCACAAACTGCGCAGCAAGCACCAGGTGGACATTTAGAAGGTTTTTGAAGAATACCCTTGCCGCATTGTATCTGTAGTCCGCTATCGATAATGCGGGCAATGGCCTGGATTCATATTGCGGAAAGACTTCAACGACAAGAAAATTTTCCCTGTCAAAATGGATTAAACCCAAGCCAAGCGGCACATGGACCGCCGCCACCTGGCCTGTCGAATAAGCCCCGTCTGTATCAAGCCTTAGACCTTTTCTGTAAATTACAATATCGTTTATACGGATTATTACGGGCATGGCGAACCGGTCGATATATAGGGTAAGGTTGCTATCCGCAAAGCGATCCGATATGGTAAAATGGGTTTTGAATACATGGTAGTTCTCGCCACTTAGCGTGTTACGGAGCCTTTCCTGGTGGTAGGGCACAAAGCCAGGTATGTCAAAGTTATTCGCAAGCATCTGTTCCCTGTCGGAAGTCCTGCCCGAAAAAATTAGAAAATTTCCTATGTCCAGCCTGGTCATGCCAGGGGCAAAATGGTTTGAAGCAAAAACTTGTGGGGTGAATACAATCAAAAATGCGAACACAATTATAAATTTACGGTATACCACTTTATTCCTCCTTACTAACATTCGCTCGAATACCTGGGACTGGAACACAAATAGACTCTAGGCATTATACTGCCCCTAGAACCGCATTTTGTAGTTTTTAGACGGGAAATGGTTTACCAAATAACCAGCCTTATGCCCAAGGTGCTAGGTAATTGTAATGAATATCAGAAAAGCTGTCAATACATACGTGGGCTGGCTTGCAAGATGTATTTTTACGAAAAATTACCCAGATTACCTTGAGTTCCAGTTATTCCCCGGCACCCTGCAACTCAAAAATCCGCCTGTAAGACCCGTCCCGTGCAAGAAGCTCCTCGTGCGGGCCAAAGTCCTCCACCGTGCCGTCCTTCAACACGAGGATCTTATCCGCCTGCATCAAGCTTGAAATGCGGTGCGAAATGATTATAACCGTTGCGTCCCTCGAATGCCTGGAAAGGGCGGAGCGAATGCTTGCATCGGTCTCGTTGTCCACCGCAGAAAGGCTGTCGTCGAAAATCATCACGGGGCATTTGCCGGCGAGCATCCGGGCGATGGCAACCCTCTGCCTCTGTCCACCGGAAAGCGTAACGCCACGCTCACCGATAATCGTGTCGTAGCCCTCGGCAAATCCCTCGATGGTCTCGTCCACCATCGCCACTTGCGCAAAACCCTTTGCCTCATCAAGCCCAAGGCCGGGGTTCGCCATGGTGATGTTTTCCTCGATCGTCCTGGAAAAAAGAAAAGGCTCCTGTAGGCAAAGACCGATGTGCCGACGAATCCATTCACGGGAAATACGGCGGATGTCGATCCCGTCAACCGTGATAGCCCCCTCGCCGTCCTTCAAGTCATATAGCCGAAGCAAAAGGTGAATCAGCGTGGACTTCCCGGAACCTGTGGAGCCTAGTATCGCCATGGTCTCGCCAGGCTTTAATTCGAAGGAAACGTTCCGCAGAACCGGCTCGCCCTCCCTGTATCCAAAGGAAACGTCACGAAAGCAAATTCCGCCCTTGATTTCCGACCTTAGGGCATCTGGCGGATCGGCCTCTGGCTCTTCCTGCAGAACGTCCCGAATGCGCCCGGAGGCAATCATAGTCCGGGAAAAATCCGCAAGAATGCGCCCAAGCTGGCGCACCGGCCAGATCATCCAGTTGCAGTAGGTGTAGAACGCAAGGAAAGTCCCCGGCGTAAGCTCTCCCTGCACCACTCGCAGAATCCCGGCGCCAATCACAATCAAAAGCTGTAGGTAGGTAAGAAAATCCCCCGTGCCCCAGAAAACCCCCAGCATTCCGCCAATGCGAACCCAGACCTTGCGAAAATCCCTCGTCGTTTTCGAGAACTTCTTCATCTCGTAGGCTTCCCGTCCAAAGGCACGCACCACCTGCACGCCGGTGTAGTTCTCCTGTGCCACCGTGTGCATTGCACTCTCCGCCTCCTCCGCATTGGCGAACTCCTTGCTGATACGGCGGAAGTACAGGACGGAAAAAAGCAGCAGGAAAGGAATAAGGAACAGGGCCATAATCGCCATGAACACGTCCATGTAGAACATCATCGCTACAGCAACCGCAAAGACGCAGGTCGCCCGCATAAACTCGCTAAGCTGTTCCTGGATAAAAAAGCGGCTGGTGTCGATGTCCGATGTGCAGCGCTGGATGATGTCCCCCGTTTGGCTGTTTACGTGCCAGTTGTACGGGAGCCTCTGCACATGGGCGTACAGCGTGTTCTGCAGCCTCCAGGCAATCGTCTCGCCAATCTCCAGGCTGGTGTAACGCCGAATCCCATTGCAGAGTGCCGAAGCCAGCGCCGCCAGCAGGACAAGAAGCGCAGGAATCCAGATGTTCCCCCGCAGGACATCCATACCCCCCATGCGTTCCACCAAAGCCAGAATGAAGCCCGGCGCGGCAAGAGGCACCGTTCCAATCACCGAGTCGATGGTATGGCGAATGATTTGAGGGTTCATGAAGGAAAAGCCCACGGTCCCGAGGGTCGCCGCACAACAGACGAAGAACCTTACACGCCTGTCCGCCCCAGCCGCCGCAATCATGGCAAACCGTCCGCCTTTCCAGGGAAGCTCGATGGATGTTTCGTTTATAGATGATTTTTCTGCTTTCATAACCTGCGGAGCCTGTGACGGCTACCAGGTTACCAGCGTATCATGCTTTGGAGGGGAGGGTAAAGGGTGCGGAAGTTCTATTTTGCATCCTCACCCGGGAAAACTGCCAATCGGGCAATATTGGATTATATTCCAAAAAACAGTAGAATAGGCCATCTGTAATTGCTATGATTTCGCTTGACAGGAACACAAACCCATGGTATCTTAGTTTAAACCAAGCGGTCGAAAGACCGCCCAGGGCCATCTTAAGGTTGTCCAACATAAAAAGGGGGATTTTTCAGGAAAATGTACAATCTTAAAATTGGCTGTCTTTGTACCCCCCCCCCCCCCCCCCCCCCCCCGTTAATTCCTTACTACATAAAGACTTACGTGATTTTTCCGTCAAAAATACACCATCTAGAAAGCTGGTCCAAATATGCCCCCAGTGTGATTCAAGTGTCTTGGGTAGCCAGGTTTTTGTATTTTAACACGTATTTTGGAGATACTATATGGTGCGTGACATGAAAACAAGCAGTGAAGTGTCCAGCCAAAAGCAGCACAATATTGCTGCCCCCATTCTGGTCTTAATTGTTGTGGGCATGGTGTCCCTCGCCGTCATCTCCAGCGTAACAACGTACCTTTCTTTCTACAACGAGAGTATAAACACCATGCGCCAACAAAATAGGGCGCTTATCAACCGAATTGACGGCTGGATTGCCCTAAAAGGCAGCCTGCTCGAATATAACGCCATGTTGCTCCGTAATCTGAACCTAGACCAGCAGATGACCTTCGCACTTTTGACCACAATTATCGAAGTCAATGAGGATGTCTCCGACGTATATCTTGGCTTTCCCGACGGAACAGGCTTTTCCATCCTCGGAAACCCGTTTCCCCCAGGATGGGTCGCTTACGGGCGCCCATGGTACATAGAGGCCGCCCAAAGGCCTGGCGAGCTGGTGTTTACGTCGCCTTACATGGACATTATCCTAAATCGCCTGGCCTTTGCCAGCGTGCGCACCATAGACAACTACGACGACAGCCGGGGCGTGGTTGCCCTCCGCGTACCTTTTACCACGATGGCGAGCTACGTTGCGCAAGCCAATGAAATGGCCGACAGTTTTTCCTTTATCTTGGATACAGGCGGGAATATTTTGTTGCATCCCGATCCCGCTTTCATCCCCCTTGACGAATTTACTTTCCAAGACATACACGAAGTGGAAGACGGCAGATATGCTAAAATGTTTGCGGCCATCATGGAGGGAGGGTTTTATGCGGGCGATAATGCTGTATACGTAGGCATGGCATTGGCAACCACTGGCTGGTATGTCATTACCCGTATCCCCACCTCGTATATTATGGATAATGTCTTTACGACCCTGTTGAGCATAATCGCCAAGGCCTTGCTTGCGGTAATAAGCCTGATTGTGACCGGGGTGGCATTGCGGATGATCAAGGCAAGCATGGATAGGAAGCAGGATGTCAATGAGATTAACGAGATATTCATCAATTCCTCGCCCTTTATAATGAACATATGGGACGACACTTACAAACTGGTCGCCACCAGTCAGCAATCGGTTGAGATATTCGGGCTTTCCAGCCAGGAGCAATACCTTGAGCGGTTCTACGAGCTTTCACCCCAGTATCAGCCATGCGGTACTAATTCAAGGGAAAAAGCCATCAATTTTGTCAAGGACGCTTTTCGTGAGGGGCGCGCAAAATACGAGTGGCTGCACCAAACTTTGGACGGCGAACCCCTGCCTACCGAGATTACCCTTGTGCGCTTTATGCGTCAAGGCAAATATATGGTTGCGGCATACACCAGCGATCTGCGCCCAGCCAAAGCGGCCATGGAAAAGGAACGCGAGGCGGAGGCGCGGGTAAAGCTCGTACTTGACACCTCGCCCCTGTGCTGTTATTTGCTTGACGAAAACCGTCGGGCTATCGACTGCAACCAGGCTGCCATTGAGCTGTTTGTCAGAAGGCCAGGTAGGCCGCTCGTGGAAACCTACCCGGAACAAAAGGATTTTGAAAGGTGCAAATTGCTAAATTGCAGGAACTGCGAAAACATCGGTCGTAAGAATACCTGTTTTGCCCTGGACTACCTTGTTAAAAACTATCGCTATACTTTCCCGGACTACGAGCAAAACAAAGAGAAAATCGAGCAATCGATGGCTGAATGTTGCGACAAGGCCCTTAAAGATGGGGTGCACAGGTTCGAGTTCCCCGCCGTAAGCTTATACGGCGAGACAATCCCCTGCGAAGTGACCATCGTTCCCGTAAAGTTTCGGGAAGGGCGTGGCTTTGCCGTTTACCTGCGGGATTTGCGGGAAGAGAAGCGGCGCGAAATCGCCGAGGAAGAAAACCAGGCCAAAAGCCGGTTCCTGGCGCGTATGAGCCATGAAATCCGCACGCCGATGAACGCCGTCCTTGGCATCGCCGAAGTCCAGCTCCAAAAGAAAATCCATCCACCCGAAACGGAGGAAGCCTTTTCGCGTATTTACAGCTCGTCGAACCTATTGCTTACTATCATTAACGACATTCTTGATATGTCCAAAGTGGAATCGGGCAAGATGGAAATCATACCTGTCGTTTATGAGACGGCAATCATGATTGTCGATACCGTGCAACTTAATCTTATGCACGTTGGCAGTAAAAGAATCGAATTCAACCTGAGCGTGGATGAAAACTTGCCATCATATCTTATAGGCGACGAGCTTCGTATAAAGCAAATCATGAACAACCTTCTCTCAAATGCCTTTAAGTATACGGCGGAAGGCAATGTAAAACTGTCCATCGGGCTGGAGGACACACCACAGTCCGACAAGGTGACCTTGGTAATCTGCGTTAGCGACACTGGACAGGGCATGACAAACGAAGACATTGACAATTTGTTCAACGCCGAATTCATCAGGTTTAACACGCAGAGCAACCGCACCATCCAGGGCAGCGGGTTGGGTATGTCCATTGCGCATTCGTTTGTTATGATGATGCATGGGGACATCAAGGTGGAAAGCAGCCCTGGGAAAGGCAGCACTTTCACCATACGCATACCCCAAAAGAGGCAGGGCGAGCATCTTTTGGGCAAGGAGGCCGCCGAAAACCTTCAGAAGTTGGAGAACATACAAAAATTTCGAAAAAGAATTGACAAATTCGCCCTTGATCCCATGCCTTACGGTCGGGTACTGGTCGTGGACGATGTAGACATAAACTTGTATGTGGTGGAAGGGATTTTGGCATCGTATGAGATTGCCGTTGAAACCGCCGAAAGCGGCCCAGAGGCCATTGCGAAAATCGAAAACGGGGAAGTGTACGATATCATATTTATGGACCACATGATGCCTGGTATGAACGGAATCGAAGCCGCCAAAATCATACGGGATACGGGTTACGCCCACCCCATTGTGGCACTAACCGCCAATGCCCTAAAAGATTCGGCGGAGATGTTTATGAGCCATGGCTTTTCGGGTTTTATCTCAAAACCCATCGATATTGGCAAGCTTAACGCATATCTTACACGTTTTATCCGTGACAAGCACCTCGCCAAGACCGACTGAGATTGGAATTCACGGCAAACTACTGCTGCAAAGACTGCAAAAGCTGTATCACCATCTGCCCTTGCAGGTTAGCCTGCGACAGCATGGCAACCCCAGCCTGTGCCAGGATCATGTTCCTGGTGTAGTTGACCATCTCGCTCGCCATGTTCGTATCCCTTATGCGGGATTCCGCCGCCTGCAGGTTTTCGGCCCCGATCTCGATACTGCGAATCGAGAATTCCAGACGGTTTTGGTATGCGCCAAGGTTGGCCCTTTGCATACTCACGAGCCTGAGAGCCTCATCCAGCGTCCCAATGGCACGGTTCGCGCTTTCCGGATCCGCAAGGGAGATAAAGGAATCATCGCCCAAATCCCTGATCCCAAGGGCCGCCGCAGTCATTGTGCCTATAAACGCCTGCACCCGCTGATCCATGTTTGCGCCAATGTGGAACCACATGGAAGCGGTAGGAGTATTTCCGCCCACGGGTCGGCCAAAGCGCCCGGTAAGCAGGTTCATGCCGTTGAAGTTGGCGTGGTTTGCAATCCTGTCGAGTTCCGCCACAAGCTGCGAAACCTCGACCTGGATGAACATGCGATCCTGCGAGGTGAAAATCCCGTTTGCCGACTGCACCGCCAACTCCCGCAAGCGGTGAAGGACATTCTGGGTTCCCTGGAGAAAGCCTTCCGTGGTCTGAATCAACGAAACGCCGTTCTGCGCATTACGGGCCGCCATGTTCAGGCCGCGAATTTGCGCGCGCATTCTTTCGGAAACGGCAAGCCCTGCGGCATCGTCCCTGGCACGGTTGATCCTCATGCCGCTGGAAAGCCTTTCCATGTTCCTGCCAAGAGCCGTTTGCGTAACTCCAAAAGCCCTAGCCGCAAACATAGCGCCTGGATTGTGGTTTATTATCATGTTCACCCCTTCGCGACAGTCATTATACGCTGGTCTTTGCCATTGATTAGTACACCCCTTTCGTATAAATCCATACAAGAAGTGAAAAGTTACAGATGCGCCCCCTCCAGCTTCGAAAGCTCCAGCAAGTTTTCGTTTTATGTCCTCGTTAAGGGGCTTTAGCGGGAAATCGCCGCCTTTGACCCTATGTCACCTAAGCATTGTGACCAAGCGTAAAAAATACGGTCTGGTCAAATCGCCTTTCGGGACTTAAAAGCTTTTCCCCGCCGCCTAAAATAATGTCCGATAAAACGTCTTTTTTCATTGCGGGCTTCAGTCTTCGAGACGACTTCATATAATTGCGTGTTATCCTGCCACCCATTGCAAATTCCTTGTCGGTTTGGCGTTCAAATGCCATCTCCGTATAAATTTGATAAATGTTCGTTTTGCGCTGGGTGCTTATTTCGTAAAGTATTCGTGCAAGACGCGCCGTGCTCCTCGTGGTACGGGATATATTTGCAGGATTGCCATGTGCAGATTCTATAAAAAGGCGGCTCAACGCAAAATCACTCCATACAAAAATATCAAAGGCGTTATCATTCAAGACAGGGCTTTTCCCTTTGGTTTTCCAAATCGGTTGCATCAAAAGTGGTTTTTGCATGTCTACAAATGTTTTTTCAAAAACATTTAATGCGTTAACCAATGCGGGTGTCTTGTCCGCTATTTCGTGTTTGTTTGACCAGTGCTGAATGCCCGCACACACGGGTTCGAAAATTTCACGCACGTCCTCAAGCCTCTCCTGTATGGATTGAACCATACCAAGTGCTGCGTATTTAGTTGTTGCAGGCCTTATGACCAATTCACTACCCCAATACGTTTCTTCCAGTTTTGAGGTGCTGTCATCAGGCAACACAGTCAATTTTATCTCAAGAGGCGTGATAAAATTGCCCTGCATGTCCTTCAAGACTAAGTCAATAGCACCGATGTCCTCACGGGAAAATGCCTGATACGGCTCGAACTTGGATTCGAAACAAAAATTTATCTCCCTGTTTGGAAGGCTTGTCCTGAAAATTTCGTTAAAGGAAACCTCTGTATTAAGGATTTCAAAATTGGGCGAAAGAGATATGTAAACAGGCTTTATGCCTTTGTCCCGCATATAGCAGGCAAGCGCAACGGGAAACGTGCTGTTGAATTGGTTTTTGCCCCAAAAGTCCTCTTTTGCCCTGTTTGAGTGCTCAAGTCCATAGAGCCTTGGCTGCATAAAACTTCCCCTTTTTGGGCGTCAAATACTTGACGCCTTCTTGAAAGCACCGTATACTTCCGCTTATGTATAGCACAAGAATGCCATTAAGTGCAATAGACTTGTTTTGCGGGATTGGGGGACTTTCCCTTGGATTTGAACAAGCAGGAATACCCATTTTGGCAAGTTTTGACTGCTGGGAACGGGCTTTGGACATTTACAACCTGAATTTTGTCCATAAAGCGGCAAAACTTGACCTTTCCGATATCAAAGCGGCGGTTACGGAACTCCAGAAACACCATGCTGGTATGATAATCGGCGGCCCACCCTGCCAGGATTTTTCCCACGCAGGCAAGCGCACGGAAAAAGACCGTGCCGAGTTGACCAAATGCTTTGCCGAAATTGTAGTTGCCATAAAGCCCAAAATTTTTGTAATGGAAAACGTAGACCGCATAATGAAAAGCAAAACCTGGGGAACTGCAAGGGAAATTCTAAAGTCTGGAGGTTACGGTTTGACCGAGAACATATTAGATGCCAGTTTTTGCGGTTGCCCACAAATTCGCAAGCGCTTTTTCTGCATAGGCTTATGCGATAAAGATGATGACTTGTTGTTGCCCTACATTGAGAAAAATATTTCGGAAAAACAGATGACCGTCCGTGATTATTTTGGGAAAAATATTGACACCAATTATTATTACCGTCACCCTCGTAATTATTCACGACGAGCTGTTTATTCTATTGATGAAGCAAGCCCTACGATAAGGGGGGTAAACCGCCCTATTCCCAAAGGTTATCCAGGACACTTGGGTGATCCTGTAACAGTTTCGGAAGGGGTGCGTCCATTAACAACCTTGGAGCGTTCGCAAATTCAAACATTTCCGAAAGATTTTGTTTGGGCTGGCAGTAAGACCGACATTGAGCAAATGATTGGCAATGCCGTTCCTGTTAATTTGGCAAAATTTGTTGCCCTTGCAATTATTGATTATTGTAACACCGAAGGGGCAAAGAATGGATGAAGAGTATGCCTGTTTTCGGGAATGGCTTATTGCTTCCAAGTCTTTGACAAAAAATTCTGCCAGTGATGTTGTATCACGCATTAAACGTGCGAAAAACATCATGGAAATTGATGTTTTTCTTGATATCGAAACATTACTGTTTCATTTCATGGGGAAGCCCGCTTTTAAAGCATTGACCATTACTGTTAGGTCTCAATTAAAGCGGGCGGTAAAGTTGTACAAGGAATTCAAGCATTGATCCTTTTATCCGTGGAAACTTATCGGCATTGTTTGTAAGCAGCGTCATGCCCTGCGGCTTTGCCTGAGCCCCGATTAGCATATCTATTGGGTCTATCATGCATCCTTTGTCTTTTAGGTTTTTTTCACAATCCCGTATTTCCTAGCAGCGTTTTCGTCAAAATGTTTTGTGCCCATGATCGCAAAAAACTGCCTGCACGATCCCTGCCAGTTTACAGTCTTAACCCGAAGCCGGCCCTTATGGTTACACCCCAACCACCATCCAACCAGTCCCACTCACCGGTAGGAAAACGGTAGGAACCCAAGAGAGATGCTCTGACGAACATGTTTCTGGTAAGATCGACATCGCTACCCACGCCAAACACGATCCTCAAGCTAAGGCCATTCTCCACGTACTCCGAAATACCAAGTTTGCCTCCAAGGCCCAAAAGTGGAAAAATATCGCCCCAGCCAAGAAAAATCGGCAGTTTTCCCAACAAGGTAGCGTCTAGAAGGGTACCCGATCGACTCCACAACTCGCCTCGCAGCGAACATTCAAGGGTTCGAGAAGCCCTCATAAGGGCGAGCGAAAGTTCGACGAATGTCGCATCCACAAACACCCCTGCCCCAAAGCCAGTCTGACGAAGGCTTGTGGATGCCGTCTGCCCACCCACCCAACTTTCTCCCGAAGCGAGTGACCCTGTATCAAAAACTAATCCACCGCCGATGCTCCAAAGCGACTGTGCGAAGGCCCCTGTTGCGACACCCGCCGCGAGAACCAAAAAAAGCAAATATTTTTTTGCCATGCGTCTTTCCTTTTTCAATTCGTCATGCATTGCGTCCCCATACGAGGACGCTTTATCATCCGTTCTCGGTTAGGTTTGCCCGTGCTTCCCTAGCCTCAGCGCCTGCCAATCCTGCCGCCGCCACCGCTGGCATCCGCAGGGGGCACATCAGCAACGACATCGTCGCGGCGCAACAGTCGGCGCTGCGTAGTCGTGTGCGTCGTACCGTCCGCCGAGACCACCGTGATTGTGGTTTCATCTGCAAGTGTCTCATCGGTGAACCTTATCACCACAGCGGTCGCGGTGTTTATCTCGCGGCGCCCCACCACCTCGCGCCAGTCCAGGCGAATGTTGATCACATCGTGGCCGCCCATTGCGATCGCCATATCCATGAGATCGGCAATCAGCGTTTCCTGGCTTGCGCCTCTCAAAACCACGGTGCCTACAACGACATAGTCCTTACTGGGAATGAAGGTGTAGTCTGACACCGCAGGGAACCTTGTCTGTGTGCCCGTTGGTGTCGCGCAGCCCGTCGCCGAAAACCCGGTTACCGCAAGCACTGCGATAATCCCGAAAAGCTTGAACCTGTTTTTCATGTTGAAAAACCTCCTTCTCTTGGTGTTTTGCCTAGGCTCACATTTGCCTGGCTCTGCATGGCAAATGTGCCTAATTTGCCTAATGCATTTTTTATACGATGGTGCAAATTTGCCTAATTGTCAACTATCAAATAGGGCAAATTTGCCCTATTTTCGGGTAAATTTTCCGTATGGATTTCTGGATGAGGCTAAAAGAGGAAATTAGGGTCAAAAACACAACCCAGGAATGGGTTGCTGGCAAGGTAGGCGTTCCCTTTGGCACGTTCAGGAAATGGCTGTACAGAAGAACATATCCAAATGTACAGATAGGGCACGAGATCGCCGAACTGCTTGAGACATCGGTGAAATATTTGCTGACGGGCGTTAAAGTTGAGGCTGAGACTAGGGTTGAAGTTGAGGGCTTGAATGATACAGAACGGCGGCTGATAAAAGCATACCGAAAACTCAGCTCTGCCGACAAGGAAAACGTTATACTGGCGGTGAACGCATGGGCGGAGAAAAGAAGATACAATTTACTGGAAAACTAATAGACCTTGGCAACTGGGCAAACACAGGTAAAGTAAAAAACTGCACCAAAAACACAATGCCGTAGGCTAGGCGGCAACTGACAGGGGGCTTTTCAAAGCATCGAGATTCCGGCAAGAATAAGATAGGCTTGCAGTTGGTTACACCTGTTTTCAAAGAAATCGGCTTAAACAGCATAGGGAACCTCTAGCTTCGGCGGAAGCTTGGAAGTTCGTGCCACCGCTTGGAGAATTGTTATATGTCCCAGATACAGTGGATTTGGAATTATATGAAGGGAAGACGTGCGGTCTTCGTTGCCGGGCTTGTTGTCTCGGCGGTTAGCGCGATGATGTGGATCATCAATCCCATGTTTGCCCAAAGGCTAATTGACGACGTGGTCGTGCCGCAAAACACCGAGCCGCTCATTCGGCTTTTGGTGATTATGTTCGCCGTCCAGATTGCCAGGCTTTCCCTGCGCTACCTGATGGTCGTGTTGATGGAAAAGGCCAGCACGGGGGTCATGACCGACATCCGCCGTGACATGTACGAGATGGTTCAAGGGCAGGACTACCGCTTCCTGGGCCGCTTTGCCACGGGAAACCTTATGACTCGCATGACCCAGGATCTTGACCGCCTGCGGCATACGGTGGCCTGGGTGTCCTTCCAGTTTGTCGATGCTGTGGTGCTGTTCGTCTCGGTTTTTACGTTCTATATGATTATCAACTGGCAACTTGCCCTTTGCCTGGTGTCGGTTACCCCTTTCATCCTGTTCATTAGCCACAGGTTTAGAAAGCGGCTGCAGCCACGGTTCCTGCTGCTGCGGCAAAAGCTTACCCAGTTGGGAACGGCGGTGACGGAAAACATCGGGGGCAATCGGGTGGTAAAGGCCTTTGCCCGTGAGGAATACGAGAAGGAGCACTTCGAGAAATTCAACGCCGAGTTCCGTGACACAAGCTACGGCAACGCCCTGATTATCGCAAAGTACCAGCCCATGCTGGACACGGTAAGCCAGCTTTTAATGATCGTTACCCTGCTGGTGGGCGGCTACTTCCTTATTCGGGGCTGGCTGACGAGCGGCCAGTACATGGCCTTTTCCTCCCTTACCTGGGCGCTTGCCGGCCCCTTGCGAATGCTTGGACCTTTGCTCGCCGACATCGAACGCTACACCTCCGCCGGGGAGATGATCCGAGAGGTGGTGGAGGCTCCCCCTGGCATTGGCGACGCTGCGGATGCGGTGGAACTTGCCGAGCGGCCTGCCGGGAAAATCGAGTTTAAGAACGTAAGCCTTTCCATAGACGGGAACCAGATTCTTGAAAACATCAGTTTCGTGGCCGAGCCTGGTTCGACCATCGGCATTCTTGGCAGCACGGGTGCCGGCAAAACCTCGCTTGTTAATCTTCTTGCACGTTTTTACGAGCCCGACGGCGGCGAGGTGCTGCTTGACGGCACCGACATTCGCCGTTACACGCTTTCCTCGCTAAGGCGCAACCTTGGGATTGCCATGCAGGAGGTTTTTCTGTTTTCCGATTCGGTACAGGGGAATATTTCCTACGGGAACCCTGACATGGACGACGAGAATATCCGCAAACGTGCGACGCAGGCCGATGCCGACGGCTTTATCAATGGCATGAGCGAAGGCTACGAGACCCTTGTCGGCGAACGTGGCGTGGGGCTTTCCGGTGGGCAGAGGCAGCGTATCGCCCTTGCCCGTGCGCTTGCGGTCAAGCCTGCCGTACTGGTTTTGGACGACACGACCTCGGCGGTTGACGGCGAGACCGAGCAGTTTATTCAGGAGCAGTTGCGCAGTCTCGATTTCCCCTGCACCAAGATTGTAATCGCCCAGCGGATTTCGTCGTTCAGGGGGGCGGATTTGATTCTGGTGATGGACAAGGGACGGATTATCGAAAGGGGGACGCACAAGGAGCTTATGGCTTTGCGAGGGTTTTATCATTACATTTGGAGCCTGCAATATGCCGCCGAGATAGCTGCGATTGGGCATGGTAAGGCAGGGAAATAGGGACTTTTAACCCTATCGTGGGCATGGATATGGAAATCAAATCTGAAATCGAAATCTACCAAACCGAGGACGGCGTAACCAAGGTTAACGTGCGCCTGGAAGACGAAACAGTCTGGCTGACACAAGCGCAGATGGTTGAGCTTTTCCAATCGAGTAAAGCCAACGTCAGCGAGCATATCAGCCACATCTTTGAAGAAGGCGAGCTTGTCGAAGGGTCAGTTGTTCGGAATTTCCGAACAACTGGGGCTGATGGCAAGAGCTACAACACCAAGCACTACAACCTTGACGTGATAATCTCGGTCGGCTACCGCGTAAAATCCTTGCGCGGCACCCAGTTCCGGCAGTGGGCGACCAAGCGGCTGAACGAGTACATCCGCAAGGGCTTTGCGATGGACGACGAGCGGCTGAAAAACGGCGGCGGACGCTACTTCCGCGAGCTGCTCCAGCGCATCCGCGACATCCGCAGCAGCGAGCGCAACCTGTACCAACAGGTAACCGACATTTACGCCACGGCGATTGACTACGATCCAAAAGCCGCCGCCACACGCGAGTTCTTCGCAACCGTACAGAACAAGATGCACTACGCCGCACATAAGCACACCGCCGCTGAAATCATCCACGAACGGGTGGACAGCGACAAGCCGATGGTCGGCATGACAAACTTCAAAGGCGACTATGTAACCAAAACCGACGTGGGTGTTGCCAAGAACTACCTGATCGAAAAGGAACTGCTGGTGCTGAATCTTCTCGTCTCGCAGTTTCTGGATTTTGCCGAGTTGCAGGCTCTGGAAGAACGCACTATGACGATGGCGGACTGGATAGCCGAACTTGACCGCCAGCTTCTTGGCAATCGCCGGGAACTGCTTGTGGGCAAAGGAAGCGTTTCGCACAAGCAGGCTGTCGAAAAAGCCGAAAAGGAATTTGAAATCTACCGTATGCGAGAAATGCGGCAACTCGAAAGCGATTTCGACCGGGCCATAAAGCATTTAGCACTGGACAGCGTTTAATTCTTACCACCGCATGACTTACATTTCTTTGTGAACAAGCCGCCCATTTGCCCTCCGCAATGACGGCATAAGCCTTTTGTGTAGTTTGCAAAGGCGCGGCGAAAAAGCTCGCGGGATTGGGTTAGCAAGGGGTTGTTGGCAATATCGTGGATGGCATCCAAACGGTCGCAAATGTCTTGGCAAGAAGCAAGCTGGTATGGAAAGCCGAAACCATCCCCTGGACGCTGGAGACAGGGAGGGTATTCCCGTTAAAAAAATGTAGAAGCAATTTATATCTGGAGAGAAGTTAATGGCACGGAAAGGTAAACCATTTTTCCCCAAAACACCTTCCCCATTTACCCCCGCTTCGATAAAATAGCCCTTAGTATGGAACTAACCGAAGAATTTATCAAAGCCCTTGCAGTCAACGAAGTCAAACTGATCAAGGGCATAGCGGCCGCCCTTGGTATTGGCGAGGGTCAGGTTTCCGCCGTAATCGGGCTGTTTGCAGAGGAATGCACGGTTCCCTTCATCAGCCGTTACCGGAAGGAACAGACAGGCGGCCTGGACGAGGTGCAGGTGCGGGACATCGAGCACAAATATAGCAGCGGGAAAAACCTTGAGACTCGCCGAATCGAAATCACAAGGCTTATTTTCGAACAGGGGAAGCTTACGGAAACCCTGTACGACAACATCAGCCGTGCGGCAACCCTGGCGGAGCTTGAGGACATATATGCGCCCTACAAACGCAAGAAAAAAACCAGGGGAATGGTGGCCATGGAAAAGGGTCTGGAACCGCTTGCTGGGGCCATGCGCGAGCTGGAGGCAGAGCCGCTGGTCGCCAAGGCCGCCGAGTTCGTCACCGCCGAGCCCGAAAGCCTGGAAAACCCCGCGCTTGTCGTGGCCAGTGTCGAGGATGCCTTGCAGGGCGCGATGGACATCATCGCCGAGGCCACCTCGCAGGATCCCGAAAACAGGGCGCATATCAAGTCCTTCTACTTGAAGGATGGTAGGGTTATAGTCAAAGGCTCTGGCAAGGAGGGCAAGGGGGACGAGGAGGCGAAGAAAACCAGCGTCTACCAGATGTACTGGGATTACACCGAGGCTCTTTCCCGCATCAAGCCCCACCGGATTCTCGCCATCAACCGAGGCGAGCGCGAGGGCGCACTGGACGTGACTATCGACGTGGACGAGAACACCGCCGCTGGCTTGCTTCAGCAAAGTTACGAGCTGCACAACGACTACCACAAAACCGCAATCGAGGACGGGCTGAAGAGGCTTCTTTCCCCGGCGCTTCTGCGGGAAATCCGGGGCGACCAGAGCGACACGGCGGATGACCACGGCATTGGCGTGTTCAGCGAGAACCTGAAAAACCTGCTGTTGCAACAGCCGATCAAGGGGACGCGGGTTTTGGGAATCGACCCAGGTATCCGCACTGGGACGAAATGCGCCTTTCTGGACGACACCGGGAAATATCTTGACAATGTTGTTATCTACAACCACAAGGTCGAGGAGGCGAAACGTAACATACTGAAAGGGATACGCGCCTACGACGTGCAGCTTATCGCCGTGGGGAACGGAACCGGAAGCCGCGAGGTGCAGGAAATTGTTAGCGCCTTGATTAGCGAAAACAATCTTGAGGTGCTGTACACCGTGGTTGACGAGGACGGCGCGTCGGTGTATTCCGCCAGCGACATTGCCCGCGAGGAATTCCCGGAGCTTGACCTTACGATTCGCGGGGCGATTTCCATAGGGAGGCGTTTGCAGGACCCGCTTGCCGAGCTTGTGAAAATCGATCCCAAGTCCATCGGCGTTGGGCTTTACCAACACGACGTGAACCAAAAAAAGCTTTCGGACAAGCTGGACGAGGTTGTGTCCTCGGTCGTGAACAATGTTGGCGTTAATCTCAACACCGCCAGTGCCTCGCTTTTGAAATATGTTTCGGGCATTAACAGTTCCCTTGCGCGGAAAATCGTCAAATACCGGGATGAAAAAGGCAGGATCGCCAGCCGTTCGGAGCTGACTTCTGTCCCCGGCATGGGGCCGAAAAGCTTCGAGCAGTGCGCCGGCTTCCTTAAAATCCCGGAGAGCGCCGAGCCGCTGGACAACACCTGGGTTCACCCGGAAAACTACGCCGTTGCGCGGGAGATTCGCGAGACTATCACCGCCACCACGACCGCCGGGCTTGGCTCGGATGCCATGGCGACGCTTAAGAAAAAGCACGGCGTTGGGGAAACCACGATTCATGACATCGCCGAGGAGCTTAAAAAGCCGAACCGCGATCCCCGGGACAGTTACCCAAAGCCGGTCATGCAGAAAGGCGTGGTAACGTTCGAGGATCTGCGCGAGGGGATGATGATTACTGGGAAGATCAAGAACGTTGTTGACTTTGGCGCCTTTGTTGACCTTGGGATCAAGGAAACTGCATTGGTTCATATTTCCGAGATGAGCGACAGTTTTGTCAAGGATCCGATGGAAGCGGTGAAGGTCGGGGACGTGTTGGAGTTCAGGATTATCAGCCTGGACACGGAGAGGCGGAGGATTGGGCTTTCCAGGAAAAGCGAGAGTAGGCCTGTAGGCAGCGCTTCTGGATCTGATGCTTCGAGGGATGGTGCTGCGAAAGGTGGCGATGGGAAGCCTAAGGTTGCGGCTGTCAAGCGGGGGGAGAAGCCCCAGTTTGAGCCACGGGAACCCAGGGGTGGAAACCGCAACGACGATGGCACGATGTACAATCCTTTTGCGGCGGCTTTCAAGAAGCCGGGGCGGAAGTAGGGGTTTGGTGAAGGCTCTTGCAGTACTTCGGTTTTGCAAGAGCCTTGGAGGTACAATGGACGATGATATCCGCTGGAAGCAGCGTTTTCAAAATTACAAAAGGGCACTGGCAACCCTGAAAAGTGCCGTGGAGCTTGCGGAGTCCCGTGAATTAACCGACCTTGAAAAACAGGGAATGATTCAGGGCTTCGAATTCACCCTTGAGCTTGCCTGGAACGTGATGAAAGATTTTCTGGAATGGAAAGGCATAACTGGCATTATAGGAAGCAAGGATTCCGTGCGGCAGGCGTTCAGCAATAACCTTATCGAAGACGGGCAGGTTTGGATGGACATGATCAAAGATCGCAACCTTGCTGTCCATTCTTACGATGAGGCGGCGGCGGAAAAACTGGTTGCCGCAATAACGGGCAGCCATTACCTCCAGTTCAGTGCATTCGTGGAAAAGATGAGCGGTTTGACATAAGCATGAAATACGGACTGTCCGACCAGACACTCGACACGCTTGATTCCATTTTCAGGAAACACCCAGGTATTAAGCAGGCCCTTCTTTACGGCAGCAGGGCGAAGGGGAATTACCGCACTGGTTCCGACATCGATATTGCCCTCATAACCGACGATACCTTTACCCGAACGGATTTGCTGCGCGTTGCTGGGGATTTCGACGATTCCGACATGCCGTACATGGTAGATGTTTTGGTTTACGGCGATCTGTCGAACATGGATCTGAAAGCCCACATTGACCGTGTAGGAAAGGTTCTGTATCCTGTTGGGGAGGATTAAATGTACAAGCACCATGAAGAATCCATTAAAAACATGATTAATCATTACCGGGGGGACAGCGAAATTGAGGCTTTGTTTCTGATAGGTTCCGTCGCCACTGGTACGGAGCGTGTGGATTCTGACCTTGATGCTCTGGGAATCATATCGGAAGAATACTTTGCGAAGAAAGGGTCTTTGGAGGTGCAGCATGGCAAGTGCACATACGAAGGCGGATATTTCGATATGCACTATATGACCCGTGCGAGGCTCGAAGAATTTCTTAAGAGCGGGTCGGAACCCATACGTAATATGTTTTCCTGTGCGCGTGCCCTTTACTGTAAGGATCCCAGTTTGCCGGAATTAATCGCCAAGATCCCAGTGTTCCAGAAAAGCGAGGCCCCGGAAAAACAGTTTCGGTTTTATTGCACCTTCAAGATGTTTCACACTTATTTTTGGCTTGCCTGCAAACCGGAAGGGTTCATGCGGTTCCATGTGGCTGGCGGGATCATTTACAACCTTTACCGTTTGATTTTACTTGAGAACGAGATTCTGTTCCCGTCCGTGCGCAAGCTTGAGGAATACGTGATTCGTGCGCCAAACAAGCCTGAAAACATCGTTGAAAAATGCCGCAAGCTTATGGGTACCCTTTCGGACAAGGATTGCCTGGATCTGGTTAAGAGCTACGAGGCCTGGACTTCTTTCGATTACCCCAAAGAGCATCATGTTGTTATGAATAATTTCAGCGACCCATACGACTGGGGTTGATGGGGAGCCCAGATACTACTCGCAGTCTACCTGTAATACATGCATATTTTGCACTTGTTGATTTCCTGGATATTAAAATCTATGCCGAAAATCTCCTTTAGGTTTTGCGGTTCTATCATTTCGCTTGCCTTGCCATGCTTCCATACATTGCCGTTTTTCAACGCCACTATATTGTCCGAGTAGCACGAGGCAAAGTTTATGTCGTGTATGACCAGAATTATCGTCTTGCCAAGCTCGTCAACCAGTCGCCTTAAAGTCTTCATAATTTGCACGGAATGCTTCATGTCCAGGTTGTTAAGGGGTTCGTCAAGAAGTATGTAGTCCGTGTCCTGCGCCACAACCATGGCGATAAATGCGAGTTGCTTTTGCCCACCGGAAATTTCGTCGATATACTTGTGTTGTATTTCTTCCAAGGCAAGGTACTTAATCGCTTGGTCTATGGCAGCTTTATCCCCTTTGGTAAGCCTTCCCTTGGAATGGGGGAAACGCCCAAAGCCCACCAACTCGCGAATGGTTAGCTTTATGTGAATGTTGTTGGTCTGCTTTAGAACAGCGACTTTTTTTGCCATGTCAAAGTCTTTGATACTGTCAATGCGTTGCCCTTCCAGAAATATCTCGCCGCTGTTCGCTTTTATGAACCTGGCTATAATCGACAAGAGCGTGCTTTTTCCAGTACCATTCGCCCCCACGAACGAGGTTATCTTGCCCTTTTCGATATTCAGGGACAGGTCTTTAAGCACGGGGTGGGTTCCGTAGGACTTGAAAAGCGATTTAATCTCTACCATGATTTGTTCTCCCTCAACAGCAGGTAAATGAAATAAATCCCGCCTATAAAATTGATGATTATGCTAAGGGTCGTGGAAAAATTGAAAACCCTGCCTACCAGAAACTGCCCGCCCACTAGCGCGACCGTGGTAACCGCCACGCAGGTAGGGATTATGTACACATGCTTGTGCGACTTTATAAGCTGGTAAGTAAGGTTTGTTACCAGAACGCCCAAAAATATAACCGGCCCAACCAAGGCCGTGGACACGGATACCAGCACCGCTATGACAAGCAAGAACCGCTTGCTAAGTTTCGAGTGGCTAATCCCAAGCCCAATTGCGGTTTCCCTGCCCAGTGACATTACGTCCAAGTACCTTACCATCGGCAAGCTGTACAGCACCGTAAGCCCCACCGCCACAACGGATATTAATATCAACGCCTGGTTTATCGCGTTAAAGGTCGCGAACATCCTGGCCTGTACGATTAGGAACTCCGATGGGTCTATCAGCATCTGCATAAAAGTTGTCAAACTGGTAAACATGGTGCCAAGTATCATCCCCACAAGCAGCAGGAAGTAGATGTTTTTCCCTTCACCCTTTTTGAACATAACCTGGTAAATCAGCAGGGAAAAAAGCATCATCACGGCAACCGACAGCAGAAAATTGGGTGTGGCCGTTATGAAATACGAGCCGCTGGTAAACAAGAACACTATAAGGGTTTGAACGAACATATAAACGGATTCGAAGCCTATAACCCCTGGTGTCAGTATTCGGTTGTTTGTGATCGTCTGAAAAATAACCGAGGAATAAGCAACCGATATGGACACCAGGAATATGGCAAGAACTTCCATCAACCTACGGGGCAAAATAAACTGCCTGGCGCGGTCGGACATCGAGCCTACGCCCTCAAGCACGTAAACGCCAATGGCGGCGATGGCAATAAAAGAAACTATAAAAAATATGACACGCGCCCTTTTATCACCCATGGGTCTTCTTCCTTAACAGGAGCCACAAAAATATGGCCCCACCTATAATGCCGACGGTAAGGTTAATCGGAACTTCAAAGGGGTGTATGATTAGGCGGCCTATGATGTCGCATACAAGCAGGAAGATTGCGCCGCCAGCCGCAGTGTAGGGCAGGGTTTTTCTAAGGTTGTCCCCCCAGAATATGCTTACAAGGTTAGGTATGATAAGCCCCAAAAAGGGTATGATCCCAACGGTAAGCAACACTATAGATGCAATGATGGAAACAATGCAAAGGCCTATGTTCATTGTCAGCCTGTAATTCAAGCCAAGGTTTTTTGCAAAATCCTCGCCCATGCCGGCTATCACAAATTTGTTCGCGTAAATGTACGTTAGTATGACCAAGGGAATGCTTATGTAGATCATCTCGAACCTACCACGCAATATGCCAGAGAAATCGCCGATTAGCCATGTGCTGACATTCTGAACCAGATCATGCCTGTAGGCAAAAAACATTGTAATGGAAGCAAGGATATTGCCGTACATAATGCCGACAAGCGGCACGAAAATGACGTTTTTGTATTTTATCCTTTCCAGCATTTTTATGAATATCAGCGTGGTAAGCAGGGTAAAGGCGAAAGCGAAAAAAGTGCGCCAGAACAAATTGGCGGAACCCATCACAAGCATGGACACCAAAACCCCAAGTCTGGCTCCGTCCATCGTGCCAGCCGTCGTGGGGGATACGAACCTGTTACGGGTAAGGCTTTGCATGATAAGCCCGCAGATGCTCATGCCCATACCGGAAACGATAATCGTAATGAGCCTGGGCACTCGGGCGGCAAACATGACTATGTGTTCCTGGTAAGACATGTCAAAAATATTGCGGATGGGCATAGGCCCAATAAACAGCGATATTATGGAAAGCACTAGCAAAGCGAGAGTAAGTGCTATTATGTCCAGGGCTTTCAATATATTTCTCGCTCCTCAAAGACAAGGATTTTACGGGAAATGTTGGTTTGTTTCCCAAAGCTAATCTTGTTATTCGAGGCTAACATGGGAGCCCTGATCTTGTCAAGCGAGAGATCGTCGGAATATTGAGGGGCGTTGGCTTGTTCTACTTTTGTAAGCCAACGCCCCTTTTGTTTATGTCAAGTTAGGGAGCGGGAAATTCAACCTCACCATCAGTTGTGGGGTTGCGGACAGTCGGGTGAACCTGGGGTATGCCAGTAATGGGGTCCCATGCGCCTGCGCTGGAATTTCTCGGCCAAATTCTGTACAGCTCGGCATTTGGTGTACGAGCAGTGCCCCCCCAATGACCCCTGAAATCAGCCTGCCCAAAATCTGCGCCGTTGTTGTTTGTATCTACAATTGATCTGCGGCGGGGACCTTGTGGCTGGGACGTTGAAGCGAACGCGGTTTCACTGGCTGCATTACTGCCAGCGCCGAGCATGTCAACATAATAAGACCACAAAGCTTCATCCGTGAAAGGGTTGCCAGTAAAAGGGGTGCTCCGGGTCATAAGGGCTACCGACCAATGGTTTGCGGTTGCGTTAAGAATAAAATCAGCCTCCTGATCCGCCACAGGAAGATCTGCCCTGAAAACGTCGTTGGTGTCGGTTCTGCTTACAACAAGGAACGAACTTCTGGCGGGGATTGTTCCAGTCAGCGGTACTACATAGTTCCAGGTAGTGGCAGGGTCAGCAGCGGTGCCAGTGCCACTGCCGAAATGCAGATAATAGCCCGCCAAATTGATGGTGCCATCGGTAAGGTTAAACAACTCCACCAGCGCAGCCTGGAATCCGCCGCCGCCACCATTGTCGTTACCGCTCCTGTTGGCCTGCAAAATAATTATCCTTTCCGCTAAAGGCACGTCTTCTGGCGGTGGAGGCGGTGGGGGCGGTGCCCAATTCGGCTCTGGGAACTCCGGTGTCCACGCGCCAGCGGCACGGTTCCGTGGAATAAACACCGCTATCTGGTCGTCGGCAACGGCACCCGCGCGGGCTTGCCAGTCAATGCCCCTAAAGTCGTTGAAATTGTTGGTGGCATCATCAAGGTTTGCACGGCGGATGCTTGTCTGGTTGGAGATTCGGTATGCCGGGGCCCCTTTGGCACCGTGAATTATGTCACGATTGTCGGCTCGTGTATTGACGACCCCAAGCAGGTCGATAAGGCCGGCGGCAATTTCCGTCCCCATGGTTGAGTTAGAAGGCCCGGATGCCGGCATAAGAGTGCGCAGATCGACAGTCCCGTCGTGGCTCAGGTCGGATGGGTTGTGGACGGTCAGCGGCACTATGCCTTCCATGAGCGCCAGCCTGAAGGCACGGTTGCTCAGTTGAAATTCAGGCAGCAGCATGTCAGCGTTCGCGTCGGGAAGTTGCAAGCGTGCAGCCGCATCCCCAACCGTGCCCAGGATAAGGAAGGAGTGTCCGGCGGGGATATTCCCTTCCAGAGGGATTACGTTCCAGGCATAACCTTGTCCATCCGCCCATTGCAGGGAAAGGCCGTCAAGGTTGATAGTGGCATCGGAACGGTTGTACAATTCGACAAAGGTGCGGTGGGCGTTGTTCCCAGTGCCGCCAGCAACTGCGGCAGCTTGCAGGATAAGCAGGTCGCCGGCATGAGTTTCCTGGTCAGGCCCGTTAACAGGTGGCTCTATCTCAATATCAGGCCCGTTAACGGGTGGCTCTGTCCCAGCAGCAGGAAATTCAACCTCGCCAGTTATGGGGTTGCGGACGGTCGGGTGAACCTGGGGAATACCAGTAATGGGGTTCCATGCGCCTGCACTGGAATTCCTGGGCCAGATTCTGTACAGCTCGGCATTTGGTGTACGATCAGTGCCTTCCCAATGACCCCTGAAATCAGCCTGCCCAAAATCTGCGCCGTTGTTGTTTGTATCTACAAGGGATGTGCGGCGGGGGCCTTGTGGCTGGGACGTTGAAGCGGACGCGGTTTCACTGGCTGCATTACTGCCAGCGCCGAGCATGTCAACATAATAAGGCCACAAAGCTTCATCCGTGAAAGGGTTGCCAGTAAAAGGGGTGCTCCGGGTCATAAGGGCTACCGACCAATGGTTTGCGGCTGCGTTAAGAATAAAATCAGCCTCCTGATCCGCCACAGGAAGATCTGCCCTGAAAACATCGTTAGTGTCGGTTCCACTTACAACAAGGAACGAACTTCTGGCGGGGATTGTTCCAGCCAGCGGTATTACATAGTTCCAGGTAGTGGCAGGGTCAGCAGCGGTGCCAGTGCCACTGCCGAAATGCAGATAATAGCCCGTCAAATTGATGGCATTATTGGTAAGGTTAAACAACTCCACCAGCGCAGCCGGGAATCCACCGCCGCCGCCGTTGTTATTGCCGCTCCTGTTGGCCTGCAAAATAATTATTGTGTCCGATGTTGGCGCATCCGATTCCACTACAGGCGGTGCCCAGTTTGGCTCTGGGAACTCTGGTGCCCACGCGCCAGCGGCACGGTTCCGTGGACTGAACACCGCTATCTGGTCGTCGGCAACTGCACCATCGCGGGCTTGCCAGTCAATGCCCCTAAAGTCGTTGAAATTGTTGGTGGCATCATCAAGGTTTGCGCGGCGGATGCTTGTCTGGTTGGAGATTCGGTATGCCGGGGCACCTTTGGCACCGTGAATTATGTCACGATTGTCGGCCCTGGTATTGACAACCCCAAGCAGGTCGATAAGGCCGGCGGCAATTTCCGCCCCCACGCTTGCGCCAGAAGGCTCGGTCGCGTCGGCCGCCGGCATAAGAGTGCGCAGATCGACAGTCCCGTCGTGGCTCAGGTCGGATGGGTTGTGGACGGTCAGCGGCACTATGCCTTCCATGAGCGCCAGCCTGAAGGCGCGGTTGCTCAGTTGAAATTCAGGCAGGAGCATGTCAGCGTCCGCATCGGGAAGCTGCAAGCGCGCAGCCGCATCCCCAACCGTCCCCAAAATAAGGAAAGAGTGGCCGGCGGGGATGTCCCCTTCCAGGGGGATTACGTTCCAGGCATAACCCTGTCCGCCCGCCCATTGCAGGGAAAGGCCGTCAAGGTTGATAGTGGCATCGGAACGGTTGTACAATTCGACAAAGGTGCGGTGGGCGTTGTTCCCAGTGCCGCCAGCAACTGCGGCAGCCTGCAAGATGAGCAGGTCACCGGCATATTCGCTCCAGTCCCCAGATTCGGTGTCTGGCTCGTATCCGCGAACGTTAATAGTAACGCTGGCCGTACGCCCAGTTGCGGTGGTGGCGGTGATTATCGCCGAGCCGGCGGCGACCGCCGTTACGTAGCCACTATTGCTAACAGTGGCTCTTTCGGGAGAGCTTGAACTCCAGCTTGCGTTCTGATAATACGCAGTGCCTGGGATTATACGTGCGCCCAACTGAACGCTATGCATGGCATCCTCCCCCCCGTACGGATATACCCACAGGTCAAAGTTGGCCTGTGCAGGCGCACCATTTTTGAAAATGGAAATATTGCTGTCATTCACTCCACCAGCCGGATTGTCACAACTGGTAAGCGCAAAAGCCAGCAAAGCCGCAGCAGCCAAAGCCAGAACGAACTTGCCCGTCATTAATTTTCTTTGCATATAAAGCCTCCAAAGTTTTTTGAAGGACGTCCAAACGGACGACTCCGATCAAAATATAACGCCATGCTAAACATGAGAACCCTGGACTGTAAACAGAAATCGCAGGGCTTCACGAATAACTAACAAAACAAATGGAAATCAAACACTGGCCTAACATATCCAAAACTACCGCAGGAACCCGTCCATCCAAATTATGCGCTGGTGGAACCAGTTGTTCAGGTACTCCACCTGCCCCCTCCACGTTGGGATGGCGACAATCGAAGACGGCGTGCGGAAAGTCGCATGACCCAGTTTTTCGTCCCAGCGTTCAAAGTTGCGCTCAAAGCAGTCCTGGTACCTTACCGCTACGCGCTGCAGTTCCCTAAGCATTTCCTGCACTTCGTTGTTTCTTATTTGGTTCCACCGCGCCTGGACTTCCGCCCTGAACCAGTTCTTGCCCATAAGGTAGCGAAGCCACAGATTGTCAACGGCAGCCCACGCACCTGTGGGACCGGGGTTCCAGCCTGGCCGCCCGCCGCCCGAGGAAGCACCGGAGCTTTGGTCAAAGTCCCACATCGGGCCGGCAAACAGCTTGGGTCGTGTGGTACCGGTGCTGTGCGTCCAGTCCAAAGTGTTTGGCACCTGCCGAATCTGGAAGCGGACGCTCGACACAGCCACATCGTGATTTTTGAAAAATTCGTGTATCAGGTAGAAATCGACAAAAGAGGGGACATCGATTATGCGCCGGACAGCCGCCTCGTCAAAGCCTGCCAATAGACCCCCCATCCGTATGGTTTGCTCAACCAGGTTCATGAAGTCCCGGACAAATGCCCATCCGCTTTGGGGGGTAGTGCCGTCCCGCCATCCGCCGTTATTCGCAGTGCTCCCCCTCATAAAGCCCTCATTTTCGGGGATGGCAATTTCAAACGGTATGCCCTGGTTCGTCCAGAAAAACTGTTCGAAGTTATTGCTAATATGACCACCGACAGTGGCAGCGGCAGGGGTAGGCTCAGGAATACGCCAGCCCCCAACCTGGTTTTCCGTAACAAGGGCTTCCCCCCAGAAGCTAGTCGGCACGGTGTCGGGATGACGACACCACTCAATAAGATACTCCGCTAAATGGGGAGTTGCACCCAAGCCCCCGTGGGGACGAAGTTGAATGCGCGTGTTGTCGATCTGGTCGCTGAACAGGTAAAGGCCGCGGTATTCCCTGTCCATGTACAGATGAACCTTGCGGTGCATGGGCGTAAAGAACATAGGAACGGGGCTGCTTCGGGTGCGATCCAGCGATTCACTCAGAAAGTACGCAAGGTATGTCCGCATAAGGGTGTAATCAAGGGCGTTGGCGATCAGCGTCCAGTTGGCTGCGGAGTATTCGCTGCCGAACATGGTTCTGGCAGAAGCAAGCCTGACGCGCAAAGGGCGTTTGACAAAATAACGCCAGGTGGAATTGCCTCGGCTCCGCACCTCTGCGTTTTGAACGGAAAAGTCGTATGCTTCCGAACCGAGCAGGGCGACGCTTGAGTTAGGCCCAGGCGGCCACACGTTGATGGACGTACCGTCTGGACGATAACGAACCTCGAACCCGCCGTGCTCATACGCAGGCACGGAAAGGTACAACGAGGGGAGAGCCCCCCGGGCGACCGGGCGAGTCCAACCGATGTCGTTAACGGGGGCAACAGGGCCCGCCATGTTAGGAGCGGGAACATCACAGGAAACAACCGTTCCCATGAGGACGAAAACCAAAAGCAAAACGATTGCCGGTTTGCCAATTCGCAATATGGATCTCATATCATTCCTCCAAAAATTGTTGATGATTTAAAACGAATATTCCAGAAAGAGGGGAATGGTTAAAACGCCCCTTTCCTGAATCCCATTGACTTCCGTGGGGAACCTGTAGGCAACGCCACCCCTTGCCCTAAAGTTGCCAAGAAAACTGCGCTGCACCGAAAGCCCCATGCCAAAGCGGGTACCCCCCTCCCCAACCACCACCGTTACGCTGTTGTCTTCGGCCACGGTTGCGGTTCTGGTCGTTTCGCCTACAAACTCAAAGCCAGCGTTTAGGATTACCCTGAACGCCCCTAAGTCGAACGAGGGCCAAAGATGGACGTTCACTTTCGGCGCAAAAGCAAGGCTCCCCAAGGCTTCGTCATTTGCGCCGCTCACGCTTCGTTCGCCGCCAAACCTGGTATCCACCCGCCCTGCGATCCCCAGATTACCGATTTGGTATTGCGCCCCAAGCGAAACCCGAAACGGTGCCTGCCAAGTCTCGGTAATGCCAGGGAAAGACTCGTTGATGGGGAGCGGTACCTTGCCGCCCAAATCCAGAACCAGGCCTTCGACGCCGATAAAAGCAAAGGCCGCCTCGATGCGCGGGGCGATAATGGCCTCGGGGAGTATGTCCAGCTCGCCCGCATCTGGATCGACGGAGGGGGATCCTGGTATCACCCCGACATACTGCACCCTGGCCAGGCCGATGTATGGTATGGTATATCCCGCCGCGATATGCATGTTGCGCCACATGTCGCCATTTCCAAAACGGCTTCCCCAAGGAACGAAACTTAGCGTGGGGAAATAGGGGCGGTGGTGCTGGGGGCGGTACCCTGGTTCCGTCCCAAGGGGGCGGTCGTAGTTGTGCCCCTCCAGCACAAGGGGGCTAAGGTCGTTGAGCAGGGCGGTAAACAAAAGCCCCCCGATTGGGGAAAAGCTAAACATCAAACCGCCGCGCGCCCTGATGCGGTTAAAAATCGCATCTTGATCATGCATAAGAACGGTGAAGGAATGCATGTCGTCGTCGCCGATCCTTCCGCGCAGTCGGTCGTCGTCAAAGCGGCCTATGTCGAGCCGCAGCCAGTCAAGCGGACTCCACCATGCCTGCAAAAAATTTTCCACGTTGATGGATGTGTGCCCCTGCGCCTGAAGCCGCAACCTTAACCCAGCCCCGTGATCTTCGTTGACCGCACGTAGGTCAAGCCTTATCCTTGGCCCTGCGGTGCCGTCAAGCTGCCCCAAACCGGCACCCATTAGCGGGCCGTATCTTACGACAGTGCCGTCCTGGTATTTGACTTCCAGGCCTTGGATAAGCTGGAATGGAATGGCGGTCATGTCGGTGGATAGGCCGATGGTTATCTGCGCATAAAGCGTTGTTGCCGCCACCGAAAGTATCAATCCTACAAAAATAATCTTCAATTTCATCCAGTGTCCTCTTTTTGCAAACAAATTTTGCCCTCGCAGGCATTCGCATAGGACATAGGTAACGATAATTTTTGGACACGAGTGCGACAAGCAGTCTCACGGATTCCTAACAGTCTGGGGCTATTTCTAACAATGTCGGCGTTTTTCTAACATACTCGGTGCAAGGGAGAAATAACAGCCTTTGGTGCTTGGAAGCGCTGCCTTTTCTTCTCGACTAAGGCAGCGCTTCCCTTGCAATGCCCCTGGTTAAGGGACTACAGGAAACTCAATATCCCCAGTTGCAGGATCTCGGACAGTTGGATGAACTGCAGGTACACCGCTAACGGGGTTCCATTCGCCTGCACTGGCGTTTCTGGGCCAGATTCTGTACAGCCCGGCATTTGGCGTACGTGCAGTACCTTCCCAATGACCCCTGAAATCAGCCTGCGAAAAGTCTGCGTTGTTATTGTCGGTATCCTCAAGTGATATACGGCGGGGGCCCTGTGGCTGGGTCGATGGGGCGGCCTGGGTTTCAAAAGCAGTTGCACTGCCAACGCCGAGCATGTCAACATAATAAGCAGATAAACTTGCCTCGGTGAAGGGATTATCAACCGTAAGAAGCTCACTTTGGTTGATCATAAGGGCCACTCGCCAGTTATTTGCTGCACCCATGCTAAACTCGGCATACTGATCCGCTGCAGGAAGATCGGCCCTGTAGACGGGATTAGTGTCCGTAGTGCTTGCTATAAGAAAAGAGCTTTGGGAGGGAATTGTCCCAGCCAGTGGTATGACATGAGTCCAATCAGTAGCATCGCCGATATGCAGGTAAAAATTACCAGCGACCAAATCGATAGGCGAATCGGTGTTGTTGAATAATTCCACCAGTGCCCTTGGGAACCCGCCACCGCCACCGTTGTTATTGCCGCTCCTGTTAGCCTGCAAAATGAGCAGCCGCTCGGTTCCTGGGCCCGGATCGAACTCCTGGCCAGGCTCTGGGAATTGGATGTTCCTTGGATAAAAGCTTGACCCCCTCGGCCTAAATATGTATACCTGCTCGCCCGTTAGCCTGTAAGGGTTGCCCCCAGACCATTCCCTGTAATCAATCAGCCTAAAGTCGTTGAAATTGTTGTTGGTGTCGTTTAGTGATACACGGCGGATAGCCACCTGCTGGGAAATCCGGAACGCGGGTGAGGCTTCCGCGCCGTAAATTACGTCCCGCGGGTCGCCCCATTCATTGACAACACCAAGCAGGTCAATAAGACCAGCGGCGGTATAGCCTATGGTTCTGCTGCACGGGACATCAGCAGGCGGCATTCCATCCCTCATGTCAACCACCGCGCCCCCCATGTTGGAGGGGTTGGGGACGGTCAGCCGATGTTGGTTTTCCATAAGAGCCAATCTGAAAGCACGGTTATTTAAGTTAAAGCCAGGAACAACCATATCGGCTTCTGCATCTGAAATCTGCAATCGCCTTGTTTCGGGTAGCGTCGCAAGCTCACCTACGATAAGGAAAGAACTATTGGCGGGGATGGTTTTCCCTGTTAAGGGGATTACGAACCATCTGCCAGTTCCATCCGCATGCTGTAGGGTAAAATTGTTCATGTTAATCGCTTGGTTGGTGGTGTTGTACAGTTCCACAAAAGTTCGCCCGATAGCACCGGCGGCGGCGGCGCCAGCTTGGAGTATAAGCAAGTCCCCAGCATACCCACTCTTGGATCCCTGCACGCTTGGCGGAGCCCACTCGTCCACGTAAACATTAGCGCGAGCCAGTAAATTGCCAACCGTAAGAGTGATTATGGCCAAACCAGGGCTAATTGCCGTTACCAGGCCATCATTGCTCACGGTGGCTATGCTGCCGTCATTCGAATTCCAGTTTTTGACCACGTTATCCGCATTGGGAGGGTATACCTCCGCAAGCAGTTGTACCGTAGGGGGATAGAATCCATCCTGCCCTTCAGGCCCAGGTGTCATTAAAAAGATTGGGTTTGGGGGATGGTCGCCGTCTGATATGTGAATGTAAACGTCAGTAGCACTCACCGTGCCCATGGGACAGCCCGTAAAGACCAGAACCAGCAAAGCCCAACCGACCAAAACCAGCCCAAATTTACTCGTTGTCAATTTATTCCGCATAATACCCCCAGAATTTTCTTGCAGGTATCGCTCCCCCGCAGATATAGCCATGATAACATGGGTATTCCAGGCTGTACATATTAATTTTCACTTATTCGTGCTGAGGGGTTTAATACCCCGAATGCAATTCCACAGGAGAATGAACGACACAACTTCGTCAAGTGGGGGGATAAAAAAAGCGGGCTTGCTTCAGCAAGACAGCAGGTGCACCGAAAACATCTATTAACTCGCAAATAACAACGATTTTAGGAGGAGGAAATTGTTGCTGAGTGTATGTGTGTGTATATAAAATTTGCAAGTTCCAAATGTTTTCGGCCATCTCACTATCCTGCTGAAGCAAGCTCGCTTCCTATTATGTGTGCAAACTACCCTTGCAAAACCTGAAAATTAGATTCTGCAAGGGTGCACCTCTCTTTTTTTTGTCACATGTTGAACATTGGTACATCCAATGGTTGAGAAGCGCCAGCCTCTTCTTGTTCGAATAAACCAGCGCTTCCCATTTAATTTAGAACGAGTATTCCAGGAACAAGGGGATGGTGAAAACCATCGGCCTGTTGTCGTGCATGGGGACGGCGAGCGCAACGCCGCCCCTTACCCTGGTGTTGCCGACGAAGTTCCTTTGCAGCGAAAGGCCAAAGCCCAAGTCGGTGAGATTGTCCGCATCACCATACGTTTCCTCAAAATTAACGCCGAAGTTGAAGACGACCCTGGCCACGTCCAACTGGAAGGAAGGCCAGATATGTGCGTTCAGGCGGAAGGGATTCGCCGCAGTGGCGTTTCGGAACTGGGTATCCACCCGCCCGATTATTTCCAGAGCGTCCGCCCTGAACCTGGCTCCAAGGGAAAAGCCGAAGTCCGCATCGCGGTCGTCGGCACCAAAAAGGTGTATCGTACAGCCAAGATCCAGGAGCAGTCCGTCAATAGCGGTAAGGGCAAAGGCAAACTCAAGGTCGTTGTTCTCGGTTATACCGGGTGCGGCACTGGCAGGAACGTCCCCAATGAACTGTGCCCTGATCGCACCGATGTCCTGTATGGTATACCCCACCGCGAAGGTCATGTTACGCCAAGCGTAGGCACCGTCACGACGGTTGGCAACGATATTTACACCACCAGCACTTGTGGTAGCGGTTCCACCGCCATCAGTAAAATTGAAGTTGACAAGCTCCCTAAGCGCGCCGACAAGCAAAAGGCCCTCGACCGGCGTGGCGCTTAGCATCAACCCGTTTCGCATTCTAAGGCGGCTAAAAATGGCATCCTGGTTGAACATCATGTTGGTGAACATGCCCATTTCGTCGTCCCCGATCCTGCCGCGAAGACGATCGTCGTCGAAACGCCCGGCGTCAATCCGCAGCCAGTCAAGCGGACCCCACCATGCCTGCAGGAAGTTTTCCCCTTGAAAAGCGGGGTTGGCTTGGTTTGTCGCAAGGGCTTCAACCCGCAACCTCATTCCAATGTTGTGGTCCGCGTTGGCCGCACGCGCGTCAAGCCTTATTCTTGGCCCACCGTTGTTAATAACGCCCCCTATGCCAGCACCCATCGTGTTAGGTGCATCACCCAGACCCTCGACAAACTGGAACGGAACGACGGACATGTCAACCGATCCGCCTATAGTTACCTGTGCCTGCAATGTTACAGCCGCCCCAATCAGCAATCCCGCAAAAACCATTTTCATTTTCATGTGTTTTTTTCTCCTTGCAAAAAGTTTACTCATGCCGTTGCTCATACCGGCAGGATATCCCAAAGGGTAATTTCTATGGGCAAGGTTCGACAAGCAGTTTTACAATTTTCTAACAAAGCATGGAGACTTCTAACAATGGTAACATTTCCCTAACATGCACTCGGTATGTTGTATTTTGTGGGTATTCATCGAGCCGCCAATCCCCCTCTTGAGCAAACCACATTTTATCATCATACTGGTAAGGATGGATCTCCAGGCAAAAACCCGCATTATCAAAATCGCATCGCTAACTGCGTTGGTTGGCAATGCATTACTGGCGGTAGCCCAAATCGCTACGGGTATTTATGCTGGGAGCCTCGCGGTCATTGGTAACGGCATCGATTCATCGACGGATGTTATTATCGCAATTATGACGCTCGTTGTTGCACGAATCATTTCCCGCCCGGCAGACGAGGATCACCCTTGGGGGCACGGCAGGGCGGAAACCGTGGCAACGGCAATACTTTCCTTCGTGCTCTTTTTTGCGGGGGCGCAGCTTGTAATCAATTCGGGCAGGGACATTCTTTTTGGGGCGGAACGGGAAGTGCCGGAAATGCCGGCGCTTATAGTAACGCTTGCCGTTATTGCGGGGAAGCTGCTTCTGGCTTGGTCGCAGTATGCCTTGGGGAAAAAGGCCGACTCCCTAATGCTAAAGGCGAACGCAAAAAACATGTCCGCCGACGTTCTGCTTTCGGCGGGCGTGTTGGCGGGGCTTGGGCTTTCCATGTTCCTCGGTGTCGGTGTTATCGATTCCTGGGCGGCGGTTCTGGTGGGTCTGTGGGTTGTCAAATCCGCGCTTGGTATCTTTTTGGAAGTCAACACGGAACTCATGGACGGGGGGTCAAACGGGGATTTTTACAAGTCCGTGTTTGATGCTGTCAAATCGGTTGACGGGGCGGAACGGCCGCACCGTGTGCGGATGCGGCGCATTGCTGGGTTTTGGGATATCGACATTGATATCGAGGTTCTTTCGGACAAAACCGTTGCCGAAGCGCACGGAATCGCCTGCCAGGTTGAGGCCGCCATAAAAGAACGTGTGGAAAACGTATACGATATTGTGGTTCATGTCGAACCCGCGGGGGATATGGGAAACACGGAAAACGAAGGTTATGGCCTTAGCGAGAAAACCTTTACGGCCTAAACTTATGAATTCTGCATTCCCTCGCGAGCTTCCTTAAATCCTTGCATTTCCTTGCATTTTTGCCTCTTCTGTCGTATAATTTCATACATGAAACAAGTGAGTGTAAGCTGTGCAAATACCTGCTAAGTACAAGATACCTGTCGATTATTACATCATGTTTTGCATCTGTGTTTTGTTCGTAATAGTAGCATTTGTTTTTGATACACCGCAACAAATATTGGAAGGCTACATCAGAATTCACACATCCCGAAGCGTCTTGATAACGGACTACGTGGCCTTGTCTGGATTGGGCGCCGCCCTCGTTAATTCGGCGGTTTTGGTTTTCTTCAACCTGCTCCTCTTGGTATTGAACAAGCGCGAACCGGATGGAAAGATAATCGCCGCGCTCTTTTTGACCATCGGCTTTTCGCTGTTCGGCAAAAATATGTTTAACACCTTGCCGATAATGGCTGGTGTCTGGATTTATGCAAGGGTTTCTAAGATAAAATTTTCAACCATGGTTGTCCATGCAATGGTATGCACAACCATTGCGCCCATTGTCAGCGAGGTAGCTTTTTTTGGTGGCGGCACTAATTATCTTCAAATCAGTGCCGCACTCGCTATCGGGATGTTTGTCGGGTTTATTTTCCCGGTAGTCGCGGAATATGTAAAACGGCTGCACAGCAATTTTTGCCTTTACAATGGTGGGATCGCGGGCGGCTTTATTGCGACAATGTTCGCAGGGCTTTTCCGAAGCATAGGTATGGAGATCGTGCCCGAGAATTATTGGGGTACCGATCACACATGGCACCTGACAATTCTTGCCTGTACCATTGCGGTTGCGCTGATCATTTACGGCATCGCTATGGACAAGCCTGCGGTTTCCTTTAGGCGATTAAGAAAAATCATGGATGAAAGCGATCCGAATGACAGCGACTATTTTTCCAAGTACGGGAACTCTTGCTACAAAAACATCGGGGTAATGTGCATACTGTCAACGGCTGTCATGCTCTTTCTGAGGATACCGATCAATGGCCCTATTTTAGGGGGAATATTTACGATATCCGGCTTTGCCGCATCTGGCAAACACCTTAGGAATACCATCCCGGTTTTAATTGGCAGTATAATTGCCGTGCATTTTAATCATCTTGAATCGACCGCTCCCGTGAATACCCTTGCGATTCTCTTTTCGACGGGGCTTGCGCCCATTGCCGGTAAATACGGCTGGTTTTGGGGCATCGCTACCGGTTTTTTCCATGTTGCGATTGCCGTTTTTATAGGGGACATAAACGGTGGGCTTAATTTGTACAATAACGGATTTGCCGGAAGCTTTGTCGCTGTAATAATGCTCCCGGTAATTGAGTTCTTTAGAGACCTTTACGCAAAACTGTCAACCAAAATGGGCAAAAGAAATAATATGCGCTAATGCATCTGCCAGCTTAGTTTTCGTGCTGCCCGCTTAAAATCCCGTACAGCCGGTCAAGGTCTTCCATAGAATAATACTCGATGTAGATACGGCCTTTTTCTATGCCGCCTTCTATGCTAACTTTTGTTCCAAGCTTCTCGATAAACTTTTCTTCCATGTCAACAATTTCGGGTGAACGTTTTGCGACGGGCTTTTCCTTTTCCTCTTCAGCCAAAGGGGCGGTATTGAGCATCGAGGCCCGTTTTTCCGTATCACGGACGGAAAGCCCTTTGTCGGTAATTTCCTTGAACAGCTTTTCCCGTAGCTTCTGGTTCGTTACCGAAAGCAAGGACTTTGCATGGCCGGGACTTATGGCGCCGCTTTCCAGGCTTTTCTGGACATCGGCGGAAAGCTTTAGAAGCCGCAGGGAATTCGCCACCGTGGAACGGTTCTTGCCCAGCCTGGCGGCAAGTTCCTCCTGGGACAGCCCGGAAAAGTCCATCAGGTTTTTGTAGGCGGCGGCCTCCTCGATTGGGTTAAGGTCGGTGCGCTGGATGTTCTCGATAAGCGAAACCTCAAGCCGTTTCTGGTCGGTGTACTCACGTATAATGGCCGGAATCTCGTCAAGGCCAGCCAGCCGTGCGGCCCTGGTCCGCCGCTCGCCAGCAATGATGGTATAGGTACCGTCGCCGGAATCCGCCGCGATAATCGGCAGGATAACACCATGCTCGGCAATGGAATCGGCAAGCTCCCGAAGTTCCGTTTCGTCAAAATTCTTCCTGGGCTGGCCTGGGCTGGCCGCCAACTTGTCAAGGGCAAGCTTTACCACTGCGTCGTGTTTGGGCATTAAACCCGCAGGTTCAGCAGCGAAGGTGCCCGACCCTGTTTCGGCATTTCCGTCCCCAATACCAGGGAGGACATCGTCATCCCCGGAAAGCAGGGATTCCAGCCCCCTGCCCAATCCTGGCCCTGGCTTACGTGACACTGTCGGAACCTCCGTTTGTCTTTTTTTGCAAAGTACGGTTAAGCACTTCCCGAGCAAGGCTTTGGTACGCCCGTGCCCCCGAACAGTGGGGATCATGCAATACGATGGGTTGCCCATGGGAGGCAGCCTCGGCAAGGCGGACGTTCCTTGGAATAATCGTGGAAAAAACCCTGTTTTTGAAATAGGTGCTAACCTGTTTTACCACATCCTGGGCAAGCCTGGTTCGGGGGTCGTACATGGTAAAAAAAATGCCCCCTATCCCCAGGGATTTGTTCAGGTTATTCTGAATCCCCTGGATTGCCTGCAAAAGATGGGTAAGGCCTTCCAGCGCAAAGTACTCGCACTGCAAGGGAATAAGCACGTCGTCGGCCGCCGCCATACCGTTATATGCAAGCACGCCCAAGCTGGGGGGGCAGTCTATAAGAGTAAAGTCGTAGAGGTCCTTTACGGGGGCAAGGGCTTTTTTCAGGAACAAGTTGCGGCCCGTCTGCCCGATAAGCTCCACCGCCGCACCGGAAAGGTCTATACTGGAAGGTATTACGTCAAGGCCAGAAACAGCCGTTTTCCTTACCACCTGGTCAATGGTGGCCGTCCCAGAAAGAAGTTCATAAATCCCCGGCTTGAACGATTTTGCCCCGACACCACTGGAAAGGTTTGCCTGCGAGTCAAAGTCCACCAGGAGGATCTTTTTCCCTTCCTCGGCGAGGTACGCCCCTATATTGAGAGCCGAAGTGGTCTTGCCGACCCCCCCTTTCTGGTTTACAAAAACATAGGTTTTGCCCATGTAGCCAGTATATATGTACAGCCAGCAAGTATCAACGCCCACTGCATCGCTTGACTCTTTTGCGATTTATGTCATACAATTCTTTGGATTTATGGCTGGTATTCCCTTAATTATTGCGTTTATTGTTGCCATCGTGGTGATGATACTGGCGATCTCAAAGTTTAAGCTTCACCCGTTTTTGGCGATTATGGTTACGGCCATACTCTTCGGAATAGTTTCAGGGATACCCGTCACGGGTATTCCCGAACTTATCGGCAACAGCTTTGCCGGCATTTTCATGAACGTCGGGCTTGTGCTCCTTTTCGGCGCATTAATCGGCCTTACGCTTGATGCCGCCGGCGGTGCGCTCAAAATCGCCGATATGCTCATCAAGGGGGTCGGCAAGAAAAGCCCGACCCTGTCCTTCCTGATTATGGGGTGGATTGTGTCCGTGCCCATTTTCTGCGAATCGGCCTACCCCATCCTTAACCCGATAAGGAAATCTGCGGTACAGCGAATCAAGGCAAGCGGGGTTGCCACGGCCATGGGCCTAAGCACTGGCCTGTACGCATCGCACATCCTGATTCCGCTTACCCCAGGCCCTCTCATAACCTCTTACGAGCTTGGCCTGAGCGAAAACCTGCTGCTCGTAATCATCGTGGGGACGATTATTTCCGTGCCGGCGCTTATCGGCGCGTATTTCTATGCGGTCTACATAGGCAAAAGGGTGAAATCGGACGAGGACCTTGAAACTGCCCAGGGCGACACGGTCAAGTCCTACGACGAGTTGGTGGCGGAATACGGAAAACTGCCCAACGGTCTTATGGCCCTTTCGCCCATACTTGCACCAATCCTACTGATGAGTCTGGGCACGATTGCGAACATCGCCGGCTGGACTGGTACCGCCGCCGAGATAGTGGCTTTCCTAAGCGCACCGGTCATAGCCCTGGCGACTGGCTTTCTCTTTGCGGTGTTTTTGCTTGCGAATGCAGGGAAAATCAAAAAGTTCTATTCCGTCACGGAAAAAACGCTAAAAATGATGGGGCCAATCCTTTTCATAACCGGTGCCGGTGGTGTACTTGGCCACGTCATAAGGGCTTCCGGTGTAATTGACGTTATAACGCAGGATGCGGATGCCCTGCAAAGCCTTGGCCTGTTCTTCCCCTTCCTGCTCGCCGTAGTCATAAAAACGGCGCAGGGCTCGTCAACCGTAGCAATGATAATCACCTCGGGGATGATAGCCCCCCTCATGGGCGATCTTGGGCTGGATGTCTCCGACATGACGCGAACACTCACGGTCATGGCAATTGGCGCGGGTGCGATGATCGTCTCACATGCAAACGACTCATGGTTCTGGGTTGTCACAAGGCTGTCCGGCATATCGCCCCAGAATGGCTACAAATCCCAGACCACGATCTCTTTGATTGAAGGCTTGTGTTGTATGGCCGGCGTCTTCATATTCTCGCTGTTCGTGCTGTGACCACAAGTGACATAAAAAAAAGCGGAACCGCCAGCCCTGGGTTTTGACCCTTGCTAGCCTGTTCCGCCTCTTTTTGGGGGTGCAGGGATCCTACAGCCCAAAAGCGTCCATGATTCTACCTGCCGTGGCATTGATGGTTATCTCGTTAAGATACGAAGGATCGTTGATTTTCCCTCGAAGCTCGGCGATTCGGGCATCGTCCAGAATTTCCGCCGCTCTTGCAAGCTCGGTAACCTGGTAGACTTCCGCCCTTTCCATCGCTTCCGATGAAAGGCTGATAGAATCTCTATCCCCTCCTCTGACCTGATCGGCCCTCCCAATCTTGCTTTCCAACTGAACGTGACTTACTTGACCTATTCTGTCAACCATCATACTAACCTTCCTGCTATGATTATCGGTAGCCTCGCGTTATTTATTAACCCGAATTGGGCCTATTCCCAGAAATGAATACCGAAAACTCACCCACCAGTTCCTTTCTGGACGCTAAAGCGGCCAGAACTTCCTCGGCGGTACCTCGGATATACTCCTCGTGAACCTTGGTCATTTCCCTTCCAATACAAGTATAGCGCACAGGGTCGATTTCCGCAATATCCTCCAAAAGCTTTAGCACCCTGAAAGGGGATTCGTACAGTATGACCGCAGCTTTCATTGCAAGCAGTTCCCTCAGCCTGGAACGTCGCCTGCCTTGCTTTGGCGACAGAAAGCCCTCGAAGACAAGCGTTTTGTCCGTACCGCCGGCAACGCTCAGCAGCGCCGCAAAGGCGGAAGGCCCCGGAATCGGGACAACCTCGTGCCCGGCATCGGCCGCCATGCGTACCAGCACCGCGCCAGGATCGCTAAGGGCTGGGGTGCCGGCATCGCTGGCGTAAGCCACCGCCAGACCCTGATCGAGGGCGGCGATTACCTTTTGGGCGGCAAGCCCCTCGTTTTGGGCGCGGCAGGAGAGCATTTTCACCCGAATCCCCAGGTGGCTTAGGAGTTTTAGGGTGCGCCGGGTGTCCTCGCAGGCCACCAGGGCCGCCGTTTTGAGGATTTCCACGGCCCGAAAACTTATATCACCCAAATTCCCTATGGGCGTGCCGATAATATACAAGGTCGCCACAGGAAAAAGTATAATCGTTATGAGTGATTTGTTACAGATGCTAATTTTTGTCATCCTAGGGCTTGTCCTGCTGTGGGGGGGCTACAGCCTTCTTATGGGACAATGGATGAGGCTGCGCCGTCAGATGAAGCTAGGCGGCAAAAAAAGAAAATCGGGTGCTGCCGGGGACCCAAAGGTCTGCCCCCTCTGCAAGGCAAGGCTTGCAAATGGCGAACTGATACAAACCCAGGCCTTTCCTTCGCTTACCGGGGGAAGCGACAAGCAAATGCACATCCAGGGCTGCCTGCTCTGCCTTGGCGGCGAGCGTGGCAGGTGCTGCCCCGTATGTTCGGCGAAGTTAAGCGTAAAGGAAAAGCTTATTGCCCGAATGTTTGACCGATCGTTTAACCGGCACCATGTCCACATTCTTGGCTGCGATCACTGCAGAAGCCACAAGCGGCGGCCCCCCGCGACAATGGAACGATCCCCAAAGGACAGCCCGATATCGCCAAGTAGAATGCCTGGGGCATAAATATCATTTCGTTTGGTGTATTTTTTGTTACCCAGCAAAGCTGTCAGTTTATGCTTGAAAACCAGTAGCGCACTTCTTATATTCTAGTTAACCACATCGACTTTGCCTAATCAAATCAATGGAACACCTTGCAACTCGTATACATGACCGGCTTTTGGCCTGTTCATGCCACCCTGCCAGGGAGGGGCTTCATATGAAGAACGGGGGCAATTTTTGTGTATAAGGCGGAATTTGCCGTCTTATAACTTACTCCGTTGGAGTAAATTCTGCCTTAAAGGCAGGCAAATTTGCGTGACTACCTGCCGTTGGGGTAGGTAATCACAACAAGGAGTGTTTCATGAAAAACACTTTGAAGTTTCTTGGGATTATCGCCTTGGCAGCGATAATCGGCATCTCTTTCACCGGCTGCGATACTGGCAACGGCGGTGGCGGCGGCGGCGGTGGCGGCTCCGGTAACATGAATAGCGTCGATTCGGCTCTGATAGGAACATGGGTTGGCGATGCGCGTAACGGCACACTGGAAATTACGGCCAACAACATTCGTGCTATGAGTCCAGGTGGTGCTGCTTCGGTTGCAGGTGTAGTAGATGGCATGCGACTAGAAGCACAGCAATATGGCATGAGCGTAAACATTACGGCATCTGGCGGTAAATTTACCGCCTCGATCACGGGTTTGGGTAGCGAGGATCTGCTTGTTTACTCGATTGTAGACGGAAACCTTACAATCGACGAGCCAGGTTATTATCGTGATGAGCCCCTTTTTGTAGGAACTAGGCAGTAAGCATGGCCTATTGAGGACGTGCCCTGGCTTGTTCGTTCATCCAGGGCACGTCTTTAGCCATTCAGAACAGGTACTTTGCCGGCGAATGGGACATATCCCTTGCCGAACCGCTCCCATCCCCTCCACCTGAGTCTAATTTCGCTGAATCTTAGCGCCGGCCTTGCCCAGCCGCAATTTTTTCATTTTCTTCGGAAAAACGCTTGACTTTTGCCCATGGAACCACCAAGATTAGCACACCAGGGGCGGCATTGGCGGCTGCCAAAAACAAAAAGGGGGATTTTGCTGTACAATGTTGAATATTAAGCCGTCTATTCGGCTCATTACCCCCCCCCCCCCCCCCCCCCCCCCCAGCTAATTCCTTACCAGATATAGACTTACGTGAAAAAAACGTAAAAAAGCACCCCGCCCAAAGCTACACAAATTATAGCCCCTGGCGTGTTTCGCCCGAAGCACAGGGGGGAAGATCCGTCCCAAGGCAAAACCGCGCGTCGCGCGAGGAAATACAGTATCAGGTTTATCACACTTCCAAGCGAAAGGAGAATTGACATGAAAAAAAATGTACACTGGAAAATGACGGCGGCACTGGCGGCATTCGGCCTTGCCTTCGCGCTGATCCTAGCCGGCTGTCCGATGGATTCACAGGACAACGGCGGGGGGCAAGGGACGGGCATCCCAAGCCAGCTTGTAGGCAGTTGGGGAACAGGCAGCGTCGAGGTGATCAGGATCAACGCGGACGGCACGGGAACAATCCAGGGCAACGCCGCTGGATGGTCGGTTAGCGGAAACAGGCTGACGCTGACACAGGATCTGGGGGCCGCCCACGGCGGCGAAGCGTCCGGCTCGGCGGCATGGGCCATAGTCGGCGGCAGGCTGCGCCTTTCCAACGGGCAAGGCACACTTGGCACGCTTTTGGAGACCTTCCCGGATCTCGACAGGCTGGGCGACGGTGACGGCACCGACATCACCTGGACCGCAGTCGCCAACAGTGCCACCGATACCACCGCCATCAACCTTACCTTCGGCGCTTCGGTCGCGGGGCTGGCTGCGGACGACATCACCATTGCCCCTGGAACCGGTGCCGCCACGCCAGGCGAGCTTGTCGGCAGCGGGACGACCTGGTCGCTCATGGTCGCCGTGGCAAACCCGGGAACCGTGTACGTCTCGGTTGACAGGGCGGGGATTGCGCCGGGGCCCCAGCAGCTGGAGCTTTTCCAGGGCGGCACCGTCATCCCGGCGGAGCTTGTCGGCAGGTGGTACCTTGCGCCCATTGGCTTTATGTACGAGTTTACCGCGGACGGGCGGTTTATCCCTGCGGTGGGCTATACCGGGCAGAGGATATCGGTAAGCGGGGACACCCTTAGCGTTTCGATGGGCGATGCCACGGTGGGGACGGCGGACTTCGAGTTTACGCCCGGCGTCCGCATCATGACGCTTTCCAACGTCGCCGGGGCGGCTGGTTTTGTGGCCGGGGCGCACACATGGCGGGGGGTCACGTTCACCGCCGCGGCGAACTGCGAGCTGTTCGCAAGCGCGATAGATTTTGAGTTCGACTACCCCGTTTGGGGTCTTAGCCCCGCGCACATCACGGTTACCAACCAAACCGGCGCGGTGGTAAGGGGCGATTTGACAGGCGAGGGCAGGTTCTGGTCGCTGGGCGTTACCGTGACGACCGCCGGGAACGTGATAGTGGCGATAGACAGGCCTGGAATCGAGGGCGGCCCCGAGCTGGTTGAGGTGAACAATACCGCAACCTGGTCCGCGGTAGCGGACAGCGCGACGGACACGACCGCCATCAACTTTAGCTTCGTTACCCCCGTCGCGTCGCTGGAGGATGGGCATATTACGATAGCCGCCGGAACTGGCTCTGTGACAAGGGGGGATTTGACAGGCAGCGGGGCAGAATGGTCGCTTGCGGTTGTCGTTACAAGACCTGGGGACATATCGGTTTCGATTGACAAGGCGGGGGTTGACGGCGCGCCCAGGACGGTTGCCGTTCGGCCCATAAGCTGGACGGCGACTCCGAATACGGCCACGAACACGACCGCCATCGACTTTGTTTTCGGTGCTCCCGTCTACGGGCTGAGCGCTGGAAACATTACGATAGCCGACGGAACCGGATCTGTGACAAGGGGGGATTTGACCGGTAGCGGCATGGAATGGTCGCTTGCGGTTGTCGCTACAAGACCCGGGGGTATGTCGGTTTCGATTAACAGGGCTGGAATTGACGGCGCATCCAGGACGGTTGCGGTTCGGCCCATAACCTGGGCGGCGGTGGCTAATTCTGCCACGAACACAACCGCCATTAACTTTGTGTTTACCTACCCCGTTTACGGGCTTACTGCGGATGACATCGCAATTGGCGGCGGCAATGGCAGTGGGGCTGGTGCGGCGACAGGGGGAGCCCTGACCGGCGGCGGCACGGAGTGGTCGCTTGCGGTTGCCGTTACAAGACCCGGGGACGTGTCGATTTCGATTAACAGGGCCAGAATTGACAGCGTACCCAGGATGGTTGCCGTTCAACCCATCAACTGGACTGTGACACCCAACACGGTCACGAACACGACCGCCATTGACTTTGTGTTCGACTATCCCGTTTACGGGCTGACCGCGGCAGACATTGCAATTGTCGGCCAGTCTGGTGGCGGCAATGGTAACGATAATCACAATGGCGATGAGTCCCCGTTTGTTGCTACCCTTACCAGCGGCTTGGGTGCGGTAACGCCAGGGGCTTTAACTGGCAGTGGCAGGGAATGGTCGCTTGCGGTTGCCACGATTAACGCCGGTGACGTGTACGTTTCGATTAACGGGGCTGGAATCGATGGGGTACCCAGAACGGTTACCGTTCAGCCCATTAACTGGACGGCGGCCTCCAATTCCGACACGAACACGACCGCCATTTACTTTGAGTTTGACTACCCTGTTTACGGGCTTACTGCGGAACATATTACGGTTGCCGATGGAACCGACTGGAGGTCTGGCGCGGCAACAGCCGGGGCTTTAACCGGCGGCGGAACATCGTGGTCGCTTGCGGTTACCGTTACAAACTTGGGGGACGCGAACATATCGGTTTCGATTCGCAAGCCAGGAATTGCTGGCGACCCAAGGATAGTGGAGATTTTTAGGGAGCCTGTTTCCTGGATCGCAGCCGCTTATGGGCATCCATTCACAACCGCTATCAACTTTGAATTCGACGAGCCGATTCCGGAACTTTCGGCAGGGTATTTCTGGTCTGCTGGCGGAATTGGAGTGGTAGAGAAAGGGGTCTTGACGGGCGAGGGAACATCGTGGTCATTAGCGGTTGTTGCTATAGTGAGTGGAAACATAGATTTTCGGATTGGAGGACATGGAATTGCAGACGAGCCAATTACCGTTACGGTTCATGCGCCACCTGTTATATATGTGTCCGCAGGCGATTCGCACACAATGGCGATCCGTGAAGACGGCACGCTGTGGGCTTGGGGGAACAACGGGAGCGGGCGGCTTGGCGACGGCACGGCAACTACTGGTGATGGTACATGGGGAGTTAACAACAACCGCCACAGCCCCGTGCGAATAGGGACGGATACGGACTGGCGCACAGTGTCCGCTGGCGGAAATCACACAGTGGCGATTCGTAAAGACGGTTCGCTGTGGGCCTGGGGATGGAATTTGCAAGGTCAGCTTGGCGACGGCACGACAACGCAACGCACTCGCCCCGTGCAAATAGGGACGGATGCGAACTGGCGTACAGTGTCCGCTGGCCAGTTCCACACAATGGCGATCCGCGAAGACAGATCGCTGTGGGCTTGGGGAAGCAACGGCCACGGCGAGCTTGGCGACGGCACGACAACCAGCCGCCACAGCCCCGTGCGGATAGGGACGGACACGGGCTGGCGTGCGGTGTCCGCTGGCAACTCCCACACAATGGCGATCCGTGAAGACGGTTCGCTGTGGGCTTGGGGGAACAACGGGAGCGGGCAGCTTGGCGACGGCACGACAACTCGCCATCTCAGCCCCGTGCAGATAGGGACGGATACGGATTGGCGTACGGTGTCCGCTGGCGGGTCACACACAATGGCGATCCGTGAAAACGGCTCGCTCTGGGCTTGGGGAGATAATTGGGGCCAGCTTGGCGACGGCACGATGACCAGCCGCCACAGCCCCGTGCGGATAGGGACGACCACGGACTGGCGTACAGTGTCCGCAAGCCGCGCTCACACAGTGGCGATCCGTGAGGACGGCTCGCTCTGGGCTTGGGGAGAAAATTGGTATGGTCAGCTTGGCGATGGCACGCAGACCAACCGCAGCAGCCCCGTGCGGATAGGGGCGGCCACGGACTGGCGTGCGGTGTCCGCAGGCGGGTCACACACAATGGCGATCCGTGAAAACGGCTCGCTCTGGGCTTGGGGATTTAACATTGATGGCCAGCTTGGCGATGGTACAGGCGGAGGAGGCTGGCAGAATCCTTACAGGGGGCGTCGCACCAGCCCTGTCCAGGTTATTAGGCCATAGGGTGCACAGGCAGGGCGGCAACTGCCCTGCCAGGGCTTGCCGGGAAGCAGCACGCTTCCCGGCAAGCCCCACTTTAATTGCGGGGCTTGCCCCCACTATCAAGATAAGCTGAGTTCGACGGGATAGAAGCCCCCCAAGCCAAATCCTGTATAATTGTGTATACCACAGGCCAATCCAATTTGGGCTTGCTAAATCGCTGATACAGCAAGAAAAATAGGGAGCGCGATGGTGTCAGTCACTGCTTCTGGCCTACCAATCACCGCGGTGCCAGACACCAGGTTTTTAGGCTTTCCGCGCTTGGTGTCTGACACCATCGGAGGCGACGGTGACTGTCACCGCTTCTGACACACCAGTCGCGGCGGTGACAGTCACCACTTCTGACCTACCAATCACTGCGGTGCCAGACACCAGGTTTTAAGGCTTTCCGCGCTTGGTGTCTGGCACATTCGGATGATGTTGTGTCAGTCCCGTCCAGATCATGCCTAGGCCATAAAACGCCAGGCCATAGGCAGCCAGGGCTTGCCGGGACGCAGCACGCTTCCCAGCAAGCCCAAATTAGATTCACGTGACTATCTCTCCACGGAAATCAATTTTTGTTTGAGAATGACAAATTTTCGTGGCCTAAGTACCGTACTTGACAGGTTTCTGGAAAGAAACGACACTGTAGTCGGGCGATCCGCCATCTTCTTTGCATAAATCAGGAAGTTTTTGTTGTTCCTCCTTGCGCCGACTATCGCATAATCAGGGTCTTTTATTCGTGCTGAGGGGTTTAATACCCCGCCCCTTGGGGCGGTTAAAAGGGTAATAAACCCCGAATGCAATTTCACAGGAGAACGAACGATACCCCGCTGCTTGCGGCGGGGTTCGTTCATTAGTTCTGGTATTCTACCAAAATCGGCTTCCTCTCGTGAAGGCTCCATGACGGGAGGAGCCGTTTATGCTAGACTGGGAGGTATTGATATGAGTGGCATAGACCCGCCTAAAACGGAAACGAAAAATGAACTGGCTAGGGAACGCGAAGAGAACGCCAGAAAGTCGCAAGAGACAGCGGAGCGGTTGTTTCCCAGGCATGAATGGGAGAAGGTGGAGGATGGAATTTATCTGTCCACGAATAGACCCGTTGGGGATAAATCGGGCTACCCAAGAGAATTGGAAAATGCGCAGATACTTCGGAACCTGGGAAGCACGGTATACCTGACCCCAGAACCAAGAAACGTAAAAGGCAAAAAGTATGATGCCATCGTCAATGGGCTGGTGTATGAGTTCAAGAACGTCAAAGGCAATGCAAACACGCTTGAACACCAGTTCCTGCGATCCCGTTCGCAAGCTCCGAATGTCTTTATAAACCTCGATGAATCTCCCCTGATGCAACGGGATGTTATGTCGGCACTATACGGGGCCAGAAATAAACGAACCCATGTAAACCGAGAGGGGAAAACCGTCAAGGGGTATGATGACAGCAACCAGTTTCCTGGCGGCCAGATCATTTTGAAATTGAAAGGCACGGAAGGCTTGATTTATATGGATGTGGACGATCTAAAAATACCGAAGGGATAAAAAACACCGGACGCGAACGCCCGGGTATGGTACGAGGGGGGATGTTGCCATCCCAGCCTCGCACTACAAACATATCATATACGCCAAAGCTTGTCAAGCGTTTTTCGAGAGATAGCACGGAAATCAATTTTCGCATGAAGGCAAAACAGGGGGGAAGATTTAGTCCAACCCTATTTGTCCCCCCCGCCAGGTAGGAACCAGTTTAATTTGGGCTAGGTTTTTTTTGAGGCGCGGCAGCCACCTTGCGCCATACCGCCCATGCGACTATACTGTCTACACAACGGGGGAGCGGCGTGGCGGCAAAAGCACTTTTCAACGACTTCGACGACTTACTGGACATCTGCCAGGACAACGTGTTCAAGG
>Ga0209755_10000788_pt1 | contig 55138 bp, 57 predicted proteins | sample TergutCo191P1_FD_187301 | JGI IMG/M metagenome (GOLD analysis project Ga0209755, IMG submission 187301) | Cornitermes sp. P1 segment gut microbial communities from Petit-Saut dam, French Guiana - Co191P1 (SPAdes) (version 2) | ecosystem: Host-associated > Arthropoda: Insects > Digestive system...
AACACCCGCACCGACAACCCCAGCACCGACAACCCCAGCACCGACAACCCCAGCACCGACAACCCCAGCACCAACGACAGCCGCACCAACCACAGCTGCCCCCACAACCCCAGCCCCCACCCCCGCGACTATCAACATCCCAACAAACGTACATGGCGGCACATTAGAGGTGCTATTTGACGACCCGGATATTATTTTCACAAACGGAATGAGCCTGCCTACTGGCACAGTAGTTTTGCTATACACCACGCCAAATAGCGGCTACGAGCTTGTTTATTTGCTAAAAACAATCAATGGCACAACAACCCCCCTAACCCCCGTGGGCAATAGAGCCGAATTTACCCTAACGGCCAATGTATTTATAAACGCCTATTTCCGCCTAATAGCCGCCACGCTGCCGATTGCGACATACACAATCGAGCTAATTGGCGGCGGCACAATAACCGCCGGGGCTATAAACGTGGAGCTATTCGATTTTGTCAATGACATTGTGCTAAACAGCGGCGATGCTGTGGCTTTGGGCACAGAGCTTGCCATATGGGCGGGCGTTCAGTATGGCTATGCCTATGAAATCTACCGCGCCATAATCGATATCGGCGGAATCGAAACAATCCTAGACTCAATAGACGACGGTTTCATAAATTACGACATCACCGTGACAGGTGACATAAAAATCACAATCGAAGTGATTCCGGCATTTGCTGTGACGTATTTATTCGCAATGCTAGACGACCCATCCGCCACCCCATCCCCAGATGCCGCCGAATTCACCATCATCCGCGGCATGAATCAGATTTTTGATGGCGACATGGTAGGATATGGCGGGATAATCGAATTCGAGGTAATACCAAATACGGCATTGGGCTACATCCTCGCCTATATTTTGGTAAATGATGTTGTAAACACCACCGGATATTACACAGTTATCGGCGATGTTGAAATTACGGTCGTGCTGACCCAGGATTTGCCGATAGTCACATACACAATCGAGCTAATTGGCGGAGATGTGATTACCGATGGGGCTGTTTCGGTGGAGATATTTAATCATGAAATAGGTGTTGCGCTGGCTAGCGGCGATGCTGTGCCGGTGGGTACGGAAATCGCCCTATCGGTTGGCATAGCCCCCGGCTATGATTATCAAATCGACCACGCTCGCATCCACATCGATGGAGTCGATACATTCGCCGACCCTGGCGGCGGCGGCACATATTTGATTTACAATTTTGATGCGACAGCCGATGCGGATATCCTAGTGGTATTCCGCCGGACATTCGCCGTGACATATTCATTTGCAATATCAGGCGACCCGGCCGCCATCCCATCCGCCGATGCCGCGACAATCACCATAACCCACGGCGTGGATTATATCGCGGATGGCGATATGCTGCCATATGGCGCGCTAATCGAATTTACCGCAATACCAAATATGGCTCTGGGCTACAGTCTAGCCGAGATTTTGGTAAATGGCATTGCAAACACCACTGGTTATCACACAATTATCGATACTATCGAAATCACGGTAGTGCTGACCCAGGATTTGCCGACTGTGACATACACCGTCGAGCTAATTGGCGGCGGCGATATTACCGCCGGGGCTGTTTCGGTGGAGATATATGATTTTGCTAATGACATTCGGCTAGATAGCGGCGATGCTGTGGCTTTGGGTGCGGAGATTGCCCTGGTGGTTAGCATAGACCCAGGCTATGATTATCAAATCTACCGCGCCATAATCGATATCGGCGGGGTCGAAGAAATCGCCATCCCCAACCTCGATGGCACACTTTTGATTTTCAATTTCGCCGCGACTAATGATGCCAATATAATAGTAGAAATCCGTCCGACATTTGCGGTGGCATATACGCTGGAGCTAGTCGGCGGCGGCGCGATTACCGCCGGGGCTATTAGAGTGGAGCTATATGATGCCGATAACGACATAGTGCTAGATAGCGGCGATACTGTAGCTTTAGGCACAGAGCTGGCCATTTGGGCTGGCGTTCAATATGGCTATGCCTATGAAATTTATCGTGCCATTATTGTTATGGGCGGGGTTGAAACTATTGTCGAAGTAGCAGATGATGGCAGCAGATTTTTGAATTATGATATTGTTGTGACAGATGACATAAATATCACAATCGAAATCCAGCCGGCATTTGTTGTGTCATACACATTTGCAATGCAGGGCGACCCATTGACCGCCCCATCCGCCAATGCCGCAGAATTTTTCATAACCCGCGGTTTGGATAGTATTTTTGATGGGGATATGGTGGGATATGGCGGGATAATCGAATTTTATGTGATTCTAAATACGGCTTTGGATTATAGCGTATACCAGATTTTGGTAAATGGCGTTGTAAATACTACTGGTAGTCATACCGTCATTGGTGCGACCGAAATTACGGTTGTGCTGGAGCTAAAACAGCCGACTGTCACATTTGCGGTCGAGCTTTTGGGCGGCGGTGTGCCTAGCATTGCTTTGCCCACCCCGGTTTTGACCCAATTTGATTCTGGGGATATCGTGGGTAGCGGGGATAGTTTGCCGGTGGGTACGCGGCTGCGCTTGCAGGTAGAGCCTGTTTGGACGCAGGGCTATGAAATCCGCCATGTTTTGATTACCATCGGCGCGAATACCTATACCATCTCCCCCGTGATTTCCGCCGCAAACCGCGGCTATATCGATTTGGATGATATTATTTTGAGCGGCGATATTGGCATCGCCGTGGTATATGGCCGCATGGCTACTATTTCTCTGGATTTTGAAATAGCTGGCGGCGGCGCAGTGCCTGCAAATCCTGCGGTTGTGGCCTTTGTGCCGGTTATTGATATTGGGCCGACTGGCCCCGGGGATTTTGTGCCACATGGCATGGGCTTTACATTTACCGCAAACACCCCCGCCGCCGGGCATGAGCTATTTTCGGCGACAATCGAAATAGCTGGCGAGCCGCCCGAAACAATCGCTGCCACAGGCGGCGCGATTAGCGCAAATATCATCGCCACCGCAGATATCGCCATTACCGTCACCCTGCGCAATCAGCCTTCGGTTTCTATTGGCTTTGCGCTAGAGGGCGGCGGCACGCCCTCGGTGAATTTGGCAAATATTGTAAATGTTACTCGGAATGATGGGCTTGTTTCCGTGACAGATGGCGATTTAGTGCCGCTAGGGGCGGATTTGGATGTTAGCATCACCAATAATCCTGCTCTGGGTTATGAAATAGTGCGGGCTTTGATTTCGATTGCATCAATCATGCCCGGCAGCTATTTTTACCCGATAGCCGGGGCGATAGCTACCCAGATTTATGCCGATGGGGATGTGGGCATTATTGTCACCGTCCGGCAGATTACTGTGCCTATTGATTTAAATGTGGCAATGTATGGCGGCGGCACATTATCCATATCGCCCGATGTCGAGCTGGTAATTTATGCCACCAATGAGCCTGTGGCGAATTATGTGCCTATCAATACCCGCCTGCGCATAGAGGCAAACGCATATTGGAATGCGGGATACGAGATTCGCCATATCGAAATCGATATAGATGGCGCATCCCCGCGGATTGTCACCCCTATTATTTCTGATAATAATCATGGCCATATCATTATCGATGATATTATCGTCACCGCCGCCACCGCGATAAATGTGGTTTACGACCGTATGCCCGCGATTGGCGTTAGCTTTGAATTATATGGCGGGGGCAGCCCCTCGGTGGGTATTACCGCGGATATTTCCTTAGTCCCCACCCATTTTGGCGGCGCGCCTATAGATATCGGCAGCTTTGCGCCGGGGGATTATATCCCGCTTGGTGTTGTGGTGGATTTTGTTATTGACGGCGTTTCCGGCGATTATGTCATATATACGGTAGATTTATATATGGCGGGCGACTTTTTTGGCTCAATGCCTTTGCTGGGCGTTACAATAACAGGCGATATTGATTTTATCGTAATTGTGCATGAGCCTGTTACTATCACATACAATGTGGCGATTTATGGCGACCCTACCGACACCCCCAATCCTGCGGCTGTTTCGGTGACCATCACCCCAACCCCCGCGGCTGGCACAAATATCTTGCCATTTGGCACAACCGTTGATTTGGCGGTAAATTCGGCAGATATCGGCTATTCAATCTACCACGCCCTCATCACCATAGGCACAACCACCCACACCATAAACCCGGCGGCGGACGGCATGACGCTAACGCACACATTCTCGGCCTATGGCGATGTGAGCATACAAATCTATCTAAATCGCGATACGCCTAGCTATGCCGCCACATATACGCTGGTGTTTTTGGGCAGCGGCGCGATTACCGATGGGGCTATAAATGTGGAGCTATTCGACGCTGATAATCTCGAGGTGCTAGATAGCGGCGATACTGTAGCTTTAGATACAAACCTTAGCATATGGGCTGGCGTTGAGTATGGCTATGCTTATGAAATTTATCGCGCCATTATTGTTATGGGCGGGACTACAACAACCGTTGATGTAGCAGATGATGGCAGCAGATTTTTGAATTATGGTATTGTTGTGACAAATGACATAAATATCACAATCGAAATCCAGCCGGCATTTGTTGTGTCATATACATTCGCAATGCAGGGCGACCCATTGACTGCCCCATCCGCCAATGCCGCCGAGCTTTTCATAACCCGCGGTTTGGATATTGTTTTTGATGGCGATATGGTGGGATATAGCGGGATAATCGAATTTTATGCAATGGTAAATCCTGCTTTGGATTATAGCGTATACCAGATTTTGGTAAATGGTGTTGTAAACACTACTGGCAGCCATACAGTCGTTGGGGCTACCGCAATTACGGTTGTGCTGGAGCTAAATCAGTCGACTGTGACATTTGCGGCGGAGCTAATCGGCGGCGGCGCAATTACCGCCGGGGCTGTTTCGGTGGAGGTGTTTAATCGTGAAATCGGCGTCGCGCTGACTAGCGGCGATGCTGTGCCTTTGGGTACGGAAATCGGTCTATCCGTTGGTATAGACACCGATTATCCATATGAAATCTACCGCGCCCGAGTATATATCGGCAGCGCGCCCGTTAGAATCGCCAATCGAAACCCCGGCGGCATGTCTTTGATTTATAATTTTGATGATACGAATTATGATGTAAACATCATAGTCGAGGTGCGGCGCATGCCGCAAATTACTTGGAATTTGCTGGGCTATGGAATGGCCGTCCCTCTGGGGCTTGTTTATGGCGTGGTTTATGCGCAGTATGGCGAGCCGGGCGTTCATCCTATTGATTCCGGCGAGAATGTGCTGTTTGGCTATGATATTTTGTTTGATTTGCAAATAGGTGCTACCCATGCCAATTATTATGGGATTTATCATTTGATTATCAATGAGGCGGGGCAGATGGAGCGTCGGCTAACTCGGACTCCCGGCGTGGCGAATTTGCGCGAGATTATCCCGGCTAGCGGCAATGTGGATGTTACCATAGTGATTCGCGAAAGACCCGCCGTGGCATATTCTGTTGGGGTATATTTCGACCCTGCCGGGGCAGCAGTTCACCATCCCAATGCGGCTAATGTCAGCATGTATTATGGCGGAATCTCTCCCCAAACCCCTATAGGCTCGCGTGTTTGCTTTGGGCAAAATATCTATATTTCGGTAGCCCCAAATGCGGGATATTATATTTACGAGGCTCGCATTTTTTCAGGAGGCATATGGCTGCGCTCGGTGCAACCTATTGCTAATGGCACGATTTCCCATACCCTCGCCGCAAATTACACCGATATACTAATCGAAATCATAGGTAGACAGATAACCCACACCATCACATTTGCGACGGAGCGAATCGGCGGCGGTGCGATTACCGCCGGGGCTATTTCGGTGGAGGTGTTTTACCAGGGCTCTTGGGTAACTAGCGGCTCTGATGTGCCATATGGCGCGACAGTCGGTCTGTCGGTTGGTGTAGACATCGCTTATCCATATGAAATCCACCGCGCCCGAATATATGTCGGCAGCGCGCCCGTTAGAATCGCCGAGGCCAATCCCGGCGGCGCGTCTTTGGTTGATAATAATATTGATGTGTATGGCGATGTAAATATCGTAGTAGAGGTTCGCCGCGTGGCTGTGATTACATTTTCAACATCACACCGCGGCACACCGCCATCACCCCCGCCGGCTTTGCCGCCAAATCTTGCAGATGTTTCTGTGCAAAATGCCAGCGCGGCTAATGCAAGCGTGACCAGCGGCAATACGGTAACGCAGGGCGATTTATTGTATCTATTTGCCGAGGCAGTTTCCGGGATGAGCCCGCCCCTAGAGATATACTATGCTTTGGTGACAGTTGGCGGCGTTCCATCCACCGTCAATCCGAGTTCGGTTGGTGGTGGTATCAGCCACGAGTTTACTGTCCAGGGCGATACCAATATCGAGGTATTTACCCGGCTAATTCCGAGCATTTGGTATAACCGGATTACGCCGGATGGCATACCCGGTTATCCGTATATGACTGATGCCACGATAAATATCACCCGTAATTCCGTGCCAGTATCATGGAACGAAAGAATCCCCACAGGCACTGAGCTGAATATATTGGTAGAGCAAACAGCCAACCCTCGTTTTACTCTATATGAGGTGCGGGTGCTAATGGACGGAACTGCCGACCCCATTATTACCCCGGCGGTAGATGGCGTGGTGGATAAAGATATCATAGTCACAGGCGATGTGAGGGTATATATTGTGATGATGCCGGCTAGGGTTACATTTAGATATGCGATGATTGATGCTGGCGCAGACCCGCCTCCGCCTCCGCCTACTGCTGGTGCAGTCGAATTTGTAATTACCTATTTGGATTGGTGGAATAATCCTCAAAATGTGGCGTATGGCGGATATGTGATGCTGGGCGAGCTGCTGAATGTGGAGATTTTAGCCGATGGCTATTACCATATTATGGATGTGGTAATCAGAGTAGGCGGCGAGATATATACCCCGACTTTTCGCGATACGGATGGGCCGCAAAACAGTTTATATCATATTTTCGCCTATGGCGATGTGGAGATTACCGTATATTTGCGGCGGATGGTTACCATTACTACGGTTTTGCTTTCCAATGATGATACGGACATCGGCGGCATGCCTGCCCTTGTTATAATTCTTCCCACCCCGGGCCCTGGCGGTCTGGTGAATAAGGACCGAGAAATTACCATTAACGTCTCCAATCGCGCAGGCCATAATGTGTTATATGCGGAATTGGTATGGGGGGATGACCTATCAAGCCGGCATAGGTTTTATCCCGGGGGGATGAATAATGTTGCTGCCCACGTATTTTATGCTCAAACCGATACGACTCTCTATGTGCGCCTCGCAGTACCGACGAATGTTCAGCCCGACTTTGGCAGACTAACGAATACTATCCCGCGTAGAATACCTCAAACAACAGGCCACTCAATTTTAGTCGAATGGGAGCTAGGAGGAAATTCCGGCACTATCGATTCCCAATTGCTAGAGAGAAATATCCCTCGCGGTGCAACCGTTAGGGTAGTGGTACCACCCCTTGCGGGATATGAATTGCTTTATGTGACGGTTTCTCAGGCGCTTGTCTACTATAAAACGCTTTTGGCAGACGAGGTTGCGCCGGGGAATAATAATACCTTTATCGCTCTCTCTAGTTTTAGTTTGAACGCAGTATTTACACCCCCATATTCTTCGTTTTTGAGCGTTACTGAAGAAATGCTAGATGGGTCTGCTGTGTCTAGCGAGGCGGCAAATAATTGGAGATTGCAGCTTCAGCCAGTTCCTTCCGGCACTCTTGGCGCGATTATTTCGCCCGGCATGAATGTGGAAGAAGATGCGCGGCTAAGATTCGCCATCGCCCCGCATGCAGGGTATGAGATTTATTCGATTATCCTAAGAATGGGCGGCGTTGATACGCCTATAACCATTGCTGATGCCCTAGTACCGAGCCTAACCCCAGCAAATCCTGCTGTAGGCTATATCTTTTATGCCACAGGTGATTTTAGCTTTGTAATTATCCATAGAGAGCAGTAAGGGGTGGGGCATTGGAAACAAATGCATTAGATGCAATGAGGGCTTTTTTCAGGCTAACCGACTCGGATGAGGCGCGGGCTTTATTTGCCGAGCTAGAGGCCGGACTGGTGCGGACGGTTTATGAGCATGGCGAGATTATTTGCCAAATCGGCGATGGGGCGGATTGTATGTATTTTATCGAATCCGGTATTGTCGAGGTTTTGGATAAAGAAAATCAGCCGATAAATGAAATGGGCGAGGGGGCGTATTTTGGCGAATTTGCGGTATTGACTGGGGGTGTGCGTTTATCCACCGTCGCATCAAAGGGCGGCACTATCGTATATCGGATGGATAGGGATTTGATAAACCGCGGGCTGACCTATAATCCCGCGGTTTATGGAAATATTATCCAGCAGCTATATGGGCAAATATCGCAAAAGCATGTGAAAATACGCTCGATGGCCTCGCGCCGCCGGGGGATAATTCGCGCGGATGCAAACCAAAAGAAAATGAGCACCAAACAAATACTGATAAACTATGGGATTATCGCCATTGTGTTTTTATTTGCAATGGCGGTTATTCCCCGGGTGGATACGCCGATATGGTATTTTTTGCCAATCGTTTTTTTGATGGCGGGAATTGTGATTACAAAAAGAACGCTGGAATCCTTTGTTTTGGCCTGCATGTTGACCATGATAATGCTATATGGGCGCGGATTTTTGGTTGGGTTTTATAATGGGGTTATTTCGGTTTTTAGCGATGTTGTGATTATGGAGATTGTTATTTTTATAGCATTGCTGGGGGCGATTACAAAGCTGCTGCTAAATTCCGGCGCGATAAATGCCCTGCGGCGGCTATGCATAAACCGGATAAAAACCCGGCGCGGCTCGCTATTATCGGCTTTGCTATGCATGATAGTGATATTTATTGATGACCATTTGAGCATGGAGGTAGCGGGGATTTGTCTAATGCCTGTCAATGATGAAAAGGGCGTGCCGCGGGAAATGAGCGCGCTGATTTTGGGCATGGCGCCGGGCGCGGTAAATTTGCTAGTGCCATTTTCCGTTTGGGGGGTATTTTTATCTGGGATTTTGATTGTAAATTTGGGGGACGAGGGTTTGTTAGTTTTCTTTCAATCAATCCCCTTTAATTTTGCCGCTATTTTAACAATGATTGTGATTTTTATAGCCGCCATTGGCAAATTGCCGCTGATTGGCGGGCTGAAGCGGGCGCAGGAGCGGGTGGAAAAAGGCGGGCATTTGTGGCCGCCAAATTCTGAGGATTTTTTTCATGAGGAAGACAAAAATGTTCGCGGCAATATCATAAATCTGCTTTTGCCGCTACTTTTGTTGCCTGCCGCATCTGTTGCCGCGGGGGTGCTATTGCGCGGCGGGTTGTCTGTGCATATTGGCGCGGGCATTGTGATTACGCTATTGGTAATGTTTGGAATGTATATTTTTCAGAAAATTATGACCCCGGAGGAATTCTTTGATAATATAATATCGGGGATTGAATATATGGTTGTGCCGATTGTTTTGCTGGTTTTGACATTCGCCTTTTCGGGCGGGATAAAGGAAATCGGCTTGGTGGAATGGCTGGGCGAGGTTGTGCCAAGCATTGTGGGCGGCCAGATGTGGCTTTTGCCGGCGGTGATTTTTTTGGCATTTGCCGCAATGACGGTGCTTTGGGGCTCGAGTTGGTCGATTTATGGCATCGGGCTGCCGATTGCCATCCAGTTGGCAATCGTCACAAATGGCTCTATGCCGCTATTTGCCGGGGCGGTCTGCGCGGCGGGGATAATAGGCGACAGCCTATCCATCCACCAATCCGACAATGAGGATGTGGCGGCGATAGTGGGCTGCGAGCCAACCGCCCTATTTATGGCGCGTCTGCCATATTTTGCCATAATTACCATCCTCACCCTAATTTCCTACATAATCGCCGGAAGAGTTTTAATTTAACCTTGACATTTCGGTTAGTTTGTGCTAACATAAAGACAATGGGGGTGTCTTTATGGGAAATTTATATGATATTGGTAGAGATTGCGAATTATTGATAGAGGATTTGCCGAAAATCGGGCTGCTAGAGGGTCTGGGTTTGCGCGTTGGTACGCGAGTTGCTGTGCGGCAGCGGTATGGGCTGGGCGGGCCTGTGCTTTTGCGGGTGGAGGATGCTTTTAGCGTGGCAATAGGCAAGGATATCGCATCCCGCATCGTTGTTAAAAAATTGGCAGCATCATGAGCCACGGTCTGCAAAGCGACGATAAAATTTTAGGCAAGGCTAATAAAATTTTGCTAATGGGCAATCCAAATGTGGGTAAAAGCGTGTTTTTTACCGAGCTGACGGGGATTGCGGCGGTTAGCTCAAATTATGCCGGCACTACCGTTAGTTTTATGGAGGGGCGGCTGGCCATAGGCGCCACCGATTACGCGCTGATTGATGTGCCCGGTACATATTCGCTGCAAGCCACATCCGAGGCCGAGGCCGTTGCCACCCGATTTATGGAAAGCGGGGCGGCGGCTGTTATTTGCGTTTTGGATGCATCAAATTTAGAGCGCAATCTCCATCTGGCGTTGGAATTACGCCCTTTTGGCATACCCATTATTTATGTCTTAAATTTAACAGATATTGCGAGCCGCCAGGGCATTAGCATAAATGCCAAACTGTTGGCGCAAGACCTTGGCGCGCCTGTGATTGAGGCGGTCGCGGTTAAAAAGCAGGGTGTAGCCGAAATCAAAAACCAGCTGGCGGCGATTTTGCAAAATCCGCCGGGCAAATGCACCAAAACCGCCTGTGGCTATTGCAAAAGCTGCCCTCATGGCGATAGCGGCGATATTTGGCTGGCGGCGAGGGATATCGCCCGGCGCGTCACCACGAAAAACCCCGCAAATCCGGGCTTTTTGGATAGGCTGGGGGATGCGATGCTGCGCCCTATGCCCGGCTTGCCGATAGCCGCGCTGGTGTTGGTTTTGCTGGTGGGCGTTGTGGTTTTTGGCGGGCGCGGTCTGCGCATGCCGCTGATTATACTAACCGACGGCCTAATAGTGCCCTTTTTCCAAAATGCTATCGCAAATATTTTTGTGTTTTTTAACGCCGACGGCAGGTTTGCAGAGATTTTGCAAAATGTGCTAATCGGCGAATTTGGCATATTTGTAATTAGTTTTCAATGGATTATCGCGCTGATTTTTCCATATGTGTTTTCGTTCTACATAGGAATTACATTTTTGGAAGATTCTGGATATTTGCCCCGGGTGAGTGTCCTCTTTGACAATATTATGCGAAAGCTGGGCGTGCAGGGCGGCAGCCTGATTCATGTATTTTTGGCATTGGGATGCGCCATTCCCGCCATTTTGGGCAGCCGCACCGCCACGACAAAAAAAGAACGAATGATGATAGCGACAATCATTTGTTTCGCAATCCCATGCATATCCCAAATCGGCGCGCTGGTCGCGCTCACCTCGGAATTTTCATGGTGGATGCCATTTTTGATGATATTTTTCGCCATTTTGCTTTTCGCATCAACCGCGCTAATCGCGGGGAAAATCATCCGCGGCAAAGTCGACCCCATGATACTGGAAATCCCCAATTTGCTGATGCCAGAGCCAAAAGCCTATTTCCGCAAATTGGCTATCCGCATGAAGCATTTTTTGAAAGACGCCGAGGTACCCATGCTAGGCGCGGTATTTCTGGCCGCATTGCTGGCCGGTACGGGGGTACTGGGGGCAATCGCGAACCAGCCACAGGTGCAAGCGGTGGTCAGCGGCTGGCTGGGCATGCCCGAGGAGGCCGTGGTTTCGCTGATTTTGGGCATCGTCCGCCGGGAAATGTCCGTCGCCCCCCTGCTAATGCTGAATTTGAGCCATTTACAGGCGTTTGTCGCCGGGGTGGTTTCGCTGATGTATTTGCCATGCTTATCAGTTTTCGGGGTTTTGGCCAAGGAATTCAAAATCCGATTCGCCGTAATAATCTTTGTTGGAACTGTAACAACCGCGATTTTGGTGGGCGGCATAATAAATCAAATCGGACAGTTAATTTTTTAACGAAAGGGGTATAATATGTGGATTACAAAATTAACCCATAAAATCGAAACCTTGGCCGTACGAAATCCGCTGATTTACCGCATTGCGGCGCGGTATTATACCAAAATTATCCAAAAAGAAATCAGCCTGGCCGGCATTACCGAAAACGATCGGATTTTGTGCATAGGCGGCGGGATATGCCCATTTTCCGCCATTATGCTGCATCAGGCCACCGGCGCGCGGGTGACTGTGATTGACAATCAATCCGCATGCATCCCCCATGCGCGAAAAGTCATCAAAAGGCTGGGAATCAGCGAATCCGTGCATGTTATGTGTCAGGATGGCTGCTGCGCGAATTTGTCACTGGAAAATTTTAACATTATCCATTTCGCCGTGCAAATTACCCCAATGGAATCGGTTTTTGCAAATGCGGAGCGGCTCGCACTTGCTGGCACAAAATTTTTGGTTCGCCAGCCGAAAAATTCTGTAAACAAACTTGTTGGAAATACTATGCTTTACGTTAAATAGAGTGAGGAGAAAACAATATGGAAATCAAACAAAAACAAAGACACGAAATCGCCGAAGAATATAAATGGAAACTAGAGGATTTGTATGCCACCGCCGATGATTGGCGCAGGGAATGCGATTTGCTCGAGGGCAAAATCGAGGCTTTGCAGGATTTCAAGGGCGAGCTGAATTCGGGGCAGGCCATTTTTGATTGCCTGGAGGCAGATATGGCTTTGTGCGAGCTTGTGGAAAGAGCATATATGTATGCAAATCTAAAGCAAAGCGAGAACACCGCTCTGGCTGAATCGCAGGCCATGGCCGAGATTGCCGAGGGCATATATTCTGATTATGAAGAAGCATCGGCTTTTATCGCGCCCGAGATTTTGCAAAATAGCGAAGAGGCCTTGCGCAATTTTATCAAAACTACGAGCGGCCTTGGGATTTATGAGCATTATATTAACAATCTGCTCCGCCAAAAACCGCATACCCTAAGCATCGAGATGGAAGAGCTTTTGGCTTCTGCTGGCGAAATGTCGCAGGCCGCCGCCAATGCCTTTGAATTTTTGAATGATGCCGATTTGAAATATGGCACAATCATTGATGAGGACGGCAACGAGGTTGAGCTGACCGATGGGCGGGCGGGGACGTTTTTGTGTTCAAAAGACCGCCGTGTCCGCAAGGATGCTTACGAAAAGACGATGGCCGCCTATGCCGCCCATATCAACACAATCGCCTCTCTTCGCAATTCTGATATCAAAAAAGATATATTTTTCGCAAAGGCACGAAATCACAAAAGCACGCTGGATGCCGCTCTTTTTGATAGCAATATCCCAAAAGAGGTTTATGAGAATCTGATTAGTACCGTTCATGAATTTTTGCCTGTTGTGCATCGCTATAATGCTTTGCGCAAGCGGGTTTTGGGGCTAGATGAATATCAGCCCTATGATTCCGATGTGCCGCTAGTCGATGGAATCGAATTGAAGATTCCATACGACAAGGCGAGAGAGATGGTTGCAGAAGCCCTTGCCCCTCTTGGCGACGAGTATTTGCGCATTATGTGCGATGGCATGAATGGCGGCGGCTGGATTGATGTTTATGAAACCGAGGGCAAAACCAGCGGCGGCTTTCAATGGAGCGCGCCCAGAAATCACCCATATATCCTGCTGAATTATGCGGATAACTACGAGGATATGTTCACATTGGCTCACGAGCTAGGCCATGCCATGCATCATCATTATGCCGACAGCAATCAGCCATTGGTTTATGCGGATTATACAACATTTTCGGCGGAAATCGCATCAACTGTCAACGAAACGATAATGATTGAATATATGCTGAAAAAAGCAGAGGACAAAAACACAAAAATACACATTTTGACAGAATATATACATCAATTTACTTATACCGTATTCTGTCAAGTGATGTTTGCGGAATTTGAAATGCTCACGCATCGCATGGCCGAGGAGGGCGAGCCGTTCACGCCCGAATCCATCGGCGAGGTCTATTTAGATTTGCGCAATAAATACGAAGGCCCAGCCTTGGAGGTTCATGAATACACCGCCATGGGCTGGTCGGATGTGCCGCATTTCTTTGAGGCGTTTTATGTCTATCAATACGCCACGGGCTATGCCGCTGCAATCGCTTTTGCAAAGCGCATCAAATCAGGCGACCCACAGATGCTGGCGGACTATTTGGACTTTTTAAAGGCGGGCAGCAGCGGATATACGATTGACATTTTGAAAAAAGCGGGGGTCGATATGAGTTCGCCCGCGCCGATTCGGGAGGCTCTGGAAGTATTTGAAAATCTTGTGGCTGAATTAGAAAGTTTGATATAAAGGCAAGCTCTATTAGGATGCGCACTGCCAAGCGAGAGTGCGCAAACATTACACAAGGGGCGACAAAATGGGCGAGTTGCAGATAGTAAGTTCCTCTAACATTGATATAAATGCTGTATATTTCGGAATTGCTTTGTCCGGATATGAATATGCAGATATAGATAAGCCTGATGATATTGTAACACTATTGCAACAAATCAGAGGCTACTCCGACTTGGACGAAGCAAAACGATACTTTTCAAATGCGCAACAATCAACGTGTGAGGCCTATCCTTTTTGGCCGAGAGCTGCACTTTTAGAGAGTGCAACATTTTTTATCAATGAAAAAGGGTTTGATTATGATGACTATTGCACCTATGTCAAAGCTCGCCCCAATTTAACTGACGAGGAAAAAAGTGATGAGTTCTTTTGCTGGATTAAAGATTTTCCCATGTATTTAATGCAGATAAAAGCGAACCCTTTATTCCAAGATATTAACGAACAAATGGAAAATAAAGTCAACAAGATATTGACGAGTTCGATTGAACAAATAAGAACAATAGAAAACAGGCTAGATTCGTTACAAAAAATCGCAACGCCTACTATTTCCGAAATATCATTAACTATCTGTCCGATTAAATGTGTTTACTCTGCGGATTATTTTGTCAGGGATTCAAAGATGTCGGTAATCATCGGGGACTTTTTGCCTCACTCAATAGCGCATGAATATTTGCATCCCATTGTTCATCCATATATTCAAAAACATAGAGAACATATTATTTTTAACAATGGAAGTAGGTGCTTGGAGTTAGACCAGTCGTACTACATGGATAACGATGAAAATGGGGTGCTTAACGCTTTTGAAGAAAATATTGTTCGTGTAATCTCGAATCTAATCCTTGATGATGTTGAGGTTAATATTGAGCAGTTGATTTATGATGCATTGAACAACCGCTAGTAGTATAACTGCCAATCAAATAATTGCTAATACCGCCTCGGCGCATTTTATGCCGTCTATGGCGGCGGAGATGATGCCGCCGGCATGACCCGCGCCTTCGCCGCAGGGGATTAGGCCGCGGATGCTGGAATTTAGCCCCTCGTCGCGGGGTATGCGAATTGGCGAGGATGTGCGGGATTCGATTGCGGTTAAAATCGCGGTCGGGTCGGCAAAGCCGCGGATTTTTGCGTCCCATGCGGCTATGGCCTCGGCTATCGCGCCTGTTAGCGCGGGATTTGGAATCAAAAAATTGGAGTTTTGGAGAAAGTCGCTTAGGGGCTGGGTTGGTGGCTTGTTTGGCGCGGGGGCGATATTGTGGGCGTGAGCCTCTAGGTCGCGCTGGAAATTTATGCCAGCCAGAGGGTCATTGCCAAAATCGTAAATATCCACCGCCGCAACTATGGCGGCATTTGCAAAATCGCTATTTCGCGCATAATCGCTCATGCCATTGATGCAAAGATGGCCGGCCTCGCTGGACGCGGGAATCACCACGCCGCCGGGACACATGCAAAAGCTGTAAACACTGCGGCCGCCGGGGGTGCGGTGGGTCAGTTTATAATCCGCCGGGGGCAGCTGGTGGGCAAAATCCCCATATTGGGCGCGATTTATGGCGGCCTGAGGATGCTCGATTCGCAGCCCCACCGCAAAGGGCTTGTTAGACATAACTAACCCCATTTTATGCAGCCATTCAAAAGTATCGCGCGCGCTATGCCCGATTGCTAAAATCAAATGGTCGGCAATCAGGGTATTTTCGCCATTTTTGTCGATAATATTTGCGCCAACCAGCCGCCCGGCATGGGTTTCGATTCCCACCAGCCGGCTCGAAAAACGAAACTCGCCCCCGAGCGCGATAATTTTTTCACGAATAGCGGGAATCACGCGCCGCAGGCGGTCTGTGCCAATATGCGGCTTTGCCAGATATGCAATTTCCGGCGGCGCACCAGCGGCCAAAAGCTCGGCAAATACCTTTTTGGCGCGGATATCGCGGCTATCGGCGGTCAGTTTGCCATCGGAAAAAGTGCCCGCGCCCCCTTCGCCAAACTGCACATTGCTTTCGGGGTCGAGCCTGCCATTGTCAAAAAAATCCGAAACGTCACAAACCCGCTCATCAACAGCCTTTCCGCGCTCAATAACAATAGGCTGCTGCCCCGCCTCGGCCAAAATCAGCGCGGCAAAAAGCCCCCCGGGCCCCGCCCCCACAACCAAAGGCCGCCGCCCGACCAAATCCTGCCGCAAAACCGCGCCATATTCCTGCTTTTTAACCCTCTCAACATTTTTGCCCTTTAAATATCCGGCCTTATTCACCACATTTGTTTCAATCGAATAAACATAATGAACATTGCGCCTATCCCGCGCATCAACCGACTTCCGCGCAATCGAAAAAAATTTAAAATCATCGGGCGAAACCCGCAAAGCCCGCGCCGCCTTTGCTTTCAGCCCGCGCCGCTCATCCTGCCGCCGCAAAGCCTCCTCCGGCCGCAATTTGATATTATTTACACGTATCATCAAAATCCTCCAAACCTGTTAAAAAGGTTTTATTGCCGCGTTATGCGAAAAGGCTCGGCTGCTTGGTTGAGTATTTCGTTTCGCATGCCTTTGCCCAGTTGCCCCCAATAGTTACTGCCCCATGAATACAAATGCCCCTCTTTTGTTATGGCCAATATGTGGGTGCCAAGTGCGAAAGAGCCGCCCAAGGAAACGGCGTAAATATTTTGTTTTAATTGAACAGGATATGGCTGAACACGAAAATCCCCGGTAAGTAGCTGGTTGCCCGAGTTGTGTCCCCAGCCCCACAGGGTGTCGTCTTTAGTTATTACTAAGGCAAAATCATGGTTTGTGATTACAGAAATAACGTCATCTTTGATTTTAACAGGATATAGGGACTGCTCGAAAGTGCCATTGCCAAGCTGACCCCAATTGTTTGCGCCCCAGCCCCACAGGGTGTTGTTGGTGCATATAATGAAAGTATTGAATCTGCCGGTGGATATATATATCACATCGCCCATCAATCTATAAGGAACATTTTGACAAGCACCATACCTGCCGCGCCCATCTCCGACAAGAGCCGGCAAACCCCATGTCCATAGGTATCCCTCTGCATCCAAAGCCACAGAATGGTTTATTCCGGCCGAAACCATCGCGATATTATCCATCACAGCCACAGGTCTGGCTTGTAACTTTTTGTTGCCGTTGCCTAGCTGGCCATATTCGTTGTTGCCCCAAGCCCATAGGGTATTGTTTTTATCGATCGCCAAAGTGTGCATACTTCCAGCAGAAACCGCGATTATATCGGTCATTATCAAAACGGGGGAGCGTTGCGCTTCAATCGAGCCTATTCCCAGCTGACCCAGCCTGTTATATCCCCAACCCCAAAGGTTGCCCTGCGTATCAATAGCCATTGCATGAGGCCAAAGTGTGGTGCGGCCAGCCAGCGTATCGGTTCTAACCGGAGCCCCGTTTGCCGAAATGGCAACCACGTCCGCCATAATTCGCAAAGGCGCAAACTCAATAGCGTTTACATCCCGGCAATCAGAAAATTCCCCCAAGCCGCATAAACCGCCGCCCCAGCCATACAAGCTCCCGCAAGACAAGATCGCATAAGAAGCCCAAACCCCCGCAGCGGCGGCAATAACAGGACTATACAACTGCGCCTTGGGGACGGGAGCGGGTGCGGTCGTACCGCAAGCCGCCAAAACAAAAACCGAAACAAACAATACAGACATCGATTTTCTAATTTTATTCATATTGACCCTCCCTACATATGTATGTGAAAAAAGTGTCAAGAAATTTAATTCTTAACACTTTTGTTTTTTACTGCGGTTGACAGGACTTGAACCTGCACGGGCTTGCACCCATAGGAACCTGAATCCTACGCGTATACCAATTCCGCCACAACCGCGAATGGCGGCGGCCATTGGGAGGCCGCCATTATTTTATCAATCTTGGGTATAGGGCAATAGAGCCATATGCCGGGCGCGCTTTATGGCGACGGTTAGCATACGCTGGGCTTTTGCGCAATTGCCTGTTGAGCGGCGGGGCAAAATTTTGCCGCGTTCGGAAATAAATTTGCGGATGCGCCCTAGGTCTTTGTAATCAATATATTTGATTTTTTCGGCTGTGAAAATACAGGTCTTTTTTCTCCTGCGGCCACGTCTTTTATTTATCATGTTCATTCTCCTTATACTGGTTTAAAATGGTAAATCGTCGTCATCCAGGCTTTGGTCTGGCGCGAAAAAGCTGTCGTCTTCGTGGGTGGGGGGTGGAGCGGCCTGGGGTAGGGGCTTTGGCGGACCATATTGACCCTGACCCTGCGCATATGGCGATTGCCCCTGATTGGCGATTCTGGCCTCATAGGCGGATTTGCTTTCGGTAAAGTTTTGCTCATCTAGCACAACCTCGGTATAATACTGCCTTTGCCCATTTTGCTCATATTGGCGTATTTGCAGCCTGCCCGTAACAGACACCTGCATGCCTTTGCGCAAATGCTTTTCGGCAAATTCGGCATCCCGGCGAAAACATGTGCAATTGATAAAATCGGCATCCGGCTCGCCTTCTCTGCGAAAGCGGCGGTTTACAGCCAAAGTATAGCGAGCAATAGCCATAGGCTCTGCTTGATTTGAATATCTAATTTCAGGGTCGCGAGCGAGCCGCCCAACCAAAATAACTCTATTCATAGTCAGCCCCCCGCTCTATGCCGCATCTTTGCGAATCATCAAATACCGCAAAACATTCTCCCGGATATTTAGGCGACTTTCAACCTCTTTTGGCATTTCGGCCGGGGCATTTATGGTGATAAAGGAATAAAAGCCCTCGGTCTGCTTTTCGATTTCATAGGCCAGCTTTCGCCGTCCCCAATCATCAATTTTTTCAACACTGCCGCCAAATCGCTCAATATAGCCAATCACGGCATCCATCTCGGCCTTTAGAGCCTCCTCATCCAGGCTCGCCCTAATAACGATGCCCAGCTCATACTTATTCATCAAACTACCTCCTCATGGTCTTTGGCTCGCCATTAAAAACGAGCAAGGATTCATACAAAATAAAATTATACCACATCCAGCCAAAAAATACAAGCCCTTTTTTAAAAATTTCCCAAATTTTTGTGTTGCGCGCTAGGGCGAGTTTTGGTACAATTAAAAAATGGAGGTGGGGCAATTGAGTTTGAAGAGCAAGGCGTATTTTATGATTATTTTTCCGGCGGTTTTGATGGCTTCTTTGTTGTCGGTGCGCGGGGTGCATTTTGTGGCTACTTTTTTTATTTCTGTTATTGGTGCGGTGGTGGTGTATTTTTGCTGGCTTTTTATGAAGGAGCGGCGATTGAATAATATATTGGATAGGGATTGCGACCCGGTGCGGTATTTGGAAAAATGCAATAAAGCGAATATGGTGCAGCCCGATTTTAACAAGGCCATTGCCTATCTGTGTTTGGGGGATTTTGATAGGGCGATTGGTTATTTGCAAAATGTGGAGCTGCCGAAAAAGGTGTCAAAGCCCCTGGAATTGGTGTATCATTGCGCGTTTATGGTTTATTATTTGGAAACCGGGGATTTGGAAAATGTGAAAAGGATATACGAGGAAAATATAAAGGAATTGAGAAAATCGATTTTGCATCCAGCGATTACTTTTAGCGTGGATTTGCAGGTTTTGGCTTATCAATACAAAGTCAATATGACGGATGATACGGCAAAATATTATTTGGAGCAGCTGGGGTATCTTTATGAGGTGAATTCAAAGAAAATTAGCATGCGCCAAAAAGTAGCCACTCGTTTTATTGAGGCGGGATTGCTGGAGGGGCTTGGCGATATGGATGGGGCGATGAAAAAATATAATACGGTGGCAAAATATGGAAATAGGCTGTATATTGCTAAATTGGCTCGTGAAAAATTGGCAGAGCGCGCTGATTGATAACTTGCAATCTTTTTTGGTTTGTGGTAAAATGGGATTAGGATGAAATGTGGGGGAATTGGATGGAAAATAGTTATCGGTATTTTTGCAATGAGGATTGCCAGTATTTTCCGTGTCATGAAATGCCGCGGGAGGCGGGGTTTAATTGTTTGTTTTGCTATTGCCCCCTATATGCGCTGGGGCGGGATTGCGGCGGGGATTTTGATTATTCCGCCGGGATAAAGGATTGCAGCGGCTGCGATTTGCCCCATCGGCCGGAAAAATATGATTATATCATAGGGCGGCTGGCGGATTTGATTTTGGAGACGCGCCAATGACCCGCGCCGAAATACAAACCCGCGCCAAAGAGCTTTTTGGCATATCTATCCCGCTGGCGATGGAGCTTTTGGCTATATCTGTGATGGGTATGATTTCCACAATGCTCGTGTCGTCTATAAATGAATACGCCGTTTCGGCGGTGGGCATGGTGGATTCTGTTTCAAATTTGGTTATCGCCCTTTTTGCCGCCCTCACCACCGGGGGGACTATTGTCGTTGCCCAATATATCGGGCGCGAGGATGGCATTTCCGCAAAACGCGCCGGGGGGCAAGCCTTGATTTTGGCGGTTTTGTTTTCGCTGGTGGCCACGCTGGCTATGCTGATTTTCCGCCAGCAGGTGCTGGCTCTGCTTTTTGGCGATGCCGCAGATGAGGTAATGGAGGCGGCATTTACATTTTTAACCATTGTTTTGTTTTCATTCCCCGTTTTGGCCGCCACCCAAACCGCCTTTGGGATTTTGCGCGGCAGCGGCGATACATTCACCCCCATGGTTGTCAGCGTTTTAATGAATGTTGTCAATCTGGTTTTGGGCTTTACCCTAATCCGCGGGCTGGATTTGGGATTTATTTCCATTCCCTCATTTGGCGTGGCGGGGGCGGCCGTGGCTTTGCTGATTGCCCGAGTTATGGGGCTGGTGGGGGTTATGCTATTTTTGATTTTCAAAGCCAAGCGAGTTAAATTAAACCGGATTAAATATTTTAAACCAGATTTTCCTATGCAAAAAACTATTTTAACATTTGGCGTGCCTACTAGTTTTGAGCAGGGGCTATTTCAGGCGGGGCGGCTGATTCAGCAGACATTTGTTGTTACGATTTCCACCGCCGCCATCGCCACAAATACGATTGCCAATTCTTTGATAATGTTTGTAAATGTGCCGGGGATGGCGCTATCGAGCGGTATTATGATACTGGTCGGCCAGCGCATAGGCCGCGGCCAATATGATGATGTTAAACGCACAACGCTTTTTGCCGCCGGCATGTCTTCGGTGCTTTTCGCGGTTTTGGGCGCGGCGATTTTTATTATGCGCAATCCGATTTTCGCGCTATTTTCCCCATCCCCCGAGGCTCTCGAGCTTTTGCCGCTGGTTTTTGGCAGCTATTTGCTGGCAACGCCGCTGATTTGGTCGATTTCATTTATTATCCCATCGGCTCTGCGCGCCACCGGCGATGTTTTATTCACAATGATAATAAGCATATCAACAATGCTAATATTGCGAGTAGTTTTGAGTTATATTTTTATCATAGTGCTGGACTGGGGAGTTTTCGGGGGTTGGCTGGCTATGTATATCGATTGGGTTGGGCGCAGCATATTTTTCCTGCCGCGGCTAATTAGCGGCAAATGGCGCGGAAAAGGAATTAAACAACAAGAATAAAGGAGATTGTTAAAATGATAACAATAGAGAAAGCGCAGATTTTTAATATTGAGGGGGCTTTGCGCGGGGCGCGCAATCCCATGAATTCATGGCATTTGATGGATAGCTATTATGATGATGCCGGGGAATTTGTTTTGGGGGAAAAAGACCGGGATTTGGCAGGGCGGCTTTGCGCCGCTGGCAGCGACCACCGCAAATTTTTGCGGCAGATTTTGGTTTGTGTGGATATCACCGCGCCGCTGTATTGGTGGAAGGAATATGATACGTATAAAGTCGCTACCACGGCCAATTCCCAAAGCACCATGCATAAACTGCATACCCGCCCAATCGAGGAGGCGGATTTTAGCATAGAAATGCTGGCTGATGCCGACCGCGCCGCCTTTTTTGCCTATCTATCTCATTTGGAAAATCTGCGACAAAAATTTGTCAAAACCAAGGAAAAGGATGCTTGGTATGCGCTGATTCAGATGCTGCCGGCCAGCTATAATCAGCTGCGCACCCTGACCATGAATTATGAAAATCTGGCGAATATGCACCACCAACGCGCCACCCATAAACTAAACGAATGGCGCGTTTTTTGCGAATGGATAAGGACTCTGCCTTTGACAGACCTGTTTATCAAACCCCAATAATCTCGGGCAAAATCAGCATCAAGGCCACGCCGATAATAATGCCGATTGTGGCCAAATAGGGATGATGCTCTTTGTTTTTTTGGCATTCGGGAATCAGCTCGTGGACGGCGACCCAAACCATTGCCCCTGCCGCAAAACTAAGGGCGGCGGGCATTATGGCATCAAAGCGCGTCACAATAAAAAAGCCCAGTATTCCCGCTAAAAGCTCGGCCAGTCCTGCTATTTGCCCTAGGAAAAATGCGGAGGTTTTGCTTGCGCCCTCGCGGCGAAATGAAATGGCGACGGCGGTGCCTTCGGGGATATTGTGCAGGCCGATGGCTAGGATAATGGGGATAATTAGTGCCAGCTCCTCTGGGCGGAAATCCGCGGGCAATGCGCCCAAAAGCACCCCGATTGCAAATCCTTCCGGTAGATTGTGGATGGATATCGCCCCGGCCAGTATCGAGCTTTGTTTATACGCAAAAACCATCCGGCGCAAAATAATATCCAGCCCCATTATTCCAAAGCAGCCGACCAAAAATCCCGCGAGCACTATTATCCAGCCCGGCCATGCGGAATATTCCGCCATTTCAAAGGCGGGCAGCAATAGCTCGAAAAAGCCCGCGGCCAGCATAATGCCCGCCGCAAAGCCCAAAATAATATGCGACATCTGCCCCTCGCCTTTTTTGAAAAACGAAACCAAGGCCGCGCCGATGGTGGATGCGACCCATGTGGCCAAAGCCAAAATTGCCAGCAAAATAAATACGGAATTCAAAAAACCACCCCGATTCATATTTCTCCCATTATATGAATCGGGGTGGTTTTGAGTACTTATGCTTTTCCGCAAATTAACGAATTCATAACTACCCTGCCAAATTGCGCGATATAAAATGCCGCGAGCATCAATCCATATGCATAAACGATAATTTCAAAAATTGCATTAAATGGCGTGAGCGCATTTAGAGAGCCTGAGTAGATAGCGAACATAAAACCATTTAGCGCATGGAAAACCAAGCCGCCTGAATTTATCAGCCCTGCCAATACTGCTACTGCATCACGTTTTTTTAACAACGAATACACCAAAACCCATGCAAGCAAGGCAAAAACCGTATTGGGCAATGCAAACGACATAAACCACGGCACATATCCATAAACGACTTCTTCGGGCGGAAGCACCCCAAAAAATCTAACCAAATACAATGTGTTTACAGTCGCATTGAATATACTTAGCGCGACAAGCAACCTGCGATGTGGCATTATTACTCTCCTGTCGAAACGAAATTATCCGAAATGCGCTATTTCCGCTACTCACAAACATTTTTTGCGACTTATTTGTTTATTTGTGCGTCAACAATATCTCCAAAAAATGGCATTTTTACTTTGCGGCCTGTGTAGGCGGAATAGCTCAGATATGCCCATGAGATTATTGTGGTGAATGTTAAAAGCCCGGTGATGATGCTGCGGATTAGGCGGAATATGCCGCCCGCTAGGGGAATCCATGTTACCAGCGGGAAAATCCAGCCCAAAGCGATGCCCAAAAGCGTGAGCGAGCCAAACCAGAAAATGGATTGCAATGCGGCAAAGCGAACGGTTTTATTTTCCCGCTCCAAAACCAACACAATAATACCGGTGATAAATCCGCCGATATAGGCCAGCATAGCCGCCACATTTTCATTTAAATCAAAAACCGATTTTCTCATATTATTTCCTCCTTTTATTTTCTTTCTGTATACATATATACGGCGGGGTTTTTTAAAAGTCTGCAAAAAATAAAATTTTATGAGGGCAATCGATTTAGCCCCTGCTGGGCGGCATTTATGCGGTTTGCGCCGCGCAGTTGGTTATTGATAATATGCTGATAAAAATCCCGCGCTAGGCTAAAATTGCCATCCTGCTCGGCAATGCGGCCTAGATAATAGAAAATAAATCCGCCATTGGGCGACTCGATATGGGATAAATCGGCGGCGCGCTCTAGGGCGAACCGCGCCTCTAGGAAATTTTGCGCATTGAAAAGGGCGCGACCCTCGATAAAATAATCGTTTTCCACAATGGGCGAGCTGGTGGCGCGGATATGATGATAAACCTCCGCCATTTCCGGGGATAGGCGGGGGTAATCCAGCCCATCTAGGGTTTGCAGGGCGGCGGCGTGTAGGCCGTTTTGCATATGAGCCTGTGCCATCAGGGCTTGCTGCTCGTTTTCCAAATGCGCTTGGGTGGCCAAAGTGCGCGCCAAATCCCCCTCGAGGGTTTCGATTTCGGCGGCCTGCGCGACCAAATCATTATCCCGCCAATAAATCTCGGCGGCATAATATTCGCGTGCCTCATATAGCTCGTTTTCTAATGAGTAAATCTGATATTCAAAATTATTGGTAATATCTGGGATAATCAAAATGCGCATAAACAAAAACATACAGCCAATACCAATGATAAACGTGAGAATTCCGGGAACGGTAAAAGAGCCGCCAAAGGATTTTTTGTGTTTTTCGCCAAAGGGATTATAATTTCGCGCCTCGGCGGCTTGGCGGGTATTTTGGGGCTTTTGGGCGGGTTTGCGGGTGGATTCGGGAATGCGGGCGGGCTTTTTGCGAAAAACCTGCGCGTAATATTTGCGAGCGATAGCATTGCCGGCATCGATTGCCAAAACCCGCTCTATCGCCGCCGCCGCCTTGGTTTTATCATTCACGCTCAAATGAGCCAAAGCCAGCAGATTTAGCGCGTCAACAAAATTGGGAGAAATTTCCACAGCCCGGCGCAGGCGGATAATAGCCAAATCCTCGCTATTTTGCTGCATATATCGCAGCGCCTCATTATATAGCTGCAGCGATTTTTCGGCGGCCTCGAGCCAGCCCCTATCCCGGCGGCATTGGTCGATATAGCCTTTTGCGGGGTTTTCGGCGGGCTGCAAATTCGCGCTAATCATCCATTGCTGCATCGCATCAGCCGCGCGGCCGCATGCAAAATACACCAGCCCCAAAAGATTTCTCGCCTGGGTATTGCGTTTATTTATGGAAAGGCCGGATTTCAAATCCAAAATGGCCTGATGCAAATTTCGCGCCTCGGCCGCCCGCAGGCCTTTATTATAATAGCTAATAGACATATTAACAGCCCTAGTATACAAAGCCGCGTCAACACCGCAAAAGCCGCAAATATTGCCGCGGGCAGGGTTTTTGCAATTTGGGCAGGTCATGATAATTCAACCCCTAATCATCAAGTTTAATTTTGCCGGATAAATGCTGCAAAAGCTCCAAAATATCCTGTATATCGCCGAGATTTTCATCCTCGCGCATCTCATCAATTTCCAAATTTAGGGAAAATTTCTTTAGCTCGTCTTTGAAATCAATCATTTTAGAGTCCCTCCTTTAAAATCTCGGCGCGGATATCGCCAATCAAATATAGCGAGCCTGTGCAAAAAATTATGCCATCCGCGTCGGTTGCCTCTCTGGCGCGAGCCAGAGCGGTTTTATGGTCGTTTTCAATAATAATCGATTTTGTATTTTTGATAGCATCCGGCAGACAGGCCGCCAAAGCGGCGGGGTCTACAGCCCGGGCATCATAAATGGGTTTGGTAAAAATAATACAATCCGCCAGCGGTGCTAGTAAATTAACGATTTTTTCATATTCTTTATCATCCAAAATTCCCATTAGCAAAGTAATTGTGGCATGGGATTTTTGCAAAAAAGCCGCGCTATGCAAAGCACCGTCGTAATTATGCGCGCCCTCTAGGATAATAGCGGGGTTTTGAGCAACTAGCTCCATGCGCCCCGGCCAGCGAGCGGCCCGCAACCCCGAGGAAATTGCATCTCGCGGCACAACATGCCCCAAATCCGCCAGCGCGGCCAAAGCCAGCAAAACCGTCGCCGCATTTTGCACCTGATAATCCCCCATCATCCCTAGTTTTATACAGGGATAATTGAAATATTCACAATCAGCAGAAAATTCCAAACCATCAAAATTATTTTTGCTAATATTTATTTGCAAATTATTAGCATAATACATATGCGAGCCACGCTCATTGCAAATATTTTCCATAATTTCCCGCACTATCCCCGCATTATTATAAACAGCGCAAGGCCGCCCGGGCTTGATAATGCCGCCTTTTTCGGCAGCTATTTCCTCTGCGGTATTTCCCAAAATATCCATATGGTCAAAACCAATAGATGTGATAATGCTAAGGATTGGCGCAGATAGCACATTAGTAGCATCCAGCCGCCCGCCTATCCCTACTTCCAATAAAAGGAAATCCACTTTTTGTTCATAAAAATACAAAAAAGCAACCAGCACCAAAATTTCAAAATAGGAAAACATCTCATCACCCAGCACCAGCGGCGTAATTTCGGCCACCCGCGCGATATGCCGGGCAAAATCCTCATCATCAATCATCTGTCCATTGATACGAAATCTCTCATTAAAAGTATGCAAATGGGGGGATGTAAATGCCCCTGCGCGATAGCCGGCCGCCTGCAAAACCGCCCCCAGCATGGCGCAAACCGAGCCTTTGCCATTTGTTCCGGCGATATGGATAATGGGGATGGCCTCATGAGGCTCGCCCAAATGCGCCAAAGCCGCCCGCAGCGGCTCAAACCCCCGCTTTCGCCCCGCCCCATAGCTCGAAATCAAATATTCACAAGCCTGTCGATAATCCAAAACAAACCCTCCACACTGTCGTAAACTGTCGTAATATTAGTATATCACATGATTTTTAGAAAGTCAAAAAAAATTATGATGTTTTCATAAATTTTGGAAAATAGTATTGACAGCTGTTTGTGTATGTGATATTATTTTTAATGTAAGGAAAATTTTTGCAAAGGAGGAAACTAAAATGAAAAAGAAATTACTGTCATTGGTTCTTGTGATGTCCCTGGTCTTTGTTTTTGCCGTCCCGGCAGAAATTGTGGAAGCAATTGATATTGCTGTGCCTACATACGCGCAAATGGATTGTTGCGTTGTCGTTGACTTTGAAATCGCTCCATTGGGTTGGTGCGGATGTGATTGCACATCAAATTGGTGCTGTGATGACGCTCATTGCTGGTGGTGCATATTTAGAGCTTGCATAATATGCGGCCGCGTTTGTGCTTGCGCCCATCCGACTGATTGCACGTGCAACACTTGTTGCCAAGTAAGATAATGTAAATTTTTGAGAACACAACAAGAAGGCGGATAGTATATATCGGTCTTCTTGTTGTTTATCCGCTAGGAGGCGAAAATATGAAATCGGGAATTGATTTGCGGCGATTTGGTTTGTTGATATTTATTGTGTCGTTTATGTTGGTGGCTTGTGGGCGAAATGCCGATTCGGATATTGATCGGGATAATCCCCATGCGCGTTATTTCAACGACCGAAGCCTGTTTTATGGCGAAACGATAACGATTTCTGTTGCGGGGTTTGTTCCGGGCGGCAGATGGATAAATTTGGAAGCTGTCGCGCAAACTTATATGGCTCAAAATCCGGGAGCTACCATAATTATCGAAAGACCAACCGCCGGGCTTGGCGGCTTAGAGGTTTGGACGACTTTCCAAGAATACCTACATATGCGCCTTTTGACGGGCAATGCCCCAACTATGTTTACAACAAATCACGGAGTGCTTGATTGGATGGATCCGCGCGTTAATCGGCTTTTGGCCGATTGGATGCCCATAATGCAACAAGAACCGAGCTTTCGCGAGGATGATTTTTTTATGAATGCATTTGGCGGCATTTCGCAAAATGCTCAGGGCAGATTAGTGGTATATCCTGCCGTTTTTGTCAATACTTTCCATACATTTAATACCACCATCCCCGGGCTATATGGCGAAATCGCCGGGCGAAACGCCCTATCTGCCCTAGATATTCTCGAAATTTACGAATCCTTGAATTTAGATGGGTTTTATACTCAGTTTAGTCCGTTTTCCATGGTATCTGCTTCATTAAGCAATTTTCTTGATTTGGAAACAGAACGGATTGATTTTTATACTCCGGAATTTATCGATTTATTAACCCGCGCGCGCGAGGCAATGGGGCCAAACCCGGATATTCGCATGCTTGGCGGCCTTACCAACACCACCCCGGCGCAGGAATATGAATTTAGCCATTCCATTTTATTCCATCGAGTGAGCAATCTAGCCTTCCAGTATATGGTAGAATTTGAAGAGCCATTGCTTTTTGCAAATCCCATTCCCCTAACAAATGATGCAGGCGAGATTTTGATGATTCCAAATACGTCATTTGGGCTAAATGCCGCCGCGAGCTATGCCCAGCAGGCTTTGGCATGGGATTTTCTTTTATTTATGCAGCGATACGGCATTGGCGCGATGGGCAATGGCACTCCGGTTTATAGACCAAATTTGCCCAGCTATATTTTGCCGCACAGAAATGCCACTATGGGGCAGCATTGGATTCCCAATGGCTGGCGGCCTGTTGGCGACGACCTAGCGCAAATCGAATATTTCCTAACCAAAATCAGCGATATGCCAATGACAATAATGTGGGGCAATGCCACCCTCCGCAATGCCATAGAAACAATCCTTTACGAGGTTTTGTCCGATTTCCAAGACGGCCTAACCAACCCCCGCCAAGCCGCCGAATACCTACAAAACCGAATCACCATCGTCCTAATGGAAATGGACTAAAATTTACCAATCCTTGCGAAAAATTGGGTGTTGACAAATGGGGCGGGGTGGTGTATACTGTAATTGCAACAAAAAACGCCGCCCCGCCGCCGCTTTTTCCGGGCGGCGTTTTATTTTGGGCAACCTCTATTAACCGCCTCACACAATTTTTGAGCTAAATTTTGACTCCGTATGTTTTCGGAAAACCACCGAAAACATACTATGCAAAATTTTTTACGCTCAAAAATTGGTTCGTTGCTTAGGTTAATAGAGGTCGCCCTTGGGCGAAATGGGGGTTTTTATGAAACCGATTATTGGGATTACTGTGTCTACGGATGATGGGCGGCTTTTTTTGAATCATGTTTATTTTCGGGCGATTTTGGAATGTGGCGGTGTGCCGATTTTGCTGCCCTATGATGAGGGGGCTATTGATACGTATTTGTCCATGATTGATGGGCTTTTGCTTTCGGGGGGCGGGGATATTCATGCCTCGCATTTTGGGCAGGAGATGCACCCGCTGGCGGATTTTGTATATCCTGCGCGGGATTCTTTTGAGCTTTTGATTGCCCGCGCCGCGCTGGATGCAGATATGCCGATTTTGGGGATTTGCCGGGGGATGCAGCTGCTAAATGTGGCCATGGGCGGGGATTTGCTCCAGCATATCGAGGGGCATTCCCAAAGCGCGCCGCGCCCCGCCGCCACCCATGATGTGGAAATTTTTGGCAAACTGGCCGAGATGCTAAATGCCACCGCAGCCCCGGTTAATTCGATTCATCATCAGGCCATTGGCCGCATTGCCAAAGGCTTGATGCCCGCCGCAAAATCCCCCGATGGGATTATCGAGGCGGTCTATGCCCCCGCCGCCGCCTTTTGTGTGGCTGTACAATGGCATCCCGAAGAAATGATTGCCGAATATCCCATCCACCGCCGGCTTTTTGAGGTTTTTGTTAAATCAGTATCAAGAAACAAGGAGGAAAAGCGTTGAATAATCAAATCAATTCTGATATTTTTTATCACGAGCAGTTTCCGCGGTCGAATAAATACGACCCCATGTGGGTGCTGAATAATTCCATGGGGCCGCACCCCCTTTGGCTAACCGAATATACGGTGCAGCCATTTAATTTAAAGCCCGGCATGCGGGTTTTAGATCTTGGCTGCGGCAAAGGTATGACGAGCGTATTTTTGGCAAAGGAATTTGGTGTGCAGGTATATGCTTTGGATTTTGACCAGTGGGGCGAGTGGACTTCCGCCGATATTAGATGGAATAATGCAAAAGAGCATGGCGTGGAGGATTTGATTATCCCCATAAAAGCCGATGCCCGGAGCTTGCCTTTTGCCCAGGGCTTTTTTGATGCCATCATTTGCGTGGATGCCTATATTTATTTTGGGTATGAGGAGGCATATTTGGCGAGCGTGCTTAAATTTTTGCGCCCCGGCGGCCATATTGGCATTATTGTTCCCGGCTATGCAAGAGAAATCGAGGGCGGCATCCCCGATTATGTCAAAGAATTTTTGGGCGACGAAATATGGACATGGAAAACCCTGTCCTGGTGGAAGGCTCTATGGGAGAAAGACGACCTAGTGTCCATCGATAAAGCCGACACCCTGCCGGATGGCTGTTCTCTATGGCTTCGCTATCATCAGGCCGAAATCGAATTCGGCCCGCCGTCCCCATTTCCCGATGAAACCCATCTTCTCAAACAGGATTTAGAGAGCGGCGGCGGATGCTTCGGCTTTATTCGCATGGTTGCAAGCAAGAAATAATCACAAAGAGAGGGCTGGATAATATGGAGGTTTGGATTAACAATGACATTTATTTGAATGAGCATCTCGCGAAAGAAGATGATGCTTTGAAAAACGCATTGGCAACCAGCAGGGAAAACAATCTGCCCGAATGGGAAGTTTCCGCAACACAGGGGAAGTTTTTGTATCTTTTGGCCAAAATGAAAAACGCTAAACGCATACTTGAAATTGGAACATTGGGCGGCTACAGCACAATCTGGTTAGCGAGGGCAATCCCTGATGATGGCCTGGTATTGAGCCTCGAATATGAGCAACTTTATGCCGACATATCCCGAAAAAATATCGAGTATGCCGATTTATCCCACAAAGTTAAAATCATTCAAGGGGCGGCAATTGATTCAATGAACAAAATGATTGCCGAAAAAGAAGAGCCATTTGACATGATTTTTATTGATGCCGATAAGCCGAACAACCCGAATTACCTCAGGCTGTCTTTAGAGCTATCAAAATCAGGAACGGTTATTTTTGGGGATAATGTTATTCGCGACGGCCAGCTTTGTAATGCATCAAGCACAGATGAAAAAGTGCTAGGCGTTCGGCAGTTTATCGAGGATATGAAAATCTCGGATAAACTAGAATCAAGCGCATTGCAGACCGTTGGCATTAAAGGCTATGACGGATTTACCATCAGCGTAGTGAAATAAAATAGCGACCATCTACAGCTAATGCCAACTTGCATTTAGATTGCAAGTTGGCATTATGCATTTATTTTGCCTATTCTGTACGAATTGCGGATAGCGCGCTGATTTTTGTGGCGCGGCGGGCAGGGAGGAAGCCTGATAGTAGGCCGATTGCGCAGGAGAAGCCGAAGCCTAGGCCGTATAGCCAGAGGGGGATATGGCTGACTACTGCGCCGTAGATGTGCTGGGTGGCCTGGAAAAAGGTGAGGTCGCTGGTGTTTAGCCAATGGGATATGCCCATGGACACCGCTAGGCCGATAGCCCCGCCTATCGCGCCAAACATGGCCGCCTCGATTAGGAAAAGCCGGCGGATATCGCGGATGCTCGCCCCGATTACCTTCATAACGCCGATTTCGCGGGTGCGCTCGTATATTGCCATTACCATTGTGTTTGTTATGCCAATGGCGGCGATAAATAGGGATACCGCGCCAATGGCGGATAATAGGGTTTCTAGGGAGGCATTGCTTTCGCGCAGGTGGTTTATCCAGCTTAGTTGCGTGAAAACATTGGTAAAGCCCATGGCCTCTAGCTCCTCGACAATGCCATCCACATACCGAACCTCGGTCGCGAAAATATGCATATTTTGGAAGCCGTCCTCTAATGGATTCCATGGGTTTGTGTTGCCCTGACGCCGCTCGTGGGCGACTCTATCCTCGATTACCTGTATTACCTGATCCAGCGGCATATATGATGTACGCTGGGCCTGCCAATTATCGCCGCCCAAAACTCCGACCACATCCACCTGATAGGGGATAACCCGCGGCCCAGTAGGCGCAGGCGCATTTGGATTGCCAAAACCATGAACAAAACTCGCCTGAAAACGAGCAGACAAAACATCCACATTTCGGGTGCGGTCTATGCCGCCGCCCATGCCCATGCCGCCGGGGCTAATCACAGTAAACCCGCCGCCGCGCCCGGCTATCATCACGCCGCCGCCGCCAAAGCCGCCCCGATTGCGCTCCATTTCCCGCGCCGTGCGAAATTCATAGGGAATCTGGCTGCCCATCACCAGCGCAAAGCCATCGGTGCTATCGAGCATCCGCCCCTCGGCGATTTCGATACCCATGGCATCCATGGCCTCGGGCAAAATCCCGGTCACCCAAATGCTCGCCAAATATCTGCCGGATAGAAATGTTAAATTTGTTTCGAGAAAGGGGGTGGCCGCCGCCACATTTGGCAATCGGCTAACCGCCTCCACATCCCGCATCTCAATTGTGCGGCGATTCATGGGGTCCCAGGTATTGCTCCAAATTTCAATGCGCAAAGCCTCGTGGCCAATGGCCTCGATTTGCGCCTGAAAGCTCATATTCACAGCAATTCCCAAAGACATCATAATCGTGATAGCGGCCGTGCCAATAATAACCCCGCCCAGCGTCAAAGCCGTCCGCACCCGCCGCTTAAACAAATTCCGCACCGCCATAGCAAAAATATCAAAAAAGCTCATAAATTATCCCCTCCCAAAACATCATAATGGCAAATCACGAATCCTAACCTTTTTTGCTTTTATTGACAAAACCGCGCCTTTTGCAAGCCGGTCTGCATATTTGATTAAAGCGGCAGAAATCAAATCAGCAATCTGTTTTGAATTTTTTAGCGACAATCGCATTAAAATCACGCTTGGCTTTAAATCTCCTGTTGCCGCGAGGATTGTGCCAAAATCCAAGTCAGATGTCAAAATAATGAAATCATTATTCCTCGCATGTCTAACAATATCGGCATCAATATCGGTCGCATCACCAATTTGCGACCATCTCACAACCTCAAAACCCGCATTGTTTAAATGCTCAAGAAACACAATCGGAACATTCATATCAAGGAGTATTTTCATGCGGTTATAATCAAATCCTCCTCGGTGCCTACTGCCCACGCAGCATATCGCACCGCCTCGGAAATATCATCAGCCGTTAAGGCGGGATATTCGGCGATTAGCTCATCAAATGAAACCCCTTCGCTAATATGCAACAAAACCACGCCAACCGTAATGCGAGTACCGGCAATACAAGCCTTTCCGCCCATAATATTAACATCATGTTTAATGCGTGGAAATTTTTCCATTTTAATCCTCCTCAAATTCAAACAAGGCTTTGCGGCGGCGTTTGCTGACTATTATGGCGACGGCGGTGATTCCGCCGCAGGCGATTACGCCTATCGCTACCCACATCCATACCGAGCCTATGAAATTGGCGAAAAAGCCGCCTTCTTCGTCGTATGGGTAGTCATCCCAGGGCCAGCGGTCGCCGGGGTCGCCCCATATTGGGCCGCCGCCGCCGCCATCGCCCCAATCCATTTGGATAACATTGATGGGATATTCGCGGATTATTTCATGCAGATTGCCGACTTCGTCTTCAAAAGAAATAATAATGCGCACGCTGCTTTGGCCGGGCATATGGCTGGTCAGCTGCCCCCAATAAAAATCGCCCATGCCGCTATTTATATTGCCAAACATATGGTCGCTTTGGACAATGCCATCAACCTCGATAACCGAGCGCACATTATAAACCCGCGAGCGGCCGCTATTATGCACAACAAAATCAATCATAGAGGGCATGCCTAGCATCCATGTATCCTGCACCAAAATATGCCCAATCTCTACACGGCTATTTTGCCGCACATTTACGCCGATTTCCTCAACAGCGGTATGAGGATTGCCGGCATCATCCTCATATTGGAAAGTAATGGTAATAATATGGTTGCGCGGCTCTGCTATCGGGATAACAGACATGCGGATATGGCGGTCGTATGTTTCGCGCGGGGCGATTTCCTCAATATGAAAGGTATTCGATGCGCCGCCAATGGGGACAAATACTCCGCCCCCTCCCGCCGCAGTGCCCTGCCCCAAAACCTGCATATTTACGCGGATATTGGATATAGTGCGGCTGCTATGGGTATTTTGAAATGTCAAAAATAAATCGAACTCGCTGTTAGCCATTACAATCATCGGCTCTACGGTATGATTGCTAACAATTATCCGCGGTATAGAGCCGATTCCCGCCGCGCCATTTTCGGCGTCATCCGGATTATTTACCATAAAGCCAGATGTGGCGGCATTGCTGCCCCTCGCTTCGCCAATGCCGGTATTATAATTCCAGCTAAACCCAACCAAATGAAACTGGCTGGTGGCGGTATCCCGCGCGGCAAAAACAAATGAAATGGTCGCGGTTTCGCCCGGCTCGATTATGGGAATATTATGACGATATTGGGCAATAGGCACAATATGCGCGCCCAGGCTGGATTCCACGGTGATATTGCTCGCGGCCACCTCGCCATTATTGCGCAAAACCAAATCAAAACGAACCTCCGCCCCCGGGGCAAAATTACCCGACGGGCGAGATATGCTATCAACATCCAGCCGCGCCCGATTATCCGCAGAAACAGCCCCTTCGCCAATAATCGTAACATGATTATGCAAAGTAATAGGAGCAACAGGCCCGCTGGAATCATCATGGCGCACAACCAGCGGAATGCGGTGTGTGCCGGCGGGCAAATCGGCGGCGGCGGTAAAGCCAAAAGTGACGCTATACATAGAACCCGCCGGGATTTCGCCGATAAAATGCATAGAGGGAGTGCCGCCTAGCGAAATCCGCAGGGGCAGCTCGCCAATATTCACAGAAACATTCCGCGCATCGCCGCTGCCGATATTATTTAAAACCGTGGTAATTTCAAAGCTTTCCCCGGCTCGTACATTTTCTTGCAAAACAAAATAATTTGTCATTCGCAAATCTGGCTCAGGCCGCTCCGGCACAGTCAGCCGCGCCAAAACATTTAGATTTGGGGAATGGACATTATTTTGATTATCCTCAAAAGTGATTTGCAAAGGAATTGTCAAAGTCGTTGCCGTTATTGTATGGTGGGGCGTGATTCGTATTTGAATATCCCGGCTTTGCCTATTTCCTAGGCTAAATGGCGCGGGGTCTAGTATTTCCAAATGGTATTGGAGGGTGGTCGCATTGGATAAAGTGATATTGCGCGCCAGATGGGCATTATTATTGCGCAAAGTGATTGTGATAGTGCTGGCAACCCCCGGCGTCAAATACGGAATAGGCGCGTCCATGCGGATATCCGCCACATTTGCGGGTATTGGGGTGGTAGTCCCCGGTGTGCCGGGCGGCAAACCCGCAACATCGACCGTTAAACCGCCAACAAACGAACCAAGGCTGGTTTGAAAATGCAAAATGGCGGAAAAAGCGCCGGTCGACAAATAAGCCGGGGCGGAAATATCAGCGGTGATATTAACGACCTGCCCCACTTGCACCCCGGGGAAAATATTGCTCATGGCGATAGAACCGCCATCCTCTGCCCAAACGCCGCTAACAATCGCACCTGCTGGCAAAGTTGCGTCAAAAGAAACGCTCCTTACGCTTCCGGCAGTAAGAGAAACCCTGTCTTCGATTATGACAGCAGCGGCAACATTTTGAACACCAAAACCCGCCACCGCCCCAAAAATAAACAATATTGCCAAAAATTTGCTAATCAGTCTTTTATGCTTCATTTAATTCTTCCCCCTGTTCTTCAGCGATTAAACTGTGGTATGATTCCATTATTTGGTCATTTATGGTATGCTCGATTATTCGGCCATCGCGTAGCGAGATGGTTTCATGGGCATAGGCGGATAGCTCGGTATTGTGGGTTACGATAATCAGGGTTTGGTTGTATTTTCGCGCCATTCCCGTTATCAAATCCATCATTTCATAGCTGGTTTTTGTATCCAAATTTCCCGTAGGCTCATCCGCAAAAACTATTTCGGGATTATTTACAAAAGCGCGGGCTATGGAAACGCGCTGCTGCTGGCCGCCGGATAGCTGGTTTGGTTTATGCCGCCAGCGATCCGCCAGCCCAACGGCGCGGAGCATCTCCATCGCCAATTTCTGCCTTTTGCGCCGTCCAACGCGCCGAAATATCAGCGGCAAAGTAACATTTTCCAAAGCGGTCAGCGCGGGCATTAAATTATACGATTGAAAAACAAAGCCGATATACCGCTGGCGAAAAAGAGCCAGCCGTTTTTCATTCATTTTTTCAATGCTGTGATTTTTAAATAAAATAGTGCCGCGGGTGGGTCGCTCCAGCCCGGCCAAAATATTTAGCAAAGTCGATTTGCCCGAGCCGGAAACACCCAGCAAACAATATATTTTGCCTTTTTCAAAACCCATAGAAACATCATCCAAAGCCATAATCCGCTCATCCCCCATGGGGTAAATTTTGCGAATATTTTGCAGCTCAAAAATTTTATCCATATAAACCCCCTCAAAAACCAAAAATTATCCGTCACTATATTATTAACGAACAAACCACAAAAAAAGTTTCAATTTTTGTAAAATAATTTTAATTAAAGGTTTTATCAGGGTTTTATCTGTGTCTATCAGTGGTTTAACATCTTTTATCAATCCGCCATCCGCGTAACAGCCACATAAATATGGGAAATCCGATACCACGTGGCAAAATCCACCACTCCAGTCTGGGGCATATTAAAAATTTGCTGAAATTTGCGCACAGAATCCGCGGTATTTTGCCCATAGACCCCATCTACCGCCATTTTCGGCAAAGCGGGATAATTTTGCGAAATCCGATTCAGCTGATTCTGAATAGTTCTCACCTTATCCCCGCTAGCCCCGATATTTAGCGCATACCCGGGAAAGCTCTGGGGCACTCCGGCCACCTTTATGGCCTCATCCATATAAACATTCGCCCCATAATAATGCCGCAAAATTTCAATAGCCGACCGCCCCGCATTAGCCAAATCCACGCTCCCCCACTGGGAAAGCCACCCAGGATTATTCACCCTCCGCCCATCATTATACTGCGCAAAAAGCGGCTGCCGAATATCCGGCCGCGTAATATAGCTATTAAAAATCTCATCAACCACCCACGATATCTCCTCAAAAATATTCCGCCCATGAATATACGCCTGGTCAAACTGCGTAGACGAAGTAATCGTAAAATTCTTCCCCTGCCCCCGATACCATTCGGTAAACACGCGGTTTAGGGTAAAGGAAATTATTGCCAAAATATTGGCTCTTAGGGATTCGAGCGGCCATGTGGCATAAATTTCGGACGAGGCCACATTTTTGATATAGTCGCGGAAAAGGGGATAATAGCGCGGCGCGGCGGGATTATCGGGCCGCCCATCATGCACCACAATAATTTCCGGCACAACAACCCGGTCAAGCACAACAAACCCAGTAGGGGCAGGCAGGGGCTTCACCTCATCCTCTGGAATTTTCGGCGGAAAATCGCCAAAAAGGGTGTGGGGCAAAATGGTAATCGTTTGGACAGGCGGCTCGATAACGCGCTGAACCTGAATACCAACCGGATTTAGCTCCACATTCGATATAGCGGTCACATCCGGCAAAATCTGCACATCCCGAATAATAGTCGGCTCAAAACCGGGTGCCGACACCCGCAAATCATAGGTAGCATAAGGCTTTGGCGAGCCAGCCACCAGCGAATAATCAATAGGCGGCGCAGGCAAATCAACAACCTCGCACCGCCCGGATGCATCGCTAACCAACTCCTCAATCTGGCTACCCTCGCCATCGCCATCCCGCGCAATAATAGCCACCGCCGCCCGCTCAACAGGCCGCCCCATACCCTCAAACCCAACCGCCACCTGCAAACGCCCACGCTCGCCCTGCATCATACCAATATTCCTCATGCTCAATTCCTCCAAAAAAGGGGTTTGAACATTATATTATCCAGCAACAAAAAGCGTGTTGAGCGGATATCGGGCGGCCAATGGCCGCCCCTACGGGTTGCGGAGTAGGGTTTCGTTTCGGTAGATTGGCTCGCTTAGGTCTAGGTGCCAGGGGGTGGCGGCGTTTAGGCCGTCTATTAGGAATTGGACGCGGCGGATGCCGGATAGTTCTGTTAGGGTGTTGACGATGGAATAAATCATGATTATTTCGCCGCTGCTGCCGATTGCTAGATTGTTGACAAAGTTTGAGGTGAAATCTACTATCACGCGGTCGGCCTCGCGGACTACGCGATTATAGCGGGTTTCGGGGGGCAGGGTAGCGATTAGATTTTCGGAGATGGGCCCGTCGATTAGTGCGCGGATTATGGCCGGCTCGACATCCTGCCGCTGGGCGATTTGGATTTGCCGCTCCTCGGCAATCAAAAATTCCGCATATTCGCAGGTGAAAAATAGGGTGACGCGGACGTTTTCCGTTAGCACAGGCTCGATTTCGCCGCCCAGCGAGGTATTTTCCCTATTTCGCCGCCCAAAAAAGCTGCCATCCGCCTGCACCATAGGCTCGCCGCCAATATTAAAAACTACATAGTCAATAAAATCCAATCCTGTCAAAGTATAGACAATCGAATGAATCAAAATCACCCGCTCGGCGGCGGCCATATCATAAAATTCCCCGGCCAAAGCTATCTCAATAACCCGCTCATCATCAGGAATAATCAAGGCCTCGGGCATTAGGGCGGGGTGGTCTATTCGCCCTAAATCGCCCAGCGCGGCCAGCACCATATCCACCAAATTTCCCGGCTCGGCAGGCTCGATTTCCCGGGTTTCATAATCCCATTCCCCCGCCGGATTCATAAACCACAAATCCACAGGCAAAAGCGCGCCTATGCCCTCGCCATTGCCGCGCAGGGTGGAATGCAGGGAAATTAGCCCAACCAATGCCAGCGGCAAAAGCAGAGCGATAATGATAATGCTCAAAACCCCGCCCCGCCGCCGCGCGGCCTTTTTGCGATTGTGTTTCGGGGGTGTTTTTTTTGTATTTTTGACAGTTTTTGTATTTTTTGTATTTTTTTGCATATTATCATCCTTGTCTTAGGGGGATTCGTGCTAGGAATGTTGTGCCTTCGCCCTCTTTGCTGTTTAGGCGGATGCTGCCATTGTGTAGCAAAATGGTTTTGTGGGTGATGGCTAGGCCCAGCCCCGTGCCGCTTTGGTCATCCCGCGCTTTGTCTACCCGGTAAAATCGCGAAAATACCTTGCCTTGGTCGGCCTCGGCTATTCCTATTCCATTATCGGCGATTGTTAAAAAAGCACTTTTGTGGTCGGCATCAATAATGATTTTAACATGCCCCCCATCTTTGCCATATTTTATCGCGTTTTCTATCAGATTTGAAATGGCCAGATTCAGCTTCATTTCGTCGCCATCGATATTCACCTGCCGATGGTCGGCTATTTCGATTTCGATATTTCGCACATCCGCCAAAGGCCGCAGCCTTTTCACAACATCCGCCACCGCCTTATTTAGCAAAAAATTGCCAATATTTAGGGGCAGCTCCGTTTCATCCAGCCGCACCAGCGTCAATAATTCATTTACAATATTTGCCATTCTATCTACTTCCGAATTGATATCAGTAAAAAATTCACGATATGTTTCATTATCGATTCCATCCTGCACCAGCAGGGATTCGCTCAAAACCTTTATCGAGCTAAGTGGGGTTTTTAGCTCGTGTGATACATTGCTAACAAACTCCTGCCGGGCGGTTTCCACCTGCTCCAGACGGCTCGCCATAGTATTCACCGCATCCCCCAGAGCCGAAAATTCGTCCGTCCCCCGCAGAGATATCCGCTCGCCCAAATGCCCATCCGATATTTTATTCACCCCGGTCAAAACCCGGCGCAGCGGACGCATTAGCCAGGTTGATATTAAAAAGACAAATACAGTAACAGTCCCGCCCAAAAGCATTATCAGAAAAACTGATTGATTGTTTATGGAAACTAATATCTGGTCAGCATCCGTCATTTCATGCAAAATCAAAACCGCGCCAACCACCGCGCCCGCGTCTATCACAGGCAAAGCCACGGTCATATTTCCCCGGTCATCGGTGATATGCTCCCAAACCTCGCCGCGCAGAGCGGCCAAAATTTCCGGCCGGGCATTTGTGCGCCCCGCCCATGTGCCGCCGGAATCAAAAAGCACATAGGCATTATGATTTGCCACGATAATGCGGCTATTTAGCTCGCCCGCCCGCTCCTGCATGGGCATATCGGCAAACTGGCGCGCCACCCGGTCGGTGGTCATATATTCCGCATCGATTAGCGCGATTGCGGTATCCGTAGCACCCGCTCGCAGAGCCATCATCCGCTCATCCACAAAATGCCGCTCGACCGCCTCGGTAATGATTCCGCCAAAAATAAGCATGGGCACCAGCCCCACCAGTATATAGGACAAAAACAGGCGGGTGCGCAGGCTTCGGAATTTGCTAATAAACGGCCGCAGGCGGGCTTTCACGGATTTCGGCTAATTTGGCCGGATACGGAATTTATGCGGGCAGACGCTGGATTATAAACCACGCCGCTTAGGCTAATGCGATCGCGAACGCTGATATCCAAATTGTTTTCCACCCTAACCCCCTCCAAATAGGCATGGGGAGCAGAAATTTGCAAATTTTGGAAATTGCCGGAAATATTTACGCGCCCATGGGGGCAAATCTGCCCCAAAAGAGCATTATGCCGCATATTCACATGAAAATTTTCAAAATTTGAATTTTCCGGAATGGCAATATTTACCACGCGCCTAGTGGCGGTTTCCAGCCCTGTTGGCATGGGGTGGATTATGCGCAGAGTACCTGCGGCGGGGTCGTAAATATAGCGCAAAGTTACGCCGCTGCCGGTGGTAAAGCGGACGGTATCGGCATTATGGGTGGTGATATTTATTGCGACCTCGTTTAAATCCAGGTTTATCCGAGATAAATCAGCCGCATTAAACCGCGCGGTAATGAAATACTCCGACCCGGCGGTAGTCACCAGCCCCCGCCGATATGTGAAAAGCTGGCTAACAAACGGTATGCTAATAATCAAACAAGCCGCAGCCACGCATGCCAGCCAAATATTGCGCCTGCGCCGCTCCTTTTTGGGGTCATGATAAATATCCTGATCGCCAATTATTTGATCCATGGTGCGCTCTGCATCCAAAGTTTGTGCTTGATAATATCTTTTTCTAATATTTTCCATCTCCTTTTTTGTTTAATCGCGAATAAGCCGCCCGGGGTCAGTGTTTATGCTGGCGAGGTTGTAGTCAACATTGTCAAGAATTAGATAATCCCGCGTATTTACGGAAAAATCGCCGGAAATACGCGCATTTTCAATATTGGCGCGAGGGGCAACAATCCGCAGATTTTGAAAATAGCCGCCGTCAATCGTAACCGCGCCATTTGGACAATCGCCGCCAACCACGGTTTGCGCAACAAACACCGTGATTTGATAAATCGCCCCCTCGGGCACAAAAAGCCGCAATTCCGGGCTTTCGATAGTATCCAAATTTAGGGCAAAGGGGCGGGATAGGCGCAGGGTCATAGCGTTTGCGTTAAAATCATAACCAAGCCTAATGCCATGGCTGGCCTCGGCTTTTATAAAATCCTCATCATGGGGGGCGATAATAATATGAAACTGCGCCAGCTCCATATATAATGAGGAAACCGCCGGAAAGATGGCCTCGGCAAATGTGCCGAAACTGGTTTGCCTAACCTGCGTAACGCCGCTATTTGCGCGCAAAACCGCAATGGGCGCGATAATCAAAATCGCAACAAGACAAATCACACAAAAAATGCGAAATAGATTTTCTTGTTTAAGCGCGAAAAGCTCGTTGATTGCCTTATTTGAAGAAATAGCCAACACCCCATTTCGTATGGATATATTTGGGTTCGGATGGGTCGGCCTCGATTTTTTCGCGCAGGCGGCGAATGTGGACATCCACCGTGCGGGCATCGCCGCTATGCTCGTATCCCCAAATAGATGATAGCAAAATCTCGCGGGAAAATACTTTTTTGGGGCTGCTCATCAGCATCTCTAGCATATCGAATTCTTTGACGGTCAGATTGATTTCTTTGCCGGAGCTGGTAAAGCGGCGGGTTTCTAGCTCCATCACAAAGCCCCGCTCTGCCACAACCCGCCCCTTTGGTTTTTCCGGGGCTTTTGCCGTTTGGCTGCTGCGGCGCAAAATCGCCTTTAGCCGCGCTTTTAGCTCCAAAATATTAAATGGCTTTGTGATATAATCATCCGCGCCGTATTCCAGCCCCATGATTTTATCCATATCCTCGCTTTTTGCGGTCAGCATAATAATGGGCATATTTGAAAATTCGCGGATTTCCTGGCAGACCGTCAGCCCATCGGTTTTTGGCAGCATCACATCCAGCACAATCAAATCATACTGATTTTCCCGCGCCAGCTCCAAAGCTTCCTCGCCATCATATGCCACATCAACGGTCATGCCGTCTTGCTCCAGACTGAATTTTATGCCCTTCACAATCAATTTTTGGTCATCCACCACCAAAATATTATATGCCATTTTATCACCTAATCTCTGTTAAATCTTTGTCTTTCTTTTGGTACAACACATGTGCCACTAGCGCGGCAAACCAAAATCGGCTCATCCAGCAGTTCTGCGGCAGTAATGCCAGCCTCCGGCGCGGGAGCAATTACCTTTTTGGCCTCAAAAACCATTTTGCGGCTGCTATTGCCAATATTTGTAATTTTGCCGACGGCCTCGATATAGTCCCCGGCAAAAACCGGGGCTAAAAATTCCACATTATCATATGCCACAAAAAGCCCCTCGTCCCCATCATTTCGGATGAGTAGCTCCGTGGCCACATCGCCAAATAATGCCATTAGCCGCGCCCCATCCACCAGATTCCCCGCATAATGGGCATCGTGATTGGACATACGCAAACGAATCATAGCTTCCATTTTATGCCACCCCCATCGCTTTCAGATTTGGGCAAATAATCAAATCCGCCTCGGTGGCGGCCTGCACCTGCTCGGGGGTAAAATCCGGGTTTATCTCCGTTAGACGCAACCCCTCCGCGCAAACCTCAATAACCCCCATTTCGGTGATAATCAAATCCACCGCATTTTGGGCGGTCAGGGGCAAATTGCAAGCGCGCAAAATTTTGGGATTACCCTTTACGGTATGCTCCATGGCCACAATCACGCGCTTTGCGCCGGATAGCAAATCCATAGCGCCCCCCATTCCGGGGACGAGCTTGCCGGGAATCATATAATTTGCGATATTTCCGGCTTGGTCGACCTGTAGCGCGCCCAGCACCGTCAAATCCACATGGCCGCCGCGGATTATCCCAAAAGACACCGCCGAATCGAAAAAACAGCCGCCGGGCAAAATCGTCACCGGCTGCCCCCCGGCATTTACGATTTCCCAATTTTCATCCCCCGCCTCAGGCGCAGGCCCCAGCCCAACAAAACCATTTTCCGATTGAAAAATCACATTTACCCCGCTTGGGATAAAATTGGCAACCCGGGTAGGCAATTTTATCCCCAGATTTACCACAGAATCGGGGGCAAGCTCCTGCGCCACCCGCCGGGCAATAAAATCTTGAATATCAGACTTTTCCATCGAATTACCTCATGGCCTAATCAGGCTTCTTTCCAAAGATTCGATATATTCTTCCAGCACTTTGCTATCGCCATTTGCGCGGATTTCCTTTAAAATCGCCCGCAAAACGAGGATTTGCTGCTGGGTATAGCTATCAAACTGCCGGTCGGTCATCCCCATTATTTTTCCTCCTTATTCAGGTGGGCATATGGCACTTTTGCCGGCTTTCTCTTTGGTTTTGCTTTGCGATTATGCAGCGTCATATGAATCACAAAAATCAGTGCGCCAATAATGGGGACAGCCCCCAAAGCCAAATAGAAAATAATCAGGTTTGTCGCCGCCAAATAAATCCCCACCAGTATCGCCGCAATCACAACAAGGGTTATAATTAGGTAAATAACAACTTTTTTGGTCATAAAATACCTCCTCGAATTATATTGCAATAAAATTAACAAAAATGCCGGGGGTGGCCACATGATTCGGGTCTAGCTCGCCTATTTCCACCACCTCGCCCGCCTGGACTATTACCATATCCGCCGCCGCCGCCATGGTGTGGTTAAAATTATTTTGCGAGCCGCGATAGGCGATATTTCCGGCTTTGTCCACAATACTGCCAAAAAGCACAGCAAAATCCGCCCGCATGGGTAGCTCCAGCAGGTATGTAGTGCCGTCTATTTCGATGGTGCGTTTGCCCTCGGCCACGGGCGTACCTATTCCGGTGCGGGTTAGCACGCCGCCCAGTCCATAGCCTCCCGCGCGGATTTGCTCCACCAGCGTCCCCTGCGGAACTAGCTCCACATCCAGCTCGCCAGCGGTCATTTGCCGCCCGGTTTCGCGATTTAGCCCGATATGGCTGGCAATTAGGCGGCGGCATTGTTTATTTACTATCAATTTGCCAACCCCCCGGTCAATTAGCCCCGAATCATTGCAAATAATCGTTAAATCCCTAACACCCCGCGCCACCAAAGCATCTATTATGCCCTCGGCCGAGCCATTTGCCATAAATCCGCCAAACATTACCGTCGCGCCATCAAAAATCAGCTCGGCGGCGGCGTTTATACCAATCAATTTGCTCACAAATTACCCCCTTCCATTCCGTTTAGCACCAAATCCAAAAATGCGCGGGCATCCACATGCAAAGCCAATTGCGAATAAAATGGCAATCCCGCCGGGTCTAAAATGCCGCCATCTAATCGGCTCATATCAATAATCGCCTCCATGCTCCTCGCGCCGTGTTTGTATTCCGGCACCATCAGCATAGCGCGGATTATATTTTCCGATATGGGACGCTCCGCCGCCATATTTAGCCGCCGCTCGCATAAATTGCGCAAAAGCAATGCTCGGCGCAAAATATAATTTTTGTCGGTATGGCTTTTGGGATTTGGGCCCAAAACATTTATCGTGCCTTTTAGGCGGCTAATAAAATCCGGCCCTTTTATATTGCGAAATTCCGCGGTTTGCATGGGTGCTGCAAATTCCTCATAATTCGGGGCAGTACCCCCCGCAAACACCAGTATACAGCGACCCAGCGGATGCTCGCCGCTCTCATCCCGAAAACGCCCATCCTGCATTGGCATCAAAAATGATTTTATCCAGCCCAAAGCCGCGGCGTCTTTGTCCGAATCAAATTCATCAAAAAATACCAGCGGCAGTTTGCCCTCCAAAATCACATCCCGCACCTTTTGAAACGCCGCCCCTAGGTCGGTTTGGCTAATAAATTGCGAAACATTAAATTCCAGCCGCTCCACCTTGCCGGGCAAAATGCTTTTTGCAATTTGGGTAACACCAAAAGATTTCCCCGAGCCGGGCGAGCCAAAAACCGCGATAGACAGCGGCCGCATAGATTCCCCGGCATTATAGCTCAAAATCAGATTGCAAATATTTTGATATGATTCGATTTCGGCGCGGTCGACGGTAATCAGGCCGCCCATGGCCAGCTGTGGCAGGCCATCAATAACATCCGCCCCGCGCAATACATAATCATGGGCAACATCATAAATCTGGCGATTATTGACATTTTCGGTGACAGCCCAATCATCGGGCGCGGCAAAAATGCCCCCAAAAGATTTTATCGGAATAGGAAATGATTGCCAATTCCTCTCGCGAAATCCGCCCCAGTCATTGGTCAGCATCAGGCCGTCATTATCAAAAACCAGCCGGCGGCGGCTCAAATGCTCGCCCGCATCAAATACCCGGCGCAAAAGATTGCCCATAATCACCGTGGCTTGACTATTATCAGACGAGGCGGCGGCGAATCTATCCGCCATAATGGAAAAAAATGGCAAACCCCCGCGCATATCCGCGCCGGACTTTTCCAAATTAGCATACTGCAAAGGTATTTGCTGAACAATCAAGCCGGTCATCATCGCAAAAACGCCAATGGCCGCCGAATCTTCGCGGGCGCGCACATTCCCCTCGCCGCCGCCATGGGTCAGCATCAAAGAGGCCTGCAATTCGCCATCGATTTTGGATATCAAAACCGCACCATCCAGCGAAAAAGAAACAAAAACCACGGCCGCATCCAGCAAATAGCTGATTTGCGGGTTTATTTGTATTTCGCGAATCAAATCGGCGGCGGTGCGCTCCCATGATATGCGGCGGCTAATCATAGCCCCCGCCCCGCGCAAAACGTCCGCATCCAAAAACAAAAATGTTTTGTCAGCATTTTTCGCAAATTGCTCCGGGTTTGGCAAAATTTTATCGCTCGCCCAAAAAACATTGGCGCAATCCGCGGGCAAATCCAGCCCGCCAAAGCCCTCGTCCCAAACAATCATAAAATCGATTGGGGCGGCGGGGTCTTTTGGCGGAATATTTATCAGGCTATTTGCTATTTCGCCCTCGCGATAGCCCAAATAGCGGCTGGGCGTGTAATAATCCGCTCCATTGCCATGGTGGGTCAGGCTATAATATTCGCGGCGATAATCCTCCAGATTTTCCATGCCAAAAAGCAAATGGCCGCCATGAGCCGCATCCATCGCCGCATTTAGGGATGCATATATCAAAGGAATCCCCATTATTTCGGTATGTTCGGAAAAAATGCCGTCGCGTGTATACGTATAAACCAATGTGGTAGCATGGCCATGATATGCTATATTCATACTCTTTTCACAATCATAGAAATCCCCATGCCGCCGCCTATGCAAAGGGTTGCCAGGCCGTATGTCATGCCATCGCGCCGCGCCATTTCGTGCAAAAGCGTCACCAAAATCCGCGCGCCGCTCGCCCCAATGGGATGCCCCAAAGCAATCGCGCCGCCATTTACATTTATCCGCGCCGGGTCGAGTTTTAGCTCGCGGCTAACCGCGATGGCCTGGGCGGCGAAAGCCTCATTGGCCTCGATTAAATCGATTGCGGATAGGGCAAAGCCGGCTTTTTGCAGGGCTTTTTGGGTGGCGGGGGCGGGCCCTATGCCCATGATGGATGGCTCAACGCCGCTCACCGCCGAGGAAATAATGGTCGCCATAGGCTTTAAACCAAGCGTTTTCGCCTTTTCCTCGCTCATTAGCACCACTACCGCTGCGCCGTCATTTATCCCCGACGAATTAGCCGCGGTGACTGTGCCGTCAGGCCTAAAAGTCGGGCGCAATTTCGCCAAAGATTCCGCCGAAACGCCCGCCCGCGGGTATTCGTCCTTGTCAATAACAACAGGCTCGCCCCGCCGCTGGGGAATACTAACCGGCGCAATTTCCGCGGCAAATTTGCCCTCCGCTATGGCCTTTTGCGCCTTTTGCTGGCTATTTGCCGCATATTCATCCTGCTCCTCGCGGCTAATTCCAAATTTTTCCACCAAATTTTCGGCGGTAATTCCCATATGATAATTATTAAACACATCCGTCAAACCATCGGCAATCAGGGTGTCAACAAGCTCGATATTCCCCATTTTATGCCCGCCGCGAATATTTTTTTGCACAAAAGGAGCTTGGGACATATTCTCTGTGCCGCCGGCCAAAATAATTTCCGCATCCCCGCAGGCAATAGCGCGGCTGCCCAAAGCCACGGCTTTAAGCCCAGACCCGCAAACCTGATTCACAACAAAAGACGGCACCTCATTTGGCACACCCAGTTTGACAGAAATCTGCCGAGCCACATTTTGCCCCAGTCCCGCCGACAAAACATTGCCAAAAATAACCTCATCAATATCAGATGGGGAAATCCCCGCCCGCTCGATAGCCGCCGCCCCGGCCGCCGCCCCTAGGCTAACAGCCGAAAAATCCGCAAAGCATCCGAGAAAGCTCCCAATAGGAGTCCGCGCCGCCGAAACCACAACAACATTCCGCATAAAAATCACCTCAATCTTTTATCAGTCTTTTATCAGTGTTTATCAGTGGTTTAAAAAACTAAACCACAAACTGCGAAAAGTCCGCTTTTGATTTTTCCAAAGCCTCGGGGTTATGAATATTCAATTGCAGGGGCTTGCTCAAATCCAAACTAAAAATCCCCATAATCGATTTCGCATCAATAACATACCGCTCCGAAACAATGTCAAATTCCCCATCAACAAGGGATATAATGCTAACAAAATTGCGAACCTTTTCAATCGTATCCAATAGGATTGTAATTGTTTTCACAAAAAATCACCCTTCCATTAAAAATTTAGACCAAAAACTAGCCCCGCGAATTCGCCAAAAATATCACAGCACACACCCCGGGCCCTGTGTGTACGCCAATCACAGGCTCGAGATTATAAATGGCCGTTTGGGCAATACCGCATTTGGTTTTGATTTTTTCAGCCAAAGCCTTTGCATCGTCCAGCGCGTCCGAATGGATTATATGAACAATCTGGTCTTTCGTTTTGGCCTTTTCCGCCACTTTATCCACCAAATAATCCAGAGCCTTAGCGCGCCCGCGCACTTTAGCATGAGGCGTCAATTTCCCATTATTATCCACGCTAATAACAGGCTTTACCCCCAGCAAAGTCCCAAAAAACGCCGCCGGCGCAGATAGCCGCCCGCCCCGCTGCAAATGAAATAAATCATCCGCCACCATAAAAATATCAACATGCATTTTTGTATTCTTTACATATTGATGAACCTCCTCAATACTAGCCCCCGCCGCCCGCATTTCCACGGCCTTTGCCACCAAAAAATGCCCATATCCAACGGAGGCAGTCAGGCTATCCTCATAAAGAATTTTCCGGTCGGGAAATTCGCCCCGTAGCTCCTCCAGCGCGGATTGGGTGGATTGATATGTGCCGGATAGCGCGGATGAAAAACCGATATAAATCACATCCTGCCCCGCCTCCAGCAGGGGTTTGGCCAAATTATATGCCTGGTCATAATTCACCTGCGATGTGCTGGCCTTCACCTTTTTGCGCAAAGTGTCATAAAAGGCTTTATAATCAAATTTCTGCCCCCGCACATAGGCCGGCTTTGAAACCCCATTGATAATATATTCCAGCGAAAGTATGTGAATCCCATTATCCTCGATATAGTCCTCATGCAGGCTACAGCTGGAATCGGTGATAATTTCATAAGAATAGCTCATAATAATCTCCTCCAATTATTAGCAAATATTATTCGTTGACTTCTGTTGTTTCCGGCTCGGCTGGTTTTTCCTTTTTTTGGAAAAGCTTATCCAGCCCCAGTTTTTGGGCAATGCCGGGAATCATATCGATTAGTTTGTTAATAGAATCCTTTTGGTTAATATTCACCAGCTGAACGCCGCTCTCATCCACCACCAGCAGGGCAGATGGTTTTATTTTCGCCCCCAGCCCGCCTCCATTCACAGCGGCCTTTTTTTTGCTCTCATCCCCAGCACTCGCCCCGCCGCCCAGACCGATACTAACGTCAATCAGCGGAATCACGGTGGTTTTGCCGCAAACGATGGCCTCGCCCACCACGGTTTTTGTGGAAATAAATCCTTCCAATTGGGTAATCATGTTTGTAATACTACTGTTAAAATCTGACAAATCTATCATCTCCTTTTTTAGTTTACGAAAATAATGCGCGGATGGGCTTTTTCAAATACCATCGCAAAACCGCAAAAGCGATTGTGATAAGGCGGAAATGCCCGCTGGCTCGGCCATTTAGCCGGATTACCTCCTCATCAAAATTGCCCTCGATTTGGATTTTCGTCCCCCGCCGCCGCAAAATCTGGCCGCCGCCATAAATCGCCGCCAATACTTGTCCAGTAGTCGACGGGTCTTCAAAGCCAATCTCGCCGCCAATTTCCAGCCGCCTAGGCCATATCGCCCGAAAAACCCGCCCCAGCATCTGTTTGCTATGGCCAAAAACCTCGCCAAATCCCGCCTCGCGAATCTTTGCAAAAATCCCTTCCTTTGAATCCTTCGAATCCGCCGCCTTGACCTTCTCGACATCCTCGGCCTTCTCCGGCTTTTCAACCCCACCAAGCTTCTCGGATTTTTTCACCGCCTTTTCAATCTCCGTTTCCGTTTGGGTGTTTTCCATTTTCTTCGTTTTTACTAGCTTTACCTTTTTTGACAAAAAATAAATATTTAATTCCTGCTCATTGCCAATTTCTGCGCGAATCCCCAAATACCGCACTTTCCCATGCCAGGCAAATCCGCCATTAGCGGAAAAATCGGCGCGGTATTTTATTCGGGAAAACAGAATGATAACCAGCAAAACCAATGCCAGCGGCAAAAGCACCACCGCCAAAATTACTATCCCAATCCATTTCAATACCGATAAGACCTTCGATATGGCCGACCCCTCCCCCCCAGCAGTTTACCCAAAATAAACATAATCAATAGTCCTATACCAAAAAAACTACCAATAAACACCGTCATAGCAACAAAAAACGAATACGGCACAATATTCACAAGCAAATCGACCCGGGCATCTAAAAGCCATTCATCATTCCTAAAAAATATCTCATGGAAAATATGAAAAGCCCTCTGCCAATTTAGCGCAATTAAACCCGCCAAAAGCACAAGCCCCCCGGCCACCCCCGCCGCCCCATATTGCCAGGCCTTAAAAAGCAGCCGCCCATCATCCCGCCCCACCAGCAAAAACGCCAAAGTGGTCAGCACCAGCAAAATCAGCAAAATATCCCTCAAAATAAATCCGCCGCGAAATAGCATAAAAACATCATGCATATGCCGAATCTCAATATCCGAAAAAAACGGACGCGGCTGGCCATCAACAATAGTATCTATCTGCAATAAAGGCTCGCCCAAATGAATAAAATCCCGGTCGACCCCAATCTCGCGCGCAGAATCCGGCAAAGACCCCCGCATATAGCGCAGCATATGCCGCGTAACCGCATGCAAATCCTCGGCCTCCATCCCCACCCGCTCATAGGTAGTGCGCCCATCCGCCCCTATCTGCCCAAACTGCCACCGATAAAACCACATCCCAAAAGTAGGAATCTGCACAGCAAAAAGCAAAACCAACAAAATCAAACAAGCCGCGTGAATCCCGCCGCATATTTTCAAAAAAACCCTCATTTGCCCCTCCTACTTTTGTATCCAGTTTTTAAAATCGGAAAAAGCGATATCATTTTGTTGAGCATGATAATCGGCAAAAATATCACAAACCTTTTGAATGGCGGTATCTTTATCGGGGGCGGTGTCGATTATTGTGAAATCTATGTTTTGCTTGCCATAGATGCCTTTTTTTAAATCGTCAAAATGGATGATTTCCAAAAGGCTGGTGGGGCGAGCCGGAAAAGCGCAAATGTTGTATTTGTCCTGTCTAAAAAGCCCGCTGGCAATATTTAGCAAAGTTTTCACGATTCCACCCCATTTCTCTTTTTAGATTATAACATATTATGGATAAAACTGCAACAATTTTGTAATATAAAATTTTGAAAAAGTATTGACAGCGCAGGGGGGGTCTGTGATATAATAGATACATGGAAGAATATAGCTAAATTTTTTATAAAGGGGGAAATTAAAATGACGATAAATTCTAATAATTCACCTATTATGAATAGTTTCCGGGTAAATACCCAAAATAATATGCAAAGAGCGAGCGAGCGGCTATCTAGCGGCCGGCGCATAAATTCCGCGGCGGATGATGCGGCCGGGGCGGCGATTACGGCCCTGATGAATGCGCAAATCCGCGGGACGGATATGGGAACGCGCAATGCGGCGGATATGGGTAGCCTGATGCGCACCGCCGAGGGCGGCCTGAGCAGTATTGGCGATAGTTTGCAGCGCATGCGCGAGCTTGGTTTGCAGGCGACAAACGGCATTTTGACCGACGACCAGCGCGCCATGATTCAAACCGAAATCAACCAATTGCAAGACCATATCAATCGCGCCGCCAGTGATACCGAATTTAATACCATGCCGCTTTTGGATGGCAGTTTCCAAAATGCCCATACCGCATCCCAGCCCGATGGCTCGGGAATGAGTGTTAGCATAGATTCCGCATTGCCCGGGGCTATCGGAATCGAAAATTTTGTCCCCACCGAGGGCAATATGGATTTTTCCGCTATTGATAGCGCGCTAAATTCCGTGGTGGGTAGCCGCTCCGAGTTGGGCGCGATGATGAATGCCAATGATTTTGTGATTTCTGCAAATAATATTGCATCCGAAAATCTTTCCGAGGCGCGTAGCCGTATCGCCGATGCCGATATAGCGCGGGAAATGATGGCTCTGGAGCAAGAGCGCATTATCCAGCAATACCAAACCTTTATGTTCCGCCACCAAATGGAGCGCGAGCGTGATGCGCTTGGCTTCGTGGGTATGCCCTGGTAAATTTTAAACATTGATTTTGCAAAGGCGGGAGTTATCTCCCGCCTTTTTTTACGGAGGTAGCTATGCCAAAATCGCCGCATAATAGCCACAAGCCCGGCAAAGAACCAAAGCCCGGCAAATGCCCGCCCCTAGAGGAAGCGGCCTGTTTTTATATCGAAAACGAAAATGACAAACAGCGAATTTTGGATTTCGCCGGTTGGCTTAGAAAAAATAAACTCTCGCCCGCGGCGGGAAATAATAGCTATAGCTGGTATGTGAGATTTCATTATATAAATCACAATGTTTACAAAAATGACAAATACCAGCGCAGCACATATCATGGGCTTTATATCAAATTTTTTGATGATACATGGCATATCCTCCCCTCTAAAGATATTTTGGAGCATGTGCTTTTGCGCGATTGCCTGAAAGAAATCGTTTGGGAGAGCGTATTTCCTTGCTATGGCTGTAGTTATGGCTGTTTTAAAAGCGCGCATAATGAGCGCGCCATAATGCTTTTCGGCCGCCAAATCCCCGCAAAAGGGGCTTGTTTGCGCCAGCCAATATGCCTGACCAATCCTAATAGCGAAATTATTGGCGTTATAAAAGAGATTTTATTGAATCGTAAAAATAGCGATGATTTGGTGATTGGATTAAATAAAAATATTTACAATTATGGAATGATGTAGCATCCGGAGGAGTTTTATGTTTTATATTATGTTTTTGTTTTTTGGGCCGGGGTTGATTTTTCTGGCTTTTGGGCTGTTTCATGTCCTCAATTTCAAAAACCGCTCTATTTGGCCAAAATCGGATTTGCATAATGAAATGCAGCTGGCAAAAATTGCCAAAATAGAGTGTTTTCGCTGGCTGGCTCTGGCGGGATGGCTATTTTTGGCGGGTTTGCTGGCATTGGTTGGGCTAGTGCCGCCGGGGGGCTATGGATTTTTCCTGATTGCCGCCATTGTGCTATTTATCGGTATCACCATCTATCGCCGCGTGGTTTGGCAAAAGGAAAGGAAGCGTTGGTAAATGAAACATTTGATTGGGTTGGATGTTGGGACAAATAGCTGCAAAGCCTTGCTATGGGCGGATGGGCGCGTGGTCGGCCAGTCGCTGGCGGCCTATATGCCGGATATGCCCCGGGATGGCTGGGTGGAGCAATGCCCCACAGTTTGGTGGAATGGCGCGAAAGCGGCTATCCGCGCCCTTTTGGCGGATTTTCCCGGAATCGAAATCGCCGGGCTGGCCGCCTCTGGGCAAATGCATTCCTCTGTTTTTTTGGATAAATCTGGAAATATTATTCGCAAAGCGATTATGTGGAATGATACCCGAACAACCGCGCAAGTTAGCGAATTGAATCGTATAATCGGCGCGGATAAAATGCTGGAGCATGTGCAAAATCCCGCCCTAGAGGGGTTTACCCTGCCTAAAATTCTTTGGCTAAAAGATAACGAGCCGGAAAATTTTGCCAAGATCGCCAAAATCATTATGCCAAAAGATTATGTAAATTATCGCCTAACAGGGCGGATTGCCACGGATATCAGCGATGCGGCGGGCACGCTTTTGTTTGATGTGGCCAAAGGCCGCTGGAGCGGCGAAATGGCGGAAATGCTGGGTTTGCCCATGGATATTTTGCCGGAGGTTTTGCAAAGCATCGCCCCCGTGGGCGAAATCGCCCCGGAAATCGCCGCCGAGTTGGGTTTGCCGGGGGGCATTATGGTTTTTGCCGGGGGCGCGGACAATTCCTGCGCCGCCATAGGCATGGGCATGACCCGCCCCGGCCATGGAATTATCAGCATCGGCACATCCGGCACTATTATGACAATGCTGGAAAATATTGACAAAATTAACAGCAAAATACATATGCTAAATTATTCCATTCCTGACAAATATTATGCTATGGGCTGTATGCTTTGCGCCGGCGAGAGCCTGGCCTGGCTGCGGGATATTCTCGGCATCGAATACGCCGAAATCGACGCTCTGGCCACCAGCGCGCCCGATAGCGGCGGTCTGCTATTTCTGCCTTATCTTTTTGGCGAACGCTGCCCGGTGGCAGACCCGGCGGCGCGCGGCGTATTTTTCGGCATTAGCCGCAAAACCACCGCCGCCCATATGGCGCGGGCGGCGATGGAGGGCATCGCCTTTAATTATCGCGCCATTTTGGACGAAATCGAAACCCTCGCCCCCATCAAAAAAATCACAATCACCGGCGGCGGCGCGCGCAGCCCCATTTTCGCCCAAATTCTGGCCGATATCCTGGCTCGCCCCCTAGAAATCCCCGAAAACGAAGAGGGTCCGGCCCTAGGCGCGGCTATGATTGCCGCCGTCGGCGCAGGCCTCTACCCCGATTTCGCCACCATCCACGCCGCCCAACCCCCCGCCACCACCATCACCCCCAACCCCACCGCAAACCACACCCCCCAATACACCAAATTCCGCGCCCTCTACACCGCCACCGCTCCCCTATTCAATCAGCCAATTTCATCATAAAATACCAAAACCCATTCTATCGCTTGTACAGCCAAACCCAGCCAAGGGTTTGGCATTTTTTGTGAAATACTACCTACAACTCTGCAAATTTTCGATATAATTTTGTGCATTTTGCATATTGACAAATC
>Ga0209755_10000789_pt1 | contig 55131 bp, 52 predicted proteins | sample TergutCo191P1_FD_187301 | JGI IMG/M metagenome (GOLD analysis project Ga0209755, IMG submission 187301) | Cornitermes sp. P1 segment gut microbial communities from Petit-Saut dam, French Guiana - Co191P1 (SPAdes) (version 2) | ecosystem: Host-associated > Arthropoda: Insects > Digestive system...
TATTAATTGGAATATAACTCCAAGCAATTACGCTTCTCCTGATTTTAAAAAAACAGAAAAGAAAGTCGAAGCGTTATCAAAAAAGAATATTGTCATTTTTAATTTTAATATCGATAAAAAAGAAATTATTAATTTTATAAATAAAAATCTTGTAGCAGGTAATATTACCGCAAAATTTCAAGTTAATAAAAATAACTTTGTAATTATATATAACAAGTGGTTTGAGAATGTAAAAAAGAGTATCGCTATTGATTGGAATCAAGTTAAAAAGTCAGGTATTATTGACGGTGATTTTTTTCTTGCTGATTTATTATCAAAAGATAACTATACTTTAAAAGATAAGTTGTTCGTTGTCTTAATGAATAACCAGTATAAGTTTGATAAAAAATTTGATGACGTAGGATTTTCACTGTATAAAGAAGTAGGTTTTAATGACAATAAAAAATCTCATAACGCTTTTTGGATAAAATATGAACGGCCGCCGCTTGAAGAATATTGGGATTATATTATCAACCGAAGGGATTTATTGGTTCCGCAGGATATAAGAGAACGCAAAGGCTCATTCTTTACTCCAAGACAATGGGTTGAATTATCCCAAAAATATTTAAATGATGTTTTCGGCGAAGACTGGCAGGATGAATATTATATATGGGATTGTGCAGCCGGCACAGGAAATTTATTAGCAGGGCTTACAAATAAATACAATATTTGGGCATCCACGCTTGATAAAGCCGATGTTGACGTTATGAAAGAACGTATAAAAAACGGCGCGAATTTACTTGAAGATCATATTTTTCAATTCGATTTTCTAAATGATGATTTATTAAAATTGCCAAAAGGTTTACTGGATATTATTAAGAATGATAAGAAACGGAAAAGATTGATTATATATATCAATCCGCCTTATGCTGAAGCGGGTAATGTAAAACAAAGAGTTGGAACAGGCGCGAATAAAAGCGGAACAACAACAAATAATCAAACCTATATAAATTATTTCGAGCAGTTGGGTAAAGCAAGCAATGAAATATATGCTCAATTTTTAATCAGAATATATAAAGAAATTGAAGGATGTAAAATCGGCAATTTTTCAAAATTAAAAGTTTTACAAGCGTCAAATTTTGAAAATTTCAGAGATGTTTTTAAAGCTGAATTAAAAAAACTTTTTATTGTCCCCGCTGATACATTTGATAATGTCGTTGGTAAATTTCCAATTGGTTTTCATATTTGGGATTTAGAAAAAAATAGTAAAAAATTTAAAAAGATTAAAAGTGATGTTTACGACAGAGACAGTGTGTTTATAGGAAAAAAAACAATATGCAGCATTGACGGAAAAAAATTATTAACAGAATTTACTATATCGGAAAAAAATAAAAAATCTATATTTGGTCATTTTGCCGCTCGTGGTTGTGATTTTCAAAATCAAAGAGGGGTGTTCATTGATAATATAATAGATACAAAATCAGGCGGCGGATTGCATGTATATATTTCATGTGAAAATTTAATAAATGTCGCTGTATCTTTCACCGTAAGAAAAGTAATCCCTGCGGATTGGTTAAATGACAGAGAACAATTTTTATATCCAAATGATAATTGGAAAAATGACATCGAATTCCAAAATGATTGTTTTACATATATGATTTTTAATAACAATATACAATCAGGTTACGGTAAAAACCATTGGATACCTTTTACAGAAGAAGAAGTAAATGCGAGAAACAATTTTGAAAGCCATTTCATGTCTGATTTTATTAAAGGCAAAATAGGGAATGACGGATATAATGAATTATTCCCTGAGTTATTGCCAAAATACAAAGCTTTAAAATTCTCCGCCGAAGCAAAAGCTGTATTTAAAGCAGGAAAAAAATTGTGGCAGTATTATCACTCACAACCGACAGCAAATGTAAATGCAGGGTTTTATGACATTCGTGAATTCTTTCAAGGCAGAGATGATGAAAGCGGTAAAATGAACAATAAAAGCGGTGATGATAATTATAATTCGTTAATCAATGGTTTGCGTAATTCTCTTAAAGAACTGGCAGAAAAGATACAGCCAAAAGTTTATGAATACGGGTTTTTGGCAGAATAAAATTATTAGGCATGTAAGACAACTTGTTTAGCTTTTATCAAATAACGTATTATCGAATAAATTCATTCTCGGCACTCTTTACTAAATGCCGGTAATTTCGCATACTTGAACAGTTGATGCCGGTCGCTTTTATCACCTTATTTTTTTGGAGGTCGATATGTTTGTAATATTTTGCAGGATATTTCAATTTTTCTTTAACCTTGGGGCTCGTCTTCTTCCGTGGAGGAAAGCGGTCCCGATAGAGGGGCCGGGCAGTGTTAACAGGATTCCTGAACTTTTGCAGGAACGGAATGTGAAAAAACCAATGATCATAACAGATGACGGACTTGTAAGAGCCGGCGTCGCGCAGCGTGTTATTGACGTGCTTGCAAAAGCAAAATATCCGTATTTGGTTTATACCGATGTTGAGCCGAATCCTTCGGTGAATACCGTTAATAAAATTCAAAAATTGTACATTGATCAGAAATGCGACGGGTTTATCGCGCTGGGAGGCGGTTCAGCGATGGATGCCGCAAAAGGCGCGGCGGCCCGTGTTGTCCGTCCCGGAAAAAGCGTAAACCAGATGGGAGGCCTTTTGAGGGTTTTAAGAAAGATTCCTCCCTTTATCGCGATTCCGACTACCGCTGGAACAGGCAGCGAAACAACTGTCGCGGCTTTAATTACCGATACTGAAACTCGCCACAAATACGCCATTATGGATTTATGTCTTGTCCCGCGTTATGCGATACTCGATTCTGAACTGACAACAGGCCTTCCTCCTTTGATTACGGCGGCGACGGGAATGGACGCGCTGACCCACGCAATCGAAGCGTATCTTGGCTGGACATACAATACGTGCGAGAGCGTTCAGTTTTCTTTTGACGCGGTTAAAATAATTTTTGCTAACTTGGAAAAAGTATATAAAGACGGAAAAAATATCGAGGCGCGTCAGGCGATGCTGCAAGCGTCATACAAAGCGGGATTCGCGTTTACCCGCGCCTGTGTCGGAAATATCCACGCCATCGCGCATACACTCGGAGGGCTTTATAATACTCCGCACGGTCTTGCGAACGCTGTCATCCTTCCAAAAGTACTGGAAGATTACGGAAAAAAAGTTCATAAAAAACTCGCTCGTCTTGCGGAAGCGGCTGAACTTGTATCAAAAAATAATTCAAAGACTTACGCGGAAAAAGCGCGTATCTTTATTGACGCGGTTTATACAATGAATGAAAAAATGGGAATCCCCGCAGGTTTTGACTGTATTAAAAATGATGATATTCCGCAGATGATTAAATGGGCAGGAAAAGAATGTAATCCGCTGTATCCTGTGCCGGTTATATATAACAAAAAACGGTTCGGCGCAATGATTGAAAAATGCATGCAGGTAAAATAAAGGAACTGTTAAATGGCGTATAACATAGGTGAAGAATGCAGCGGCTGCACTGCCTGCGCAAAGCTGTGCCCTGTATTCGCAATTACGCGAAACGAAGGTAAAAACTCACGCCATATTATAAACGCAAAACGGTGTGTTGAATGCGGCATCTGCGGAAGAATTTGCCAAAAGGGCGCGGTTTCTGATAGTTCCGGGAAAATCTGCGTTCCGGAAAAACGCGCGCAGTGGTTAAAACCTGTTATTAATAAGGAAATCTGCAGCGCCTGCTCAATATGCGTTCATGACTGTACGCCAGGCGCATTACAGATTTCATTGCCGCAGTTTCGCGGAGATATCAATGTATTCGCCGAATTAAAGCACCCTAATAAATGCGTTGGATGTGGAATCTGTAAATCGCATTGTCCGCTTGCCGCTATATCTATGGAGCTTTTTGAATCCGGTAAAGTTAATATTGAGGCTTCAGCATGAAACAAAAAAGAGCCTGCCTGACACTGCCTGTTTACGCGAAAATCGATCTTGCCTCGGGGAAAACAGAGTCCTTCCCAATCAGTGAAGATTATTATAAAAAATATTTCGGCGGCAAAGCGCTTGCGGCGCGGCTGTTACTCGATCTGACGCCGAAAGGCCTGGACGCTCTTGATCCTGCAGCGATGCTCATCATTAATACAGGCCCGCTTAACGGAACAGGGGCTCCTTCTTCAAGCCGCTTTAACATGACTTTTAAAAATGTTTTAACAGGAGGAATCGCCTCATCAAACTGCGGAGGGACATTCGGCTTTATGCTTAAACGCGCGGGTTTTGACGGCATTATAATAACAGGCAAAGCGGCGAAACCATCAAGGATTGAAATCATTGACGGTGAAATATCGGTACTTGACGCTGATGATCTTTGGGGGCTTGATACAGAAACAACGCAGGAAAAAATGCGGGAAATAAATCCGCAGGCGGCATTTCACGGAAAACTTGTAATAGGGCTCGCAGGTGAGAACCTTGTGCGTTTTGCCTGCGCCGCGAGCGGAGAGCGCGTCGCAGGCCGCTGCGGAGGCGGCGCGGTTTTTGGATCGAAAAATTTAAAAGCTCTAAGCGCGTATGGGACAAAAATGCCTCAGGTTGTAAAGCCGCAAAAGTTTAATCGTTTTGTAAAAAAGTGGGTGCGTTTTTTAAAAGGCCATCCGATAACAGGGGATTCATTGCCTCATTACGGTTCTTCCGGGCTTGTTAACAAAGCAAACGCGACAGGCGCTTTACCAAGCCGCAATTTTTATTACGGACATGATCCGGACGCGGATACAATAAGCGGCGAAACATTAGCCGCGACTGAGCTTACAAGGAATTCAGGATGCGTCAGCTGTCCGATTCGCTGCGAAAGGCGCGTCAAAAAAGGATTTACAGAGCGGGAAATAAAAGGTCCTGAATATGAAACAACAGGATTTTTCGGCCCCAATATCGGCGCGAAAAATATGCGAAGCATTATTGATTTAAATTATATTTGCGATATTTTAGGGATGGATACAATTTCCGCCGCGTCCACAATCGCCTTCGCGATGGAATTAAAAGAAAAGGGCATTGCGGATTTTGGCGTCGAATTCGGAAAAACGGGAAATCTTGAAGATGTTCTTCGCAAGATCGCGAAACGGGAAGGAGTGTACTCAGACCTCGCCAACGGCAGCAAATGGATGAGCGAAAAATACGGCGGAAAGGAATTCGCGATGCATTCCAAAGGTCTGGAAATGGCATCTTATGAACCGCGCCGATCTGTCGGCATGGGACTAGGTTACGCGACGAGCAACCGCGGCGGCTGTCATTTAAACGGCGGTTATCTCGCGCTCCTTGAATCAATAGGAGTTCTTTCCACAGACGCGCAAAACCCGTCTTCCAAAGCGGAGTTAACAGTGTTCATGCAGGACGGTATGGAAGCCATTTCTACCGCGGGTTTTTGCCTTTTCGGCGCACAGACATTTATCCCATCTGTTTTTTTCCGTCTTGGCCCGAGTCATATTGTTACGCGAATAACGGGAAAAATAGCGACTCACGCAGGCGGCGTAGTTCGGCTTCTTTTAAAAATTAAACCGCTTTTGCGCTTTAATACTTTTTTTCTTTTTCCACATGCCGAGGCTCTGCGTCTTGCCACAGGTTTCTCTGTATATACAGGAAACTTTCTATTTCTTGGAGAGCGCTGCTTTAATATTGAGCGGCTTTATAATCTGCGCGAAGGACTGACCGCCTCTGATGATTCTCTTCCCGATCGTTTAACAAAAACGCCTCAGCCTGCGAGAGACGGGAGCGTCAATCCCAAATTTGTTGTGCCTCTTGAAAAAATGATGAAGCAGTATTATAAGGTGCGCGGCTGGGACGCGCAGGGAGTTCCGAAGAAGCGGACTTTAAAGCGCCTTAAGATTGAAGGTTTGTGAATTAGGATTCAGGAGTGAGAAATGGGAGAAGTTATTACAGGAGCAAAAATATCTGTTAAATACCGGGCGCATTTGGCAGCGCTTGTAAATAAAGACAGCGAATCAATTACCGCCTTAAATGTTAAAGATGTGCTTAAACACATAAAGAAACAATACGGAAGTGACGCTGAAAAATCGGCGAAAACCATGCTCATTGTTGTGAACGGGCAGAGCATTCTCATGCTTAAACATTTTAAAACCGTTTTAAGAGACGGAGATGAAGTGGGTTTTTTCCCAATCTGCGGCGGAGGCTGAGGATGTTACCGTGCTATATTGTCAGCGCTTGTTTATAATGCGCAGAATGGGGATAACGGAGTAAGAATGAAACATTTATTTGATATTATTGCTCATAACATTATTCCGGTTTTAGTTATTCCATGTATTACCGTAATAATTATCACATTAATAAAAATTGTAAACATCAATTTGATTAATAAAAAAGAAATGGAACATAAAATATTGGAAGAAAAAAGAAAAATACTAGAATTAGAATTAAAAAAGCAAAACAACCAAATAATTATGCTTGAAGCGGAAAATAAAAAGTATGATAATTTAATAAATAATTCATAGGCTGGTGACTCACCCGGTGTTTTACAGTTTTAACACCGGGTAAGCAGCTCGGCCTCACCTCTTTTTGAATACATTTTTAAATATTTCTGTTAAATTTCGCATTAAATAATTAGGTATGTATCGCAAAATTCACTTATTTATATCACATAACAAGAATTAGAACGGCAGGATTTTGGTATCATCAAGGTATCATTTGGGTATTATTTTTAACTGCATATTGATACCTGTTTTGTAAATTCTTAGGTTCCTGCGTATTTATTATTAGCCGCGGTAAAACTAACCGAGTTTTGCAAGCGGCTCAACTTTTTAATATTTCTGCCAGCATTTCACGTTTATTTTCTTTATCAGATATGCCGAGCTTGCGGTAAATGCCTGAAAGGCAGGTTTTTACGCGGCTTTCAGACAAGAAGACCTTCTGCGCTATTTCTTTGTTGAATGATCCTTTGGAAGCAAGCAGTGCTATGGTTAACTCTTTCTCACTGAGTAGCGAAGAAACATGATGTTCCTCTTTTCTGCGCTTTTTCGCGAGTCGAAGGAAACTTATAACACGCATACGTAACTCGTCAATATCATAAGGTTTTGTTATGTAATCGTTTCCCCCGGCAGTAAGACCTGCAAGGACATCGGCGTGTTCCGCTTTTGCTGTTAAAAAAAGCGCGGGTGTATTGTCATATGCATCATGCAGTTCTGAAAGAAAATCAAGGCCGCTTCCGTCAGGCAGCATTATGTCCAGAACAGCAACATCAGGGCGGGCAAGTTTGATGCAATCCCGAGCCTGTGCGATTGTTCTCGCGGCAAGAACCATTATGCCTTCTTTTTCCAGCAATCTTCTGTTGATATCCAGTATTTTTTGGTTATCTTCAACAAGGAGCGCAATTCCATTATCTGACATTTTCCGCCTCCCGAAGAGCTGTATCCGCGGTTACAGGTTCCTGAACCGCTGTTTCGCCGCGAATGCCGCGCAGCAGCGCTGTTACGCTTGTTCCTGTATGATCGCTTCGGATTGAGATATCGCCGTTGTGCTTTAAAACTATGTCCCTGCAGATTGAAAGACCTATGCCGCTTCCGTCTTTTTTACCGCTGACTCCTCTTTCAAATATCCGCGGTAAAATACCGGGCTCAATTCCGGCGCCGTCATCGCTGATTGTAATTTTTACGCCGTTTTCTTCGCCGCATGCTTCAATATGAAGCATAATATTTTTCCCGCTTGAATGGGTTATTGCGTTTTGAAGGAGATTCCATTCAAGCTGAGTTAGCGCGTCAGCGTCGCCATGTATTGCCGGTATATTATCACTTATTTTTATCGATAGTTTTTTTCCGTTTCGCAAAGCGACAGGCTCTAAAAGCCGCACAAGGCGCGAAGATAATCCCGCCATATTTACCGGAAAACTTTTGCGCTTACCGGTATCATCCTGTTCAGATGAGTTCATCAATATATTAAGCGTACCGTCCGCCATTTGCGCGAGCCTTTTCGCCTCATCGCTGATTGTCGCGAGGTCTGCAAGCGTTTTCTCGTTTGCGCCTGATTCCCTGATCTGCTTTACCGCGAATTGCGCGTATGCTGACATAACAGTAAGAGGAGTGCGCATTTCATGGCTCATTCCCGCGAATAATTCGCTTTTTATTTTTGAGTATTCTTCAACCTGTTTACGCGCGGCTTCAAGCTCTCTTTGCCGCCTGTTATAAAGCCTCAGATGCAGCGCCATTGTAATGCCAAGCGCGGCGCTTGCGACAATAAAGCCGGTTATTATATCAACAAGGACATCAGCTTCGGTTTTAAAAAAAATAACTGTTTGCGGGTTAAAGTAGGAATATATACAAATTGATGTATATACAGACAGTTCCAGAATAGACATGATAATCATTTTTTTTCCTTCCAGCATAAAGACTGTAAACAGCACAGCGAAAATAAAAAATGACGGCATGCCTGAGTGAATGCCTCCCGCGCTGAAAAACATTGCCGGAAATAATGTTAAAAAAATGGCGAAACAGGATATCGTGTAACAGAGCTGGTATTTTCCGCTCACATATGAATACCGCAATAAAACCGCGGAAAGAACCATTGTCAGAAAATTAATTAAAAAGTTGGCAATGCCCGCGCCTGTAAAAAACCCGGAAACGCAGATGATTAGGCTGATAAATATCCCCGCCGCCGCCAATATATTAAAAAGCCGGACGCGGAAATCAAGAGACGCGCTGAAAAGTTTTTTTACAGTTTTTAGCATCAAATTAATCATAATTAATCTATTTTATCAGATTTTATTATTTTTTCCAATTTTTGGACAGGTTTTTTGATCTGAATTATTAACATAAAGAAATATACAATGACAGTGTTAGCGGCGCATATAGTGACAGTCACTTTTATTCATGCTATATTTACTTCAACTCCGATTCCTCATAGCTAAAACTTGAAAACACTTTAGTGTTAGTCATGCATGACGGAACGAATCAGTTAATCTGATGAGAGTGCAGATGGAAACGCCTGCGCTTACCATTATGTGAAGGAGAATATAATGAAAAAAACTCTTTGTCTTACGGCATTAGCGCTGTTTCTGGCGTCAAGCCTCTTTGCCGCCGCCGCCAGGGATAATTCCCAAAGCGCCGGTTCGGTTCCAGTAAAAGGAAATATCATTCTATCAACAACCACCAGTACACAGGACTCCGGGCTGCTTAATTACCTCCTGCCGGTTTTTACGCGGGAAACCGGGTGGACAGTTGATGTAATCGCTGTCGGCACAGGCGCGGCGCTGAACATGGGGCGCGGCGGCGACGCTGATGTGCTTTTGGTTCACGCAAGAGCCGATGAACTTCAGTTTGTAGCTGACGGTTACGGGTCAATTCGTTACGATGTTATGTACAATGACTTCCTTATTGTCGGTCCGAACACGACAACGATTGCGCATAACAACAATGCGCTTCAGACTTTAAGGGATATCGCCTCAAAGAACCTGCCTTTTGTGTCGCGCGGTGATTCTTCGGGAACCCATACAATGGAACTTTCGTTATGGCGGGCAGCCGGAATTAACACCGCAAGCATCAGCGGCTATTCCTCTGTCGGGCAGGGAATGGGAGCGACATTGCAAATGGCAAGCGAGATGCGCGCATATACGCTTACAGATCGCGCTACATGGCTTACATGGAGTAAAGACGGAAGAATCAATCTTCCTGCCGTATGCGAAGGAGCCTCCGATCTTCTTAACTACTACGGAGTAATTCTTGTTAACCCGGCGCGGCATTCACATGTCAATGTAGAAGGCGCGCACACTTTCGCGAACTGGCTTATCAGCCCTTCAACTCAGCAGCTTATCGGGCAGTTCGGAGTTGAACAATACGGCCAGGCTTTATTTACACCTAACGCAGTAAATCCAAAGTAACCTTTCATTCCGCGGGCGCTGAAGTTGAACTTGGGTTTTCTTAATTTTAATCAGGATACTCTTTCCATAATCGGCATTACTTTAAGAATGTCCTTTTTTTCTACATTAATCTCCACTGTCTTCGGAACAATTCTTGGGCTGCTTTTGGAAAAGCATCAGTTTCCCGGCAAACGAATCGTGGTGAGAATCTGCCGCACATTAATGGGAATGCCCCCTGTTGTTGCGGGGCTTATCGTGTACCTTGTGCTTATGCGAAGAGGTCCTCTGGGATTTATGGGAATTCTCTTTACAATCGAAGCGATGGTAATCGCGCAGGTTGTTCTTATCACTCCGATTATTACGGGCATGGTTTACACATACGCTGTCCGCAGCGCGCCCGCGATTCGGGTGTTCGCGAAGACGATGGGAGCGTCGCGTTTACAGACACAGTTTCTTTTTGTAAGGGAGATGAAGGGCGAGTTTTATTTCGCGGTTGTTACCGCTTTCAGCCGCGCAATCAGCGAGGTTGGAGCGGTAATGATTGTCGGCGGTAATATTCAGGGTAAAACAAGAACGATGACGACAGCGATTACAATGCTCCGCAGTATGGGGGATTTCAGTCAGGGCATCACATTGGGTATTCTCCTTCTTGTCATCGCGTTCACGCTTCAGTCTCTTTCAGATCTTCTGCGCAAAAATGAAAAGACTGAGGAAAATTTTTAACCATGATACTGACAGGCATTAAAAAAAAGTTAGGTGATTTTTCTCTTTGCGTCGAAAGTCTTTCAATTTCAGCGCCCGGAATCTACGGGCTAATCGGCCCTAACGGTTCAGGGAAATCTACGCTCGTTAAAATTATGACAGGTCTTCTTAATCAGGATGAAGGTAAAATCGACACAGAAGGATTGAATGATAAAGAAATTACATTTCTTGGCAGAAGACCTTATATGATGGATGATACAGTATACAATAACCTTGTTTATCCGCTTCAGCTTCGCGGTATTGTTCCGGATCCTCAAATGGTAGACGACTTTCTTGACAGGATGAATTTTTCCAAACGCGCGAAGCAGAAAGCGAAAAGTTTATCAGGAGGCGAGCAGCAGAAGCTTGCTTTTTTACGCGCTATTATTTTTAAACCCAGGCTTATCATCGCGGACGAGGCAATGACCGCGATGGACATGGACTCACTCGATCATTTTGAGAAAACAATAAGAGAAGAGCAGGAAAAAGAAAAATCAATCTGGATAATTATCAGCCACCAGATGCCTCACATAAGACGTATATGCGATTTCGTGTTTTTCATGTATGATGGAAAAATGGAAACCGAAGGAAGCGTTCAGGAAATTTTTTCCAATGTTAAAAATCAGCATTTAAGGAAGTACCTTCGCTCTTATGACGGGTAATACCGGTGAAACTTCTTACTGTCGATACAATCGAACAAGCCCGTGAAAAATTATTAAATCACGCAAAATCATGGCTTCTGAAAACGAAAACAGTTTCACCTAACGAAGCGCTTGACTGCGTTCTTGCAGAAGACATTTTCGCTCCATGCGATATTCCCTCTTTCCGCCGTTCAACCGTGGATGGTTACGCGGTAATCTCAAATGATACTAACGGGGCAAATGAAACCATTCCTGTCTTTTTAAAACAGACAGGCTCTGTGCAGATGGGGAAGGAAGCAGACTTTGCGGTAAAAAGCGGCGAGTGCGCCTATGTGCCGACAGGCGGAATGCTTCCCGAAGGCGCGGACGCTGTCGTAATGATTGAGTTCTGCGAAAATGCGGGAGACATTATCGCGATTTACGAACCTGCCGCTTCAGGCATGGGGACAGCCGAAGCCGGAGAAGATTTCCAAAAAGGAAAACTGCTTTTAAAAAAAGGTGATTTTATTCGTCCCCAGGAAACCGGCGCTCTTTGCGCGGCGGGAATTACAAACATTAGTGTTTTCGCGCTTCTTACTGTCAGTATTTTTTCAACAGGAGATGAACTTGTACTGCCGCATGAAAATCCGTCTCCCGGACAAATCCGCGACATTAACACAAGTATGTTAAAAGCGCTCGCTGTAAAAAATGGTTACGATGTTATTTCAACCGCTGTGTTTCCTGATGATGAGGTGCGGCTTGAAACTGCTGTAAGAGAAGCCGCTTCCCGCAGTGATATTGTTATAATTTCCGGGGGAAGTTCTCAGGGAGAAAAAGATTTCACGGCGCGAATCATCAGCAGTATAGCAAGGCCAGGTGTTTTTACTCACGGTCTTGCGGTAAAGCCCGGCAAACCTGCGATACTCGGCTGGGATGAAGAGAGTAAAACATTATTCGCAGGACTGCCCGGCCATCCTGTTTCCGCCATGATGATTTTCACTCTTTTATTTAGCCCGCTTCAAATGAGCCTGTTTAACTTTAACGCGCAGCATTCAAAATTATTAAATAGTTTTCCTGTTCCCGCGAAAATTAGCTGCAATGTTCCCGGCTCTCCCGGGAGAGCTGTCTGTCTGCCTGTCGCGCTTAAACCGGATAACGGATTTTATATTGCGGAGCCTGTCTTTGGAAAAGCCGGAATGATTTCCACATTGACGCGCGCGGACGGCTATATCATCATTGATCTGAATAAGGAAGGCTTGAAAAAAGACGAACAGGCGCTGGTTTTCCTGTTATAATTGATTTAGATGGCAAAACGAAATCTTTATCTGAGTAATATTCCTGTTGAAGAAGCACTCTCAAAATATTTTACCGCGTTTGACGGCCTCTTGGTTCCAAAGACAGAAAAAATCCCTGTAGAAGAAAGCCTCGATCGCATAACGTCCTGCGCTGTTTACGCGCGGCTGAGCTCTCCTCTTTATAACGCCGCGGCGATGGACGGCATCGCGGTAAAAGCCGCGGCGACAACAGGCGCGCGTGAATCGAATCCGCTTGTTCTTAAAGCAGGTGAGGATTTTTTAACAGTGGACACAGGCGACCCTGTTCATCATCCTTACGACGCTGTGATTATGGCTGAAGATTTAATTCAAATGGAAGGAAGCGATGATGTAAAGATTATGGAAAGCGCTTCTTCATGGCAGCATATCCGTCCGATTGGGGAGGATATTGTCGCAGGAGAGATGATCATAACAGGGAGGCATAAGATAAGGCCGATTGATATCGGCGTTCTTTTTTCAGGCGGGATAACAAGCATAGAAGTTTTTTCCAAACCTGGAATCGCTGTTTTTCCTACAGGCACAGAAATTGTTGACGCTTCGTTTTTGTCTGACACTGCGCATGAAGGCGCGATTATTGAATCAAACACGAGGATGTTCGAAGCTCAGATAAAACACGCAGGAGGCGAAGCGTTTCGTTTCACCCCTGTGCCTGATAACTACGATCTTTTAAAAGACGCGGTTTCCAAAGCGGCGGATGAATACGACATGGTGCTGATTAACGCGGGTTCAAGCGCGGGAACGGAAGACTTCACTGTTCAGGTGTTACGCGAAATAGGGGAGGTTATTGTTCACGGTGTCGCGATGAAACCGGGAAAGCCTGTCATTCTCGCAAAGGTAAAAGGCAAGCCCGTTATCGGAACGCCGGGTTATCCTGTGTCGGCGTATCTTGCATTTATTACTTTTGTTTCACCAGTTCTCAGCGCGCTTACCATGGGAGGAAACCATTCTATAACAGCGCAAAAAAAAGAAGCTGTAATTTCCAGGCGGATAGTTTCATCGCTCAAACACCGCGAGTATGTGCGGATAAAAGCGGGACGCGTGAACGGGAAACTTGTCGCTTCTCCTTTGGCAAGAGGCGCGGGAGCGGCAATGTCGCTTGTCAGGGCAGACGGCTTTTGCGTGATTGATCAGAACAGCGAGGGAATCGAAGCCGGACAGAGCGTGTCAATCGAACTTTACCGTTCTCAGGAAGAAATCGACCGCACTCTTGTCGTTACAGGCAGCCACGATCTGATACTTGATGTAATCGCTGACATGATGTCTTTCTCAGGAGACGCCTGCCTTGCAAGCACTCATGTTGGAAGCATGGCAGGGCTTACAGCTCTTAAACGCGGCGAGTGTCATATCGCTCCTGTTCATCTGCTTGATGAAGAAACAGGAAGTTATAACATCAATTGGATAAAAAAAATTATTCCGGCAGGCGGTATTTGTTTAATTAAAGGGGTGGGAAGAGTTCAGGGGCTAATCATTCAAAGGGGAAATCCGCTTGGGATTAAATCAATCGCTGATATTCGCCGCGGCCGTTTTATTAACCGCCAGCGCGGAGCCGGAACAAGGCTCTTTCTTGACCACATTCTTAAAAAAGAAAATATTAATTCAAATGACATTGACGGTTACACACGGGAAGCTGTCACTCACATGGCTGTTGCCGCGGCGGTTCACAGCGGCAGCGCAGACGACGGAATGGGAATAGCGTCAGCCGCAAAAACATTCGATTTGGATTTTATTCCCCTTGGTGAAGAAGAATATGACTTCGCGGTTTTTTCAGATTCGCTGGATATAAAAGAGATGAAAATATTTATCGATATTTTAAAAAGCCCTGAGTTTCATAATAAACTTGCCGAGTTCGCAAATGCTTATACATGGGACAGGGCAGGAGAAATAGTTAATTTTAGTTAATGGAGGCGCAAGATGTCATCTGACTTTACTCATTTTGACAATAACGGAAACGCTATTATGGTTGATGTTTCTCAAAAAGAAATTGCTTCCCGCGCTGCGGTCGCGAAGGGCGTCATCTCCATGAATGAGGAAACGATGAAAGCGGTTCTCGGCGGCGCTGTGAAAAAAGGTGATGTGTTCGGTGTCGCCCGCATCGGAGGAATAATGGCGGCAAAACGATGCGCCGATTTAATTCCGTTATGCCATCCTCTGAATTTTGATAAGTGTACAATTGATTTTTCTGTTAATGAGAATAAAAAGGAAATAGAAAGCATTTGTGAAGTTAAACTTTCCGGAAAAACAGGCGCGGAAATGGAAGCGCTTACAGGCGTTACTGTCGCGCTTCTTACAATTTACGACATGTGTAAAGCGCTGGATAAAGCGATGGTTATCGGTAATGTCATGTTATGTGAAAAGAGCGGCGGGAAATCAGGACATTTTATTAATGAGCAGCTGTAATGATAAACGTATTAAAAGATTCATACGGCAGGGCGCTTGATTATCTTCGGGTCTCAATCACAGACCGCTGTAACCTTCGCTGCATATACTGTATGCCGCCTGAAGGCGTCCAGTGGAAACCTCATCAGAATATTTTAACCTTTGAACAGATTATAAGAATTGTTAAAATCGCCTGCGGCCTTGGCATACGAAAAATCAGAGTAACAGGCGGAGAGCCGCTGCTGCGTAAAGGAGCGGTGTCATTTTTAAAAGAATTAAAAACAATTCCTGGAATTGAAAATGTTTCGCTTACAACTAACGGCCTTTTGCTGGGCGCGTATCTTGATGAAGCGCAAAACATGGGAGAAAATGTTTTACCTGATTCAATAAACATCAGTGTTGATACGCTGAGCCGTGAGAAATTTAAAAAGATGACACTGCGCGATAACCTGCATCCGCAATCGATTCTGCCCTTAATCGATCGTCTTCTTGAAAAACAAATTACTGTGAAAATAAATTGCGTGCCTGTGCGCTCTTTTAATGATGGCGAGATAGCGTCTCTCGCTGAACTTGCGAAAAATAAAAATATCGCCGTTCGTTTTATTGAGCTGATGCCAATCGGAGCGGCTTCTAATCTTCAGTTTGTTTCCGGCGCGGAAGTAAAACAGACGATAGAAAAAACTTTTGGCGCGATTATTCCCTGCGATGGTATTTACGGGAACGGCCCCGCTGTTTATTACAACCTTGCGGGCTTTACAGGAAAGATTGGTTTCATAAATGCTGTAACTCACGGTTTTTGCGAAACCTGTAACCGCCTGCGTTTGACTTCGCAAGGATTTTTAAAACTCTGTCTTTCAAATACATTGGGTCTTGATTTAAGAACTTTAATCGCTGCAGGCGTTGACGATGATGAAATTACCGGAGCAATTATTCAAGCTGTGGCAAAAAAGCCGCGCTTTCATACGCTTTCAAATATTTACAATGAAGCGGAACAGCACAGTGAAGGCATGTTTAAAATCGGCGGGTAATACAGAGTTGTTCGGAAACTTCAGTTTCTGAACCAAACGAAGTTTGAAACTACAAATATTCATTCACTAATAATATTATGATATAATTTTTTATGGGAAAAATTCTGGCAATTTGCACCAGCCCTGAAAAAGGTACGCCTAAACGTGATGCCGCAAGAGCTGAATTAATTGCGGGACACGGTTTATCAGGCGACGCTCACGCGGGGATGTGGCACAGACAGGTGAGTCTTCTTTCCAGTCAAAAGATAGAAGAATTCCGTTTAAAAGGCGCAAAGGTAGAGTACGGTGATTTCGGAGAAAATATTGTAGCGGATGATATTGATTTTCGAAGCCTTCCTGTGGGTACATTTCTTGAATGCGGCGACACTGTTTTGGAAATCACACAAATAGGAAAAGAATGTCACAGCCGCTGCGCGATTTACAATGTAATGGGCGATTGCATCATGCCGCGCGAAGGAGTTTTCGCGCGCGTTACAAGAGGCGGTGTTATAAAAACCGGCGATGAAATTAAAATCAGAAAAGACGCATTGTACCGCGCATGGATCATTACCGCAAGCGATAAAGGATTCGCAGGCGAGCGTGAAGATAAAAGCGGCTGCGTTATCCGCAAAATTATTGAAGACGCGGGTTATGTTGACGCAGGCTATACCTTGTTAAGCGATGATCAAAGCGGTCTTGAAAAAGAACTGATACGCATTTGCGACAATTCACTTGCGGACTTAATTTTGACAACAGGCGGCACCGGTTTATCTCCGCGCGATTGTATGCCGGAAGCCACTATTGCGGTTGCTCAAAGGATTTTGCCCGGCATTCCCGAAGCGATGAGAGCGGCAAGCATTTCAATTACAAAACGCGCAATGCTAAGCCGCTCTGCTGCCGTTATTCGCGGAAGAACTCTGATTATCAATCTTCCGGGAAGCCCCAAAGCTGTGCGCGAAAATCTTGAGTTTATCATTGGCGAACTTCGCCACGGTCTTGACATACTCACAGAACATGACACAGAGTGCGCAGTATAATGGAAGTACATACTTCGTTTGGTTCAGAAACTGAAGTTTCCGAACAACTCTAATATATCCGGGAGGAATTATGAATATTGATCTTATTGTTGATTTAATTATTTTAATTATAGTAGGTATTCAATTTATTTTAATAATAATACTTTTATCTAAAAGCAAAACTGACATGCAGGAGCATGTTATGCAAAAACTTGTTGAATACGACAGGCAGCTTGAAAAAAACGAAGCTGGTATACGCAAAGAGCTGGAAGTTAAATTCGGCCAGAGCCGCGGCGATTTAACGGTGTCGCTTCAGTCTGTTTCGGAACAATTGTCGAATACAATCACAAATTTTACACGATTAGTGGATGACAGATTTAAATCAATTCTGGATTTGACTCAAGCCTCGTCAAAATCAAACAGGGATGAACTTGCCAATTCATTAAAATCATTCAAGGAAGAATTTTCCGTAAAGATTGAAGCTTTAACAAGAGATACAAAAAACGATCTTGAAAAAAATCGTGTAACGGTTGAAAAAAAACTAGCTGAGATTCAAACCGGAAACGAAGCCAAGCTTGATAAAATGCGCGAAACAGTCGATGAAAAACTTCAGAAAACCCTGGAAGCGCGTTTAAGCGCGTCTTTTAAAATGGTAAGTGATAACCTTGAAAAAGTTCAGAAAGGACTCGGCGAAATGCAGAACCTCGCTTCCGATGTCGGAGATTTAAAAAAAGTAATGACCAATGTTAAAACAAAGGGAGTGTTAGGTGAATACCAGCTCGGCGCGATCCTTGAGGAAATACTCCTTTTAAGCCAATATGAAAAAAATATTAAAACAAAAACCGGCAGCGATGACCGCGTTGAGTTCGCGGTAAAAATACCAAGCAAGGAAGATTCCGGCAAATCAATTTTTCTGCCCATCGATTCAAAACTTCCGGCTGTAGCGTATGAAGCGCTGATTGACGCTTATAATAACGGCGATAAAAAAACCGTTGACGACGCGAAAAAAGTGTTTTTCAGAACTGTTAAAAGTTTCGCTAAAGATATTCAAAACAAATATATTGATCCGCCCAATACAACCGATTTCGCGATTATGTTTCTGCCTTTTGAAGGCGAATACGCGGAAGTTGTCCGCGATCCTGAATTGTTCGAAAGTATCAGAAGAGAATCAAAAATAATTGTCACAGGTCCGTCTACCATCGCCGCGCTGTTAAACGCATTGCGGGTCGGATTTAACAGTATTGCAGTTGACAAAAATACCAGTAAGATTCAGGAGCTTTTGAGTATCGTAAAAAAAGAATTCGGCAACTTTGAAAACACTTTGGTAAAAGTTAAAGATAAAATTGATGACGCAGGTAAAATGCTTGAAAAAGATGTCGGCGTCCGCACTCGCGCAATAAACAGAGCCCTGAACAGAGTTGAAACAGTATCTGATGAAACGGCTGGTCAAAAATTACTGTCTGACGCCGCCTTTGATTCTGATGATACAGAGAGCTGAAATAATTTTAAACTTTTCTACCTGCCTGCCTTCCAATACGCGAATTCCCTAAGATTTTCCTCCAGCAATTGAGGATTCTCAAAATCATTATAAGAGTACAGGCTTCTTTTTAAAGTAACTCTTTTTATGTCAATCACAAATCCGGGAGAACTGTTTTTTTTATCTGTAGACGTTGTTAAAATAAATTTATCATAAGTGATAAACATCTGTTTATTATTTTTCATGCTGGTTATTCGAATACCGCTCTGATGTATTTCAATGATATCAATATAAAAACTGCGTAATATTGAAAACGGAGCGATTACTATTAACAGTCCTGCAATAACAGCTATTCCCGGCGAAAGATAATAAATTATTCCGGGCAGGGAATTGTCCGCGAAATCCATACCGTTGTTTTGCAGACTTTCCATAAAAAAACGAATTCCAATGCTGGCGGCGAATAAAATAAAAATATATAACACATTCAGCGCGTTTGTTTTTTTATAGTCATTTGAATGTACGAGTAATTTATGCGCCGATAAAATATTATCTTCCAAATTTATTTAATTATCCCTAAATCGATCATTGCTTTTTTTAATACAGCTTCGTTTGACGGCGACATTTTACCTAACGGAAGGCGCGCAGAGCCTCCGGGTAAACCCGCCCAGCTCAGAGCCTGTTTGATCGGCACCGGGTTTGTTTCGATAAAGGCGGCTTTTATAAATGGAAGCAGCTCGTAATGGATAGCGCGGGCATCTTCATACCTGCCGTCAAGAGCGGCTTTTGTTAACGCTTTTACTTTCGCGGGTAATAAATTGGAAATAACAGAGATAACTCCATCGCCGCCCATGCTGATTAACGGCAGAGTGAATGAATCGTCTCCGGAAATAACATAAAACTTATTTTGACTGTTTCTGCGCGGCAATGCGATTTCATTTATCACATCTCCCATCTGGTTAATATCTCCCGAGGATTCTTTTACGCCCGTGATTCCTGTGTTACGCGCAATTTTTTCCATCAGCGGAGTCGGGATGTTTTTTCCTGTACGGGACGCGATATTGTAAACAATGATTGGAATCCCGACATTGGCGGCGGCTTCAAAATGACGAAGCATTCCGTCATCGTTTGGTTTGTTGTAATAGGGCGTTACCACCAGTGCGGCGTCAGCGCCAAGATTTTTCGCGCGCTCGGTATATTTTATCATGTGCCTTGTGTCATTTGATCCGGCTCCGACAATAACCTTTATTTTTCCGGCGGCTTCCTTTACGGCGATTTCGATTATTTCATCTTCTTCATCTTCGTTAAGAGTAGGGTTCTCTCCTGTGGTTCCAAGCGGAACAATTCCGTCTATTCCTTGCGTTATCTGAAAATTAACAAGAGACCGGAAACCTTCGTAATCAACATCTCCTGATTCCTTCATCGGCGTAACGAGCGCCGTATACGCTCCCCGAAACTCTGTCATAATAACTCCTGTATTGGACCTGCTCTCAATTACTCTTTAAAAAGATCCTTCATCATATCGTCAATTGTAAAAACGCCTTTACGCTTTTTTTCCGTAAGCCACTGCGCAGCTCTTATAGCGCCTGAGGCGAAACCTTCGCGGCTTCGCGCAGTGTGCGTAATTTCTATTGTATCCGCCGGCGAATCAAAAAACAAGCTGTGAGAGCCCGGCACGCTGCCAATCCGAAGGCTTGGAAAGTGAAGCTCATCCGCTTCCGGTTTATGATTCATTGTTTCGTATACAATTTTCTTTTTTCTGTCGATTCTGGAAAGAACGCCTTCCGCGAGAGTTTTCGCGGTACCAGAAGGGCTGTCAATCTTTTTATTATGATGCGTTTCAAAACCGCCTGCGTCATACTCAGGAAAATTATTCGCAAGCTGCGCGGCATACCATGCTATGCGGTAAAACATATTTACTCCGATGGAAAAATTTGACGCCCAAAGCATGGAACCATTAGCTTTTTTTATTCTCTTGCTCACTTCGCCAAGACAGTTATACCATCCTGTGGTTCCTGTAACTACCGGTATTTTTCTTTCCGCAAGCGCAATTATATTTTCTACAGCGGTATCGGGCTGGGTAAATTCTATCGCGGCGTCAACAGAGTCTAAACCCGCGTCAGCAACCGTTTTTGTTATCTGCAAACCAGTCCGGGTATTTGCAGCTAACGGATCGATTATAACCGAAACGTTATGCCCTGAAGTCCGCGCGAGCTGTTCAATCATCTTTCCCATTTTCCCGTAACCAATTAACGCGATGTTCATTTATCCCCCTTACGCCGCTTGATTCGGCGTGTTCGCCTGAGGAGTAAAAAATTCCATGTGAAGCGCTTTGACTGCTTCTACAGCTTCACTGTCGCTTACAATAAAGCTGACATTTACTTTGCTTGCGCCCTGGGAAACCATCTGCACAGGCACGCCGATTAGCTGACAAATCCTGAACGCTCTTGAAAGAATTTCCGATGATCTTTTTACATTGCCGACTATCGAAATTATCGCGTTTCCCGTTCTTACTTCAACGCCGGCGATTTTACTCAGTTCTTTTTTAATTTCCGTTAAATCGTATGCCGCGTCCAGCGTAAGAGAAACAGACACTTCGCTTGTTGCGACCATATCCACCGATATGCTGTGTCTCGCGAAAACAGAGAACACTTCCGCGAGAAAACCGTACTGACCCAGCATTCTTGTGGATACAATATCCACAATTGTTATATTTTCTTTTGATGTGATTGCGCGCACTGGAGGGCTTTTTTTCTGCGCTGTCTGAGCATGACCGATTCTTGTGCCGGGCGCTTCAGTGTTATATGAATTTTTTATTTGTACCGGAGTTCCTGTTTTTATGCACGGCTGCATGGCTCTCGGATGAAGAACCTGCGCTCCGAAGTAGGCAAGTTCCGCGGCTTCATCGTATGTAATATTTTGCACGGGCTTTGTATCTTTTACAATTCTGGGATCCGCTGTCATAATTCCGTCAACATCTTTCCAGAACTGAACTTCCTCTGCTTTGCAGGAGGCTGCGATCATTGTGGCAGTCAGATCCGATCCGCCGCGTCCCAGAGTCGTTATATTTCCTTTTTCGTCCTTTGCGAGAAAACCCGTAACAACCGGAATCACATTGCCCTTTACCTGCGGCAGAATTTTTTCCGGAATCATCTCCCAGCTTTCTTTTAATAATTCAGCGCGGGTAAAATTTGAATTGGAAATAAACCCCGCTTCCCACGCGTCGAAAACTCTTGTGTTCATACTGATTGATTTCATATATGCTGCGGCTATCCGCACAGAAACCCGCTCTCCGAAAGAGACAAGAAAATCCTTGGTTCTCGGAGATAATTCCCTTATTAATGCTATGCCGGATAAAAGCCGGGTAAGTTCTTCCATTAATACGCTAATCTCTTTTTGAGCCGGCAGTTTTAAGTTCTTTATTGTTTCCTGATGTAATTTTTCTATATGTTTTATTTGAACTTTTCCTTCTTTTAGAGCGAAATCTCCGGCTTCCAGAAGATGATCGGTCGTGTCTCCCATTGCGGATAATACAATCACAGGTTTTTTGGAAAGCTGCGTTTTAATAATATCCGTGACATGACGTAAACGGGAGGCGTCCGCTACAGAACTTCCTCCGAATTTCATTACAATCATTTCATACTCCTTCACAGAATTATACTGATAATAATAACGATGCACAATTATACTGCTATTGATTTATTCTATATACATCAGTAATATTATGTCATGATTGGCTTCCTTCTTAAAAAAACTTTTTATGATCTATGGGATAATTTGTTCAAGATTGTTGTGCTCAATCTGGGCTTTTTCGCGTGTTCTGCAATTCCGATTTTCCTTCCGAGACTTGGCGCTTTATTTATCGAATCTGTCGCGCTTGAGATATTGTTAACAGCCATTGGAATTCTTTGCTGCACTGTGTATCTTTCAGCTTCCGCATTAACAGTAAAGTCGATATCAGATTATAGTACATTTACTTTTAAGGAATTTATTCATTCTTTTAAAAACGCGTGGCCTGCCGGTCTTGTTATGGGATTAATTGTTTTTCTTCTTTTTCTTGTTGTAACAGTGGTGATTCCGTTTTATCTGAGCATGGAACCTCCGATTGCAGGTCTTGCCCTGGCCGCGGTAATTTTTTGGACCGCGGTTTTCGCGGTTCTTTCTTTTCAGTTTTTATTTACTGTAGCCGCAAGGCTAAGCCCGAATCTTGTAAAAGCGTTAAAAAAATGTCTGTTAATCGCTTTTGACAATACCGCGTTGTCGTTTTTTCTTGTTATTAATAATATAATCGCCATTGTTATTTCCGTGTTTTTCGCTTTTATGTTTCCTGGCCCTGTCGGCGCGATTCTTTACCTTGACGAAGCGCTCCGCCTGCGTCTTTTAAAATACGACTGGCTTGAAGCCAATCCCGGCGAGAACCGCCGTAAAATTCCGTGGGACGCTTTGTTAATTGATGAACGCGAAAGAACCGGAACGCGGACTTTCAGGAATTTTATTTTTCCGTGGAAGGACTAAAGACCGGACTTTTAACATAATTATTGTTCAGAATAATAAACCATGCTATACTTCTAAAAATATGTTGAATCTACAGGAATGAGACAATGGATGAGGTTTTCCATAGACTAGAACGTTCCTTAATTACCGAGATTTCATTTGGAAATTTCAAATTTGCGCTTAGTAATACGCTCCTGTGCGTCTGGATAGCCATGGCGCTGCTTGTTGCGGCAAGCTTAATTCTTGTAAGAAAGTTAAATCAAAGACCCGGCAAGGTACAAGTGATTCTGGAAATGCTTGTGGCGTTTATCAGGGGTATGTGCAGGGATTTCATTGGCGATGATTATTATAAAAAATATGTTAATTATATAGGAACCCTGTTTTTATTCCTTTGCATGGCTAATTTACTGTCCGTGCTTAATTTTATTCCAGGTATTGACATATACGCGCCTACAAAAGACATCAACGTAGCCATGCCTCTCGCCATAATGACGATATCAATTGTGCTGTATTCATCTTTTCGTTACAAAGGTCCCGCAGGAACCGCCAAAGACCTTTTCGCGCCGATTCCGATGATGCTGCCGTTTAACCTGATGGAATATGTCACTAAACCGCTGTCTTTATGCCTTCGTCTTTTCGGAAATATTGTGGCGGCTTTTGTAATAATGGAACTAATATTTCATACTATGGGAATAGCCGCGGCTCCCTTTTCCGCGTATTTTGATTTTTTTGACGGTATCTTACAAGCGTATATTTTTGTTTTCCTGACCTGCCTTTACATAGGTCAGGCTGTAGAAATAGAAGCATAGGTATTTCAAAAACCGCGGACTTAAACCTATTGTTCGCCGGTTCGATGTTTTAAAATACTTCTATAAATAACAATGGAGGGATGACATGAACGCAGCATTGATTGGAGCAGGAATCGCCGTTTTTGCGGGATTCGGTTCCGCTATAGGAATCGGCATCGCGGCAAGCGGCGGCTCCCGGGCCATTGCGCTGAATCCGGGAAAAGAAAAATCAATACGCATGATAACGTTTCTGGGAATTATTATGGGGAGCGCTTGTTCAATTTACGGGCTTTTAATCGCGTTAATTGTTATTCCCGGTCAGGGAGCGAATACAAGTTTAATTGGCGCAGGTATCGCGGCGATTGCCAGCGCAGGAGCAGCTATAGGGATCGGCATCGCGGCAAGCGGCGGATCGTTAGCAACCGCCAAGCAGGAAGAAAAAGAAAAGTCGATACGCATGATCACATTCCTTGGGATTGTACTCGCGGAAGCCTGCGCGATTTACGGATTATTGGTCGCGTTCATTATAATTTCCGCGGGGGAAGCGAACCCGGCGCTGATTGGCGCAGGTATCGCGACGCTTGCGGGCGCGGGCGCAGCTGTAGGAATCGGTCTTGCCGCTGACGGCGGATGTCAGGGAATTGCGCGTCAGCCTGAAAAAGAGAAGTCGATACGCATGATTACATTCCTTGGGATAGTACTGGCGGAGGCCTGCGCGATTTACGGGTTGTTAATCGCGTTCATCATTATAGGAAATACGCAGGCGAACCCGGCGTTTATTGCCGCCGGAGCCGCGACGCTCGCGGGCGCAGGCGCTGCTATCGGAATCGGGCTTGCTGCAAGCGGCGGCTGTCAGGGAATTGCGCGTCAGCCTGAAAAAGAGAAGTCGATACGCATGATTACATTTCTGGGGATAGTACTCGCGGAAGCCTGCGCGATTTACGGATTATTAGTCGCGTTCATTATTATAGGGAACAGGTGATTCCAAATGAATATATTTGATTTTTATATACCTGAACAGATCCTTGTCGCTTTTTCGCTGATTGTCCTTGTGTTTGTCTTAACTCGCATTTTTTGGAAACCGCTGATAAATATTATCGATAACAGACAAAAAGACGTTGACGATATGCTGCGAAGCGCGGAAGAAGCTAAAGTAATTGTCGTTGATATGGAAAAGCAGCGCGCTGATCAAAACGCGCTGCTTGAACGTTTGATTACGGATAAGACAAACGAAGCCCGGGAGCGCGCAAACCGTGAGTATAACCGCATAGTAGCTGAGGCGGAAGAAAAAGCACACTACATTATTAAAGCAGGCGAAGAAAAAGCGGCGCGTGATTATCAGAGAATGGTGTCCGAATCGCAGGAAACTGTTATTAAACTGGCTTTAGGCGCTGCGGCGGCCATTGTGGAGTCATCCATGGACAACGAAAAGAACCGCGCGCTTATTGATTCCATTCTTAGAAAAAACGGTATGCGTAATGGTTGACGCGGCGCTTCGATATGCCGAGGCTTTACTGACGGCAGCCGGAAAAGAAAACGCCCTGGCGGAAATCGCGCAGGATTTAATCGCGCTCTCCCTTGAGTTCACGCAAAGCGCCGCAGTGTTTTCCTCGCCTGTATTCCCTGTAAGGGAGCAGCTTGCTACAGTGAATTTCGTTCTTGGAGATAAATTTCATCCCATCACAAGGCGCTTTTTTTGCCTTTTAGCAAGTATGAGAAGATTAGGTGAAATTGAACAAATATCGGCCGCGTTTAAAAGGATGGCTTGTAAAGAAATGGGAATAGTAGATTTGCATCTGGATGTATTTTCAGATGACCCGCCTGCGGATGGAACATCCGAAATTAAAGATAAACTGGTACACGCTGCCGGAGTTAAAGGCTTGTATGATCCTGGAAATATAAAAAATATCAGGTTGAATTATAAAGTTGATAAAAGTCTGCTCGGCGGGTTTATCGCCGAATGTGACGGATTGAGCTGGGATTGCTCGCTTCGTACCAGACTGGTAGATTTAGGCAAATTGATCCGGAAAGTATAGATTGTTATGAAGCTCTTGTTAGTTTTGTGACAGTTTCAGATAGGGGGTGTTAATATGCAGGTTAAACCGGGCGAAACCAGCCGTTTGCTGCTGGAGCGTTTACAAGGGTACGATTTTAATAAGGAATTGGAAGAAACCGGCACGGTCATCCAAATCGGAGACGGTATCGCGCATGTTCACGGACTTTTAGGATGCATGAACGGAGAGCTCTTAGAGTTCGCGAACGGCAATACAGGGATGGCTCTTAATCTGGAGGAAAGTAATGTTGGCTGCGTTTTATTCTCAGGAACCAAAGGGGTGTGCGAAGGATCAAAAGTAAAACGCACAAACCGGACGATGCATGTGCCTGTAGGCAGGCAGCTTCTTGGACGGGTTATTAACCCTTTGGGTGAACCGATAGATAACGGATCTGCGTTTAATACTGATAAAACCCGTCCTGTTGAAGCGCTTGCCTCCGGCGTTACTGAGCGTCAGCCTGTTAAGGTGCCGCTTCAAACCGGCGTCTTATCGATTGATTCAATGATTCCCATCGGACGCGGGCAGCGCCAGCTGATCATCGGCGACCGGCAGACCGGTAAAACATCTATCGCTGTTGACGCGATTATCAACCAGCGTAAAACAGGTGTGTTGTGCATCTATGTCGCGATCGGACAGAAAGCGTCCGTTGTAGCGGGCATTGTAGATACATTGCATCGCAATAATGCCATGCAGCACACCATCGTCGTTTGCTCCCCCTCTTCTGATTCCGCTCCGCTTCAATATCTTGCTCCTTATGCCGCCTGCGCTATGGCTGAAGAATTTATGTACAGCGATCACAGCGATGTGCTTATTGTTTATGACGATTTGTCAAAACATGCTGTGTCATACAGAACAATGTCGCTGCTTCTTAAGCGGCCGCCGGGACGCGAAGCTTACCCGGGGGACGTTTTCTATTTACATTCACGGCTTTTAGAACGCGCCGCCCGTTTGTCTGACGATATAGGCGGCGGCTCTATTACCGCGCTTCCGATTATCGAAACATTGGCGGGAGATATTTCCGCGTACATACCTACCAACGTAATCTCTATCACAGACGGACAGATTTTTTTAGAAAGCGAATTGTTTCACTCCGGCTTTCGCCCTGCGATTAATGTCGGTTTATCGGTTTCCCGCGTCGGCGGCGCGGCTCAGACAAAGGCGATGAAACGCGTGGCAGGTTCTTTGCGCCTTGAGCTTGCTCAATACCGTGAACTACAGGTGTTCTCGCAGTTCGGCTCTGACCTTGACATCTCGACGCGCAAGAGATTGAACCACGGCGCTAAATTAATGGATACTCTCAAACAAGGCTTACACACTCCCATCCCGATGGAAGAGCAGGTCATTATATTGTTTAACGCTAAAGAACGGTTTTTGGAAAAAATTATTTCTGGTGATATATCGCGTTACAATAACGGTCTCATTGCGTATTTCAGGGAAAAGGCGGCTGATTTGTTTTCCGCAATTCGTGAATCAGGGCAATTATCCCATGAGACGGAAGAGAAGGTGCGCCAGTTTTGCGCTTCTTACGCGCAGGGATTCCAGCCGTCTTCTGTACCGCCCGGCGGAGTTGGACATAAATAAGGCGGTATTGATATGAGCAGCAAGAGCAATCTTCGCGACCACATGAAAAGCATAAGGCAGACAGTTAAGATATCAAGAGCGCAAAAACTGATAGCAGGAGCGCATATTGTAAAAGCGCGTAAAATGCTTGAGCGCAGCCAGCCATATCATGATCGTATACAGCTTGCAATCGCTTCTGTTTTAAAAGACTGCGAATCCAAAAGCAAATATCTTGACACCGGCAAAGAAATTAAAAAACGAGGGCTGCTTGTCATTTCAGCTGACAGAGGATTAGCCGGAGGCTACAATCAAAATGTTGTTAAAATGGCGGTACAGGCTATTGAAAATAAAACAGTCGTCAAGGTGCTGACTGTCGGGCATATAGGTTACAGTAAGTTTGAAAATATAAACGCCGCCTCAGCGTCGCCTCTGGTGCCGCTTGATGAGAGTTTTATCTGCGCTGCAGAAAATCCGACATTGTTCACATCCCGTGAAATCGCCGAGCTCCTGATGGATTTATTTGAAAACGGCGATGTGGATTGTTTTGATATTATTTACACACAATTCCGCTCTGCCGTGCATATGATCCCTTCTGTAAAAAGGCTTTTCCCGCTGTCGCCTGAAACGCTGACAGATACGAGCGTATCTGAAGAGGCGTCCGTATCTGAAGATACATCTGCTTCCAAAGAAGCGCGCGTTTCTAAAGAAGCGGTTCATTTTTCGGAATATGAACCTTCGCCTGATGCCGTTTTAGAAACATTAATTCCCCAATATCTTAGGGGTTATATATTCAGCTGCCTGACACAGGCATGGATGTGTGAGCTAAGCTCACGTGTAACAGCTATGGAAAGCGCTATAAAAAACGGAGACGAAATGCTCGATAAATTAGCATTAAAGTACAATCGGGCGCGCCAGGGTTCCATCACGCAGGAGTTAACAGAAATTGTCGCGGGCGCGGCATCTATGGAATAGGAGGCATAAATGAGCGGGAAAATATCGCAGGTTATCGGCCCTGTACTGGATATTCACTTTCCGGACGGCAATCTTCCGGAACTTAATAACGCCGTAGAGATTGCGCACCCGGAGGGAGCGGCGTACCCGGGGGGTGCGGGAGGCGTAATTACAGCGGAGGTGCTGCAGCACATTGGAAACGATACCGTGCGCTGTGTATCTCTGTCACCAACCGAAGGGCTTGTAAGAGGTATTGAAGCAACCGATACCGGAGGACCTGTTACAGTTCCTGTCGGCGAAGAAGTGCTTGGCCGCGTATTCAATGTGCTTGGCAAAGTAATTGATAAGAAAGAAGAGGTCAAAGGCAAGGAGAGGTGGGCAATCCATCGCAGTCCGCCAAGCTTCGCGGATCAGCGCGCCGTAACTGAAGTTTTAGAAACAGGAATTAAGGTAATCGACCTTATGGCGCCTTATGCCAAAGGCGGAAAAATAGGATTGTTCGGCGGCGCGGGAGTAGGTAAGACCGTTTTAATTATGGAATTAATCCACAATGTCGCCACAGTCCACGGCGGTTACTCGGTTTTTACAGGCGTTGGAGAGCGCACACGCGAGGGAAATGATCTGTGGCTTGAAATGACAGAATCAGGCGTTATAAAAAAAACAGCGATGGTATTCGGACAGATGAACGAACCGCCGGGATCGCGTATGCGCGTAGCTCTTACGGGGCTTACGATGGCAGAGTATTTCCGTGATGTCGCCGGGCAGGACGTACTGCTTTTCATTGACAACATTTTCCGCTTTACGCAGGCAGGCTCCGAGGTTTCCGCGCTATTAGGGCGAATCCCTTCTGCGGTAGGTTATCAGCCGACACTTGCGAACGAGATGGGCGCGCTTCAGGAGCGCATCACTTCTACCCACAAAGGTTCGATTACCTCCGTTCAAGCCGTATATGTTCCGGCGGACGACTTAACAGACCCGGCGCCGGCGACCACTTTCGCGCATTTGGACGCTACCACAGTCTTGTCACGCGCCATTGTAGAAATGGGAATCTATCCCGCCGTTGATCCGCTTGAAAGCACATCGCGTATGCTGGAACCGTCTATCGTTTCCGAGGAACATTACAGTACCACCCGTCATGTACAGGAAACATTGCAGCGTTACGCTGAATTACAGGATATTATCGCCATACTCGGAATGGAAGAATTATCTGATGAGGATAAAATAACCGTAAACCGCGCGCGCCGAATACAGCGGTTTATGTCTCAGCCGTTCAATGTCGCGGAAGCTTATACCGGAAATCCCGGAATATATGTGCCGTTAAAAGACACAATTCGTTCTTTTAAAGAAATACTCGACGGAAAATGCGATAATATCCCTGAGGATTGTTTTTTTATGAAAGGTACGATAGAGGACGTATACGAAGATGCAAAAAAACGTTAAGCTTTCGATTCTTACCCCGGAAAAAGTTTTCTTTAACGGCGAAGTCTCGCAGATTATTACGGAAACGCCGAAAGGGGAAATGGGTATAATGGCCGGCCATATGCCAAGTATCGCAGTAGTTTCAGACAGCTTTTTAAAGATACAGGAGAACGGCGTATGGCGCGGCGCGGCTCTGGGGCAGGGAATTATGAATGTGTCCGCTGCGGGAATTGAATTATTTGTAGACACAGCGGAATGGGCTGAGGATATTGATGTACAGCGTTCCGAAAAAGCTCTGCAACGCGCCGAGGAGCGTCTGCGCGGGAGCTTGTCGCATGCTGAATATCTGCGCACTCGCACAGCGATTGCCCGCGCTACAGCGCGTTTGAAAACAGCGCATAGTAAAAACCATTAAAATTTAAACCGCACGGACGGAACGTTAGGTGCAATACAGCCGCTATTTGTTAGTGACAACATGGAATTAAACGAAATTTGGAAACAGTGCCTTAAAGGCAATGGCGCAAACATTGTGTATGTTTATTATATAAATTTATTAATTCCTGTTATTATTTTTATTCTTCTTTCAATTTCCTTGTCATCATTTTTTTTAAGATATTTTAAATATGTATTTTTCCTTAATACACTTAATAATTCATATGCCCTTATTTGTTCATTTGCATCATCATCTTTTATTCCAAGCGTATTAAAATAAGCTCTATAACATTCTTTCGCTTCGTCTGTAATATTATACCACTGTTTTTCTTCAAAACAGAAATAATCCATTTTCTCAAATTGATATAAATTCAAGCCTCGCATTATCCATTCTGTGTTAATATATTTATATTTTCCGTTCTTTGTTAAAAAAAGATTTCCGGTATTTACATCTTCCAGAATTATACAGGATAACCCATGTTTGAGATTATTCAAATATTTTATTATTAAATCAGTATCCATAATTGATTTGAAATATTGATTATGATAATTTATTTCCCAATCTATTAAATCACCGGTTGTATCAAAATAATTTCCGTCTGCATACATTGAAGTATAGGGTCCTTTTACAATATTTTGCTTGTTTAAATACGCCAGTTTTTCATAAAATAAAGGCAATAAATTTCTATTATTGTCTATTGGCTGCGCCCCTTTTAACCATTCAGAAATCATTATTATATAGTCATCTTTTTCAAAATAATTAATGATCTTATTGATAAATTCTTCTTGATCGTTTATTTCTGACAAACAATTAATTGTATCTAATATTTGCTTGTCTGTATTTTTCCTTATTTTTAAAGAGAAGTAACCTGATTCATCATTTCCCATTTTAAAAAGATCGTTATATATATTATTTTTCAATTCAACTTTTTGAATATAACCAATAAATTGTTTATATTGAGTATTATTTAATAATTTTTCAGCATCTTTTATTTCCATATCATTTTTTCCGCATGTTTTAGTGTATGAGCCAAACGTTTTATATTAAAAATAATTGCGTACGTATGTACTTTACTCGTTCGCTCACTCCGCTCTTATGCCAATACAGCCCGCGACAGCGCGCTCCTGGCCCGGTAAAAAGTGAACGGGCGTATTTACCGTCCTTATATTTCCGTCAGGAAAACGCATCGCAAGCGCGCTTGAGCCGCCGCCGTCAAAGTTTATTCCGTTATGTGAACCTAAAAGCTTAAGAAGCGCGGCTGTCTCTCTTTCTGTGCCGCCTACGCTACCCGCTCTTCTGCCGTCAATGATAAGAAGATACAGAGTATTTCCGTTATCTGAAACTCCGGCAGCGCTTCTGGGATGCCTTGCGTCATTATTAAAGGTTCTTTGCGCTGGTTCTCCGTCAATGAGTATTTTATGAAACCCGCCGACCGCATTTTCAATATTTTCCGCTGAACTGATTGAAGCCTGGCTGACAATCGCAGCTCTGACAAAATTCTCAGATTCATTATCCTGTTGATTTTCCGCTTTGTAAAAAACCAGCGCGTCATAATAACGGTTAGCGGGAGAGAGCATAACGCCGTCTGAAATGACAATGCCCATATTTTTTATCATCTGACCTTCTGTTGATGTAATAATATCGAAAGGCAGAGCGTTAATACCCGCGATAAGATTGTTATCCCGCACGAAGCTTGAAACTTTTGTGCTGAGAGAACCATTGCTGCCAAGAGCGCCGCTTCTTGTGACGATCGCGATATTCGGCGCTGATAAATCAATTTTTAACGCCCAAAAATCAAGCCGGGGAGATTCAATTCTTCCGCGAAAATAACCGACTCCGCCGGCGAAATTCTGCCAGTTAGGTTTTACGTTTTCAACATTGGAAAAAACGAAAATCTGTTCGCTTTCCGCATGAACATGAGACAGAGTGGAACATGCTGTTAATAATATTAATAAAAACGCCGCGGACAGGGGTCTTAACGATTCTTTATTTAACATAAGCACTGTAACCCGCAAAAAAATTCCGGCAGGACGGGATTTCACCGCCTGCCCTCACTGCGAAAATAATTTTTTGCTTGTGTTTACGCTTTTTCAGTATTCGCCTTTGCCTTTACGGTTTCTCTTTAGTAACTTACGGGCGTTGGCTTTCTTTTTCCTGTTAAGGATAGTGGAAGGTTTTTCATAATATTCACGTTTCTTAAACTCGCGGATGATGCCTTCTTTTTCTACCATGCGTTTAAAACGTTTGATGGCTTTTTCAAGCATCTCGTTGTCATCAACTGTAATGTGCGCCAATTAAATCACCTCCTTTCCTCTCAGGTAAATATAACGATTATCCGTAAATATCATACCGAATCAGTACAGCAGATTAATTTGAAAACCGTTATTATAAATTTTACTGATTATTAAAGCTTTGTCAATAAGAGGACGGCTGACAAATGCGTCAGGATCGGCGTTCTCTGTGCTAATCCTTAATTCCCAATGCAGATGAGCGCCTGTTGAAAAACCTGTAGAGCCGACATAACCTATTAACGCGCCGGCTTCCACTATTGAGCCTTCCTGCGCTGTCAGGCTGTCTAAATGATAATATATTGAATATACTCCGGGAGCATGTTCAATTATTACAGAATTGCCCGATAGAATTCTCATGCGGCTGAGGATCACCTTTCCCTTTCCGCATGCATAAACTTCAGCTCCCTGCAATGACTGTCCCGCGACAGGTCCGCCGATATCTACGCCCGCGTGGATATCAGTCGTTCTTCTTCCGTCAGGATAAACATTAACGCGCCGTGTGCCGAACTGGCTGGTTCTCCTTGTTGATGAAACAGGCAGAACAAAAGTACCTTCATGGTAGATTTGGTTTCCTGTTGTCGTCAGAATCTCCCAAAGCCTTTCAGCTTCGATAGTTCTCTGCGGATCTGGTGTTGTAACCAGATTAGACATTGCTGTAGTCAGAGTAAGCGTTTCCGATCTGAAAGCTCTCGGCGTTATTTTTACCGGTATTTCCTGGATTGTGTTTCCTGCGTTGTTTAATCTGATAACAGCGTTTTCGGCTTCCACTGTGGAAGGAACCGCTAATATTGCCGCTGTAAAACCCGGCTGCATGCCTTCTGAAGGCACTGTAAATCCAGCCGCTTTAGCTACCTGTCTTCCGTTTACAATCAGCAGCGCTTCAGTAATCGCTGTGTTCACCGCGATTGTTACAGGATCGCCCGGGCTCGGCGAATCAGGAATAACAGTATATCTAACCTGCGCGCAAATACTTTGAGTTAAAATTAAGCTAACAATAAGAAAAACCAGTGAACGTTTTAACATATACACTCCTTTATGCAGCGTTTTTTAAACCGGCTGCCTATGTACCAGTACCTTCGCTTTTCTTCAGATCGATAATCATTATTTGAGGGATTTCGTTTCCCCTGTAATAATCGCGGTTTATATTATAAATAATGTCTACTTTATCATTAACGGCAAATTCCTTATTTTGTACACGATCCGCGCTTTGCCAGTAAAGAGCCGGCCATTTATATTTTCCAGCGTCAAGGGTCATTTTTACGTGTTTTGATTCCGGCTTTCCGATAAAGTTAATTTCTTTTACAGCGATCTTTTTTGTCAGGAACACAATCTGCTCGTTATCATGTCCGTAAGGTTCAAAGCGGTCAACAATTTTTAATAAATCGGGAGACATATATTCATGAGGAAGTTCCGCGTCAATTTGTATAACATCTTCGTCTGAGCCTTTTTCAAATTCAATTGCTGATGCTGCTTTTTTTAGTCTGTCCATAAAAGCGTCCCAGTTATTCATTCTCATGCTGAAACCTCCGGCCGCTTTATGCCCTCCTGAGTCAATAAAAAGATCGCCGCACTGATCCAACAGGACGCATATATTGTAACCTCGTACGGAACGAAGCGAACCTGTGCAGATTTCTTCTCCTATGGAAACCGCCATTGCGGGAACATTAAAACAGCGGACAGCGCGCTGGGCCATAAGGCCGGTAACTCCCTTGTTGATTTTTTCGCTGAAAACCAGCACAAATTTTTCATCGTATTCTTCAAAATTTTTATACGCCATGGATTCGATAACAGACCATGTTTCTTCTTCAAGGTCTTTGCGTTTTTCATTCATTGACGCGAGCTCTCCCGCGAGCCTTTCTCTTTTTAAAAGATCCTTTTCAAAGAACAATTGCGCCGCTGTCTGCGCGCATCCCATCCGCCGCGCCGCGTTAATTGCGGGGCACAATTTCCACGAGATATCTTTTGTTTCAAAATGGCGGCCTGATAAATCCAGTTTCTGAAGCAGCTGCGAAAGCCCTTGTCTTGGCTTTTTCTCAAGGCACTCAATGCCCCTGCGCACGATTATTCTGTTCTCGTCGATAAGAGGCATAAGGTCGGCTATTGTGCCGAGAGCGGCAAGCTGAATATCGGCGTTTTCATTCTCCGTATCGGCAGAATTTTTTTCGCATACTTTCGCGTAGGATGTAAAAAGATTGATTAAAACATCAATTTCGCTAAGTTCCCTGTCAGAATATTTCGCGATTTTAGAAAGTTCTTTTATACGAAGCAAACTCTGTCCTGCTGTCTGCGGAATCTCTTTGCCTATTTGTTTTGAAATGTCCATTAATCCAATTTCGATTCCGTTTCCGAAAAGTTTTTTAAATGTTTGCTTATGCAAAGACGCGTCCCAGCAGAGTATATGCTGCCCTTCAAGATACGAAGGCAGCCGCGTTTCATTTATTGATATCATTCCCGGCACAATTGTTTCGGTTAACGTATCAAAGACATGAAGGTTGCGCATTTTTACAATTTCGATTATCCACGCGTCATTCACCGGTCTTGTGTTTAAAAGGCAGACTTGCTGTCCGTAAAGCTCGCTTTTTTGCGCGAAACGCAGCGCGCAGATCAGTTTAAACGCGACGCCGCAGCCCGCTAAATTGCGGAACGGATATGTTGAATCTTTCAGTTTTGGATTTATTATAACGAGGGCTTCTGGCAGTTCGTCCTGCGGTTCATGATGATCTGTAACGATCACATCGACCGAAAGTTCCGCCGCTCTTTTTACTTCGGAAAAACGTGATATGCCGCAGTCCACGGTAATTATTAATGTGCCGTCCTTTGCCGCGAAATCCTCGACCGCTTCAATGGAAAGACCGTAAGATTCATCGCCTGTCGGTATGCGCCATGTTACGTCCATGCCGATGCTTTCGAGGTAACCCGCAAGGAGCGCTGTTCCCGTAATACCGTCCACATCTCCGTCTCCGAAGACCAGCACTTTCTCGCCTTCTTCTTTAGCGGCAAGGATGCGCTCAACGGCGTCTTCCATTCCGTTCAGAGCGAACGGATTACGAAGAGACATTATATCGTCTTCCAGAAAGTACCGTATTGAATCGCCTGTGTTTATGCCGCGTCTTTCAAATATTGAGGCTGTAAGAAGATCGCAGTTATATTTTAAAGAGATTTCTTTTACCTGTTCGGCGGATATCTCCTTTTTTGCCCATTTCATTTACGGATATTGTACAGGAATAAATATTTTATTACCAGACTGCGTCATGGCTATGCTGCACTTCAAACAAGAGCTGCTTTTCGCTTTCTGCATCGTCTGAGTATTTAATCACAAGAAGCGGCGCCGCGTTTGTTAATAATTTCTTCCACCACTTTGTTTCTTTTATTGATTGCGTTGATATTATTTTTTCCTGAGGAAGAAATATTGTTTTCTCCTTGGGCTGGCCGCTTTCGGCAAAACGAGTTAAAGCGTCGATCCAGTTGTTCTGCGGAAAATGATGGAAGCGGAATCCTCCGGATGTCTCTATTATCAATCCCCAGATTCCGCCCCGTTTTTTATCGTCAAATTCATCCCAGCCTGAGATATATTTTCCCAAACCGCGTTTTATTACTTTTTCGCCAGTTTTTTCTTCGTATTCCCGCCAAAAAACTTCAGCTGATTTTTCTTCTTTTTTAGTCAGCATCGGAAATCGTCCTTGAAGCGGCTATGTCAATTCCGCTTCCGTTCCAATTTGATATAATTATGTCCCCTGCTTTAACGGGAAGAGATACTTTCATTCTGTATATGTCGCATAACAGAGCGTTTATTTTTTCTTTCGGACACGGAGAAACTGTTTTTACAGGGACGCGCCTTACAGAGAGCGCGGATCCATGTTCCGCCTGTACCGCGATTGTCGCTGTTACAATCCGTTTAGGTGAGCGAATTTCTTCCTGCGCGTATATTTCTCCGCGCGGACAGCTGCTCCCATTTATGGAAAAATTATCAGGGCTGGATTCCTCAATTTCAAGAGAGCAGCCTATCGGACAAATAATACAAGTCAGGTTTCGCACATTTACCTCTAATTAAAGTCTATCCATAATACGGACACTAATTAATAATGAATTCCAAAACAGAATCGGGATTAAATTTTTTACCTTCAAAATCCTTAGGACCAAGCTTAACACATATCATCTCTGACGGCTGTACATGCCTTTCTTTTTTACTCTTTATAACCTGATCGTTCATTCGCACCTCAAGTGTAGCGTCGTTTTTTAAAATCATTGAACGCATGTAAATGGTGTTTTCTTTTTCCGGATCGACGCCGGACGGATTCACATAACGTACATTAGATCCAGCCTTTGTTTTTATCTGTAAAGACGGACGATTTCCGTCAAGCCATAAAGCTGCGTAACGCCCCGCCCGCCGGCTTTCCTCGCAGACCCAGTCCGCAAGGTCGTGGACATGAAGCACATTGCCGCAGGCAAAGACTCCTTCCATGTTTGTCATTAAAAAAGAATCTACTAACGGACCGTTTGTTACAGAGTTTAACTCTATGCCCGCGGCTCTTGACAGCTCGTTTTCGGGGATAAGACCGACTGATAAAAGAATCGTGTCGCAGTCTATACGGAAACTTTTATCAGAGGCAAGGATTCCGTTTTCCATCGGAGTTACTTCAATTCCCTGCACCCGGTCTTTTCCGAAAATATTTGTTGTCTGCGATGAAAGATACAGCGGAATGTCAAAATCATTCAGGCACTGAACAATGTTACGTGTCAATCCGGCGGGATACGGCATGATTTCCACAACGGCTTTTACCCTGCAGCCTGCCCAACTCATGCGCCGCGCCATAATTAAACCAATGTCGCCTGAGCCGATTATGACAACTTCTTTTCCGGGAATATAACCTTCAATATTTACGAGGCGCTGCGCGAGACCTGCTGTATAAATGCCCGCCGGACGTGAACCGGGAATGCGGATATTTCCGCGGTTTCTTTCCCGGCAGCCCATCGCCAAAAGCGCCGCGCGGCATGTAATTTGCATAACGCCTGAAGGAGAGACGCAGTAAAGCAGCGAATAATTAGAAATGCTGAATGAAGAACCGGAGGATGGAACGAGCGATTCCAAAGACGATGGACTAACAGTTTCAAATTGCGTAACTGTTGTGTTTAAAAAAACCGCGATTTTTGATTTTACAACGCGGTTTATAAAGCGCTCCGCAAACTCAGGGCCTGTCAGTTCTTCCTTAAATTCATGAAGACCGAATCCGTTGTGAATGCACTGCATGAGAATTCCGCCAAGGTGATCTTCCCTTTCTATAATCGCGCATGAGAAACCTTCTGCGTCAAGTTCAAGAGCGGCGGCCATTCCGGCGGCTCCTCCCCCTATTACAACCGCGTCGTATGATGCGCTGCGCATATCTGATACGCTGTGCATATCTGATATGCTGTGCATATCTGATATGCTGTGCATATCATGTTGTTCTCTCATATACCGCCGCCATGCTGCGATTCAGCGGTTATTTCCGGAAACTCCGCCGCAAGCACCCGGCTTTCATTTCCGTGTTTTGTAACTTCATCCCATGAAAGGTTTGCTTCTCTCATAATAATTTTTATTATCTTGTAGGTGCAGAATCCTCCCTGACACCGCCCCATCTGCGCGCGCGTAAAATATTTTACGCCGTCCAATGTAGTGTGTCCGAGTTTTACAGCCTGCACAATCTCAGCTTCGCTTACATTTTCACAGCGGCAGACCATGTTTCCCCATGCCGGGTCTTTTGAAATATAGCTGTCATGCTCGCTAAGGCTCATTTCCCTTGCCCTGGGGTGGTTTTCTATGACAGGATTCCAGCCGGATTTTTCTGTTAGCTGCAATCCCGTCTCTACAAGAATATTTTTTACATATTCGGCGATCGCGGGAGATGCAGTAAGGCCCGGGCTTTGAATGCCCGCTACCTGAACAAAGTTACGCGCTTTTTTTGACGCCTCAATGTAGAAATCTTCGCCAAGGCAGGGACGCTGCCCCGCGAATGACGCTATAACATCATTTTGGCTGATAAAGGGTATCATTTTCTTTCCGCTGACAAGTATTTGCTCAAGATGTTTTGCGGTAGTTGAAAAATTATTTTTATCTTCTGTTTCATCAGCGGTAGGGCCGACAAGCACTGTGCCTTCCACTGTTGGAATTACAAGCATTCCCTTTGATACCGCTGTCGGGACAGGAAAAACAACTCTTGAAGGGCATGCTTTTGTAAGCCTGTCCAATAGATAATACTCGCCCTTTCTCGCGCTGATTGTAAAATCTTCCGCGCCGAAAATCTTTGAAACTTCGTCAGCGAAAAGACCTGCTGCGTTTATCGCGTAACGGGCTTTTATTTCTCTTCCGTCTTTTGCGCGGATATGCCAGAAATCTCCGCATTGATCCGCTTCGCTGACTTTAAAACCGGTAAAAAGGCTGACTCCGTTTTTTAACGCCGATTCCACAAGCGCGAAAACAAAGCGGTACGGCTCGATTATTCCGCCTCCGGGCGCGTAAAGGCCGCCGACTACATCGTATGACAGCTTCGGTTCCAGTTCAAGAATTCTCTGGCGCGAGCAAAGTTCAATTCCAATGCAATCGTTTTGAACTCCCTGAAGATACAGATGTTCAACAACTTTCATTTCGTCATAATGAAGAGCGGCGACAATTATTCCGCATCTTTTAAAAGGAAAATTTAACTCTCTCCTTAACTGATCGAACATCATGCTGCCCTGCATTTCCAGGCGTGATTTTAAATATTTTTTATTATGATGAAAACCGCCGTGAATTATTCCGGAGTTTGCCTTTGATGTTCCGAAAGACACATCGCAGTCTTTTTCCAGAATCGCTGTTTTTACCGAGTACGCCGAAAGGCGGCGCGCGATATTCGCTCCGGATACTCCGCACCCGATAACAGCAACATCAAAAGCGGCCAGATTCGGCTGATGTTCATACATCATATCATAATCATATAGCCATATTTGCAATAATGCCATATATTATACTTATGGATGATGACAGAAAGAGACTGTTTATCTCAAAAAGAACAGGTTCAAGAGAACGGGAAAAACTTATTAAACTGGCTCTTGAGAATGAATGTAACACTCTTGTTTTCTCTCTTAACGACAGGTTTTTTAAAACAAAAAATGCGAAATATATAAAATTGATTCAGCGTTACGATTTAAATGTCGAAGCGGGCGGGCGCGAATTTTCTTTATTGCTGCCGCCTAAACTTTTCTTTTTTCACCGCGGTTTATTCCGTATGGAACACGGCAGGCGGAAAATGAAGCATCATTTTTGCCCGACTAATCCTGATGCCACCGTTTTAATTTCCGCAAACGCGAAAACTTTTATTGAATATACAATACAAAAAGTGACAACTCCCCGCATTTATCACCTGCTGCCAGATGAAGGATATGAAAGCACATGGTGCGCGTGTCCCGCCTGCCGCGCTTTCAGACCCGCGGAACAGTACATTATCGCCGCTAATACATTCGCGGATGAACTTATTAAATTCGATCCTTACGCTCAGCTTGCGTATATCGACTTTGATCCTGAACCTGACGCTGCCCGCGTTATGCCAAGAAAGAATTTGTTAAATTGTTATAAAACTACTTGACATATTTTTAATTAAAATATATACTAACATAAGTTGCCATGTTGTATGTACGCATATGATCGGGCAGATCGACCATTGCTGCGAAATAACGCCTTTAAGGAGGATGCATAATGAATATAAGGAAACCCCGCTTAATCTGAAGCCGTATGGCTCCTCCGGTTTGAATTAATTTCTGTAATTATTAACATTTTTTATATTAATTTTTCTGAGTTAATCAAATTTGTTCATAAAAATAAATCATATTGATATTATTCTATTACTTACCTGATCACTAATGTAAACATTAATGTAAACATTTGTATTTACATTAATGCGGATTATAAGCGATCAGACGGGCCTGTATAAACCGGGTCTAACACAATTTTTAACGGAGAAATAATAATGACACTGCCATGGAAAGGCGGAAAAGTCTCTTTAGTCGCAGTCGCGGCGGAAGACAGAAAATTCAGTTTTACATTATGCTGCATCGCGACTCTCGCAACTGTAGCGTTTTCGCTTTTAAATCCTCAGATTATACGGTATACAATAGACTCTGTAATAGGGTCTAATCCGCTTGACGCTCCTGAGTTTGTCGTCCGCCTTGTAGATTTTCTCGGAGGGCTTGAATTTTTACACGTAAATATCTGGATTTGCGCCGCGGTAATTATCGCTTCGGCATTAATGGCCGAACTTTTCAATCTTGTCCGCAATTATACAAGTCTTGAAATCGGAGAAACTGTCGCGTGGAGGCTTTGGAATACGCTTTACGCTCATATACAAAGGCTGCCCTGGAACTGGCATGTCAGCTGTCAGACAGGAGACATTATCCAAAGATCAACATCCGACGTTGATAACGTTAGAGGTTTTATTCAATATAACTTAAGCGAACTTATGCGCACTGTCTGCGTTTTTGCAATCGCTGTTGCAATGATGTTCTCGATGGATGTTTTTATGTCGCTGGTCGCGCTGTCGCTTGTTCCAATAATCCTTGTTTTTTCTATATTATACTTCCGCCGCGTAAGTAAAAACTTTTCGCGCGCAGATATCGCCGAAGGAAAAATGCAGGCTACAGCTCAGGAAAATTACACAGGAGTGCGCGTTGTCCGCGCTTTCGGCAGAGAATCGTACGAGTTTAATAAATTTAAAGAAAGAACTCATGAACACGCCAGTATCTGGATCGATATAGGAAAGATGCTTGGTCTTTTCTGGGGAGCAGGCGATTTATTAAGCGGCCTTCAGCTTGCGATCGTGGTAGGAGCGGGCGTTTACCGGAGCGTTCAGGGAGACCTTACTCCAGGAACATTTCTCGCGTTTTACGCTTACTGTAACTGGATGATCTGGCCTGTCCGCCAGCTCGGGCGCATTCTATCCGATCTTTCTAAAACGCTTGTTGCGGCGAACAGGATCAGAGAAGTGCTGGCCGAAGAGCCTGAAACCGATCCGGATGACGCGCTTTGCCCGGAAATAAAGGGAGAGATTTGCTTTGATCGCGTAACATTCGCTTACGGCGATAACGAGCCTGTGTTACGCGACATCTCATTCACGCTGAAGCCCGGAGAAACTCTCGCGATACTTGGAGGGACAGGATCAGGTAAATCTTCGCTTGTTCATCTTTTAAGCCGCCTTTACGATCTTAAAGAAGATAATGGAAGTATTACTATAGACGGCATTGATATAAAACGCATAAACCGCTCCCATTTGCGCCGCCATATCGGGCTTTGCCTTCAGGAGCCGTTTTTATTTTCAAAAACGATACAGGAAAATATTTCCGCTTCCCACCGGGATCTTAAGACGGATAAATTGAAAGAAGTCTGCGAGGTTGCGATGGTGCATGACACTATCGAAGGTTTCTCGGACGGATACAATACAGTCATCGGAGAAAGAGGCGTTACTCTTTCCGGAGGGCAAAAACAGCGTGTAGCGATTGCGCGTATGCTCGCGGGAAAAGCGCCTGTGATGATTTTTGACGACAGCCTATCCGCTGTCGATACCGAAACTGATAAGCGGATCCGCCACGCGTTACGCCATCATGTAAAGGACGCCGCTGTGATTATAATATCGCACAGAATATCAAGCCTTATGCAGGCTGATAAAATTCTTGTATTAAAAAACGGCACGGTGGAAGATATCGGCTCCCACAGGGAACTTTTAACACGAGAGGGAACTTACCGCCGCATCTTTGACATGCAGGCTACAGGGCTTTCGGACAGCCCCGCGGAAACAAACAAGGAGGATAAATAATATGGCTGACTACGAAGATATTGATTATAACAAACCTATGTCGATTGGCATATGGAAAAAAATGTTTCCCTTTATAAAACCGGAAAAGAAAAATCTGATTGCCTGTACAGGTTTGATGTTTCTTGTCGCAATTATCGACATAGTCTTTCCGCTGCTTTTAGGTTATGCGATAAGCAACAATATTCAGCCGCAGCGCGCGGACGGAGTTTGGTTTCTGCTTACCGCTACAGCTTTGCTTGTTTTATTTCAGGCGGTTAATGTGCATCTTTTTGTTTCTATCGGAATAAAAGCAGAAGTGGGAATGTGCCGCGGGCTTCGCAACGCGGTTTTTCTCCATCTGCAGAAATTAAGCCTTTCCTTTTTTAATAAAACTCCCGTCGGTTATCTGATGGCTCGCACTAACTCTGATACAGGGCGCATCGGGGATTTAATTGCGTGGGGGCTTATTGATTTTACATGGTCTGTTTTCTACTGCATCGGCGCGATAGCGGCAATGTTTATCGTTCACTGGAAACTGGCGATTCTGGTCTGCGCTACGATTCCTGTTATGGCGCTCATTACATGGTTTTTCCAGAAACGGATACTTACAGTAAACCGCGTTATACGAAAACTAAATTCCAAAATGACAGGCGCAATGAACGAGGGGATAGTCGGATCCAGAACGGTAAAAGTTCTTGTATCGGAAAAGCAAAGCTTAAGCGAATATTCCGCGATTACAGATGAGTACAGAAGCCACGCCGTTCACATGGCGCGCCTTCGCTCTCTATTTATTCCGCTGACTCTTTTTGTAGGTTCTCTCGCAACAGCCGCTGTTTTAAGCTACGGCGGTTACGAAATTATTTTCTTCGGCGCGGAATTATCTGTTCTTGCTATTTTTTTACAGTACGCGGGCGGCTTCTTTTACCCAATCCAGAATATTGCGCGCATTATAACCGATATTGTTTCTATTCAGGCGAATGTTGAACGCGTCTCAAGCCTGCTTGAACAGGATCCCGGAATTACCGACAGCCCCGATGTAATAGAAAAATACGGCGATGAGTTCTCTCCCAAAAAAGAGAATTGGGAGACTGTCGCAGGAGACGTGGAATTCCGTGATGTGACATTCTGCTATCCCGGCTATAATAAGAAAGTGCTTGAAAATTTCAACCTGTCCATTAAACCCGGAACATATGTCGCGATTGTGGGCGAAACAGGAGCAGGTAAATCAACATTGGTAAATCTTGTCTGCCGTTTTTTTGAACCGACAAGCGGAGAGATTTTAATTGACGGAAAAGATTACCGCACAAGAAGCCAGCACTGGCTTCACAGCGCGTTCGGTTATGTGCTGCAAAGCCCTCATCTTTTTTCCGGTACCATCAGGGAGAATATCCGCTACGGGCGGCTGGAAGCGACCGACGAAGAAGTTGAAAAAGCGGCGGCTGTTGTTCACGCTGACAAGATTATCGCGAAGATGGAAAAAGGCTTCGACACAGAAGCGGGAGAGGGAGGAGACAAACTTTCTACAGGGGAGAAACAGCTTATCTCATTCGCGCGCGCGGTTCTTGCCGATCCCAAAATTTTTATACTTGATGAAGCGACAAGTTCCGTTGACACAGAAATGGAAATGCTTTTACAGGACGCGATTCACACTCTTTTGGAAGGACGCACCAGTTTTGTAATCGCTCACAGGCTTTCTACGATTCGAAGCGCAGATGTTATCCTTGTTATCGACGAGGGAAAAATCATTGAGCGGGGAACTCACGGCGAATTAATGAGCAAGCGCGGTCATTATTACAATCTATATACACAGCAGTTTGAGAAGGAAAAGGAAGAAGAGATGCTGAAAAGCGCATGACAAAATCGAATGATTTTTATAACGCTTTTATGTTTTCTGTGTTAGAATTTTAAAAGATATGGTTTATATTGATTGTAAAGGATGTTTTATGAAAAAATTTGTCTTCACTTTGATAATGACGGCTTTTGTTATTTCATGCGCGGCGGCGCAGGCGGCGGAAATTACATTTACTTTTACAAGACAAAGCGGATCCGCGAGCAATCAATATGCAGTCTGGATTGAGAACGCGCAGGGACAGCATATAAAAACTCTTTTCGCTACGCGCTGGACCGCCGCCGGAGGGTACCGTTCACGTCCTACTTCAATTCCAACTTGGGTAAGGCAATTTAATCTTGCAAACATGGATCGCAATCAGATTGACGCTGTAAGCGGCGCGACGCCGCGAACAGGCGCTGTTGTATATACATGGGACGGTACAGACTCAAGAGGCGCGGCGGCTCCCGCAGGCGATTATGTAATGTTTCTTGAAGGAACCTTACGTTGGGAGAATCTGGTTCTTTACCGCGCTCCATTCCGCATGGGACAGGGAGCGGCGGTTCCGCAAGTAAGCGTTGAATATCAGGGAGACTCAGCCGCTGAGCGCGGGATGATAAGGGATGTAAGAGTGAGGGTGTTCCGGTAGTCTGATTATGAAAAGCAGAAAGCTGATTATCAGGTTTCTTGAATCTGCGGCTATTTTTATTTTATTATTTTTCATTTTTATACCGGCAAGTATTTTTCCACAGGACACAAAAGAAGTGCAGGAATTTGCAGATAACTCAATATTATCCTCTGCGCAGGAAAGAAATATCTTTGCGGATTTGGGATATTCGGTTCTTGGAGTCACTGTCAGTAATGTTTTTTTAAATTATATGAACAGACTGTCCGATCATCCATATGGACAGACGACATGGGAAACTATTTGGGAAGGTTTAATTAATCCCAGATTTAAATGGGAAAGCGGTGACAGGTTTATTGTAAACCAGCTTGGTCATCCGTACCAGGGATCAACTTATTTTACAAGCGCCCGTATCAGCGGTTTTAATTTTTATGAATCCATTCTCTTTGCTCCTTTTGGATCTTATATGTGGGAAACAGTCATGGAACCTGTTAGTTTCTCTATTAATGATTTTATCACTACGGCAATAGGAGGCGTTTTTCTTGGAGAAATGCTGCATAAGCTTTTTCTTGAAGCTAACGCTTCACAGTATGCCGCGATAAGAGCCGGCGGTTTTTTGATAAGCCCTATGGGTGTATTAAACAATCTTTATCACCGTCCTAATCGTGAATCAGGAGGCGGTAATATATACAGGTTATCATATAGAACAGGCATTGATAAAACTTTCGCTTTTTTTCCGGGATATAAGGATGCCGAGAAATCATGGGATTATCCCGGCGGATACATTGATATGAATGTTGTGTACGGCAATCCTTTTATCCAGGAGAGCAAAATTCCGTATAATCATTTTGAGCTGTATGCTGCGGTTTCATCAAATATTGAAGTATTTCAAATCGCTGTAATTTCAGACGGATATCTCTTTTCATATAACCCTGTTAATACTGAGAGGTCTGTTGCAAGCACCGGGCTAAGCCTTCATTTTGATTACTTTGATGCGTCGAATAATATTATCGGCAATCTTGGGCATGGCAATATTCAGTTTACGAGTAACGCAGTCGGCTGGACAGTAAAGGACAAGTATTTTTTATCTGAAAAAGCTCATCTTGAATTTCAGGCTCATGCTGCCGCTTTAATATGGGGCAACAGCATGTATAACGCTGTTACAAAAACGGACGCTCCATGGGGTGATTATTTCACTATGGAAAACACCCGCCTTACGTTCGGCGTCGGCGAATGTGTTAAATTAGGGTTTTCATTTTTTCACAACAGCGCCGGCAGGCTTGATTTTAAAGCAAACGGATATCATCTTATGGCTATTCCTGTGGATCAAAATCATTCAACAGGAAATATTATTTTTATTTACAGCTCTTTAAATTATGAATTTCCGCTTGGAACAATACTGGGTATCGGTTTTAAAACGGCTTTTTGGGGATTGCTTGGCATGTACGACGAAGCTGAAACAGTTAGACGCGGGCTTTTGTCAAATTGTCTGTATCTTAGATTTTCGATTTAAGCCGGATAATTCTGATATACGCTTTTCTAATCCATAAAAATTGATTATATTTACAATTAGTAGTAATTTGTAGCATCGGGGGAATAAAAATGATTAAAAAAATCAAACCGTCTTACATTGGCAGCGGACTGCTGACTTTGATCGCAATCATCATCATGGCGGCGCGTCCTTTTTCCGCTAACCTGAATGACACAGGGCAGTTAATGCTTGGGGGTATTTTAATCGCGCTTGGTATCTGGATTTTCAAGCCCTTCAATCTGTCTTTTTCAGCGGGAGGCCTGTTTCTGGCCTTTTTCGCTCTCGCGCTTGGGCTGAGACCTGCGGCCGTGTTTTCCGGCTTTACGCAGTCGTCGATATGGACTCTTGTGCCTGCGCTTTTTTTCGGTTTTACACTCCAGAAAACCGGTCTTGGTAAACGTATCGCGATGGCGATTATAAAACTATTCAAGCCGTCGTACCTATCGCTTGTTTTAGCGTGGGTGGTAATCGGCGTAATCCTCAGCTTGTTAACTCCTTCAAGCACTGTCCGCGTCGCGATAATGATACCGATAGCCGTGCAGTGCTGCGAACTTTGTAAACTTGAAAAAGGCTCCAAAGGTAATTCGCTGATTCTTCTGACCGCCTTTGGCATGGCGATCATTCCCGGTTCGGGATGGATGTCCGGCGTGCTTTGGGGGCCGATAATTTCCGGTATGATAAACGCGGTTCCCGGAACCCAGGGACTTGTCACATTCAGCAACTGGTTCAGCACTCTGTTTGTTCCGGTAACGATTACGACAGTGCTTCTTATTATAGGCAGTCTGCTGCTGCTTAAGCCGAAAGAAAAATTGTCAGATAACGCGATTGACAGCATTAAGAATCAGCCCAGGGAAAAAGTCAGCCGCAATGAAATTATTACGGCAATTATTCTTGTTGCTGTTTTCGTTCTGTTTCTTACAAATAAAGTTCACCGCCTTCCTGACGCCGCTGTTTGTCTTGCCGCAGTCTTTCTTTTCTTTTTAACAGGCGCTCTGGAAGCCAAGGATTTTAATTCAGGCGTCAACTGGGATCTGATCGTTTTTATCGCGATAGCGCTCAGCTTCAGCGCGATTTTTACCGAAACCGGAATATCGCTTTGGCTTGCCGGAATCGTCGTTCCCGCTCTTGCTCCCATCGCCGTTAATCCCTATCTGTTCATGTTCTGCGTAATGGCTTTTGTGTTCCTGTGGAGATTCTTCGATGTCGCCCTCTTCATCCCGACCATAGCGATACTTGTGCCGATACTCCCGTCCATACAGGAAGCGTATAACATCAGCCCGCTTGTTTGGCTTTTTATATTTGTCATGGCGGGTAACTCATTTGTTATGGCATATCAGAATATGTGGGCGATGATGAGCCGCTCAATTGCGGGGGAGCGCGCGTTTACAAACGGCCACCTTGGCATATACGGCGTAATTTATTTCGCGGCGAGTTTTATTGCTCTGCTTATCGCGATCCCGATGTGGATTAACGCTGGACTGTTCTGATATAGGAGGAAAAAATGATCAAAGAAGCGATATTATCCCTGTCTAAAAAACAGGATTTGGATTATAAAACAGCGGAAGCTGTCATGCATGAGATTATGACAGGCGAAGCGACTCCCGTTCAGATGAGCGCGTACCTTACCGCTTTAAGTCTGAAAGGTGAAACAACTGATGAGATAACAGCGTCCGCTTCCGGAATGCGTTCTCACTGCGTGCGCCTTTTGCATGATGAAGACGCGCTTGAAATTGTCGGCACAGGCGGCGATCACTCCAATTCGTTTAACATCTCTACCGCGGCGGCAATCATCACTGCGGCGGCAGGCGTTTCTGTTGCAAAGCACGGCAACCGCGGCGCGTCAAGTAAATGCGGATCCGCCGATGTCCTTGAAGCTCTGGGAGTAAATATAAATATACCGCCTGAAAAAAGCGCGGAGCTGCTTAAAAAAATAGGCATATGTTTTTTATTCGCGCAAAATTATCATATCGCCATGAAATATGTTGCTCCAATCCGCCGCGAGCTTGGCATAAGAACGGTTTTTAATATTTTAGGTCCGCTTACAAATCCCGCGGGCGCGAAAATGGAATTGATGGGCGTTTATGACCGTGAGCTTGTGCAGCCCTTAGCGCAGGTACTCTCTAATCTTGGAGTAAAAAACGCGATGGTTGTTTACGGCGAGGACGGGCTTGATGAAATCTCCCTTTCTTCTCCCACATTTGTATGCGAAGTAAAAAACGGATGGGTGCGTTCTTACACGATCACTCCTGAGCAGTTCGGATTCGAACGGTGTGAAAAAGACGAGCTGCGCGGAGGAACGCCTGCCGAGAACGCGGAAATTCTTAAAGCTGTACTAAAGGGCGGAAGCGCAGCTGAAGCAGCTAGCGAAGTTAAAACCATAAACGTTAAACGAAACGCCGCCATACTCAACGCAGCCGCTGCGCTGTTTATCTCCGGGCGGTATGAATCAATCGAAGCCGCCGCGAAAATTGCAGGTGATATTATTAACAGCGGAAAAGCTCTCGAAAAACTGGAAGAATTTATCCGCTTTTCAAATGAAGGCTGAATGAACTCTTATGGACATCCTGCAGGAGATAGCGGAGCGTACAAAAGAACGTATTGAAGCAAAGAAAAAAAATTACCCGCTTGACAGGCTCATGGAGACGGTGAGTCCGGATATTGCGAGTAACGCCGCCTTTGGCTTTCCTTTTGAAAAATCGTTACGCGCAAAAAAAACAACAGGCGTTAAAGACATTGCGTTTATTTGCGAAATAAAAAAAGCATCGCCGTCAAAGGGCATTATCGCGGAAGATTTTCCCTATCTTGAAATAGCGAAAGATTATGAAGAAGCGGGAGCCGCGGCTGTCTCGGTTTTGACTGAGCCGCATTATTTCATGGGCGATGACAGGTATCTTAACGAGATTGCCTGTTCGGTTCAAATTCCGCTATTACGCAAGGATTTTACCGTTGACAGTTACATGATTTATGAAGCGAAGAAATACGGGGCAAGCGCCGTTCTATTAATTTGCGCCATACTGGACAAGCAAACACTTGGCGAATATATCAGCATCGCTGACAGTCTTGGATTATCATCTCTTGTTGAAGCGCATAACGAGAATGAAGTGAAAATAGCGCTGGACTGCGGCGCGCGCGTTATTGGCGTAAACAACCGCGATTTAAAAACATTTGAGGTTGATACCGGAAACAGCATACGGCTGAGAAAATTAGTTCCTGATAATGTTATCTTTGTATCGGAGAGCGGTATCCGCACTGCGCAGGATGTAAAGCTCCTTCGTCAAAACGGCGTGGATGCCGTGCTGGTAGGTGAAACTCTTATGCGCGAGTCTGACAGGAAAGCGGCAATTATTAGGCTGAGAAGCAGCATAAAATGAGCAAAATAAAGATCTGCGGATTGAGCCGGACACAGGACATTGAAGCTGTAAACCGCGCGCTGCCTGATTTTATCGGCTTTGTGTTCGCTCCAAGCAAGCGCAGAATAGATATTACGTTAGCTGCCATGTTAAAGGAAAAACTTGACTCGCGGATAGAGTCTGTAGGCGTTTTTGTGAATGAAGAAATTGAAGTTATCACAGAAATATATAAAAAAAGAATCATCGATCTTGTTCAGCTTCACGGAGATGAAGATGACGAATATATAAAACAATTGAAAAAGAGTTGTTGCTGCCGTGTGATAAAAGCAGTCGGTGTCAGCAACGCACTGCCTTCACTTCCGGTTGAATCTGACTACGTGTTATTCGACACTTTATCCGAGAGACGGGGAGGAACCGGAAAACCATTTGACTGGCGAATTTTGAAAGAGTATTGTACAGCGAAGCTGGACAGTCCATCATCGCAGTACAAGGAGCTTCCTTTTTTTCTTGCAGGTGGCATTTCGATTGAAAACGCATCTGAAGCGGAACGTTTGTTGAAACCTTTTTGTATTGATGTCTCAAGCGGAGCTGAAACCAATGGATTTAAAGACGCTGAAAAAATTGAAAAGATTGTAAATATGATCAGGGGGATTAATGAGCAGTAAAAGATTTGGCGAGTTCGGCGGTCAGTATATCCCCGAAACGCTTATGAACGCGTTATATGAATTGGAAGAAGCGTATAATTTTTATAAAAGCGATCCTGTATTCACAGCCGAGTTAAACGGACTGCTTGCCGGGTACGCCGGAAGACCTTCGCTTCTTTATTACGCCGCTAACCTTACAAAACATTCAGGAGGCGCGAAAATCTATTTGAAGCGTGAGGATTTGAACCACACCGGCTCTCACAAGATAAATAATGTGCTGGGGCAGACGCTGCTTACAAAGAGGATGGGCAAGTCCCGCATTATCGCCGAGACAGGCGCGGGTCAGCACGGCGTTGCGGCCGCCACCGCCGCCGCTTTACTTGATTTGGAATGTGAGGTGTTCATGGGCAAGGAGGACACTGAACGCCAGGCGCTTAACGTCTACCGTATGCGCCTGCTTGGCGCGAAGGTTCACCCTGTCACTTCAGGTACTATGACGCTAAAAGACGCTGTAAACGAAACAATGAGGGAGTGGACAAAGAGAGTTTGCGATACGCATTATGTGCTAGGCTCTGTTATGGGGCCTCATCCTTTTCCTGCGATGATTAGGGATTTTCAAAGCGCTATCGGCAAAGAAATCCGCGCGCAAATGCTTAACGCGGAAAGCCGCCTGCCGGATGCTGTCGTTGCCTGCGTAGGCGGAGGATCAAACGCCATCGGCGCGTTCTACGATTTTGTCGAAGATAAAAATGTACGATTGATCGGCTGCGAAGCTGCCGGCAAAGGCATTAATACTGACAAGCACGCCGCTACAATAGCGCGCGGTTCTGTCGGCGTTTTTCACGGAATGAAATCGCTCTTCTGTCAGGATGAGTTTGGACAAATCGCTCCTGTTTATTCCATATCCGCAGGGCTTGATTATCCCGGAATAGGGCCGGAACACGCTTGGCTTTACAAAACAGGGCGCGCCGAATATGTCCCTGTCACCGACGATGAAGCGGTGGACGCTTTTGAGCTTTTATCGCGCATTGAAGGAATCATCCCCGCAATCGAATCCGCTCACGCGGTATCATACGCGATGCGGCTTGCGAAAAAGTTAGGTGAAAATAAAAACATTGTTGTCTGTCTTTCAGGACGCGGCGATAAAGACGTCGCGGCAATCGCAAGATATAGAGGTAATAACATCAATGATTAAAATTTTAGATGCATTTGCGCATAACACACCGCAAAAGAGAAGCGCTTTCATCGCTTACTTTATGGCAGGTGATCCAAACCTCGCGGTATCCGCTGAGTATATTCTGACCGCGCAGAAAGCCGGAGCCAGCATGATCGAAATCGGCATACCGTTTTCTGATCCAATCGCGGAAGGTGAAGTGATACAAGCCGCAAGTACGCGCGCGCTTGCCGCCGGAACAAGGCTTGACGGCGTCTTTGATATGGTATCGTCAATTAAAGAAAAAATGCGTATTCCCATGGTATTCATGACATATCTGAATCCGGTGTTTGTATACGGCTATGATCGTTTTTTCGCCAAATGCAGAGAAATCGGCATTTGCGGAATTATCATACCCGATCTTCCGTTTGAAGAACAGAGCGAAGTAAAAAAAATCGCGTCACAATACAGCGTGGAAATAGTTACCCTTATCGCGCCTACTTCTGAAAAACGCGCAGCTGAAATAGCACGTAACGCTGAAGGGTTTATCTATCTTGTGTCTTCTATGGGTGTTACAGGAGTCCGCGGGGAAATCACAACAGACCTGTCTTCGATTATAACAGAAATCAGAAAGCACACAAATATTCCTGTAGCAGTCGGTTTTGGTATTTCAACGCCCGGGCAGGTGAAACAATATTCCGCTATTGCCGACGGGGTTATTGTCGGCAGCGCAATCGTTCGTATTATAGGACAGCATAGAACTGAAGCGAAGCGGGAAGTTTATGAGTATATTAGGTCGCTTGTGGGGTGATTTCTTACAGTTGCGGTAGTTATTTATCAGTGATTTTGTTTGTACAGGAAAGTTTTATTATCTCTAAATTGGATAACCGCAAAGACATCCGAATTTCCACATTAATTGATTATATTAACAATCTTGGTATAGGTTTGGAGATTACTGCTTATCCCAGAAATTCCGCTAAGAAGGAATTTCTGCTGCGGGTGTGAGTGTAAATTAAGTAATATTTAATAGAGCTTATAATCAATTTTGTATAACTGGTTCTTCTTTCCACTGCTTACCCAATAAATCACTGCCATTTTCCTTCTTGCTTCTTCTTATGCCGTCATGTCCCCATGTTCCCCATTGCTTAAAGAAAAATGCGATCTTTTGTTTTGAGCATTGCTTTTGAATATTAATTGCCCATTCAGGTTCCATTGGTCTAGCGCTAACGCCGCTTTCTCCGCCAACTATTACCCAATGGATATTATCAAGATTTAATTTACCAACATCACTTATTAATGGTTCTATTGATAAAAATCTAATTGCAACATTAATATTTCTTAATATATCAATACGATGTTTTGCCTGTTCATTTTCTACAGTTACCCCAAGCCATACATTGTTGGGAACAGTTCTTTTTAAGAAATATTTCTGGAGTATCTTTTCTCTTTTAGTTAATATCTGGTAATTATGCTGAGGAGTGCTTTCTATTACTTTAAATATCTGATCCAGGAATTTAAAAGGCATGTCTTCATGAAATAAATCGCTCATTGAGTTTACGAAAAATTTTGTAGGTTTTTTTACATTTTTTGGTTGATTCAATCTTTCCGGTAAAATCTTAAATGCAAATCCGTCTTCGTAGCAAGGCGTGCCCATTGCTTGCAATCTTCTTGCCATTACTTCCGCATAGCAGTTTTTACAACCTGCTGTAACCTTTGAACAACCAATTGAAGGGTTCCAAGTGGCTTCTGTCCATTCAATTTTCGTCGTTTTCATAACACCTCAAATTTAGAAATTATTTGCTTATCTCTATAATTAGTATAATTAATACCATATCCCTTTGAGTTAATGATTTCTTGTATTTTCTTCTTTTCGATTAAATTCTTTAATGCGGTATTAGCATGTTTAGGAAGAAATTCATTTATTATTGATATTTTATAAATATCAATATTCGTTAATGAGTTATTTTGTTTTATTGAATTATAAATAATATTTTCTAATGTAGATATTTCATTAAAAATATCTCTTTCTCTTATTTCATCAACAAACATGGATATTTGCTCAGGATTCTCAATCTGATTATATCCCTTGCCTTTGCTCGGGTCTAAACTCCATTTAGTTTCCAGCATTTTTTCTAAACCATATATATTCGAACCTATGAAAAATAACGCGTAATAATTTCCTTTTCCTCTTTCTAAATAATAAGAGCAGGTATAGTACATATGATTTATTGTGAAAATTTCTTTTAACGAATGAATAAAATCAAAAACTGTGTTGATATTCATTTTCGAAGGCTCGTTAAAAAATGATAAAACAAAGTTTCTTAAATTTTCATAATGAGGTCTTTCTTCGTCCATAAATGCTGTATCTGCAAATCGATACATTTGCATTACAGGAAGAAATAAAATTATTTCTGAACAATTATTTCTTAATAAATTTATAATTTTTTCTTTGCTTATATTTGAATAACCGTAAGGGTCTATAAAAATTAAATTTCTATTATCTTTTGGATATTTAGATACGATATTAGAAACAAGATCAAGCATTTCATTTGCATCTCTATTGTGATATTCTATAGAAAACTTTTCTATATCTTGTAAATCTGCTTTCTCCATTATATTTTCAATCTTTTTTGTATCATAATCATTAATACAAAGAGTGATTGGCACAACATTTTTGCCAGAGCCAAACATTTCTTTTCTTATATTTCTAATACAATCCAACGCAAGCAGAGGGCTGCCTTTTTTGCCGTCATTATACATACCTGCGCCGCAAAAAATATCAAATAAATTTATTTGTTTACAAAAACTAGCATTACATAATACCCGTAGATAATGTTCTAAATATCCGGTATATAAATCTAACTTTGCTTGAGAATGAGGGAAAATATTGGTTTTGACATCTTTTTCTTTCATGATTTACCTTCTATTTCTTTCTCTACCATCAATTTTGCGTCTTCTAGTAATTTTTCACTTTCTTTACGTAGTTTAAAACTATCTTGAATTAAATTTGCAATTTCTTTTTGAACTTTAATGTCTATCAATGGAACAATTAATTGCTCAAACTCTTTTTTATTAATAGCGGTCAGTATTGTTCCTGAACAGGCTTGTTTTAATAGATTTTGCATTACCTCAGATTTAAATAGAACTAATAACGTTTCAGAATTAATAATATGCGAGTTTATTACATAGAATCCAGTTGAACATATAGCACTATCATATTCTTCTGTTACTAATGCGCAGCTCTCCAAAGAACCTTCAATAGAGGAAATAATAACGTCGTTTGTATTAATTAGACGTCTAGCTCTTGATGGAAGATCGATACCTTCTGCTGTTGTACAATTTAAAATATTTCCTGAATTATTAATATTTGATAACTCAATGTATTGATAGTTTGTTTTTTCTTTTGGAATAAAGTTATTATCTTTTAAATTACAAGCATTTATAAGTATATCATATCCGTTTGGATATTTTATTATCAATTTCGTATATTCTTCATACTTTTGCTGGTAATACTCAGCATCCAATCGACCTGTAGATAAAAACGACTCTTTCAAAGTCTTAATATTTGTTCCTTCTTTGCAAGATTTAAAATTTTTTAAACCAATTGTTTCCAATAATAATTCTTCAGCTTTACAATAGAAAGACTGAGATTGAATTATTTTTTGTTTTGAATCATTTATGATTTTTTCAATTTTTTCTTGAAAGATATTTGGAAGAATAGGGATAGGCATTTGTCTAACACGCCATAAAGCAATTCCCTGCTGAACCATTCCTGTTTGATTTCTAGTGATCCAGTCCTGACCTATATTAGAAT
>Ga0209755_10000790_pt1 | contig 55054 bp, 41 predicted proteins | sample TergutCo191P1_FD_187301 | JGI IMG/M metagenome (GOLD analysis project Ga0209755, IMG submission 187301) | Cornitermes sp. P1 segment gut microbial communities from Petit-Saut dam, French Guiana - Co191P1 (SPAdes) (version 2) | ecosystem: Host-associated > Arthropoda: Insects > Digestive system...
ATGCGCAATATGCGCCGAGCCGTACTCAGAGCAGGCAGCCCAGAGGCATTTCTACACACAAACCAAGACCAACAAATGCTCCGCACATACTCAAGCCAAGACCGAACATTTTTCACCAACCCCACATGGAACAGCTTAATGCATCAATCAATAACCGAAGCCTTCCGACAAAACAACAGCACAAAAACCATACTTGAAGAACACAAACTCTTCCTAAAACCCTGGAACCTCCCTTTCAAACAAATCAACAATAACGACAATAACAAGCTATGGATATGGCAAGGAACAGAAGACAAAACCTGCCCCACAAAAAACGCATACAACATAGCCAACAAAATCAAAAAAGCACACTTGGAAATTTTCCCCCAACAAGGTCACTGTACCATATTTAATAACACAGAAAAGCTCGCAGAACAACTAAAAACCATCTAACAAATAACATAATAGAACTTAGGTGTAATTATTTGAGTATCCACTATTCTTAAGCGTGTATTATAAATGATATATTTCTTCAATACTTAAAACACAAACACCCACCTGTACACTAACAAAATACATGACCCACCACCAAACACTAATCACACCTAAGATCTAATAACAAATCAAAAGAATACCACTCTTAAAAGATTTTACTTACCATATTAGACTTTCGCTTTAACAAACACATCACCAAAAACACAACCTTACATAAAGGCTATAAACACATAAAAAAAAGAAAAAGGGAAACATGAGCAGATCAACTCAATATTCACACATCACACCTCACTTAAACCCTAATGGACTAGGATCAATTCCAGAAAAATACTGATTAAAACGAGTCTGGTCAGCACGATTAAAAACACCATCACCATTAACATCAGCATTTGCCATAATAAATACAGCCCCAACAGATAACGTACCTGAAAAATACTGATTCAACACAGTCTGATCAAAACGATTTACAACCCCATCGCCGTTTACATCACCATACACAATAGGTTTCAAAGGATCAACATCAGAAGCCTCTAACCATTTACTCCACATTGTAGAATCGCCCAATGAGCCATAGAACCAGTCTTCAACCTCATATAGAAAGTCGTTTACATAGTGCCATATCACAACATCTCCATCATGTAAAGGCTGTTCTTTTAGCCCATATCCTGGATGCACTCCATTAACTGTGTACATCCAACCCGAAAGAGGTCCATTAGCTATTTCAGCTAACTTGTAGCCTCCAAGACAATCAGGCGCAAAGATAGCACTAACATAATTACTTTCCGCACCAACATACGCAAGACCAGCATCAGCAAGCGCCGTTACAAACAAATCATATATTGAAGCACCTTCACTCATCACATACGTTTTTGTGGCAATCCATGTCTGATACTCTGCACCTTTATAATCAGGGAAATTCTCAAAGTCATCAAACATAAACATAATCTCGCCATCCGAAAGTGTTGATCCGATAAGACGAAAAGTCACAACAATATCACCTGTCACATCAAGTTTTAATAGATTATTCATCGTTACTGTTAGGGTATTTTTGGCTTCGTTAACCTGCATCTGTGTTGCGTAATAATTCTCTGCTACCAATTGAGCACCTTGTAGAGCTGCAACAAATGGTGTCCATGTTTCGGTGGTGTACTCAGCTTCGACAAGTCCTTCTGCTTTCTCTATTGCAGCTATAAGCTCAATTTTATCAGCTGGAACAAATTCCACAAGCCCATCAATTGCAACTTCAAGTGCAAACACCGTCATATCTACAACCTCTTGATCCACAGAGTCATCCTCAAGTAAGAGCTTTGCACCAGCAAGTGCACCATCAAAAATAGCCCAACTATCAGATGTGAAATCAGTCGCATTAAACAGTTCAGCTCTATCTATTACAGCATTAAGATCACCAACGTAAACAAGTGCGTTAATTGCAGCTCGCAGTTCAAACAATGCTGTTTCAACCGTTACTCGCTGTGCAGGCCATTCCGACTCGGGGCTACCAGCTACACCATTTAGAGTTGTTATTGCGTTTGTAAGTGCAGTTTGCATCGTTGTCCATTTTGCTACGGTAAGATAATCATTTTCAGTAAGTGCTTCTGCTTCAGCTATAGTGACTACCAGCTTTGTTGTGTCAACCGTCAAAGGTTTAACTGACGAAAAGAATTTGGTGAATGACTCCAGCTCGTAGCCGCCGCTTGAGGGATCAGGCACGTAAGCAACGGGTTTAGCGGAAAAAGAGTTATCACTGATGCTACCGGGTGCAGTATCATACATGAAAACCACTGTTTCAAGGGTTGAGCTGGTAAAGAATGCATAGCTATTACCAATATAGTTCACTTTGCCTAAGAACACTATTTCTTTTGCTGTGGGAAAACTTAGCGGGTTGCCGGTACCGCTATCAACAATTTGTATGCCATCAGAATTGTTTGGGAAAACAACTTTAGTAAACCTGTTAAAGCTAGTAGCTGCTGAGCGTCTAAATGTTGTTGTACTACTGCCGGAAAGATCTAATACGCCCACTGCAAGTGGGACATCGCCACAAACCACAGTAGTAAGTGCAGTGCAGCCTCGGAACACTTCTAATCCATCACCAATGATAGTACCTGTCGGGAAACTGACGCCTACCGGAAGTTTAAGTGTAGTCAAGCTGGGAAGAGGCCAAAAAGCTGCTGTTGGAAGATTAATCAAAGTAATACCGCTCAAATCCAGTTCCTGAAGGTTATTTAGACGTGTTACCGGGTTATCACTTGGAAGTCCGCCACCCCAGTTGCGCCTCATACCATAATCTTGTGTTTGGGTACTTGTGCCAATAAAGTCAGCGCTTGTCGTTGCGCCTACGATACGTAGTTTTGTAACTTCATTGTAAGTGTAGCCACGTGGACGCTGAGCAGCATTTATCGACCCTTTGCTGACATCCTCACCAAATGTTTTGTCAAGCAACGCCTCAAGTTTTATCAAAAGATATCCATCAGGATTATAAATGGTGAACCAACCAGTTACAGGGTCATACGTATCTTCAAGCTCAATTTCAGATGCTTCAACATTAATTGTAAAGTCAGGCATCACAGAGAACCAGCCCGTGTTAGTAGCAGCATTTAGGTTAGCATTTCCTATGCCTTCTTTGTTTTTATCAGAACCAAGGGCATCACCGTACCATGCTTCATATATTCTGCCGTTTGTAAACGTATAGACGCCAGCATTAGCAAAAAGTACATCAAAACTGTTTCGGGTTGCAAGGTCATACTGTGCAGATCTGCCTTGGAAAGTGCCAATGGTTGAGGTATATTGCACATATGAGGAGGATCCAAGAATAGGATTGTAAATAGTGGCCAATTTATAAACCGGTAAAGTAATACCTTTAAAGCTCACTGTAGCGATGTCACCTGCCGCAATAGCCTTTCCAGGGTTGTATTTGTTGACAACATTTATTTCAATTAGTCTTGCATCGATCATTTTGTAAGAATATTTATTTTGACCATCAGCATTAGTCGCTTTGATGGCAACAATGTTTTGCATATTTTGAAGCGGCATATCATAACTACCATTGTTTCCAGTCACAGGTACGCCGTTACAGGTAACCTCAATAGTTACCGCGCCAGTTATTATCGGAGATATAGCGTAGTTAACATAGTCACCTGTAAAATAAACTGTATCATAAGAAGTCAATAGATCATTAAAATTGATAGAAATCCCAGTATTAGTCTCATCAGTTACACTGAACGCCACATAAGCAGCGTTAACCTCAGAACATGCTGGAAAAACTTTACCTCCACTATGCGTGAACGCGTCATATGTAACCTTTACTATCGTAACACCAGGTTTTACCGCTGTAACTGTAGCACGATCACGCCAAGCACTATTTGTACAAAGAGCTGTCCGTGTCAGATCAAGAGATATGCTATCGCCTTCAACAATTTCAAAATTGAAATTTGGTCGTTCAACATTATTGTTAATTATATCGGTAAAGGCCTGTTCGACTCTTCTAGGATAAATAGCGGCAGTTTCACCAGTTTTTAGCTCTTTAAAATTATATTGTAACCACAAATTGTTTTCAAAGTCATCAGGAACATAGTCAAGTTGTGCTGGCATGGATTGTGTCGCTACAGTTATTGTTACATCGGGAAGTCGTCCAAAATAAGCTTCTGTTACAACGCCTTTGCCAAGGTTTGTGCCTGGACTAAACGGGTTAGCTTTTTCAAAAAAGCTTCCATCTGTTAGGTGATATGTTCCAGATGTCAAACCTGTAATTGTTATCGTGTTGTAATTATTGTTTGCTGAGTGTACTTCGGGTTGACCTGGTATGTCTGACTTGTAATAAATGTACCGTGTGCCGCCTGAACCGCTGTTCCATTGACCGGCTATTGTACCAATTGGAAGAGCAATATTTGGTACAAACTTTACGGTAGCTGTGTCATCATCTACAGTAACGGCTATTTCTACTTTTTGGTTTTTCAGATTGTAGGTCGTACCACCGGCTGTAAATTGAGTTCCGGAAATAAACTCAACTAAATGGTCATTGTAGTAAAACTCTTCTGATTCAAGATAATAGAAAGTCTCATACTGATTGAAGGCTAGATGCGTGTTAGTGATGATGTTGTCTATCATAGTTCCATCGCCATCTGTTGCGCCTCCTCCACTGGTCTCTGCTGCTAACGCGGAAAGCGGTAACATCCCTAGCACCATAACCAGTGCCAGCATAACGGAAATTACCGCATTTAATCGCTTAACAGGCGATTTTAACTTTATTTTTGAGTAACTACACAATGAGTTCATATTATGTCATCGCCTCTAAGTTTACAGCGCGACGCGCCATAAAACAATTTTAAATTTCCAAGTTTTTTAGTCATTTTAATTTACCTTATAGAGAAAAGTTAACCAATCAAACTATTTAAACCTAGTTTAACTTAATTTAACCACAGGTTGAATTAGTTTACAGATAAAACATGCATATTTACTCACACTCAGCAGTTCGGGAAAAAAAGTTGATTTGTCTATATTACAAGTTTTTAGTTATTTATGCGATATTTTTCTTATTTTTTGGATATTTATCGAGCGATAATTCATTTTTACCCGTTTTTGGTCAAACTGCTGAATCCTAAATTCCTGAATTTTTATACCTACGATAACTAAAACGCCTGTAAAAACCACAAAATAGAAATAAAGACTAAAAATGCCTGTTCCTTCACACTTATGTAGGCATAAAAATTATACCTACAACAATAACAACAACCACCGCTTTTTAAGCTTTTAATAGTGTTTAACGGGTTTTTTAAGCTTTTACTTATTGCAGGCATAAAAAATCCGGGATTTTAGGCTGAATGTAAGATATAAACACTGGTCAGGGCAAAAAAGTTTTTACATAAAAGAAAGAAAAAAGATAGACCGTATACACTGTTAACTAGTATACCTACTATCATCACTATTGTTGGCAATTACAGCCTCCAGCATCATGGTTCATCATTGTAGATAACACCTAACTCATTAGTATATACTGCACCATTAGCATCATTATTAATTGTACCGCCGCCACGATTATCAATTGTAGCGCCATTGTTAATTGTAGCCAAATAGTTGTTGATTACACCAGCATTATAATTAAGAATTACACCAGCATCATAATTGTTAACCATGCCCATGCCATCATTGTTAATTATGCCGCCATTGCTATCAATTGTAGCATCATTATTGTTAATCATACCACCAGCGTCATTGTTAATTATAGACGCGTTATTGTTGTTAATAGTAGCTTGATAATTATTAATCACACCAGTAACACCAGAATTACATATTACCCCCTCTGCATTGTTGTTAATTATACCCGCACCGTAATTATTGATAACACCACCATTGTTGTTGATTGTAGCATCTGCGCCATTGCTAATTGTACCACCGCCATTGTTAATTGAAGCACCGACAGCATTGTTAATTACACTATCCTCAGCGTTAGTAATGGTAGCAGCATTGTTAAGAATAGCCTGTTCATTATTGTTAATTACACCAGCACCAGAATTATAAATCTCACCATCTGCATAATTATTGACCATGCCTATGCCGTTGTTGTTAATTGTACCTCCGTTATTGTTGTTGATTGTAGCTGCATTATTGTTAATCATGCCGTCTTCATTAGTGAAAACAGCTGCATCAATGTTGTTAATTGTGGCCACATTATTGTTAATTATGCCAGAACTGTATATTACACCGGAATTATAATTGTTAAGCACACCCTCAGCATAATTATTAACAACACCCCTGTCATTATTGTTGATTGTTCCATCGTCATTGTTAATTGTAGCTGCATTATTGTTGATTGTTCCATCGTCATTGTTAATTGTAGCTGCATTATTGTTAATAATAGCTTGGTAATTGTTAATTACGCCAGCGTCAGAAATATTAATCACGCCATATGCACTATTAGATACTATACCGTCAGCATAATTGTTGATAATACCGCCAGCATTGCAAATTGTGCCACCAACATTGTTTATTGTGCCTGCATTGTTGATTATACCTGCCTTGTTGAGGTTAAGGGTACCTTGAATCGTTAAAGTAACACCAAAATCAACTGTAACAGAGCAAGCAAGCTCCAAAGTAACATCAAAGGGAATTATAACACCCAACACATTAGGATCGTTTAATGTCTCTTTCAATTCATCAATAGACCACACTGTCACATCGTCATTTTTTGTCCAGTTTGCAGTGAGTGTAATGTCAGTTGTTATACGGGTATTGAAGTTAAACAAGTTTTCACCATAGAACCAGCCTGTAAAAGTGTAGCCAGAACGTGTTGGAGCAGTGGGTTCAGACAGCAGGTTACCATGCTCAATAGTTTGCTTTGATATTTCACTACCACCCTGTGTATCAAATGTGATGGTGTGGGTACCCAGTTCTACTGAAAAAGTGAATTGGTTCCAATCTCGAAATAGTTTGCCTTCTTTCACACTGTACCAGTTAACAGCTACATTACGTCCGTTGTTGCTAAAAGTTAGCAGAGCAATCATACCTACACCTTCATGGTAGTAATCCATGTCTTGAGCGTCAACTAAAAGTTGTGGTATAGCATTGCCGTAGATGCCTGTGTTTATTCGTATAACTAGGTCATCGTAGTGGATGTGTCCACACAATACCATGATAATGTTGGCATGTTGACTTACAAGTTGATCCCATATACTCTGGCCACCGTTACCGGTAGGGTCATAGCCACTTGAACCGTCATATGCGCCATTATAAGACAGGTAGGAATGTGTTACCACAATCACACGACAATTAGAGTTAGACGCTACAACATCATTAGACCAGTCAATTACAGAACCCCTAGGTGCCATCTCTAAACACAGTATCAAATAACTGGTGTCATCAACTGTGAAATAGTAATAAGCATTATCTAATTTTCCGTCCTCATAAGCGCCACCAAAAATAGGTGTCTGTGAATACTTGTTGTATGAAAGATAGTCATTAAATAGTGTTGTATTTCTATCAACGGGCATGCCATTATAATCGTGATTACCGGGGATAAAGACGTATGGTACAACATCGTCCAATTTAGCAAGGTTGTCCTGGACAAGTTGCCATTCTGCCACAGTATTTGCGTCAGTTAGGTCGCCTACTTGAATCATGAATTGGATATTACGCGCTTCTGTATTGTCATGCACCCAGTCAAATAGAGCATTTAAAACATCCTGATAATACAGGGTCATATACTGAATATCAGGAATAACTGCAATTGTATAGTCGCCATCAGCAAACTCAGGTTCCAACCATTCATGCCACACCCGCAGGTCATTACCATATACAGAATTGTCCTTATAACTAACTACACCATCATCATCATTTAGTAACCAATTTGCCATAAGACCCGTCTCATCGCCGTTAAGCTGCTTGTTCATGTTTGCCTGTATTTCTATCGGAGTCCGCACAGTAGACCATATGCGAATATCTGCTATCTCACCAGAGAAATATCGGTCATTATTCCACAGATAGTCGCCACCAATTTTTAGAGGACGAACAGGTATAGTATCTTCCAATATTGAAAATGTTTGCTCATCAGCCTTTACACCATTGACGTAACATACAAGTTTGTGGTTTTGATTATCCTGAACTATGGCAACATGAACCCAATCACCCAGTTTCACGTTTACATATGCAGTATAATTTGCTATGTTACCATTCATTTCTTTCCAATACAGCCAGGGGTTTCCGTCTGCTGTGACACCAAAATTGATGACTGCTAAACCAAATCCATCAGTTGCTCCGTTACCTGCAATTACACCAATTCCTTGACTATTAACGGATAGTTTCACCCAAGCTTCAAAAGTTTTTGGCGAACCTAAAAGTTTGCTGGTAGAAACAAGTTGTATATCTCCAGAAGAAAAATCAACGCCTCTACCTTCAAAAGAACTGGTGTAATCTGCATTAACTGTAATACTAAAATCAGCTAAGTCTTCGCCTTTAGTGTTTTCTGCTTTAACAGTAAAAGTGAAAACGCCACTGGTTAAAGGTGTGCCAGATATAATGCCATTATTTAACAAAGTTAAACCATCTGGAAGGGCGCCATTATATTTGTTCCAGGTAATTTTGTCACCCTCAGACACTAGTTGTTGTACATATGGTAAACCGACTGTAGCGTCCTGTAGTTTTTCAGTAATAATAGAGGGCAAACGGTAGGGTAACGCTGTAATTGTTATGGCATCATAATAACCAATTCCGCCGTAGCACATTATCAGACCAAAAGACCCCTGATCGCGTCGCGTAATTTCAGCGTTTGGGAGTACCAAAATGTTGTCGAAATATATATCGCCGTATGTGCCAAAGACTTCAATTTTGATGTGGTGTGTTTCACCGTCAGATAACGTGTTGGGTGCTGTGCCGAATTGTTCAAGTGATAAGTAGGGACCGCCGTTGTATTTACCGAATTGTACGCCAGTTACCTCAGAGGTATCGCGGTAGAATCCTGCAAATGTGAGGGGGTATGAACTTTGCACATCAAAGCTTATGCCCATTATGCTCCAGTATAGAGGAGCGTTTTTAAACTGGATTGTTGCCTCAAAGCGGAAATTCTCCAAATGGTCCAAGTCTTCGCCAAATGTGATTAGCGCTGGGCCATCACCTATAGCCATATCTTGGCTCTGATGTAGTTTTCCATTTGAAACACTCCATGTTCCAGTGTGAGGGTTCCAATCATCGGGAAGAGCGGTTAAGTCATCAAAGTTTTGATTAAAAACGATTGTTTCTTCAGTGATTGTTGATACACCGGATAACTCTATTGCAGGGGGTTCTTCCGTGGCCCACGCAAAAGATGTTATAGTGGGTATTAATGCCAGCATCATGATTATTGATAAGGTAAATGAAAATATTTTTTGTATAGATTTATTTTTCATAAGGTTTTGCTCCTTTTTGTGTTTGTTAATGTAAATTAAACCAACATCAAATATAAACTCTAGTTTAACTCAAGTTAAACTATGGTTGATAAAATTTGGAGGGAACAAAAAAAAGAAAAAAGAGAGCCACTAAATGTTATCGTGGATAACAATAGACATCTGATGTAGAGGTGCCAAGATATTTCTCATTTAACTCCTTAGCCACTGCTGCAGGATCTACAACATCTGCAAAATGTTCAGGCGAAATCCAAGTAGCATAATACAAATACCCAATTATCGAACGCATACCATTTAGAGCCGTAAAGTCACAGGCATATACACGCCCATTTTTCACAGCATCACACGTTTGAAGAACGGGAGTACTCTTTACCGTATTTATAGCATCCTCAAAATCCTTAAGACTATGTGAAGGACTAGAAACCAAGACAATAATCACAGAAGGATTTTGCTCTGCAAGCCATTCAGCACTTAGAAGAGGGTTGACAAGCACAGTAGTCTCTGCAACGTTAATACCGCCAGCTTGATAGATTTTCAAGTCGTTAATTGTACGGTATCCATCATAAGGCCAGTGAACGTACGCCAGATTTTTTTGTTCGCGAGGTAATGTTGCTACGATATCTTTAACAAGCTTGTTATAACTCTGTGCCCAAGTAACAAACGCATCTACTCGATCTTTGTTACCCACTACGGTTGACAAATCTTGCATTACAGAGCAGACTATGTCTATGTTTGTTGGAGAATTGTATAATTCTTCAGGAGTCATGTTTAACGTATTTTGAGCTAGTGTAGGTGGTTGAGAGATGTAAATAGGTATACCGGCCGCTTTGAGCTTTGTATAAGCTCCACCCATATCATAGGTTAGTAGTGAATCAGCGATTATAATATCAGGTTCCAGTTCAATTAGCACTTCTACATTTAGAGCATAAGCAGCTTCGCCTACACTTTTAACGTTTAACAGTTGCGGAGGACATTGAGCATCAGTACGTCCTACAATTGAATTCTGTAAGCCCATGTAGCAGAGCATTTCTGCAAGATTGCCATCTAAAACAACAATTCGTTTTAATGATTCAGGCACATTTACAATAAAACCAGCACCATCGATAATTGTGTTGCTTGTTGAGGTAGAATTTTTAGCAGAAGATGAAGAAGACGAAGAAGAGGTCGATTTGTTAGAGTTTGTTGGAGAGTTTGTTGGATTATTTCCTGATGATGAGGGATTTCCAGTAGAGGCACTGTCAGTAGGTGACTTTGAGGATGAGGAGTTGTAGTATTGATTATAAACAACGTATGCAGAGGCGGTTAAAAGTATGGCAATAAGAATTGTGGCAATAATAGTTTTTTTAACCAAATTTTTTCACCGTATTTTTTTCCAAAGATTTAAACCTTGGATGATCTATCCAACCAAAATATTTAAACTTGACCTTAACACAAGTTAAGCACAGGTTGAATATATCTATAACTAAAAAACAACACAACAAAATTACACATTAAATTGCATTAAGTACATCCTCTATTATTGTTAAGACACCATTAAACCCAATTAAAGGACGATTTGTCAGAGTTACTCTTTCATAGTACGGAAAAGTTATAGGGATAAACTGTGGAGGATTTGGAAGCATCAAAGAAACGTGTTTTTCAACACTACTACCAAAAAGTAAACTAGGCGCTGTTTGGTTAAGACAGTCAAGTAATTCGAATTGATCAGGATTAATAAGAAGAGAAATATTTTGCAGATTTTTAGCCAAATATTGTTTTAAAGATTCAAAACTTTTTGCGCCTACTTCTTTGACTCCAATAGCAACAGGTAACATTCCTAAGTACTCATAGAAAAAGCTCGTAAGGGAATAAACCTGTGAAGAATCACCAAAAATAGCAAAAGGCAACCCGCGGAGTACATCTATTAGCGCAGACGCTCTAGTAAGAGCGGGGTAACATTTCTTACGAACACGACAAGACTCAAAAGTTATAGGCTTACAGGAGACTTTAAAAAAATCTGCAATCGATTTAAACCAAATTTCAGAGGCAGATAAACCGTATGGAGCCGACGAATTCAAATTAACACTTGGAATACCGAGTTTAGCTTCTAGGTAAGTAGCAATTCTATCACCATATTCTTCATTTAAAACTACATTAAGCTCGGCTTGAGCAGCTTTTTGCAGATTAACTAAAGACTCACCGGCACAGATAACAGATACCGTTTCAATCCCAAGAAGCTCAAGTATTCGCTTAATTTCGGCGACATCATTTTCCCAATTATAATGAAAAATTGTGCTACCAATAATGTTAACAGACATAGGAATTTTTTGGCTGGTTTTATTTGTTATACTATCAAGAATTTGGATAACAGTATCTTGGAATCCAGATGCAAAAGTTCCCGTAAAACCTGTACTCTCAACAGCAACAGCTATAGTTTTAATGTCAGAGTTTTGTATGATTCTTGATAAATCATCACCGATAATTGAAGTACCTGAATGATTAATAACACCTATAATACCGTGTTGTCTTTGCTCAATCTGTTTAAGAGCTCGAGTAACTTTAGATTCACTCCCATATACAAAGTCTTGTTGATCTATGTATGTACATGGAACTCTGTTTTGTCCAAAATAAAAGTCATCAAAATAGTTAGCAAGAACAATTTTCGGATGAGAGGTCAACATACTTGACATATAAGAGGGATACATTTTACAGCCTATAGGACCGTTAAGAAGCGTACAGGATTCTTGAATTCCCTCAAAAGCAGCTATGGCACCTATAAGAGAGTCTGGTCTGTGGGAAGCTTTAGAAAAATTATTCATCATATCTCCAACCTTCGATAAATGGAATTTGTAATTTAAAATAGAGTTCTTTTACATAGGCTAATCCAGAGTTAAAACCGTATGGGGGAAGTACAGGAAAAGCTATACAGGGAATACGAGTTGCTGTTAACGTTCTAACAGATTCTGCTGCTATTAACGGTAATGCAGATAAGATAAAATCTGGACAACTCAAACGTACTACTTCCTCTAAATAGTCCGCTGTATAGTTTGTTTCAGATTTAGGTAGAGCACGTTCTTCAGGATGAAAAATGTTAAAGGCACTAATTTGTTTTACTTCAACATCTAAATCCATTAGAGTATATTGCAGCCAGTCAACATTAGCTCCGTTGGAATTAATCAAAACTTTTTTTCCTGCAAAACACGGTTTTAACTGCTCAAGTTCTTTTTTGTATGCTATTTGAACGGTTGCAATAAATTTTTCGGCTAAGTCGACTTTATCAAAACGATGGGCAATTGCACGAATGAACTCAACGGTCTGGTTAAAACCAATCGGCAAGGGGAGCTGAAGGGTTTCAGTTCCAAAATGCTCATCTAAAAAGACGGCAAGCTCATTAACAGTTGGCCCATTTGTAACAAGCAGATTAACTTTTGCTTTTCTAAAATTCTTTATTTCTTCTATACTAGTTTGTCTAATAAATCGACAATTTATTTTTATGCTCAACGCAGTTAGTATTTGCTTTATTGTTTGAAAGTTTGAATCAGCGGTGGTAGCAAGACTTTGCTCACCGATGAGATTGATAATATCATTAGTTGGAGTGATGGTTTTATCTATGAATTCGTTTGCAATTAACTTGCAGGCTGCAAGCATACCTGAATAAAAGTCACCACCCATAACTCCGTCTGATGGGAGGTGGAATAGTTTTTGATCTTTTGTGCTCAATTTTGATATCAAAGAGGCTATGTCGTCTCCAATTAACCCCGCCGGGCAAGATGTTATCAAAAAAATCGGTTGTGCAGGAAACCTTTTTTTCATATAAATTAAGGTCTCTTCAATGTTTTTTGTACCCCCAAATATCACATCGCTTGCTTGCATGTTTGTACAAAGAAGATTGGGAAAAGATGATACATCTAATGAGTTAGAGAGAGCATTTTGGTGAGTACAATAGTTAATGTAGGCACACCCTTGGGGAGAATCCATTAGAGCAGTTGCATCACTAATTTGATTTACAACACTATAAGCACCAGTAAGAGAGCACCCATATAATGGAACACGCTCCTTTGAAGAGGAAACTTTGAGATTGTTACTATTTATCACACCGTTTTTGCAGTTAACGGTATTTTGACTGACTAACTGTTTTTGGTTATTATTTACAGATACTTGAAGAGGTTGGAGCGGTTTTTCTTTTATTTGTGCGCCATAACAGAATTCATAAAGAAATTCTTCAAGTTCTGTTTCTGAAAGAGGTGTTGGAATTACAGGAACAAATTGATGTTCGATATAATCGGCGATTGCTAAGTAGACATTAGCCAAGTCCGTGTTGGGGGCAAATTCCATTATGGTTTTTGAGGCAAGTTCTGCTTGAGGTAAAAGATCGCTACGGGGAATAAATGCAACTATTTCAGTACCAATTTTTTTAGCGAAAGCCTCCAATATTTTACGTTCATTATTTATTCCGCGCAGGTTACCTATTATGCCTCCGAGTTTTCCATGTGTGGAAGTGAAGCGTTGTAGCCCTTTTGCTATATTATTAGCAGCATAAAGGGAGGCTATTTCACCTGAAGACACAATGTAGACTTCATCAGCATACCCCTCACGCATTGGAACGGCAAACCCACCGCAGACAACATCACCTAAAACATCAAAAAATACATAATCAAATTGTTTCATGTCAAGGCCTTGGTCTTTTAGAAGCTGAAGCGTTTGTATTATACCTCTGCCAGCACAACCTACACCGGGCTCTGGACCCCCAGATTCTATACATTTTACTTGATTATAACCAGTTAACATCACCGTATCAAGTGAGACAACACCTTTAGTGGTTAACTGTTCAAGCACCGTTATTTGAGTAAAACCGCCTAAGAGCAGACGAGTTGAGTCATGTTTAGGATCACAACCTATTTGCAAAATTTTTTTGTTCTTCATAGATAGAGCAGCAATAACATTAGAAATAGTTGTAGATTTGCCAATACCACCTTTCCCATAAAAAGCAATACCTTTCAAAAACTAACCTCCTTTAACGAAACTATTTCTGACGTCACAGATTGAGAAGAAAAAGTTTGATTATTGCTATCATGCTTTTGAGTTAAGTAATTTAGTGCAGACAATAGAGTAATTTCGTCTTTAACTACAACAGCGCCTTTGTTTTTAAGTACCTGCATTTTTTCTTTAGCTTGACCTTTCGTGTAATCCCGCAGGTCTATTGGAGACTCATCTAATAAAAGAGTAGGAATACCCTGCCCAACTGCAAAAAGGGCAGCATCTATATTTTTAATGTTACCATAACCATATGGAAAAGATGTTACAATTACAAAATCTGCTTTTGTAATTAAACAAAGATTATCATTATGAGCTACTTCACTAATAGGCGACATTGGAGCTTCCGCGACTATAGGTATTTTTAGAAAACTAGCAGTTTCTTGGTCTGTATCAAATAAATTTAAAACTCCCGCAGTTACATTGTAACCATCATCAATTAATTGTTTCATTAAGGAACTACCACTTCCTGACCCACAAATTATATGAATAGTTAAACTACGTTTAGGCGCTTTATGATTAATTGAAATAGGAATAATGTATGGAGTTTTTGTTATAGAATTCTGTTTTACAACAGTGTCTATATTAAAAATTGTTTTAATGTTTTCGCTTGTTAAAACATCTGATTTTCCGGTAGCAACTATTTTTCCCTTTTTTAACAGTATCAACGAATCACAATAACGTGCGGCAAGATTAAAATCATGAAAGACCCCTACAACTAAAAGTTTTTTGTCATCACATAATTGTTTAAGTAAATCCATTATCTCTAACTGATTTGCTACATCAAGAAAGGTAGTGGGTTCATCAAGGAGTAAAACTTGAGGCTCTTGAGCTAATGCTCTGCTTATAATAATACGCTGACGCTCGCCACCGCTTAACTCAGTTATTAAACGATCTTGAAGATGCAATGTTCCAGTATAAGCCATTGCTTTTTTGGCAATATCTACATCTTTTTCACTTTCTACAGCAAAACGTGAAAGATGAGGAGAACGCCCCATTAATACTACATCAAGCGCTGTAAAACTAAATGCAACATTAGAACCTTGAGACACAACAGCCATTTGCTTAGCCACGTCATTAGCTTTTAAAGTATAAAGATCTTGATCATTTAGAAGAATTGTGCCCACTTTAGGTTTAAGTATATGGCTTATACTTTTAAGCAGAGTTGTTTTCCCTGAACCATTAGGCCCAAGAATACCTAAAAACTGGCCAGTTTGAGTTTGAAGACTAATACTCTCAATAATTTTAATGGAGTCATAATAACAGTCAATGTTGTCAACTTTTAGTTCAACCATGTTTATCACCTTTAAGATGCATCAATTTTTTTCTTTCTTCGCATAAGATATAGGAAAAACGGTCCGCCACAAACAGCAGTTATTACACCAACAGGCAACTCTGTAGGTGCTATTACAATTCTTGACAGAGTATCACATAACACAAGAAATATGGCACCCATTAAAGCAGATGAGACCATAAGTATTCTGTGATCAGGAGAAAATATCATACGAACCAAATGAGGAATTATTAAACCAACAAAAGCTATTAAACCACCAACAGAGACTGCCGCAGCTGTTACAAAAGCAGTAGCTATAAGAAGAATTTTCTTCATTTTTTCAAGATCTACACCTAAATAGGTAGCTTCAGATTCACCAAGAGCTAAAAGATTTAAGTCACGAGCAAACAAATAGATAACTATAGAACCACCTATCACAAATGGTAGAGCACTCCATAAATCGCTCCATTCTGCATATGAGAAGCTGCCCATAAGCCAGAAGGCTGTTTGACGAAATTGCTCAGGAAAAAGAGTATGATAAGCATTAACAATTGCGCCAAACAAGATGCTAACAGCGATTCCAGAGAGGAGCAGAGTTTGTACGGGAACTTTATTGCCTACTCTTGAAATGGTATATACGCCAAGGACTGTTGCTAAACAACCTATAAACGCAAAAAGAGGCCGGGTACTTATGCCCATTATAGTTATACCGAGTCCAAGAACAACAGCGGAAGTTGCACCTAACGCTGCACCTGATGAGGCTCCTATTGTGTATGGATCAGCCATGGGATTTCTAAATAGACCCTGATAAGCGGCACCTGCAATAGAGAGAGCAGCTCCAACAAGCGCAGCGCATAATGCTCTTGGAAAACGTATTTGAAGAATCAGGGCTGTTTCAGTTGGTGTCACTGGAAAATGAAACAATCGGTCAAGCCCAGGAGTATTTACGAGAAACACTTTAATTATATTAGAAAAAGGAATATCAATATAACCTACACTTATAGACAACACAAGAGAACATATCAACAGTAAAGAAAGCCCTAACAGGATAAGTAACCATGTCACGGTTTTTTTGGGCTTGTTTAATTTTTTTGCAATCACTGATCTAATGTTGTCCAACATATCAGATAATACTCCGTTTTTTTAAAAGAAAAGAGAAGAAAGTTTAGGCAAAGATGTCGGGGTGGAGTACTTTTGAAAGCTCCTCTAAGGCGGCTATGAATCTAGGTCCTGGTCGTACGTAAATGTTGTCACTGTCTAGTTTGTAGAGTTTGCTGTTTGTAACGGCGTCAATGCTTTTCCAACCGGGACGGATACCAAAAGCGTTAAGATCGGTATAAGTTGAGAGTATTATGTTGGGGTTTTTTGCTATAACGGACTCAGAGCTTATCATGGGCCAGGGTATGGCTGCGTCATCGAAAATGTTTACGCCACCTGATAATGTAACTAGGTCACCCATGTAACTGCCGGGGCCTACAGACATTAGGGGGTCAGCAGATATTTCAACATAAACTTGGGGTTTATCTGATACGGTCGCAATTTTGCTTGCTATGGTGTCAATACGGGCTTGAAGACTATTTATTAATGTTGAGGCTTCATTAGCATGACCCGTTGCTTTGCCAACGACTTCAAGGTTAGCCAATACGTCGTTAACGGTTTGGGGGTTTAGCACTATTACAGTGTAGCCCATGTGGCGTAATCTGTCTGCTGCTTCATCACTTGCACCGCCGCCAGAGGCAATGACTAGGTCAGGATCTAATGCGGCTATGGGTTCTATTGCGGGCTGCCAGTAATTACCGATGCTAGTTATGCTACCTGTGGATTTTCCTGTGACAACCTCCTGAGGATAATCACAAAAATCGGTAACTCCAACAACCTGATCTCCTGCACCAACAGCAAACAAAAGCTCTGTACTACTGGGAGATAAAGAAACAATACGTTGAGGCATTGAATCTATTGTTACTTCAGTACCGTCATCGTCAACTACAGTTACAGATTTATCTTTATTACTGCCATTTAGAAGAATTAAAGAAGCGGAACCTATAACTATTGCAAGGATTACTGCTATAATTAACCAATTTTGTTTTTTCATGTTCTTTCCAACTTTCTTTTAAATTAAGTATCCACAACAACAAGAACTTTAATAAACCTTAAGTTAACCTAGTTTAATTACATGTTGATTAATTAAAGTTTAACAAAACAATCAACAACCACCACCAGCGCCACAAACAAAAAGCAACATGTTGCTGTTAGTTGTTTGAACAAAAGTTGCCATAAAAAAAGTGTGAGGTGTAGATCTTGAAAAAATTTAGTAGACGTAGTTTAAAGTTATTGTTATTTGGTTTGTTTTTGTACCGGTGTTACCTATTAGAACTTCAACGGTTCCGGGCAGTATTGGAAAATATGCTGTGCTATTTGTGCCCACAGTAATTGTTTGGTTAAAGTTTAAATCGTTATGTTTGTATGTTGTTTGAAGATATGTTGTATCTGATGTTGACTCAACTTGGAATTCAAAATAGCCGGCATAGTTTACAGTTTCGTTAAAAACCGTTGTCAGGGTATTTGCTTCTTGGGCACATGTTTTGTTATCAAAGATCATCTGAATTTCTTTAAGATCAATGATTCGGGTATAATTAGCGGTTTTGTCTGTTAAATCATCAATTTGTTTCTCATAATCAGAAAGTTGTGCTTCGTACTCAGAAAGGGCACCATTAAGATTGTCTACATTATCCTGTAAGTCAATAGCTTGTACGTTAAGGATAGATACCTGTTCTTCCAAGTATTTTGTATTTTGTTGTTCGTTAAAGAGTATAACGGTACTTGTGACAAGCATAATACAAAGTACTCCTAAAGCGACTGTTACGTCTTTTATTTCAATCATCTAGTTCACCTGTTCGTTAAAGCAGTTATTCATAACACATATCCACACACATTACATCGTATAAAAAAAGAAGAGATTGATTAGGGAGCAGCAAAGAGTTCGGGATGAATCTTGCTTGCAATGTCCTCTAATGCGTCTATGAATCTAGGTCCGTTTCGTGCATATGCGTTATAGTTGTTTACTGAATAGACTCGTTGGTTGATAACGGCATTGATAGTTGACCAATTGACATTTGTAAGAAAAGTGTTAGTAGATCCAGATGTGATAATTATATCGGGGTTTCTAGCTATAACTGCTTCACGTGAAACTTGTGGATAAGCCGCTTCTAGATCACTAAAAGCGTTTACACCGCCAGCCCAGGTGATAAGATCACTTATAAAACAGCCTGAACCCGCAGCATATGTTGTTCCCATCATGTAGCAAACAGTAGGTTTATCGGTTATGTCCGCAATTTTAGACGTTATAGCGTTGATACGTGTTTGAAGACTACTTACCGTTGCTGCAGCGGCACTATTACGTTCTGTTACTTTGCCAATTAGAGTAATATCGTTTAGTATCTCTTGCACAGTTGTTGGGTTTAGTACGATTACAGTGTATCCTAAGTCACGTAATTTGTGTGCAGCGTCATTACTTGCTCCATCACCACAGGCAAAGACCAAATCAGGATTTACGGCCATTATAGGCTCAACGGCTGGTTGCCAATAATTACCAATACTGGTCATATTGCCTGCTGCAATCCATGCCTTAAAGTTATAGGGGTAATCACAATAATCGGTAACTCCAACAACTAGATCACCTGCACCGGCAGCAAACACGAGTTCTGTTATGCTTGGTGCTAAGGAGACAAGGCGTTTAGGGGCTGATTTAATAGTTACCGTAGTACCCTCGCAATCGGTTACAGTTAGAGGATAATACGGAGTATTAACAGTATTTTGAGTACCGGATGATGAACTAGAAGATTTATCGGATGTGGCGGTCTGAGTAGTTGATGAAGGCGTTGGTTGAGAAGAAGGCGGTTGGGAAGATGGTGTTGGTTGAGAGGAAGGATTTTGTTGTTGCGCCGTTACTTGTGTAGCTGGTGGGGTTGCATAAAATTCTTGATAAACAGCGTAAACAGAGGCAGAGGCTATTACGGCAATAAGGACAATTGCTACTATAATTTTGTTATTCATTTTTGTTCCATCTCTTATACATAATTATCTTATTTCTCCAAAGTTTTTGTGAGTGTAGTCTACCCCACAATACTATTTAAATCTAGTTTAACTTAAGTTAATCATAAGTTGAGTAAATAATTGTTGAATAAAAGAAAAAATTAAGATACACCAAAAATCAAAAAAATAGCTAAATTTCCCACGAAACAATTAACCACATGCTTTTACTCATTTTTTACCTCCTCACTATTTGCAGGTTCCAACCAGTTTCTTGACTTAAACACCGACTTGTTAACCAATTTCACGGTAAGAGCATCTTTATACGGACACATTTCCACACACCGTGTACAGAGCATACACTGCGATGTACCAATTTTGCCACCTTTCTGCTCATAAACATCATTAACCTGCACAGGACAAACCCGTTTACAGACACCACACTTAGTACATTTCTCCTCATCTTTCTCAATATAAAGCAAAGGCACACTCTTAAATGCCTTAAACTGATTAATAGCAGCCATTGAAGCCCCCGTAGGACAAAAACGACACCAAACACGCCGAATAAAAAACGCGCCAAACAAAGTAAGCACCACAAACATAACAGCAAAAGTTTGCCCAGCTGTCGCATTGACAAAAGTTGTAATGTTACCCACGTATGGATAACTAAAATTAAGAACACCCAAAGTCACCTGTCCCGTCCAGGGTACAATAAAGGGCACAAGTGGTTCTATGATAACACTGTAAGGTCGAAAAGGTCCAGCAAATAATTTAGCTAGAAACGCTGCAACAGTAACATTAGATGGCGGATTTAGGGCCCATAATACAATAGGCAAAAATAAAAACACTTCCAGAATTATGTATCTGCCTCTATGAAGAGCAGTGTTAAGTTTGTTTGGGAGAAGACGGTAACGAATGTTAAGAGCTTTTCTTACAACATTTTCTATGTCCATAATGAAAGCAAAAGGACATATCCAACCACAAAAGAACCTACCTAGAAAAAGCGTAGTTATAAACCAGCCTATGAGCACATACAGAAGAGGTATAGATGGTTTTATAGAGAACAAAAAATACAATGACCCTAAACCAACGGCTTGAATTACGAATCTTAAAAAAGTCACACGTGAAACACGGTTTCTCTTCCAAATAAGAACCGAAAGCACACATGCAATTCCAAGCCCCGTTAGCACGATAAGTCTAAGCATGTTCCAAGTTATTTCCCCGATCATAACACAACCCTTAATGTTAAATTAATGATGAATTCTCTTCAAAAAAGATAAGAGACTATAGAAATATTCTCATGTTGTATTCGTTTAGATAAGCTAGGTGTGCTTCATCATATGGGTAGCTTTCAGCGTTAGAATAGGGAAAACCAGACATATCCATGAAAGGTAATGGGTCAACTGTAAATGTGAAACCATAACCCCATTCTTCTGGGGGGTCTTTAAACCAGCAGGCGACAACAAAAAAGTAGTCACGTTCCATCTCCTCAGCAGGCGCTAAAAGATCGCCAAGGTAAAATTGTAAATTAACTCTGTCACCTTGTCGCCCAATAACAAACATGTCATCGGTTTCTTGCATCAATTCTGTTACGTTACCATAACGGGTAAATGCTCCAGTAGATTCTGAGCTAGTTTCCCAGAGCTGACTAAACATTGCTAATGATGGCTTCAGAGAGGTTATAGTTATGTCTTGTTGGAATGTAGTATCTATACCAACGTAGTCGTATGTTACGTTCCAAAAGTTGGTAAAGCGCACTACATATTCTGTAACGTCTTTTGGAAATAAACCTGTTAAGTCTACAACAAATGTTCTAGCTGTATAGTCACTGGGTAGGGGTATTTGACGATCTTGGGGGGCCTCTATCCAAATACCGTCCGCTGTTAAAACCTCTAAAGTAGGATTAGGCACCATTGGAGTATTTTCAGTTATAATTCCATTTGCCGCAGCTATTTCAAACTTGCTTAACCAATCGTAATATGTTTCTGCTGGTCCCCAATCAGCCATTGCGGTCATAACCAGCTTAATTTGGTCAGCTTGTGATAGGTCTCCTAAGTTAAGGGTTAGCTGATTTTGAACAATGTTGTCCCATGCGGGGCTGTCATTACCGTTGACGCCGGGGGTAAAGTTGCCATCTTGTAAAAGTATGGTAGATAAAACGTTTTCGCCTTTTTCGTTTACAGCGCTTATGGGTGCTAAGAGTGTGCCTGTACTAGTGGTGTAGATTTGTCCCGTGTAGCCCTTGTTTAGGTAATTAGTCATTGAAGTATACACGTCTGTACCTACGGGGTGATCAACTACCAGTAAACTAGCAGAATCCAAATAGAAGAGTTCATCCCACTGCTGAAAGAGCACGATATCAAAGTATCCGTCTTTGGCAGTTAACACATCTTTATCTAGTTTAACATAATCATAGGGGTTACCGCCTATGAAGACAATTTCGCCATCAGGGGTAATGTAACCGGTGTAACCTATCCAACCAGGGTTAGCCACATCAGTAACATAACTGTAATCTTCACCATTCCAAATGTAAAGTGAAGGACAAGAAGCATATCCACTAATTAAATTGTAAGTTGCAACTATTGTCATAGGTTTATTTAATGTAAAAGTTAGCGAAGAAGACTTTGAGCCATCACTCCAAGATCCAAACTCTACAACACCAGTTCCAATATCAAGTACAGTAGGAACTGTAACGGTGTATTGACCTGTTGGTAAAAGTTTTGAGAAACTAGTTTCATATTTTTCTCCGTTGAGCGTGAAAGGCAATGGAACACCTTCGCCCCCTGAGCGGTCAATTATGAGAGTATAATAACCAGCAGGCACAACTGTAAATGAGTTGGTAAGCCCATTTAGTTTAACGTTATGAATTCCTTCAGTGGGTGCAGTGACTTTAAACTCGACAGTTACAGTAGCGTGTGTTTCTACTTTAATTTGCTTTGTCTCAACTAAAATATTATCAACAGTTAACGACACAAGTAAACTGTCTGCCTCTTCTGAGGGATTTATAGCAGTTGCAGATATTGTAGTAGATTCACCAGGTCGGATTTCAGATGGGCTAATTTTAAGACCATAAAGTATCACTTGACTTGAATCCACAGTTGATGATTGACTTAAATCGGTGTTAGATGTTTGACTTGAATTAGTAGATGTTTTTTTTAGCATAAAAGATGTTTCTAAATCGTCAATTTTTACAGTATAGTTTCCTGCATCAATTTCGACAACTATAAATTCGATAATTTTACAAGTTTTCAAACCAGCAAGAGTTATATTTACAGAGTCTTTAACTACTCCATTTATTTCAAGATTAACCGTTTTATAACCCTCAACATCACCAATGTTTGTGACATTCACTGAGACCTGTATCGGTTGACCTACAAATGTTTCAGACGGATTAACCGTTAAATCTGTAAAAACAAAAACGGCAGATTTAGTATTTGTCGTCGTGGAAATCGGTATAAGACCATTATCTTTTGGTATGAGTCCTTGATTTTGAAGATAAAAATAGGTACCAATAGCTGCACCTACTATGATTAGATCGATGAGTAAAAATGTTTTTAGTTTAACTACTGTTGAACGCGCCAATATTTACACCTCATACAGAATAGGCCACGCAGCAAAATTACAGGGGTAAGCGCGATAATTAGCAACATTAGCAGGTTGATTATCTGCATCGACAACAAACAAAGCAGCTGTACTAATAGACAAGGGGAATATAGTCTGTTGCGAGACAGTAGTAACATTTATCTCAGCATCATCTTCACAGTTTAGAATTACGTGTTTACTGTCATTATTACTAGTTAGCGTGTTTCCAGAAGCTGAGAACAAGTTACTATTAAGCTCATTATTACAAATGCTTATGTCTATATTTTTTTCCATGTTAGCCTCAACTTGTAAGTTAACTATCCATCAACAACAAGAAGTTTAATAAACCTTAAGTTAACTAACATTAAGTCAAAGTTGATTAACTAAAGTTTAACAAAATCAACAACAGACAACCATAAACAAAAAACAACAAATACTTACGCACAAACCAAATACCACACACAACTATTTACACCACATACTTCGACAATTAGTAACAGTTAAACTATAATTTGGGAAAACGTGTGGGCACAAAGGATTTTAAATCGGTGTATTAGACAATAACGCCTTATTTTTGCCTTAAATTTATTTGCTAAAGCCATAATTTCGCAAATTATTATTTAACCGTTCCTTACGTCACAAAACTAACGATTTTTCAAGCTGCCACATAATTGCAATTAAATCGCTTTTTTCCTCTCGGGTACATTGCAGTAATTGCGTAGCAGTACGTAAACACTCAATAGCCTTATTCACTCGCCACACTTTAAATCTGTAGTGTTCGTTTAACACAAGTACTTTCACTATTTGACGCAATGACATAATAATGTACATACTCACCGCAGGTGTTGTTGTGTTTTCGGATAGTTTTTTAAGTTGGTTCATTTGATAATTTATTTGTTCTTTATTTATTTGATCACCCATATTTTACCTCACTACCTTGTCACATCAATTTTCAATAAAAAAAGGGTTATATACGGCTGTTTCATACGCTTGATTTCTTTAAAGCAAATAGACACCCAGCAAAAAAGATGGCTCCAAAAATCAAAAGGCCGGCAAATGACAACCAAGGAAATGGCAGACAAAGCATTGTTGAGCGCAGAAGGTTAGCTGAATGAGTTAATGGTAGGAAATACAGCACCACTTTAGCTATACTAGGTAATTGATTTAACGAAAAAAATGTACCGCATAAAAAAGTCATAGGTAAAATTACCAGAGTACTAAAGTTACTCATTCCATGATGAGACGATATAAGCAAGGCAACCATCACTCCAAATAGAGCAAACACAAAACATGACAACAGCATCAACAACAAGAAGAGCAGAGTAACTTGCGTATTTACCAATAATGTTGGTGCAAGAGCTAAACCAGCTAGGTATATAGCAATAGCACTAATGCCACCTCTTACTACGCCTATTAAGGCTTTACCTATAATAATTGCATACGAACTTACAGGGGACATTAAAAGTTCGTCAAAGCTTTTGTAGAACATTTTGTCCACTTGAAGCTTTGATGAAGCACCATTAAAACTAGTGGAAAAAGCCGTTAAAGCCACAATACCGGGAATAACAAAAGCAAGATAACTAAAGCCATCTACATCTATACCTCGCCCTAATCCGTAGCCAAAAGCCACCAAATAGAGCAGAGGAAGTACAAGACTTGTTGCAATAGTTGCTTTCCAATGCCGTTGCATGTTACGTAAATCAAGCCAAAAAACTGAGTAAATATCACTAAATATATTCATCATTGGTCACCTACTTTTTCACCTGTCTGTTCAATAAAGACATCTTCCAAGTTTGATTCACGAATAATCACAGTTTTCACATCAGACGGCAACCCTTTGACGTAATGGTTTGCAGCGTCACGGTTAACAAAAAATTGGTAATGAGTCTCTTTATTACCTACTAGAGTTTCAACAACTATGGATCCCACTTTTTCACGAAGATTAGCAGGTGTATCCACATTGATTAATTGCCCATGATGCATAATTCCAACACGATCACATAACACTTCGGCCTCCTCAATGTAGTGTGTCGTAAGGAAAATTGTGGTGCCATCTTTGTTTAAGCGACGCACAAAATCCCATAAGCGACGTCTAGCTTGGGCATCCAGTCCAACAGTGGGTTCATCTAAAAATAATAATTTAGGTTCATGAATAAGACTGCAAACTATAGCTGCTTTCTTTTTCATTCCACCTGAAAGTGTGTCAACCATTTTATCCGCATACTCGGTGAGTTCTACATATTCTAACAGTTCAGCAATACGTTGCTTACGCTTAAAAGAATTTAAGTGTTGTATACGTGCATGGAATTCCATGTTCTCTCTAACAGTTAAATCACGATCCAAACTCAAATGTTGCTGAACAACACCAATCACCTTCTTGACTGCATCAGATTCGTATTTTACATTATAACCTCCAACTGAAACATGTCCTGAGGTTGGATGGGTTAAAGTTGTTAGAACACGAATAGTTGTTGTCTTTCCAGCACCATTGGGTCCTAAAAACCCAAAGATCTCTCCATCAGGAACACTCAAATTTAGATTATCTATCGCTTTAACAGAACCGTAATTCTTGCAGAGATTTTCGGTATATATAGAGTCTGTCAAACATTACCCTCATATTTTGTCGAATTTTTTTAATGCTTCTGTAACAGCAGTCTTGGCGGTAAAACCAATTAATTCACCCATTTTTGTATGGCCTCCAGTATGTTTAATCACAATATCAGGATTTACACCTGAAACAACAAGCATACTGTCAGTTCCTGTTCCAGTGGCTTGCACCTGAGGCGTATAACTACTTTTATAACCAAGATCTTGCAGTGCCGCCGATTTAGCCTCTGTAGCAGTCATTATCGCCCTAGCCATAGCAGCTAAAGTTAAAGTCACATTAGTTAACAACATGATATTTATGGTACCAGGAACCAACTTCATTTGTGTTTGAGTTTCAACCCAGTTCCCAGCGTCTACACCTGCACGTAGTGCATTATCAAGTGCACCACCAGTTGCAATACAACAAACATGAAAATCACCAAAAGTTTTCTCACACACAGATACGCACTCCATATTTACAGCGGTGCTTAGAAAAATAAAGTCTTTGCAAGAGAGTCCCAAAGATTTAGGAAGTTGCTTTTTAACTTTTTCATAACTCTGCAGAGTCATATGCCTCTTTGATAGTTCATCAGGGAAAAATATGTTACCTACATTTCGGACTTTTCGTAAACCATCCAAAGTTGATAAAACCAAACGTTGCTCATTAAAAGAGACAAGCGTCAAGTTATGCCATATACCATCGTACTTGTGATAGACAACACGCGCGTTTACATCCGCAAGTTGAAGGTCTATAGAGGTTTCTTTAATTATCACAACTTTTTTACTCATTTTACTTTTTTCTCCAGTATCATTTTTTTGTTTGTTATTTTTCATTAGCACTTTCAAGTAGACCCTCTATGCTAAGATAGAGTTTTTGCAGCTCTTTTTTCATCTCATCAGAAGTCTGCCACATATTACGCTCAATAGCTTCCAAAAGCCGCTCTACCATGTTCTGTAACGCATAGGGATTTACGTCTTTGAGCCATTTCTGCATAGTTTGATCAAAAACATATTTTTTAGCAAGCTCCTCATACATCCAGTCCTCAACAATATCTACTGTAGCATCCCAGCCAAAAATAAAATCAACATTTCTAGACAAGTCAGCAGCACCCTGATAGCCATGACGTTTCATGCCGTCAATGTATTTGGGATTAAGAATTCTAGAACGGAAAACATAACAAGTTTCCTCAGCGGTACTTCGAACTTTTACACGGTTAGGATCAGAGGTATCACCACAGTATGAACGTGGCATCTTACCACCCACGGTTTTAACTGCATTTATCATACCACCATGAGAGTCATACCAGTCATCACCATCTAAAATATCGTATTCACGTGAATCCTGATTTTTAACTGTAACATTAATTTTTTTTAGACACCGTTTAAACTGTTCAGGCGTCTGTAATCCATAAGTTTTACGAGTATAGGCATAACTGCCCCAGTTAATGTAGACATCACTTAGATCAGTTTGGTCTTTCCAGTTCTTGGAGTCTATAACTTCACTTACACCACACCCATATGCGCCAGGTTGGTCACCGAAAATTCTGTAACAAGCCGCTTCCCGCGCTTTTACAGCATCAACACCTTTATTGGCTTCTTCGGCTACTTCAGTGTCTACATGTTTAACTATAAAGTTTTGATCATGAGATTCTTTTAGTCCAGCAACTAATTCAACAGCAGCATCAAGAAGGTTAACTACAACAGGAAAAGTATCGCGAAATAACCCGCTAATACGCATGGTAACATCAATACGAGGACGTTTAAGCACCTCAAGAGGAAGGGGTTCTACACCAATAACTCTACCACTAGATCGTTCCCAAACAGGCTTTACGCCCATCAGATAAAGAATTTCAGCAATGTCATCGCCCTTGGTTTTCATAGTATCTGTTGCCCAAATAGTTATACCAATAGATTCAGGATATTTTCCTTCTTCCTTAAGGTAACGTTCAAGTAACACATCGGCTAGGGCAACACCTACTTCCCATGAAGCCGGTGTTGGAACAGCTCTAGGGTCAACAGAGTAAAAGTTTCTACCAGTTGGTAAAATATCAGCCATACCGCGGGTTATAGACCCAGAAGGACCGGGAGGCACATAACCACCTTGGCAACCCGATAGGGTATAGGTTAATTCATCAGTTGTTGATGCAAGAGCAGGGACAAGAAAACGACTAATGTAGATAAGGCACTGATCGATTTGTGAGTTGCTTGCACCTAACACTTCTCTTGTTAGAACAGCCAGTTTTTCTTCGTTAAAACCAGTTAAGCGATATTTTTGGACCAATTCAAAAGAGAGAGCACTTATTTCTTTTAAATGATCACCATTAGTTTTGCCATCACAACAAAGTTTGCCTCTATGAGCTAAAAGATCCTCATAGTCAAACTCTAATAACTCGGCAATTGACTGTCTCAAGGAAGGCACATCACCGTTATTTAAACGGGTTAAGGTAACAAGAAACTCGTCTAAACGCTGATCTTTTGGAGCTTCACCTAAAATGTGAAGACCATCACGAATTTGTGCGTCTGATAACTCGTTAATGTATGCATGAAGTTGTTCTAAAAAGTCATCAAATGAGGCAAAAGCTACAGTTCGGGTGATTATTAGGTCTTTGTCAAGTTTAGCTGCAACCACGTTTTCCCAGATTATATTACGTAAAACAGGTAATTTATCAGAGTCAACAGTTTTTGCATGATAATAATCTTGGAGTTGAACTTCTAGTTTTGCAAGTTCTTCATAGGAATCAGCATTATGCATAACAGGAACTAAGTGTTCGATAATACAACAGTAGCTTCGACGTTTAGCTTGAGTGCCTTCACCAGGATTAGTTATAACATAAGGGTAAATGTTGGGTAAATCAGAGATAGCTATGTCAGGAAAACACGATTTAGATAGCCCAACAGATTTTCCAGGTAACCATTCTAGTGAACCGTGAGTGCCTATATGCATAATAACATTAGCACCAAAAATGTCGCGTATCCAGCGGTAATATGCATAATAATGATGAGGCATAGACAAGTCAGGACTGTGATATATGCTTGCCGAAGTTTCTAGATAGCCTCTGGGCGGCTGCAGACCAATAAAGATATTTCCGTTTTGTATGCCGGCAACCAAAATTTTGCCGTTATAAGTGTAAAGTTTGCCAGGACGTTTTTCCCAGTCTTTCTCCATTTTAGCAGCTACATCAAGGGGCACCTCGTTGAACCATTGTTCATATTGTTGAAAAGAAATTTTATCTAAAGAACGCTCCGTTAACTCTTGAGCACTGGCCCATCGTCTATCGTTAGTTAACCCCGCAATTATGGTATCCATAAGCTTTTGACTGCTTTCAGGTAAATCATCTAAGGTATATCCCTGGTTTTTTAGGTCTTGAAGAATGTTCATCACTGAAACAGAAGAATCTAACCCAAAGGCATGACCAATAGTATCGTTTCTTGGGGGATAATTGTGGAAAATTATAGCCACTTTCTTTTGATTGTTAGATAATTGTCTTAATTTACCCCAGTTTATTGCTAAACAAACTGCTTTTTTAGTGCGTTCTGGTATGGGTTCAAATTTTATTATTCGTGTTCCAGCAGAGTAAACAGTTTGGTTGTAATCTATAGAGGCAACGGGCACAGTTATTAGTGTTCCATCGAATTCGGGCATAGCGACATTAGCAGGAATATCCATGATGCTTAAGCCCTGCATGGTATCACGCCACTCCTCGAAAGTGTTGCTGGTAGTTATAGCTTTAATTATAGGAACCCCCAGTCTTTTCAGAGTGCCTAAGGCATCAACACCTGAGAGACATGTGGAAAGGGAAAAAGAAAACAGGCTAATAACAACATCTACAAGAGGTTTGCCGTCTTTTAAGAAATAATTATCAATAACCCAATCTAATCCGTTCATACCTAATTTGGGATTTTTTGAGCCTCCAAAAAATACTGGAAGCACATTTGCGCCTTGTGCTTCGATTTCATTTATCATGGCATCAACAAAGCTGGTGTTACCACCCTGCCATTGACTTTGATGAAACCATAACCCAACAGTTACACGATGGCTATCAATTTTCTTTGCCATATATTCTGTTAACGTTGGAACATAATCAAAGTCTGGATGGTAAATACCTTCCCATAAGGGTTTAGTTGGAGCTTCAAAAACGTAATTCTCGCCTATGAAGCGGTTAGCAAGATAATAAAAGAGATTTTCAAAATTTTTTTTTCCACCGTAATTAAGGTAAAAAAAGATTTTCTGTTTGTCTTCATTATATACAGTTGTAAATTTAGTTTGAGTATTACCTCCAAAGAAGGGGGCAGAAACCATAAGAGGCACCTTTGCAGGTTTTAGGGCTTCAACTAACTTGTCAAGATCAGGCAGGTCACCCATTAAATGTACAATAACTATGTGAGCTCTTTTAGAGAAATTAATAAAATCATCTAAAGCACCAAAATCTCGAAAATCACCACCTGCCCGTAGACGTAAATCAATTGCTTGGGGAAATTTTTCATTTATTGTTTTTGCCGCTGATATAGCTGGGATTGCGTCTGCTGGAATTGTTGATGCAAAAGCTACTTTTAGTGTTCTCATATTTTCAATTCCTCCTTTTCTTCAAAAAAGAAAGATATTTTTGAAGTGAAATCAGCAAAATCGTTGACTACAGGTATAACTATGGGTTTACCTGTAGTTGAAATAGAAACATCAGCCTTAATGCCGTATACAGCGTCAATATTTTTAGCTGTTAATACCTCTTCAGGAGTTCCCATGGCATAAATGCTGCCCTGTTTTAGCATGAACAGTTTATCACAAAAACGGCTGGCTAAATTTAAGTCATGTATTGATACAATGACAGCGTGCCCTTTACTTTGAGTAAGACCTTTAAGTATACAGAGAATTTCAAGTTGATGCTTAATATCTAAGGAACTTGTAGGTTCATCTAGCAGCAAAATTTGAGGTTGTTGTGCAAGAGCTCGGGCAATGATGACTTTTTGCTGCTCGCCACCACTAAGTTCAGAGAATTGACGCATAGCAAGATGGTCAATACCTAAGAGCGTCATCATTTGAAAAACAATGCCATTGTCACGCTCACCTATACTCCAATGAACATATGGTTTTCTACCCATCATTACAACATCAAATACTGTGAAGGGAAAAGCACTTACGGATGTTTGCGGAACATACCCCATCAGTTTGGATAATTCCTTAATAGAAAGCTTGCTGGTGTCTTGATCATTTATTAGAATACTGTTTGGTTTTGTCTTTAAGATACGGTTCATACATTTTAATAAAGTGCTTTTTCCTGAACCGTTAGGACCAACGATAGCTATTAACTCGCCTATTTCAACGTTTAAATCAATATTTTTTAGAATTGAAACACCTGCATAACCAAACGAGAGATTGTTTATAGTTAATTTCAACTGAATCGATGCCTCCTTTTATGTATTAGTAAATAAATGAAAAATGGAACACCTATTAGGGATGTTACAATTCCAACTGGAAGCTCTGTTGGCATTATAATTAATCTAGCCACAGTGTCTGCGCCAAGAAGCATAAGAGCACCCATAAGTGCACTGCAAGGTATGAGGTACCGGTGGTCGTTGCCTATTAGCATTCTAGAAATGTGAGGAGCAATCAAGTCTACAAAACCAATGATTCCAGTAAAAGATATTATACTGGCAGTAGCAACAGTTTCTAGAATCATGTTTATAGATAGAATACGTTTTGAATTGACTCCTAGACTAACAGCTACGTCTTCACCCATGCTTAGAACGTTAATGTTCCATGCTTGAGTCATCATGAGAATCATTGCAATTGCGACGATGGGGAGACAAATCAAAATATTTTGCCAAGAGGCAGTGTAAAGTCCACCCATAAGCCAAAAAACAATAGCTGTAACAGCGTTTCGTTCGGGAGCGATATATTGTATGAGGGACAGAAGTGCAGAGAAGAGAAAGCCAACGGCTACTCCTGCTAAAATTACGGATTCAGAACTCATGCCTCTTATACGTGCAATAGAGTAAACTATTACCATAGCTATTAAACAAAAAATAAACGCATTACCAATTACAAGATAGCCCGCAAAAGTTGCAATGCTAACTCCAAAAACTATAGCTAAGGCGGCACCAAAACCTGCCGCTGAGGAAATACCTAGTATATAAGATGATACAAGAGGATTACGTAAAATCCCCTGCATTGTTGCACCAGCAGTAGCTAAGCCAGCTCCAGCTATTATGGCTAGAACAATTCTGGGCAAGCGGATAGTCCAAATTATCGTCTCAGAAAGAGGGGATGCTGACCCAATGTTTAGGAATGGAAACGTTTTAGAAAAAATAACAGTTAATGCTTCACTAAGTCGGGGAGAAGAAGCTCCAAAACTAAGTGAAATTAATATTGTAACTATTAGCGCTAAAAATATAGAAAAAATTACAAGAATTTTTTTCTTTTTATCTTTACTGTAAAGCTTTTTTAAATCAACCGTGGAGGTGGTCATGAATACTCAAACGCTCCTCCAGTGTTGACTCTACAAATCTTTTTGACTATTAGGCAGTTAAGATATTTATGTTGTGTACATGAGATTAAAGTTGAGGTATAGTATAAACCTGATGAATTTTTGACAAAAAAACGGGTGTATGCACCATAAGTCAAAGCAGACAAAGCAGTTAACAATACATCTGAAGCAGTCAGTTTTTTCAACTTTTTATCTCCATCAGTTCAGTTAATTAGTTATGTTAATAGTTGTAGTAGAGTGATCATGGAATAGTTGTGTTCTAACGGCTGAAACTATAGGGTTTGCGCGTAGCTCTTCTAAACGTAAATATTTACTGCCCATTGTCTGAGAAATCTGTTTGACTAAGCCAAAATTAAGAAACCCGTGTTCAGTATCTATAGCAATTGATTGTATGCCCTTAGAGGCAATTTTGCAGGCAATATTTTTGGCTTCGACGACAGGGTCACCACCGTAAAGATTAACGTTTGCACGTCCATCGGAAACTAGTACTAACAGAGGGATATCATCTGTTCGAAGAGAAGATTCAACAGTGTCTAAACCAAGTTTTAATCCATGAGCTAAAGGCGTGCGACCACCAGTTGGTAGAGTGGTTAAATATTTTTGTGCTAGCTCTACACTATTAGTAGGAGGTAAAACAAGTTCCGCAGAGTTTTTACGAAATACTACCATACCCACACGATCTCTACGTTGATAAGCATCCAACAGAAGAGAAAGAACCGCTCCTTTAGTTGCACTCATACGTTCCTCTGCAGCCATAGAACCACTGGCATCAACAATGAACATAATCAGATTACCCATTTTTGTTTCTCGAACTTTTTCACGTAAATCACAACTTTCAATTAAAAGAGCCATCTGCTGCTGAGGCTGATTGTTAACCGTTTCTTTTCGTCGTTTCTGGAAAGGCGCTGCTGCACGTAGAGTTGCATCAAAAGCTAAATCAGTAACTTTGCCACGAGGAAGCATGCTTGCCACATAATGGCCTCTTTTTGAATCGCTAATGATTTTTGAACGTCTACCTGAGCCATGGCGTTCAATTTCATCAAGAACAGACGAAGAGAAGGTTTTTACAGAATAGGGCTCATCGGCTTGAAAAACATGTTCTTCTGCGGGTTCATCTTGTTTATCTGACTTATCTTTATCTTCATTCTGTGTATTGTCATTGTTTTGTGGCGGCGTTTGTTGTTTGTCGTTGTTCCATTTTTGGATGCTTTCATTAATTTGTTGATGTTCCATTTTGGGTTCTTCAAAGGGTTGACGACGTTGACGATGTGGAAGTACTAGTTCCGCTGCTTCTTTTATGTCGTCTTCGGTAACGTTTATACGGCCATTGTAAGCTGCAATGGTGCAAGCCGTTTTGTACATAGCAATGTCTGCACGATGCCCGTCTACTGCAAAGTCAGTACAAATTTGCGTTATCAGATCAAGCAAATCTGAGCTTAATGTTACTTTAGGCAGAAGCTCAGTTGCAGACAGGATTTTCTGACGTATGTTTTCTTGAGCATCAAAGTTGTAGGCAATAAATGATATGGAATTGCTTTCATAAGCAATTCGTCGGCGTATTATTTCGGCTCGGGCCTCTTTATAGGGTATACCTTTGACCTCGACGGAGAGGGCAAAGCGATCTAAAAGTTGAGGCCGAAGCTCACCCTCTTCAGGATTCATTGTTCCGATTAAAACAAATTGTGAGGGGTGACTAAAAGAAACTCCTTCGCGTTCAACAAAGTTTACACCCATTGCAGCAGCATCAAGCAATACATCAACTAAGTGGTCATCTAGTAAATTAACCTCATCAATATAGAGAACATTGCGATTAGCTTGAGCTAAAATTCCAGAGTCGAAATGTTTCTCACCTGTTTTAATGGCTTTTTCAATGTCGATAGTGCCTACTAGGCGATCTTCTGTAGCTCCAACAGGTAGTTCAACTACAGAAACGGCGCGTTTAATAATTGGCAATTTTTCATTATTTACCTTTTTGGAGGCACAAGTTTCACAGAGATCTTTGGGGTTTTTTGGATCACAATGGAAAGGACAATTAGCAACAACTTCGATCTCAGGTAAAAGGTTAGCTAGAGCGCGTACAGTTAAGGATTTACCAGTTCCTTTTTCACCTCTAAGAAGAACACCTCCTATTTTTGGGTTGATTACATTTAGAATTAGAGCTAGTTTCATTTTGTCTTGACCGACAATAGCGCTAAACGGGTAAACTGTTTTGTTTTGCGAATGCATCTTCTAAATCTCAACCTGATAAAAGTAGCTAATAAAACATATAAATCATTGTTTAACTAAAATTAATAACAAGTTGATAAATATAGGTTTAACATATATGAAAAACAAAATAAAAAAATGATAGTCAATCATTCAAGCTAAGTTTTGATGAAACCAAAAACAGTGCAGAAATCGAGCTAGGCCCTTGATTTCTAAACTATAAAAGAGAATTAACACAATGGAAAAATATCCCAAGAGAAAACTGTTATTTTCAATAAACAACAATAAATGCATGAATGTTGGTGGGGCTGCCCGGATTTGAACCGGGGTCTATAGCGCCCGAGGCTACAAGCCTGGACCAAACTAGCCGACAGCCCCTTAAGGTTATTGATTTGTTGGTTTAATGGTATATTAGCCTTTAAACTTACCGTGAAATCGAAACCAATTCTGGATGTAGTTTTCGTTTGGTTATGTTGCTATATATTGTGTTGTTTTTTGTGGTATATTCTTGCAATTATGCATAGAATAGCTGCTGTTATAGCTAGGTATAGGGGCCATTGGAAAGCTGCTGTTGCCTTGACAATAACACCCACGTCTTCAGTAGTGAATTGTTCAGGCAGGATTACTGTTGCGGTGCCTACTAGGGGAATGGCCATATCAAAGATTGCATGGGCTACTAGAACAATTAGTGAAAGACATAATGTACTAGTGATGACGGAGTATAAGGGTTTTTTCCATGCAAAGTCTAGCAGATCTTTTGCGTAGGGTTTAGTTGGGGCCATAGAGTATATGAGCATAATTATGCCGCTACATAAAAATGTCAAAATGCTACCTATGTTTAAGGCGGAAATTAGGGGTATGGTAAAATGTGCCCCTAGTAGACCAAAGTTTGTGTTCATAGGTGACACGTTGATTTTTACGATGTCTGCACCTATGGTTAGGCGCCACCAGGGATTGTACAGAGAGACTATGATAACAACAAGAGTCAAAATGCCGCCTACAACGCCAAACCAATTAATTTTTGATAGGTGACTGCCTAAATGTTTTAAATTTTTCATACGGTCACCTAAATAGCAAGTTGTTAAGGGTAAGAATTGTCATGGGCACATGTATTATGCCTAGTTTTCTGTGGGGCATATTAATTTTTATGTCTGTTAGATCTACGCTGTAATTTGTAAATTCAGTTTTTATACTGTCTTGTCCTTGATGTTCAGCTTTTATGTGTTCTATAGTTTCAGGTGTCAAATGGCAGGTAACAGTTAAGTCAAGAGTTTGATGCGGCTCCAAAGTTGCAGGTTCAATGAAAACATCACCTAAGGCAAATTCATGATCTACACAGACTATTTCTGCGTCCATGGATGCTATGGTAATTTTGCCATCTAGGGGGTTAGTAAAGTTGTAGGTTAATAGTAGATTGTTATCTTGAGTGAAAACAGGCTCACCTGTTAGGATAGGTAAAGGAAAGGCCATGCCTGCAAAGTCAACATAGTCTGCGTTAACAAGATCATCTGGACCGCCTTTAAGTATTGCCGAGATACTAGGCGGTAAAATTAAGTCAACAGGATTCTCATGATAACGTATTACCTGGACTGTTATAGGCGTTACAGCTATTAAAATAGTAATTACCGTGAGGAAAACTTTGAGCTTATTCATTTAACTGTTACATCCAACTAACGACTATTTTCATTGACACACTTAAGCCTATCGTAATTACGATTTGTTTTCTTGAGTCGATTGTTTAGACTCCTTATTTTCTTGAGGTGCCTGTTTAGTCTCTTTATAGGGCGTAGATAAGACTTCTTTTACTTTATTTGTGATAACGGGTCCTAATCCGTTAACAGTTTTAGACCATTGCTCCACATTCATTAACGCGTTAACAGGTGTCTGATAAGTATCTAATATAGCAATTGCTTTTTCTCGTCCAATGCTAGGTAAACTGGCGATAAAGTAAATTTGTGCATCTGTTAAAGTTTCATGTTTCTTAGATGCATGTACCACTGGGGATCTTTTTTCAACAATCTGCTCCTGTTTTGCAGCAGTGTAAAGAAAATCAATGGTCTCTTTATAAGAACCAGTATTAACAATAGCTATACCGTTTTTTGCTAAATTAAACATTGCCCCCCAAACAGCTTGTGGCTGAATGCTGCTATATTTATAAATTATAGGTAAATAGCCTTCAAGAATAAGTAAAGCCTTAGGGTAAACATCTTTTAACAGAAAAAGTTGTTCAAATAAATAACGTTTAGTCAGAGTATAAACAAAGTCATTAACTGTCTTACGCTCTACCGCACACTGGTCAGATATTACATAATCGCCCTTATCAAGCAACTGTGTTTTAACAACTGCGCCTTTCTCATTGAGGCCCTTTAAAATTTTTGACGCACTGCTAGCTTCTCGACTATCAATAATAATCATGGGTTCTTCACTCTTCTGTTTTTTTTCACCAAAAAAAGGAACAAGCGTCTCTGTGTTTAACGTCATAATTATCAACCAAATTAATATTTACCCTTTAGACTTTTTTGGGCTATAGACATACGCCAAACTGAGAAATCAGATATCCAAGATATATCTTCTACATTTAGAAATTTGCCTGCAGATTCATCGAAAAGCACCTTAGCTGAAGGAGGTAATCTCTCGTCGTTTTCATCTTCAGTAGTAGCAGTCCAGAGAATAAATGTTAAGGGTATGCCGGGGAGGGTTTCAAGTTCAACTGAATAATCGCCATATTTTAGTATCTTTCCACATAGTATTGTAGTAACTAAAATTAATTCGGAAGGGCAGTTACCAAAAAGTTTTACAACAGTTTCAACTACTCGATGGTAAAAAGCGTTTTCATAAGCGTAGCCTCCAGAAAAATCTTTTAGATTAACCAATTTACTGGCTTTAACAGGCTTATTAGTAATAGCAGAATGTGCGTACTTTGTTAGTATCTCCGAAAGTTGTTCGTACATAGTTGAATCTTTGGTTTCGAATGGAACAGTGTTTTGTTGAATAATATCTTGTAAATCTCCTGTTTGTAAATTTAAACTATACCCTAGAAAGTGAAAGTTTTTTTCAGATTTACCTGTGATCTCTGCTATTTGGTTAAGAGTTTTAGAGGTCAAATTTAAAAGTGTCATTAGTATTCTCCGATGAAATGTATATTTTAAAATGTTTGAAGGTATTTAGGTATTCTCTTAAGGGAGAGAGAATAAAATTTGTGGAAGAATGATTTTTAGGGTTAAATAAATAAAAAATTAAAGAGTAGGGTTTATGGACCCTTTTTGGTTACTTCTTTGACTGCGCCTGCTGCAACGGTTGTGCCCATGTCTCGGATTGCAAATCTGCCGAGTTCTGGGAAGTCATTGAATGCTTCGATTGCAATTGGGTGTAGTGGTTCCATGCGTACCCAAGCGGCATCGCCTGTTTTTAGGAAGTTTGGATGTTCTTCTGATACTTGACCAGTTCTTGGGTCAATTTTTTTGATCAGTTCGACGAATTTGACTGCAATTTGGCCTGTGTGGTAGTGTAGTACTGGAGTGTATCCGGCTGCGATTGCTGTTGGGTGGTATATAACAATTATTTGACCGATGAATTCTTTTGCAACGGTTGGTGGATTATCAACTGAACCGGCAACATCACCGCGGTGAACATCGTTCTTTGCGATGCCTCTAACGTTTATGCCGACGTTGTCGCCTGGTTCGGCCATAGGTATGCTTGTGTGGTGCATTTCGATTGATTTAACTTCAGCTGTTTTGTTTGAGGGCATAAAGACGATGTTTGTGCCGGGTTTTAGTACGCCAGTTTCTACTCGTCCTACTGGGACTGTGCCAATGCCTGTGATTGTGTAAACGTCTTGTACTGGGACACGGAGTGGTTTGTTTGTTGGTTTTGCTGGAAGTTCTAATTGGTCAAATGCTTCCATCATGGTTGGACCAGTGTACCAGGGCATGTTTGGACTTTTTGTTGCTAAGTTATCGCCTTTTAATCCTGAAACGGGGATAAAGTTGATTTTTTCAATTTTGAAGCCGACCATTTTGAGCATTCTTGAGATTTCGTTTTTCATTTCTTCGTAGCGTTCTTTGCTCCAGTTAACTGTGGAGTCGTCCATTTTGTTGATTCCGACAATCAGTTGACGTATGCCTAAAGTGAAGGCTAAAAAGGCGTGTTCACGTGTTTGGCCGCCAGGTCCAATGCCTGCTTCGAATTCGCCTTTTTTGGCTGAACTGAAGAGGATGGCTGCGTCGGCTTGGCTTGCGCCGGTGATCATGTTTTTGATAAAGTCTCTGTGACCTGGAGCGTCAATAACGGTCATGTTATATTTTTTGGTTGGGAATTGTAGGAATCGAAGGTCGATTGTGACACCGCGTTCTCGTTCTTCTTTTAGGTTGTCGAGAACCCATGCAAAGTGGAATGTGCCTTTGCCCATTTTCTCTGCTTCTGCCTTGTAAGCATCGATTGTTCTTTGATCTATAACGCCTGCTAGATATAGTAAGTGTCCTGTGGTTGTTGATTTACCGTTGTCAACGTGCCCCATGATGATGATATTTAAGTGGGGTTTATCAGATTTGCTCATACATTAATCCTCTTAATTAGTATATATGAAATTTGTAAACACATCTGTCACCCAATTATTAAAGGTTTATGCACTTTATACAAAAATATCAAAGGACACATAGCAAAATAGTATTTAGAAGTGGCTCAAAATAAATAAGAAAAAAGAGTTTAACGTATTGTTGTTTCGCATTGTTTGAGTAGTTTTTGCCAATGGTTATCTGTTGCCTGTTGAATTTGGTCTATGACATGTTTGTTTTCTGGTTTGAATAAATGACGGAACCGACCTTGACCTTCAAGATAGTCTATTACAGGTTTTTTCTTTTGTGGAGCTAAAGCATACATTTTACTAGGTATAGATAACACTCGTTTACCGTTAACAGCTTCCCAAATTGGAAATACACATGTTTCAACAGATAATTTTGAGTAAGACATACTCCTAGAAGGGTCAGTTCTCCATCCGCGTGGGCAGGGGGCAAAAATATGCAAAAACGCAGAACCCTCAACTTCTAAGCCTTTTTGAACTTTACTCATCATGTCCTTCCAATAATAAGGCGTTGCAGTTGCAACGTATTCTATGTCATGGGCTAAAATAATTTCTGTTAAAGGTTTTTTCTTTTCCATTTTTCCAGGTAAAACTTTTCCTGCAGGAGTTGTTGTCGTAGACGCGCCCATAGGTGTTCCGCCGCTTCTTTGAATACCTGTATTCATGTAACCCTCATTATCATATAATATAAAGAGAAAATCATGACCCCGCTCTATCGCACCTGATAACGCTTGCAAACCTATATCATACGTTCCACCGTCTCCTGCAATAGCAATAACATCAATGTGTTCTTGTTTAATTTTGCCTTTCTTACCTAAGGCCTTAACAGCAGCCTCTATACCTGAAGCGTTTGCCGCTACGTTTTCAAAGGCAGTATGGAGCCAAGGCAGACCCCAGGAAGTGTAAGGATATATTGAGCAAACAATTTCCATACAGCCCGTTGCCTGCGTGACAATAGTGGGTCCACGAAGAGCCTTTGTTACTAAACGTAGAACCGTTGCAGGACCGCATCCAGCACATGCTCTATGACCTGAGAGAAACAAATCGGGTTTAAGAGCAATGTCTTTTGCGGTTTGTTTATACGGCTCAACTTTTGGCATCGCGGGCTTTGATAATTCTAATTTAAGGCTACTGTTTTTTCTATTAGACTGCTCATTTTGAGTTGTTGTCATTAGCTTTTCCTCTGTTACTCCTTTAATCCTAAATAATGCACCACAGTATCAACTTGACCTGTTTTAGCTATCTGCTGTAGATCTTCAAAGACTTTTCGCAATCCAAGAGGGTTACTATCTCGACCGCCTAAACCGAAAATGTAATTGATTATAAAAGGGTGTTCTTTTATGTCAAATAATGCATTACGAACCTCAGTAAATACGGGGCCCCCTAAACTGCCAAAGGACATGCTTTTGTCCATAACTGCGAGAGCTTTTATGTGTTTAAGGTTTTTTTGGAGTTGTTCAACAGGAAAAGGACGGAAAGTACGTAATCGTAAAAGGCCGACCTTTATACCTTCACTGCGAAGTTCATCTATTAGAACTTTTAAAGTGCCTGTTGTTGAACCGACAACTATAACGGCAAGTTCTGCATCATCTAATTTGTATGTGTCAACAAGACCATCACCATAACTTCTACCCGTTAAAGTAGCGAATTGTGTATTAACTTCTTGTATTTTTTTGAGCGCATTTTTCATGGCTTCTTCTTGTTGACGTTTAAATTCAAAATAGAATACAGGGGAAACGTTTGGACCCATAGTCATTGGATTATCTGGGTCAAGTTTAAAGGGAACTGTTTTTCCTTCATGGTTTATAATCATAGGTAAAACGCGTTCACCTATAAACTGTTTTACAATCTCGTCTAAGAGAACATTTACGTTTTCCAAGGTGTGACTAATCGTAAAACCATCTAAGCATACCATTATGGGCAGAGAAATCGTTGGGTCTTCTGCAATTTTAAATGCCTGAATAATTGAGTCATATGCTTCTTGAGCGTTTTCAACATATATGTGAAGCCAACCGCTGTCTCGTTCAGCCATACTGTCGGACTGATCGCCATGAATATTAATAGGAGCAGATAATGCGCGGTTAGCAATAGCCATAACAACAGGTGCTCTTGACCCAGAGGTTACAAACAATATTTCATGCATTAAAGCTAAACCTGCAGATGCGCTTGCAGTAAAAACTCTGGCACCTGTAACAGATGCTGCTAAAGAGGCGGAAATTGCACTATGTTCCGATTCAGTGCAGACAAACTCTGTTTGTACCTCGCCGTTAGCAACATATTCGCTAAATTTCTCAACAATAATAGTTTGAGGCGTAATAGGATACGCAGCAACTACATCAACATCAGATTGTTTAGCTGCTAAAGCAACGGCTTCATCACCATTAAGAGCTAAAAGTTCCTGTTTAATCAATGTTTCTTCTTTTCCTATTTGGGCCATATTTATTCCTCTGCTTTATCCTTTTCAGGTATTTGCATAACAATTGCTTTTGTGGGACACTCAGCTGCACATATGCCACAGCCTTTACAAAAGTTAAGATCAAAATAGACTTTTCCAGTGTTAGAATCTAAACGTGCAGCTCCTTCGGGACAAAGCATTACACATGTTAAGCATGTGACACATTTTTCAAAATCAGCAACAGGCATAAAAGTTTTCCAATCACCCGTTAAAAAGTCTGTGCTGGGTTTTTGACTTACAGCAGCCATAACCAAGTTTTTCCAACCTGATCCGTGATATTGTTGTTGTTTGCTCATATGCTTTTTACCTCGTTGTATGCTTCCTGTACAATAGCAAAGTTTTTTTCAGCCAAGTCTGGTCGGAAACGGTTCTTTAAAGTTTTATGTATGCCCTCTAGAGAAACTATTTCGGTGGCTTTTGCAACAGCACCCAATAATGCGGTATTTGTCATGGGAGCATCTAAAAGTTTTAAGGCGATTTCTGTTGCAGGTACAGTCCAAATTTTACCTTTTGTCACATGTAGAGACTGTTTTAATACCTCAGGTTTTTCGTTTGAATTTATAATTAAACAGTTATCATCCTGATTTAGTCCTACCGTTACAGGTACTGTTTTTAGTAAAGTGTTGTCAAGTACAATAACTATATCAGGGTCATAAATTGCACAATGCAACCTAATAGGCTCAGTGCTAATTCTAGTAAAAGCAGTTACAGGAGCACCCATTCGTTCTGGCCCAAACTCTGGAAAAGACTGAATGTACTTACCTTCATCAAGAGCTGTTCTAGCTAATAATTCACTTGCAGTCCAAGCGCCCTGACCACCTCTACCATGCCAACGGAATTCAATCATTCTTTTCAGTAATATCCCTTCTTATCTGGCAATCTTTTGATTTTTGGACAGGAACATGATTATTAAAGCATTCGTTAGCATTTACATGTTTTACACAGTATGTTACTCATAAGGCATTAAGGGTAAACAGTTTTATTTTCTTTTTTGATTGTCCATGTAACTATTTTTGCATCATATCAACACGTAGAACGGGTCTTACCTTCCAGCCGGTCAAAGCATTTGCCTAACTTTAACACCTAACCAGGGCATCCAGACGAAAAAAAGAACAATAAAAATGTACGTATTAGTTCCGTGAATGTTGTTAAAGTGTGCATCATAAATGTGTGCATAACCCATTTTCTGGACAGAATTACCTGAAATTTTCACTGAGAGCTAAATCGGGCAAAATGTAATCAGCATGGAAAAGATACCCCTCCAGAAAAATAAAACAAGCCCAAAATGGGCTTTAAATGGTAAAAGAACGGGGCAAACCGCCTCAGAATAGACCTACCCCCCCCCCTCTTTAAAAAAGGCACATACAACTTTTTTAAAACCACATGTAAAACCACAAAGAATTCACCATTGTCTTTACACGTCTTTAACAACTCTAAGTAACACGCGTCCTAAAAAAAGTTGTCACCTTTTCCTTCTGTCTAAATGGTTAAAACTAAAATAAGAGTTTAAACAAATTAGGTATGGTGATGAAAAATGTATACTAAGAATATGGTTGTTAAATTTAAATTTGATTTTCAGGGTATGTATAGTAAAAAAGTGTTATCGTTTGTTTCTCTATTATTTATGGTAGTGCTAGTCTTTTCTTCTTTTGTTTTGGTGTTTAGTGGGGTTTCTTTTTTTGCGTTAGGTGTAGAAGCGCCTGATGAAGTGGTTAAAAATGAAGCTGAACTTGTCAAAGCTGTCAATGCCGCGCCTTTGGATAAAGCGCCTTATGTTATTGGTTTTAGTGTTGATATTGTTCTTAAAAAGTCTCTTGAAATTCCCGTTGAGAAGAATATTGTGCTTGTGAGTGTGGGTGATGGTGTTTGGAAGCTTGTTGGCCCAAACAAACAAAATACCATCACGGTTAAGGGGTTGTTAACTATTGATGGCATTATTGTGTCTCATGCAGACGGTAAAAGCGGTAGTGGGGTGTTTGTTAGTAGAAATAGTACATTTACTTTATTGAGTGGTGCAATTTCGGGTAATACCGCTAGAGTTGATGGTGGGGGTATGTATAATGAGGGCACTTTTGTGATGGCGGGCGGTGAAATTACTGATAACATTGCTGGTGATTGGGGTGGTGGTGTATGTAATTACTTCGGGGGCATTTTTAATATGACAGGTGGCGAAATTTCTAACAACAAAGCTGCTGTTGGTGGCGGTGTCTTTAATGGTGGTACATTTAGTATGTCTGATGGCGAAATTACTGGTAACACAGCTAGCGCGGGTGGTGGTGTGACTGACAGCGGCAGTTTTTATAAGCTTGGTGGCGTGATTTCTGACAACACATCAAGTGATGTAGTAAATGATTTGAATATTGATAGGTGGAAGGACATGGGCGATGCTGTGAATGGTTATCTGATTGTATTTATTCTAGCTATTTTAGTAATCGTTTGTTTTGCATGTGTTGTTGTTTTGCTTTTTTATCACTCAAAGAAACGAAAACAAGTTACTGCTTAGCAGGTAGTTTTGTGTACTCAGTTAGCTAGTGAATTAAGATATCTGCTGTATTATTGTAATTTTCATCAGAATTTTTTATGAAAAATAAACGCCAAATTTTTTATAAGATCTAAAAAAATACGTCACACAAAAATTGTCAAACCACACAATAATAAAAAAACAGATTTAAATACTACATTACACATTCTAAAGTCAGAATGACAAAATAAAACAAGGACTTACTGACAGAAAACAAACAATTAAAAACCAAAATCAAAATGATAACCACAGAAAAACAAAACAACAACTACAAACCCTACAAAACAACATAGACCAAAAAATAGCCCAAGCCATAAAAAAAGCAACACAATCCCTCCTCGAACAAATAAACCAACTACAAACCCAAAACACACAAAAAACCAAGAAATCCAACACCTAAAAACACAAATAAACAAAAATAACCAAAACTCATCCAAACCACCAAACACCAACAACCCCTACAAAAGGAAAACAATCCACAACAACCACGAAAAAATAACCAAAAACCAAGCCCAAAACTGACATCTATTACTTAAAAATAAGAAGTTAGGGATCTAAATGTAATTTGTCTATTAGTTTGTTGAGTTTATGTTTTAGACGTGTGATAATTGTGTTCAGGTAAGTAAAAAAGAGATTCACTAGTTTTGTGACCAGTGTTCTTTGAGGGATTGTTTGTTGTGTACAGTTTGAGTAAAGTAATGCTCAGATTAACCAATTGGAGCAAAGAGCAAAATGCTCAGATTATCCCAATTGGAGCCAGAGCAAAATGCCCATAATCAAACCGTAAATTGCCAGTGCTTCAGCCAAGGCGACGATTAGGAAGCTTTTGAAGAAAGTGTCTGGCTTTTCAGCTAAGGCACTAATTGCAGCGGTGCCTGCAGATGAAATAGCTATACCAGCGCCTAAGGCAGGTAAACCTATAGCTATAGCAGCAGCAAATGCAATTGCAGCTCTGTCATAGTTACCAGCGCCGTCAGTAGATGTGTCAGTGACTGAGTTTTGAACTGTATTCATGGTTAACGCACTTGCTACACCCATTATAGGTAAGAGTACCAAAGGCAATAGCACGAACAATAGTATTTTGCGATTCAAATTTAAGTCAACTCCTAATTTTTTCATCACAAGGTCAGCTATTAACCTTTTTATTTTAATGTTAAAATTAAGCATAAAAAGGGCGTAAAACAGGTTTTTAACAAAACAGATAAGCAACGTTGTGCGTTTGTAAACATGCAATTTTTGGTTAAGTATTGTTTATTTGTTGTTTAGCCTCAAGCATGCTTTTAATTCGTTTGGTTCTTATGAATTCTTCGCGTTCTTTTTCTTCTAATACCAATTCGACCCATTTTACAGCGTCATGATATTTGGGTACTAGAACATATTTTAGGGCGTTAACTCTTCGTTGCGTTTTGTTAACAGCGTTTGCTAATTGAAAAATGGTGCCTTCAACTTTTGCTAACTCTCCTACTAATTCAAGTACTTCGGTAAACTGTTTAAAGGCTTTATCTAAGTCAGAGCTAGTGTTAGCAAAACCATAGGCAGGTTTTAGGTCTTTTTCGCTTTGAAACTTTACGGTAGGAACAGTAACGCCCATGATGCTTCTAGCGTCTACTTTATAGTTAACTTTAGCAGGAGAGCCTAATACAGCATTGGAAATAGCCTCAGAGCCCTGGGCAATGTTTGCTTCTCGAAGGCTTTGATAGGCAGACATTAAAACGGAGGTTAGAGCAGCTCGTTTATGTTCTGCCTCAGAGAGACTGCTGCGTAGTTCGCGCAGTAAAATGTCGCGTTTATGTTCTAAAACTTCGCGTCCTTTCTCTGCTAGTTTTAGTGTTTTTTTTGTTTGAATCAAGCTGATTCTTGTGGGGCTGATATTTTCCGTTGACATTGAACCTAGTTACCTGTGGGGTTAGATTTTTTATTGTAATATTTTTCAATGTATTCAGGTTTAATAGCAGTTAATTCTTCAGTAGCTAATAGTGAGAGTGCATCCCAGGCTATTTGTAGTGTTTCCTCTATGGATCGGTTTTCTGTGTGTTCTTGTTTTATGAGGTGTTGTTCAAAGTATTCTCCAAAATGCAGATAATCCTTATCTCGGTTGCCTAAGCCTTCTTCGCCTATGATGGTAACTAGGGATTTTGCAGCGTTGTATTGTGCATAAGCGGCGTATAGTTGGCTTGAGACGTTATCGTGGTCTTCGCGGGTGCTGCCTTTACCTATACCGTCTTTCATTAATCTAGAGAGGCTGGTGGTTATGTTAATTGGTGGATAAATGCCCTGTTTTTCTAGGGCTCTAGAGAGAACAACTTGGCCTTCAGTTATATATCCTGTTAAGTCGGGGATAGGGTGAGTGATATCGTCGTTTGGCATGGTTAAAATGGGCATTTGTGTAATGGAGCCTTTCTTTCCGTGAATTCTGCCGGCGCGTTCATATATGCTAGCAAGGTCGCTGTACATGTATCCGGGGTAGCCTTTTCTGCTAGGTACTTCTTCCATAGAGGAGCTAACTTCTCTTAGGGCTTCGCAATAGTTAGTCATGTCAGTCATAACGACTAATACGTGGCGGTCTTGTTCATAGGCTAAGTATTCAGCTAAAGTTAGGCCGGCTCGGGGGGTGATGATACGTTCAACAGGGGGGTCATCGGCTAAGTTTAGAAACATTGCAACATTTTTTATAGTGCCGGTTTCTTCAAAGCTTTTCTTAAAGAAGGCGGCTTCATCATTTTTTAATCCCATAGCTATGAAAATGATGTTAAAGTCATCACCTGTTCGAATTTTGGCTTGTCTTACTATTTGGGCGGCAAGTTCATTATGGGATAAACCGGGGCCGCTAAAAACTGGTAGTTTTTGGCCTCTAACAAGGCTAGTTAAGCAGTCAATGCCGGATATGCCGGTTTGTATGAATTCTCTTGGGTATTCTCTAGATATAGGGTTTAATGGATATCCGTTAATGTCGCGTTTTTCGTCTACAAAAAAGCAGGGGTATCCATCTATGGGTTCGCCGAAACTGTTCATAACTCTGCCAAGCATGTCAGTTGATACAGGAATCTCTAGGGGGCGACATAGAAAACGGGTGTATATTTCAGTTGATGATAAACCGTTTGTGCCCTCAAAGACTTGAACGGCGACTGCTTTGGGCATAATTTGAATTACTTTGCCTAAACGTATTTCGCCATTTTGAGTTTTAATGTATGCCAATTCGTCATAGCCTACGTTTTGCACGTTTTCTACGACAATTATAGGGCCTGAAATTGAAGCTGCACCTTTATATTCCAAGTTTGAAGTTGTTGTTACTGATGGCGTCATTTTAATTACCTCATGTTTAACTCTAATGTTTCAAAATGCTCGCGCATTCGTTTATCTATATCGTCAATCATAGTTAGGTTGTCGTTTGTTATGTTGGTTTTTATACGCATGATTTCTTCAATTACAGGTAAAGCAGTTATTTTAGTAATAGGTAACCCTTTGTTTATGACATTGTCTGCTAAATGGTGAAAGTCTAGAACTATTTTTAACATTTTGAACTGTTTATTAGGGCTGCAATAGGTGTCAACGGCGTTTAACGCGTTTTGTTGCAATATAGCAACACGGATAATTCTTGCGGTTTCCAAAATTAAACGTTGCTTACCAGGTAATGCCTCAGGGCCAACTAGTTTTACAATGTTTTTTAGTTCATCTTCAGCCTCCAAAATGCGCATAGCTTCTTCACGACAATTAGCCCATTCTTTGTCAACTGTTTGATGCCACCACTCGGCAAGATCTCCAACATAGCCGCTGTAGCTATCCATCCAGTTAATAGAGGGATAATGCCTTGCATTTGCTAATTCAGAGTCTAGGGCCCAGAAAACGCTGGTAAACCGTTTAGTATGTTGAGTTACAGGTTCAGAAAAGTCGCCCCCCGGTGGAGAAACTGCACCGACGGCACATATAGAGCCAACGCGTTTATCAGAACCTAAGGCTTCAACGACACCTGTACGTTCATAAAACTCGGCTAGTCTTGAGGGTAAATAGCTAGGAAACCCTTCTTCCGCAGGCATTTCTTCAAGTCTGCCGGAGAGTTCTCTTAGAGCTTCAGCCCATCGACTAGTTGAGTCAGCCATTAAAGCAACAGCGTAGCCCATATCTCGATAATACTCTGCTAGAGCAATTCCCGTGTAAATACTAGCCTCACGCGCACTAACGGGCATGTTACTAGTGTTTGCAATAAGAATGGTGCGTTCCATAAGGGGGTGACCCGTTGTTGGGTCAGTTAATTTTGGAAAACTATCTAGTACGTCAACCATTTCATTGCCACGTTCGCCACAGCCAACGTAGATAATAACGTTTGCATCAGACCATTTGGCGAGTTGCTGTTGAGTAACAGTTTTACCCGCACCAAAAGGACCCGGAATAGCCGCGCTTCCACCTTTAGCTAATGGGAAAAAGGTGTCAATAACTCTTTGACCAGTAATTAGGGGTGTAAATACAGATAGTCGTTTTTTGTGTGGACGGGGAATTCTAACAGGCCATTTTTGTAACATTTGAATGTCAGTTTTTTTGCCATTTGACTCCGTTATTGTTACAATTACGTCAATTACGGTATAGTTGCCCTTTGGCACAACACTTGTAATGGTGCCTGAAATATTGTATGGTACAAGAACGCGGTGTTCGACAAGAGCAGTTTCTTGAACGGTACCAATGACATCACCGCCTAAAACGGTATCACCAGTTTTTACTTTAGGCACAAAGGCCCATTTTTTGTCTCGTGAGAGGGATGTTACTCCTTGGACAGGCTTGATAAAAGCTCCTGTTAATTCTTGTAACGTTTCAAGAGGGCGGGCAATGCCATCGAAAACACGACCTAATAAGCCAGGACCTAATTCTACAGATAACGGAGACCCAGTTCCTGTGACGAGATCATTTAATTTTAGCCCTGTAGTGTTTTGGTACACTTGAATTGTAGCTTTATCGCCAGATAAACGGATAACCTCGCCAATTAAGCCCGCTTCGCCTACTTGAACAATTTCATGCATAACAATATCAGTCATACCTATAGCTTCTATAACTGGACCGGCAACTCTACATACTTTACCTACCATTTAAATCGCCTCAAACATTTTTTTTGCTACTTCAACACGTAAAGTAGGTTTAAGTTCCTGTAATATACTATCTAAAGTAGCATCGAAAAATAGTTTATTATCAAATGTGTGAATTCTGCAGCCACCGATGTAATTTTCAATTTTTTCAGATAATCGCAAGTCAAGTTGTAGCTTTGCAGATAAAGTGGCTAATGCATGTTGAGCTAGCCATTTATGGTCTTTATCATTTACTTGTAGAACCAAACTTTTTTGGTCAAGCCGTTTGGCTGCAACTTCTATTGTTTTAAAGATATAGTCATGATATTTTTCACTTGTAACAAAGTCTTTGAGTTTAACAAGAACTTTTTCAAATGCCTCATCTATAGAGTCGTCTTTAGCTTGAAGTAGACTATTTCGCATGTCTACTTCGGTTACAGAGGCGATTTTTCGTGTTTCAGAGACAATTTTTGCGTTTGTCTGACTGAGTATTTCTTGACAATATTGTTCTGCTTTCTTAGTAGCTGTAAGCAGAGTTTCTTTTGCCGTGTTTTCAGCTTCTAAGAGCACAGTTTCTGCTTCTTTTTTAGCAGCACCAATTACTTCAGTTGCTATCGCCGAAACACTATTTTTGACGTCCAACATTTATTCACCTTGCTGTGATGATAATATTTTACCGATAATATCAGATAACTGAACCTTATTTGAATGCTTCTTACTTGAAGGTATCTCAACAATTAGGGGGCTTGTGCATTCTAAACGTACATAATCAATTTTTTTGCGGATAGAGGGTTCGTTTGAAAATGTGTCACTTACTATTAGAATAGCTATATCTGTGCGTTTTAACGCGTTAGTTAAAGCTTTTTCGGTTTCATCAAGAGAAGTTACCTCTACGCCGTCAACACCTACTGAACGAAAGCCAGTAAGCATATCGTTATCCCCGATTACGTAACCAATCATTCCATTAATCGCCAGATATACCCTTAAATCTAAGAGGTGTAACTTTAGTTTTTGTCATAAAAATGTTGCTACCTGAAAGAATGATTTCAACATCAGTTACATGTGTGAAAAAAGATGTTGAAGAAGTACTGGAAACGTTAAGTAACTTTGGCGAGTTCCACATTATTAAAGAAGCACAAGATGACATCGACCGTTCTGAATATAGAATTATTATTCAAAAGGTTGAGGAGGCCATCATTAATGTTGATGCTTTAATCAAACAGTTTGCCAATGAAAAAGCAGGCGTATTTGACTTATTTAAAGAGGACAAGACGACAAAAACTGTTGTAACAGCAAGTAATTGGCAAAGTTTGGCAGAGACAACCATGCAGAAAATTACCACTGTTTTTAAAGAAACAGAAGAGTTGAAAACTGTTTTAACCAGTTTAGGCAGAGAGAAAGAACAACTTGTCCAAGTTAAAGATAAATTGTCTATCATGGAGACTATAAACGCAGATTTTGCATCCATGAAAGAATTAAATTTAATTCACGCCATTTTTGCAAGTGTACCTACAAGAAACATTGAAGGTCTACAAACAGCCCTTGCAAGTAAACCTGTGTATATTAACCACAGTAAACTAGGAAAAGATTCAAACTTTATCTGTGTAGCAACCCCTGACGCACATTACACTAATGTGGATAAAATTTTAAAAACCTATCATGCTGAAACTTTTCAGATTCCCAAAGATTTACCTGACAACACAACTAGTGCAATTGAAGAGGTAAACAGTAAATTAAAAATTAACGCTGAAAAAGAAAAAGAGCTTTTAGAAAAAATAAGCAAAATAGGCGAGGCAAACAAGAAAGATTTTGCTGTTTGGAAAGAAACTGTGGAAAACTTTTTGTTATTATTTAGTACAAAAGCAGAAATTGTACAATCAGGACCCTATGCAACCATTAAAGGCTTTATCCCCGAAACAAGATTTAAAGAGCTAAGCGGGGAATTAAATAAAACCCTTTGTGGAAAAATAGTTGTAATAAAAGAAGAAGACTCTGCAAAAGAAAAAGAAGACATAGGCGAGCATGGACAGCAAACGCCAGTTAAAGTAATGCCGCCTACAAAAATAAAAAATAACAGATTTGTTAAACCCTTTGAGGAGTTAACAAAACTTTACGGATTACCAAAATACAACGAAATAGACCCCACACCCATTATGGCGATAACCTTTCCAATTCTTTTTGGACTAATGTTTGGTGATCTAGGACACGGTTTACTCTTACTTATAGGCGGCTTAATAATTGGCAAACTGTTAAAGAAAAATCAAGGCATGAAAAACTTGTGCTACATCATGGCCGCCTGCGGTATAGCCGCATGCGTTACAGGAGTACTATTTGGCGAATTCTTTGGCCAACAAGTATTTGCACCCCTATGGTATAGCCCAGCAGAGGACATATTTAACTTTCTAATCTTCTGCATGTACGTAGGCATAGCACAAATAATTATAGGCATAGCCCTAGAAATGGTCAATTATCTAGTTAACCATAAAGTAGCTGACGCATTACTAACTGCGGTGCCAAAAATAGCCTTCTTCATAGGCGGCATATACGTAATATATAATTACCAATTAGACTTCGCCGCTTGGCTAAACGGACCGATACTTGCAGCCATAATACCCTTCATAATACTAGTCATAGGCAAACCCGTATATTTGGCAATAGCAAAACCTGCAAAAACCTCAGGCGAACATGAAGAAATGGACAGCATCACAAACAGACTCTTTGAAGGCGGAGACTTTTTCACAAGACTCTTAGGTAACACCATATCATACTCAAGAATTCTAGCCCTACTCATGGCACACTGGGCCCTAATGCTAGTAGTCTACGAAATTGCAAACATTGTAGGCACCGCATCAATACTAACCATGATACTTAGCACCATAATAATCATTGTTGGAAACATTTTCGTACTTGCCCTAGAAGGACTAATAGTATTCATCCACACCCTAAGATTACACTTCTACGAATGGTTCAGCAAATTCTACCTAGGCACAGGAACAGAATTCAAACCCTTCAAAAAGAAACACACATACACAAACGTAGTCTTCGACAAAGAAACAGAAAAACAAGAAACAAACAACAAACAACAAACAACAAACAACAAATAAACACCAACAACACCAAAACAGCAACTACAACATCAACCTTTTTTGTTAATATTTAGCGTTTCTGACGGTAACTAATTTTGTAGACAACTAAGACGCATAGTTCTTCACCAAACAAATGATACGTGTTGCACAAAGCAAAGTTTGATCAACATGAGTAAACGCCAAAGTTTATAGTAAAACTCTGCCAAAGTTTATAGCGGACTGTTAACAAAGTTAAAAGTTAGATTATAATTTAAAGGGGTAGAAAAGATGAATAATACTTATCTTACCCGTGTTTCAGATGAAAAACTAGCTCTTCTTTTACAAGCCAAGGGAGCTGTTTTAATAGAGGGCCCAAAATGGTGTGGTAAAACAAGTTCGGCTCAGGAGAAAGCGAAAAGCGTTTTATATATGCAAGACCCAGATACCTCAAAAGCAAATATGCTAACAGCTAAAACCAAACCATCTTTATTATTAGAGGGTAAAACGCCACGTTTACTAGATGAATGGCAAATGGCACCTGAGCTTTGGAATGCTGTTAGGTTTGCTGTTGATAATCGTCGTCAAAATGGTCAATTTATCTTAACAGGCTCTGTTGTTGCAACAAGAACAGCTGATATGCACACAGGAACGGGTAGGATTGCACGTATGAAAATGCGGACAATGTCTTTGTTTGAAACAGGTGATTCCAATGGCGATATTTCTCTTGAGAGGTTATTTAACGGCAAGGAAAAGGGGGAAAGTAGATCTAATATTTCTATTGAGCAAATGGCTTTTTTGATAAATCGTGGGGGTTGGCCCGCTGTTGCGCAAGAAAAGAGTGAAAAAATCGCGTTAGCCACGGCTAATGATTATTTAGAGGCAATTGCTAACGAGGATATTTCAAGAGCAGATGGAATTGAAAAAAATCCCAGCAGAGTTAAAGCCCTGTTACGCTCGTTGGCTAGAAATATATCGTCAGAGGCAAGAGTTTCAACTATTTTAAATGATTTATCAAAGAATGACGAAACACTCTCACAGGTTACAATTGTTCAATACATTGATGCTTTAAAGAAAATTTTTGTTATTGAAGATTTGCCTGCTTGGAGCGCTAAACTGCGTTCTAAAACGGCGATTCGGACAACTGCTAAGAGACATTTTGTTGACCCCTCTATAGCTACCGCGGCCCTTAGGGCAACGCCTAAGAAATTGTTATCAGACTTTGAAACCTTTGGTTTGCTCTTTGAGTCATTATGCATAAGGGACTTGAGAGTTTACGCTGAGAGTCTAGATGGGCAGGTTTATCATTATCGTGATAAAAATGGTTTAGAGATTGACAGCGTTATTGAGCTTGCAGATGGTCGTTGGGGTGCTGTTGAAGTTAAAATGGGAGCAGGCGAAGTTGAAGAGGCTTCAGAGGCTTTGTTAAAACTACAAAAAGTTGTGGACATTGAAAAAATGAATACCCCCTCATTTCTAATGGTACTCACAGCTACGGAGTATGCGTTTCAAATGGATAATGGCATATGGGTTGTACCCGTGGGGTGTTTAAAAAACTAGTAAGCAGTCTTCAAAAAGTTAACAGATAACAACCAACTATAAACGTGCTCTATCAGGCACACAAAAATGGCCTTCGTTTTTTTAGGCGCGTACACTATAGGTTCTTCTCTAATCGGGTCTACAAAAAATGAGTTTGTTATATGTTAATAATACAACCTTGCAAATGTAACAATTAATGTCTCTATGGCACAAGCCAGCCCTTGTTTGTGGCAATTGTTACATTATAACTAGCACTACAACGAACACAACTTGAATGCAATGCCACTGTAGATATAGCAAAGGTATTTTTGACAGATAATGATTGAGAAAAGATCATTCTTCCATGATACTTCCATGAATAAATTGAGCATAATAAATACAGTTTAAAGAAATGTTCGTTGCAGTGATAGCCTGTTTGGCGTTTGTACTCCTCTATATTTTACATCTACGACTTTTGCGTTATGGAACCAAGAAAACTCTTCTCACTACAGACGCTACAGTTAAGTGGGTTAGAGGGCAGGCGGGAGGCATGTTTATTCATATGATTAGAGACTCAAAAGAAACCACCAAAAGATTACTTTGGAGGATTAACACGAAATAACGTAAAACGCAAAGTATCAGCTACGAACAGAAAAACAAGAGCAACCATCAACAACCCCAAAACACTTATGTCCCAAAGCGACTATTTTCGATGACCAATTACAACCATGAAAATTATTTTGTAACTGTCCCTAAGAGAATCTTTTCAAACGTCAAATGCTTCGTCTTAACATTCTCTCACGGATAATTAACGCTTTTTCATACCACACCAAGCAATCAAGTCCTCCTGTTTATGATACTGTTGCATTGTTATTAGGTGGTTGCTATGAGATAACACACTTATTGAGTCTCAAAGTAATTACTTTTAAAATCTCGTCTATATCTTGTGCAATTGTTGTCGTTAATTATGTTTCTAAAATTGGCTACGGTGTAAAAAAAGCCGTTTAAACGGCATTGATTTTTATAAGCGTTTTAAAAGGGGAATGGTGTGCCTTCAGTGTATCGTATATCATAGTTGTTATAGCCCTGTACGAATGGTAGAGTCCAAACAACTTGTGAGCCAATGTTTGTGTCGTATACGGTATTTTGGCTTGCTGCTCTATTATACGCTTTTACAGCACGATTATATGAAAATATTGTGCCATTGTTAACGTATAGTTTATTTAAGTCTAAAATGGTGACCCATATTGCGCCGCCATTGTTTGTTGCAGTATTGTTTGAAATGGTGCCACCCAATATTTTTGCAGAGCCTTTAAAACCGTTTTCAAAATGTACGCCGCCGCCATCTATTGCT